>Ga0299915_10004052_pt1 | contig 10636 bp, 12 predicted proteins | sample RVTome_13_FD_200263 | JGI IMG/M metagenome (GOLD analysis project Ga0299915, IMG submission 200263) | Soil microbial communities from uranium-contaminated site in the Upper Colorado River Basin, Wyoming, United States - RVT92D227 (version 2) ... | reverse complement strand
ACGAGCGTTGCCAGGGCCTCACCCTCGACGTCCTCGGCGATGACGGCCAGCGGCTTGCCGGCCTGCATCACCTTCTCCAGAACGGGGAGCAGGTCCTGCACCGCTGTGATCTTCTGGTTGGCGATCAACAGGTACGGGTCCTGGAGCACGGTCTCCTGACGATCGGCATCGGTGATGAAGTACGCCGAGATGTAGCCCTTGTCGAACTGCATGCCCTCGGTGAACTCGAGGTCGATGCCGAACGTCTGGCTGTCCTCGACGGTGACGACGCCCTCGCTGCCGACCTTCTTCATGGCCTCGGCGAGCTTCTCGCCCACGATCGAGTCGGCCGCCGAGTTGGCCGCCACGAAGGCGATCTTCTCGCTGTCGGTGGCCTTGATCGACTCGGCAGTCTCACGCAGGTATTCGACGACCTTCTCGACGGCGGCACCCATGCCGCGGCGGAGCTCCATCGGGTTGGCGCCTGCGGCTACGTTGCGCAGGCCCTCGTGGACCATTGCCTGGGCGAGGACCGTCGCCGTGGTGGTGCCGTCACCGGCCACGTCGTTGGTCTTGGTGGCCACTTCCTTGGCGAGCTGGGCACCCATGTTCTCCCACGGGTCGTCCAGCTCGATCTCCTTGGCGATCGTGTAGCCGTCGTTGGTGATCGTGGGAGAGCCCCACTTCTTCTCGAGCACGACGTTGCGACCCTTGGGCCCCAGCGTCACTTTGATCACGTTGGCCAGCTTGTCGACGCCGGCCTCGAGGCCACGCCGGGCCTCCTCGTTGAACCGAAGGTCCTTGGCAGACATTGAGCGGTTACCTCCTCAGGACTCAGCGGATGACGGCAAGAACGTCGCGGGCAGACAGGATGAGGTACTCGTCACCTTCGAACTTGACCTCGGTCCCGCCGTACTTGGAATAGACCACGGTGTCGCCCTCGTGGACGTCCATGGGAACCCGCTGGCCGTCCTGGAAGTCCCCCGGGCCGACGGCCATGACCTTGCCGAGCTGGGGCTTCTCCTTGGCGGTGTCGGGGATCACCAGGCCGCTGGCGGTGCGGGACTCGGTCTCCTCCGAGGGCTTCACGACCACCCGGTCTCCGAGAGGCCGAAGGAACCTGCCCTTCTTAGGCGTCCCCTTGGCAACGGCCTTGATTGCGGTCTTCTTCTTCGTTGTGGTTGCCATTCGACGAATTTCCTCCTCTTTGGATTGGCACTCGTCGCTTGCGAGTGCCAATCCTAGCAGTCACCCGGTTCCAACTGCTAGTCGGTGGGACGGAGGAGCTTCAGTCTCTTGGCATCAGATTTTGTCGGCCGTCCCCAGCAGATCTTCGGGAAGGTCCTCGGGGGAGATCAGCCCGAGGATGGTCCCGTCCGGCCCGGTCACCACCAGGGTGCGCCCGGTGCGGCGGACCCGATCGATAACACCAGCCAGGGGCATGGCGGCACCGACGACGTCCCCGGGGAGCACCGGGTCCATCGCCTCGGCGACCATCCCGGGGGCGTCGGCCGGGACGACCAGGCCGACCACCCTGCCGGAGGAGACGACCGGCACCGGACCCGCTCCGCTCTCGATGGAGGCGACCGAGGCCGACTCGCGCACCGGCGCCGGGGCCGAGCGCATCACGTCGGCGGCGGTCCGGACGTCGACGGGACGCCCGGCCGAGGCGAGGACGATGATCAGCACCCCGACCGGCATGGTGAGCAGGGCCCCCGGGCGCCCGGCAGCGTGGCCGACGGCCCCCGCGGCCACGAGGGTGATACCGATGGCGATCCCGAACCAGGCGGTCACCGTCTGGGCCCGGTGCGAGCCCATCCCGCTCATGACGAGGAGGGACCGGGTGATCCGACCACCGTCGAGCGGGAAGCCCGGCAGGAGATTGAATGCCGCCACCGCGGCGTTGACCACGGCGATGAGCCGGAGCATGCGGGCGAACCCGTCCGCGTCGGGTGCCACGGCGGCGGCTCCCCAGAACGCCAGCGCCAACAGGCCCGACAGCACCGGCCCGGCGACCGACACCGCCGCCTGGGCTCCGGGGCGGGCGGCATCCGTCTCCATCTCGGTGTATCCCCCGAACAGGAACAGGACGATTCGCTGCACCCGCACACCGAGGCGCGTGGCGACCAGGGCGTGGCCCGCTTCGTGCACCACGACGGACCCGAACATGCCGATCGTCCCGGCGCATGCCACGAGCACCCGCCCGAGCGCGCTCGCTTCGTCGGCATCGATCCCGGCGAAGAGGAGCGCCGCCACGAGGGGCATCACCACCAGCCACGACAGGCCAACCCGTATCGGCACGCCGCCGACCCGGCCGAGCGGGATGGTCGGGGTCACCCTCCCAACCGCATCGACGAGTCGACCTCGGCGTCCGGGGGCGTCACCTCGCCCTTGCCCAGTCGGAAGGCGGCGGCGGCGGCGATCATCGCCCCGTTGTCGGTGCACAGTGCCGGTGACGGAAGGTGGAGCGCCACACCCACGGCGGCGCAGGCCTCGGTGAGCCGCAGGCGCAGGCGCCGGTTGGCGAGCACCCCGCCACCGCCAGCGACCGCACCGACCCCGGTGACGGCGACCGCGTTCATGGTCTTGCTGACCAGGACGTCCACGATGGCCTCCTGGATGCCGGCGGCGATGTCGGCCATCGGGGGGAGGTCGCCCGCTTGGTGGTGGGAGCGGACGAAACCGGTCACCGCGGTCTTCAGGCCGGAGAACGAGAGGTCGAGTGGCCGGTCCACGAGGGCCCGGGGGAACTCGACCGCCGCCGGATCACCGAACTCGGCTTCTCGATCGATCGCCGGACCGCCCGGGAAACCGAGGCCGAGGAATCGTGCGAGCTTGTCGAAGGCCTCGCCGGCGGCGTCGTCGATGGTCGAGCCGAGCACCTCGTAGTCGCCCCAGCCGCGGAGGTGGACGATCTGGCTGTGGCCGCCCGAGGCGAGCAGGACGACCGCGGGCGGTTCGTAACCGGGGTTCTCGAACCGAGGGGCGAATAGGTGGCCTTCCATGTGGTCGACCCCGATGAACGGAACGTCCAGGGCCCATGCCAAGGCCTTGCCGTACGAGAAGCCCACCATCAGCGACCCGGCGAGCCCCGGGCCCCTGGTGGAGGCGACGGCGTCGAGGTCCATGGAGTGGACACCGGCGTCGCGCAGCGCCCGGTGCGACAGGGAGCGGATCGCCTCAACGTGCGCCCGCGCCGCCACCTCGGGCACCACTCCGCCGAACCGGGCGTGCTCGTCGACCTGAGTGGCGAGGACATTGCTGAGCACGGTCGAGCCGCGCACCACCGCCACGCCCGTCTCGTCGCATGAGGTCTCGAATCCGAGGATCAGCGGTGGCTGGCTCATCACAAGGCCGCCCGGATCCGGTCGAGGCGATGCCCGTAGTCGGCGCCGTCGACGTCGATCGCCCACATCACCAGGGCGTCCTCGTCGGGGTAATAGCGGGGCCGCAGGCCGGCCGCGGCAAACCCGAACCGCCGGTAGAGGGCGAGGGCCGGTTCGTTGGACACCCGGACCTCGAGCGTCAGGTTGCGCGCTCCGCGGGCGACCGCACCTTCGACGAGCGCCAGCATGAGCCGGGTGCCGATCCGGCGATTCGTCACAGGCGGGTCGACCGCGATCGTCATGATGTGGGCGTCCTCCTCGACGTGCATCACCCCGCCATAGGCGACGACGTGGCGGCTCTCCTCGACCACCGAGTAGTGGCGCCCGGGAAGGGCCAGCTCCTCGAAGAAGGCTGCAGGCGGCCAGGGATCGTCGAAGGCGCGTGTCTCGAGCTCCGCCACCGCGGCGACGTCCGCCGTGGTCATCTCCCGCACCGTGATCGTCAGGTCCATGGGCCCTCCGATCGGAAATCTGCCCAATTGATCGTGACGTCCGGCTCGCGCATGTATCGGGGGCGGACTTCGTCGGGATGCGGCAGGTCTCCGCGCTGCGCCCGGGCCCGAGCGATCTCGGCCACGGCGTCGGCGGACGGGTACCTCGGCCGGCCCGTCTTGATGGCGTGGAGCCCGAGAAGGGTTCCCTCGGGCAGCGCCGTCCAATCGCCCACGACGAGCACGTCCGCGGAATCGCCTTCGAGATTGGCCCGGAACGCTGCCGGGGAGCACAGCTCGACGCCACCGTCGCGTACGACGCCGCCGGGCACCGGGCGGTACGGGCCGACCGCCACCTCCTTGCGGCGGACGTCGACCACCGACCAGATCCGCCGATGGCCGGTCGCCGCCCGGAGCGCCACCGCGTCGAGCGACAGTACCGGGACGATTGGAGCGCCGACCGCCCCGGCAACCGCCTGAGCCGTGGCCAGACCCGCCCGAATCCCACTGAAGAGCCCTGGCCCGACGTCGACGGCGACCAGGTCGACGTCGGAGGGAGCCCAGCCCGCTTGGGCAAAGCAGAAGTCGAGCGCCGGAACGAGGAAGCCGACGTGCCCGCGGCGGTCCACCCGCCGCGCCGAGGCCACGATCCCCCCGTCGTCGCCGAGTGCGACCGATGAAGCCGCGGTGGCCGTCTCGATCGCCAGCACCCTCACGAGGCCACCTCGTCGATCGGCCTTTGCCGCCAGGCGCCGCGCGGGCTGAGCGTGACGGTGCGCGCCCCGTGGTCGTCCACGGAGAAGCGGATAAGCAGCACGTCCTCGCCGAACGCCTGCTCGACGGCGTCACCCCACTCGACTACAAGGACCCCGTCGGCGGCCTCCCCCTCGAGGTCGAGGTCCTCGACCTCGGACGACGACCCCAGCCGGTACAGGTCGGCGTGGATCATCGGCACCAGCCCCCGATACCGTCGCACGAGCACGAACGTCGGGCTGACCACCGGTTCTTCGACGCCCAGGCCCTCGCCGATCCCGCCGGCAAGGATGGTCTTGCCGGCCCCGAGGTCACCGGCCAGCAGCACCACGTCGCCGGCCCGCAGCAGGCTCGCCAACCGGCGGCCGACGGCCCGGGTGTCCGCCTCGGTGGGACAGGTGAGGGTGATCACGAGAACAACTCGAGCTGCTCCGCGGACTCTTCGCCACCGGCCGGCGGTGCCAGCCGCTGGTCGAGCACGCTGCGGACCAGGGCGAAGTCCTCCCGCATCTGCTCAAGCAGCCGGTCGCCGCCACGCAGGGCCGCCGCGGGATGCAGGGTGGGGATGAGGTGGCGGCGCCACCACGGGAATACCTGGCCCCTGAGCCGGGTGATGCCCACGTCGCGTTTGAGGAGCAGCTTGGTGGCGAAGTTGCCGAGCGTGACCACCACCCTCGGATCGACGAGCTCGAGCTGGCGGCGCAGGTAGTCCTGGCACGACTCGATCTCGTCGGGGAGCGGGTCGCGGTTTCCCGGCGGCCGGCACTTGAGGACGTTGGCGATGTAGACCTGGTCGCGACGCAGGCCGATCTCACCCAGCAGCCGGTCGAGGAGCTTCCCGGCGGCTCCCACGAACGGAAGTCCCTGCTGGTCCTCGTGGAAACCGGGGGCCTCGCCCACGAACATGAGGTCGGCGCCGGGATCGCCGACGCCGAAGACCACGGTCGTACGCGTCGCCGCCAGGGCGCAGCGGGTGCACCCCGAGGCGATGGAGGCGAGCTCGCGCAACTCGTCGTGCCCCGTCACCGGTCCTCCATCGTCTCGACCCCGCCCATCGGCGTCGCCGCTCTCATCGCCGCTTCGATGGCCCGGCCGGTTGCCACGAAGGCGGCGGTGCCGACGCCGTCGGGATCGGCGCGATGGTCGCCGCAGGACACGGCGAAGGCCACGTCGCCATCGTATCGGGTGTGGCTCGGCCGAAGGCACACGGCGAGGGCATCGTGCACCTGGACGCATACCCGCTGGAGCGATGACCGGTCGAGCCGGGCGTCGGTCGCCACCACCACGAGCGTGGTGTTCTGCAGCGGCCTTGGCACCGCCGGCGTGAAGGGAGGGACCAGGTCGCCGCCGGTCAAGGAAACGCCCTCGAGGGTGAACACGTCGCCGACCGCATTGACCACGACCAGGACGCCCACCGCCGTCCCGTCGACCATCTCGACGTGCGAGCCGACACCGCCCTTGCGGACGTGGGAGGGACCCCGCCACCCGCCCACCACCGCGCCGGTCCCTGCCCCCACGCTTCCCAACTCGACGGAGGAGGACGAAGCCGCCCGGTAGGCGGCCTCACCGGCGTCGGGGCCGGGACGCGCCTTGGGGTCGCCGATGCCGAGATCGAACAGGATCGCCGCCGGGACGATCGGCACCACCCCGGCGACGGTGGGGTGGCCCCGTCCGGCGGCCTCCAGGGCGCGCACCACCCCGTCGGCAGCGGCGAGGCCGAAGGCGCTGCCGCCCGACAGCACGATCGCCTGGATCGTCTCCACCCGCATGCCCGGAGCCAGCAGGGCAGTCTCGCGGGAGCCGGGGGCGGCTCCGCGCACCTCCACCGCGGCCACGTTCGGCTCCGGGAGCACCACGACGGTGACGCCGGTGACCCCCACCGAATCGGTCCAATGGCCCACGGTGACCCCGCGCACGGCGGTGATCGTCATCCGACGTACCGCCGCGGCAGCCGCGGCCCGAACCCGCAGACGATCTCCCAGTTGATGGTCCCCAGGCGCGCGGCCCATTCGTCTGCCGAGATCTCATCATCGCCCTGGCGGCCGAGCAGCACCACTTCGTCTCCGATGTCGACCGGGTCGTCTCCGACATCGACCAGGAGTTGGTCCATCGTGATGGTGCCGGCGAAGGAGTGGCGCCTTCCCCGGATCAACACCGACCCGCCCAGGTCGGCCAGGCGTCGCGGCACTCCGTCGGCGTACCCGATGGGCACCGTCGCCACGGTCGACTCTCGGGCCAGCGGCCGGACTCGCCCGTAGGACGGCCGGGTGCCGGCAGGATGGCGGCGCAGGTAGGTCACCCGGCTGATCACCCGCATCGCCGGATCAAGGTCGACCTCGGGGGCGTAGCCGGGCGCCGGCCGAAGCCCGTACATCCCGATCCCGATGCGAACGAAATCGAAGCGCGCCCCGAGGTCGGCGAGTGCCCCGGCGGTGTTGGCGGCGTGGACCACGTCGGGGCGGACGCCCGACGCCGCCAGCTCGTCGAGCAGGGCCCGCAGGGCCGACACCTGCCCCCGGGTGTAATCGTGATCGGACTCGGCGACCGGGAAGTGGGTCCAAACCCCTTCGAGGCGCAGCGGCCCGGCGGCGACCTCCCCCGCCAGAGCCCGAGCCTCGCCGGGGGTGGCCCCCACCCGGTGCATGCCCGTGTCGACCTTGACGTGGACCGGGAATCCGGCCGGCGCAGCGGCAGCGAGAGCCTCGAGGAAGGATCGGCGATACACCGTGGGCGTCAGACGCCAGCGGATCACGTCGTCGACGTCGTCGGCCACCGGCTCGGAGAGCAGCAGGATCGGTGCGTCGATTCCGGCCTCGCGCAGCCCGATGCCCTCGGACACCAGCGCCACCGCCAAACGGGTGGCACCGCCGTCCAGGGCTGCCTCCGCCACCGGAACGTCGCCGTGCCCGTACCCGTCGGCCTTGACCACCGCACACACCTCGGCGGGTCGTACGGCGCCGGCGATGGCGACAACGTTGTTGCGGACGGCCCCGAGATCGACCTCGACCCACGACGGCCTCACCAGGCGAACCTCCCGATCTCCCCTGCCAGCCCGAAGGCGGTCACCGTAGTGAGGGTGGCCAGGGACCGCCCGGCCAACCCGTGGCGGTGCGCCGCCGAGCGCGCCGCGGTCTGCGGGTCGAGACCACGCGCGATGAGCGCCCCGATCATCCCGCCGAGCACGTCCCCGGTCCCGATCGTGGCCAGCTCAGCGCCGCCCGACGCAATCACCCAGCGCTCGGTCCCCATCACGAAGGTGGGAGCTCCCTTGAGCAGGACGACTGCCCCGCTGACGGCGGCCAGTGCGGCGGCGGCAGCGGGAGTGGCCGGCCCGCCGGTGAGGTGGCTGAACTCACCGGCGTGCGGAGTGAGCACGGTCGGGGCGGGCCGCGGCAACAGCCCGTTCGCCGCCACCGCGTCGAGACCGTCGGCGTCGAGCACCAGCGGCTTGGCCCATCCCGACATCACCCCGGCGACGAACTGATCGACGCCCGTCCCCAGCCCGGGGCCGAGGACCATTGCGTCGAAGCGCCCGGCGGCCTCGAGGACGTCACCGACCCGGGCGACGTCGAACATCGGACCGCTCCCGATCCCGGCCGTCATCACTCCGGCGTCCATGGCGGCCGCCTGGCCCTGCACGCCACCCGGCACCAGGACGCGGACCGCCCCCGCCCCGAACGCCAGGGCGCTGCGGGCGGCGAGCATCGGCGCCCCGGCGAGGCCCTCCGACCCGCCGATGATCACGAGCGAGCCGGCCGACCACTTGTGCGCCCCTCGCGGTCGCGGTGGCACGGGGGCGTCGGCGTCCTCACAGAGCAGCCACTCGGGGCGCTCCCCGCTGAGGCCGATGTCGACCACCTCGATCTCCCCCGACAGTTCAGGCCCCCTGCCCACGAGGTGACCGGTCTTGAGTGTGTGAAAGGTCACAGTGCGCTCGGCGCGAAACGCCGGCCCTTTGGTGGTCCCGTCCAGGCCGTCGAGGCCACTGGGGAGGTCGACGGCGAGCACCGGCGCCCCGTGGCCGACCCAGGGAACCACCCGGTCGGGCAGGGCACCGTGGAATCCGGCGCCAAAGAGGGCGTCGATGATGAGATCGCACGGCTCCGGATCGCCCAGGTCGCGAACGGTGACTCCACTGTGAATGGCGGCAATGGCATCGGCCCGGCGGACCGACGAGTCGCCCGTGGGGTATCCCAACGAACGGACGGTGACGTCGACCCCGCGCCTCCGCAGGTGGCGGGCCGCCACGTACCCGTCTCCGCCGTTGTTCCCCGGACCGGCGAGCACGATCACCCGGCTCCCGTAGCCGGCACCCAGCCGCGAGGCGGCTGTGGCGACGGCCAGCCCGGCGCGCTCCATGAGCGTCGCCATCGGGACGGTCGTCTCGGCGTCGAGCCGAGCCGACTCCGCTGGGGTGATCACCGGGCGCACGGGGGTGATGGTACGGGAGCGGGGGCCCGTCCACGGCGGCCGGGAACCCCGCCGGGGCGGCGGTTCGTCCCATCGCCATGAACACCAAGACCCGCTTGCTCGCCCTGCTGGTGCTCGCCTTGTTCGCCGTCTCGTGCGCCGAGGAACGCCCGCTCGGTGGAAACGACCCGTTTGGCGCGACCACCTGGCAGCTGATCTCGGGTTCGGCCGACGGCGTCGCCCTCGTGCCGGTCGACGGCGCGCCGGTCACCTTTCGCGCCGACCAGGGCGACGTGGGCGGCAGGTCGGCGTGCAACTCCTATGGCGGGCCCATTTCGATCACGGACGGCGTCGTGACCATCGGCCCGTCGCTACAGATGACCGAGATGGCCTGCCTGGAGGACGGAGTCATGGACCTCGAGGCGGCCTATCTCGCTGCCCTCCCCCGGGTGACCACGGTCGCCCGCGATGGCGAGCAACTGGTCCTGCGCGGTGACGGCGTCGAGTTGCGGTTTTCGGCACAGCCGGAGGAGCTTGCGGCGTCCCTCACCGGCACCTCATGGGTGCTGGACTCCATCCTCCAGGGAGAGACCGCCTCCACCCCTGCGGCCGAAGCGGCTCTGCTCATCGACGACGACGGGGCGGTGATCGGCTCCACCGGCTGCAACCAGATGAGCGGCACCTACGACGCCACCTCCGGGTTCACGCAGTTGGCGACGACGAAGATGGCGTGCGGTGAGGAGATCATGGCGCAGGAAGCGATCGTGATGGAGATCCTCGAGAGCCAGCCCACCCTCACCATCGCCGGCTCGCAACTCACGATCGCCGACCTCGAAGGCAGAGCGCTCGTCTATCGGGCGGGGTGAACGCCTTCGGCGTCACCAGTGGCCAGTGCAGCAAGAAGGTCGCCCGTCGCCCGACTCCCGTTCGCGTTCCCCCGCAGCGCGAGCCATCCTCTCTCGGGTGTCGGGAGTCGGACGTCGGGCGTCGGGCGTCCGTCGAAGGTCGAAAGTCGAACGTCGAAGGTCCGCGTCGTGTGGTAGACCCCCGGGAATGTCCGACGACACTCCGCCCGAAGTCACCCTTCGTTCGGTGACCACAGACGATCTCCCCACCCTGTTCGAGTTCGAGCAGGATCCCGATGCCAACTGGATGGTCGCCTTCACCGCCAAGGACCCGTCCGACCGTGAGGCCTTCATGGCCCACTGGGATCGCCTGCTCGCCGACGCTCGCGTCCGCACAGAGGCGATCCTCGTCGACGGCGTACTGGTGGGGAGCATCGTGTCGTTCGCTTACGACGGCCAACCCAACGTCGGGTATCGGATCGGCCGCCGGCATTGGGGACAAGGCATCACCACGAGGGCGCTGGCGATCTTCGTCTCCCGGATCCCCGTCCGGCCGGTGTACGGCCGGGTGGTGAGCGACAACCTGGCCTCGCGGCGGGTGCTCGAGAAGTGTGGGTTCACCCTCGTCGGACAGGAGCGCAGCTACGCCAACGCTCGCGGTGGCGACGTCGACGAGCTGATCCTGCGGCTCGAGTAGCGACGCCGATCCAAGAGGGTTCACCCGGGTACCCTCTCACCCCGTGCGCTATCTCGGCGACGTCTTCCGGGGCATCCTCATGGGATCGGTGTATGTGGTCCCCGGCGGGGACGGCGGCACCGTGGCTCTCGTGCT
>Ga0299915_10004051_pt1 | contig 10637 bp, 8 predicted proteins | sample RVTome_13_FD_200263 | JGI IMG/M metagenome (GOLD analysis project Ga0299915, IMG submission 200263) | Soil microbial communities from uranium-contaminated site in the Upper Colorado River Basin, Wyoming, United States - RVT92D227 (version 2) ... | reverse complement strand
TCGTGCTTGGCCTTGATCTTGCCCGCCTCGTTGTTCGAGAGCAGGATGACGAAGGGCGGGTCGGGATACCAGGCCTCGAGCTGCTCGAAGGCCTTCGAGCGGGTGTTGTAGACCCCGGCCTCGTGCCAGGGCTCGACGGCGCCGAAGGGCGAGAGCCACTTCTCCACCTTGCCTTCGAGGTTGATGACCAGAGGGCTTTTCTCGGGCGGCAGGTTCCGCCACTTGCCCGGATCGTCCCTGGGATCGTCCTTGCTGTAGAGGACGGACTCCCACTGGCCGGCCCGCAGCGAGATGGGGGCCTTCCAGCGGGCGAGCTTCTCGACCCAGGGCCTGGCCGCCTCGGGATACGCCTCCGCGCCGGGGCCTGGGAAGGGCAGCGTCGGCATCACGTGGTGGCCCTGCTCGAGGAGGCCGATCTGGTAGTCGCTCGAGAATTTCGGCTGGTTGAAGCCGTTGGCCCAGTGCGACACGACGGGCAGCGGCCGTCCGCCCAGGTCGGCGTTCTTCTTCGTCAACTCGGCCGTCATCTCGCGGGCGACGGCCTCCGCGTCGGCTGCCGTGGCCGCGCCGGCCCAGCGCGCGATCGCCAGGGCCGCGGCGAAGGCGGCCCATCGTGCCCAACGGCCATTCATTGCGCAATCCTCCTGCTCGACAGGCGCGAAGCTCCGCATCGCGCACCAGCCTATCCCCACGCGGCCGAATTGTCAACGGGCGGGCGGCGGCAGCCGTCTCGGGAATGCCCAGCCGCCGAGGGGCGGCGTGGGTGCGTGCAATCTCCTACGGCGGCGGGCCCTATGTGACTCGCCACGATTCTCGATCCATCCTGAGCACGCTGAGAGGTGGAGCATCGTGGCCGCAAGCGGCTCGCCCGCGGTCAGGGGCCTGCCCCTTCCGCCAGGACGACAAGCGGGACGCTTGTCGCCATGTCGATGCAAGTGGAGCATCGTGCAGGGGGCGTTCTCCCGCCGGTGGGTGGTCGCAGCAAGCTTCGGGAGGTTCTGACATCCGCGGCATGGTGGGGCATCACGCGGCGGTCCGGTGCGCCGACATTCTAACATTCTATAGAATGTTGGAATATCACGCCACGACCGCACCCCCCCCCCGCCAACCTGCACCCGGGCGGCATCCGCCGCTGGAAAACTCCCGCGGAACGGCTACAATACAGTGCCGCACGGGATTCCCCGACCCACCGAGGAGCGAAATGATGAGAAACGCCTCCGCCGCCTTGCTCTCGCTGGCCGTCGCCTGCCTGTCGGCCTGCGATTCGCCGAACCGCCCAGCGCCGAGGCGGGCCTCGCGGTTCGAGACGCAACTGAGCCGCCGCGAGAAAGGGATCGATTCCGCCCGAGAACGCCTCCTCCAGGCCGTCAAGGAGGTCAACCCCAAGGCCCAGGACGTCCCCAGCCCCGTCAAGGAACTCGTCGGCGTCGACAGGATGAAGGCGGAACTCCAGAAGATGCGCGACGCCGTGGCGAAGGTGGCCGTGACCGAGCAGGATACCGAGGGACTCAACGCCTACTGCCTGGGCGACCACGCCGAGGCCCGCCGCCGCTTCCGCGACTCCGACGCGAAGCGGCCTGGCCGCGAGTTCCCCCCTTACTTCCTCGGCGTCATGGCCCTCCAGGACGGGGACTACGCGCGGGCGCGCGATTCGCTCTCGACCGTCGTCGCGCGGAATCCCCAGTGCCGCAGCGCCTACCTGCTGCGCCGGCTGGCCAAGCTCTGCGACGGGCGGCGGACGCTCGGCACGCCGCGGCTCCTCGTGCTCTTCGAGCAGGCCTGCCGCGACACGCTCAAGGAGCTCTCGCTCGAGAAGGCGGGCCGCGAGCCCTCGCTCGCCCAGGCCCTCGTGCCGCCCCTCGCCTCCGACCCCGTGCTCTTCAAGGCCCAGCAGCTCCTCTCGGAGGCCGCCCGCAAACACTTCTGGGAGCTGGCCGACGAGCTGGCCGAGGCCGAGAAGCCCGAGCAGAAGCTCGACCTCGTCCTCCAGATGGGCGACAACACCCTCGCCGACGCCATGGTGCAGAGCCTCGCCCAGGACGCGCCGCGCGACAAGCTCCTGCGCACCTTCGCCTTCCTCCACCGCTTCTACGCCCGACCGCTCGCCAGCTCGCGGTACCCGCCGCAGGCCGAGCGCGCCGCCCCCGAGGCCTTCGCGGCCGAGCTGGCGGCCGTGCGGAAGCTCGACCCCGACAACGGCGCCCTCATCCTCCTCGGCATCGCCCCGAAGGAGCGTGAAGGCGGCGAGGCCAAATGGCCGCCCCTCGACGACGACGAGCTGGCCCTTCTCCGCGCCGCGGCCAGGGCCAAGGAGTTCCGCACCTTCGCCGCCTACGAGCGCGCCGCCCGGGTCGCCGCCTGCCTCGGCCGCTACGGCGCCCTGGCCGCCTACGTGCCCATGACCCGCATGCCTGACCTCTACGGCCCCATCGCCAACGTCGCCCGCAGGGGAGCGGCCACCGTCGCCATCCTCTTCGAGCAGGGGAAGACCGACGAGGCGCTCAAGCTCTGCTCCGACCTCGAAGCCCTCGCCGCCAGGGTCTGGAACGAGAACAAGAACGCCCGCGCCCAGCTTCTCTCCGACGCCATCGAGGACGCCGTCCAGGCCGCCCTCCAGGCCCACGCCGCCAAGGACGACCTCAAGCCCCTCCTGAAGTCGTGCCTCGAGCATCGGGCGGCGATCTGCCGCCACAGCGCCGCGCGCCTGGTGGCCTGGGACGTCCACGTGCTCACGCTCTTCAAGATGCCGGTGCGCCGCCTCGCCGAGGCGGCCATGACGCTCGAGGACTCGCCCGAGCTGATCGAGCAAGTCGCCGCGGCCAAGCTCCAGGCCGACCCGGCGCGATACTTTCAGCAGGCCATCGGCCGCCTGGCCGCCGTGACCGACGAGCAGGTGCCCGAGGCGGCGTGCGAGCAGGTCGTCATCCTGGGCGAGCTCAAGGACCGCAACGCCGTGCCCCTCCTCATCCGCCTCGCGGGCAACCCCGACCGCCTCCTCGGCCACCTGGCCACCCGGGCCTTCTCCTCGATCGCCCAGGCGAAAGAATAGGCAGACAGACGCAGCGGGCGTCTTCGTTGGCTCATTCGCCTCAAGCGGTCTTTCCGGTGCGGGCGTGGAATCCCGCGCCGGAGCCCATCGCCCCCGGTGCTGGCCACAGGCTGGGGGACGGAGAGAAGATCGCTTGAGTCGAACGAGTCGGAGAGAGAGCCCCGATTTCTCAGTGTGCTGCCGCCTTCCTCCCGAAGGGAGGGCGGCCGATTGCCGGCGGCTTCAGCCGCCGGACCCGGGCCCAGAATCATGGGAAGTCCCGAAGGGACGGCAGAAAGGGCCCGCGGGGATCTCTGCGGCATTGCCTCTTACGTCCCTTCGGGACTTGGCCGGGGTCGATTCCGATCCGGCGGCTGAAGCCGCCGGCAAGACCCTGTTGTCCCTTCGGGACAGAGGAGAACCTCCGCGCGGGACCCCTGTGCCGCGGCCGGCGTTGGTCGCAGGTTAGACGATGGAGAAGAGATCGTGTGAGGTGGATGAGCCTTTTTTCGGTCGGGCTTGACAGGCGGCGGAAACGCCGTACACTGCTGGACGATCCGCCGGGCAGAGCCGATGCAGCGATCTCAGAGGGGACGCGATGCCGATCTGGTTCAAGTGCCCGTCGTGCAGCAAGGTCCTCAGCGCGCCCGACGAGCGCGGCGGCGACACCGCCCGCTGCCCCGGCTGCGGGCAGTTGATGCAGGTGCCGGAGCGGCCCGCGGTCCAGGCCGAGGCCGAGACGGCGCTCCGCCTCGGAGGCCAGGCGCCCGCCCCCTCCCCTCCTGAGCGCCCGGCCCCGACCCCCAAGGTGCACCGGAACGCGTCGGCCTCGCGGAAGCCGGCCCGCCCCGCCCGCCGCTCTTCTGGCGCGTCGTTCGTCATCCCTGCCGTCGTCTTGGTCGCTCTGATGGCGGTCGCCGGCGTCCTCCTGTGGCCCCATCTGCGGCGGAAACCCCAACAGGTCGCCCCGCCAGCGGCCCCCGCGGCGCAGGCTAAGACAGCGGCCGTTGAGCCCAAGGCCCCTGATTCCTCGAAGGCAGCCCCCGTCGTCCCGCCGCCCGAGACCTCGACGGCCGTGGCCACGAAGCCGAAACCCAAGGCCAAGCCCAAGCCGTCGCCGAAATCATCGGCCATGGCGACGAAGACGGAGCCCGCCGTCGAGGTGCCCCTGAACCCCACGCCCCCCAAGCCGCTCCCAGAACTCGACTTCCCCACCGCCCGAGCCCTCACCATCGTGCAGGCGCGGGCCACGCTCTCGGCCGATGGCACGCTCCAGGTCGCCCTCAAGCTTGCGCCGCCCGACCCGGCGGCCGGCGAGCCGGCGGTCCCGGAGCGAATCGTCGTCTTCTTCTTCACGAGATTCGCGGACATGGAGGCGCCGGTGGCCGATGCCTCCGCGACCGAGGCCGCCGGCCCGAAGGGCGTCGTCGCCGTCTTCCGCCGAGCCCTCGAGGGCAAGGACAAGGCCGCCGTCGACTTCACCACCCGCAAGGTCTCGGGCGAGGTGAGCGGCGGCGTGCGCATCTTCGACCTCGACCAGGGACCGAGCAGAGCGTTCCTCATCGCGGGCAGCCTCAACTCCGGCGATGAAACGCAGGCCGTGGCGCCCGCCGACATTCTTCCTCGCTCCTTCGCCGTGCTCGTGTGCGGAAAGAAGCCCGCGGGACAGGGTTCGGGGGCGTTGAGCAACATCTTCTGGGCGCCCGTCCAGCTCAAGCAGTAGGCATTGCTCGACCTCTCCAGCCCCCGCCCTACCCGTCTGTCTCCAGGAGGATGCCGATGCTGCGCATCAGCATGGTTGGCGGCACGATGATCTACCACGGCAAGTACTTCGGCCGCATGTACAACGGCTGCGACCCCGACCTCTGGGCCAAGCACGGCCTCGGCGGCGACCCCGCCGCAGGCCGCCGCATCGACGACGCCCGAATCGTCAAGGTCTGGGACGAGAAACGCGAGGACGCCGAAGCCCTCGCCGCCATGTGCCGCATCCCCCGCGTCTGCGACCGCATCGAGGAGTGCGGCGAAGGCGTCGACGCCATCCTGTTCCCCGACGACTGCTCCCGCCGCCACTACCGCTTCGCCGAGCCCCTCTGGGCGACCGGCCTCCCCATGTTCATCGACAAGCCGCTCGCCGTCACCGTCGAGGAGGCCGAGGCCGTCGTGGCCAAGGCCGAGAGCCACGGCGTCCCCCTCTTCTCCGCCTCAGGGCTCCAGTACACCCGCGAGATCGAGGAGGCGAAGCCCGAGATCGAGAAGCTCGGCAAGATCCTCGTCGCCCTGGCCGCCTCGCCCAACGAGCTGATCTTCTACGGCATCCACGGCCTCGCCATGCTCTCGTCGGTCTTCGGCCCAGGCATCGAGAGCGCCCGGAACATCGGCGAGGGCGACGTCGACCTCGTCAAGTACCGCTGGCGCGACGGCCACCTGGGCGTCCTGTTCGGCCTCGAGAGCGGCCGGCCCGGCTGGCGCGTCACCCTCTTCGGCGAGAAGGGCAAGCTCGACATCGCCGTCAACGACGCCGACTACTTCTACTGGAACCTCAACCGCCATTTCATCGCGATGGTCGGGACCCGCCAGCAGCCCCTGTCGAACGTGGCGATGCTCGAGATCATTAAGGCCCTGGTGGCGGCCAAGCGGTCGAAGGCGGAAGGAGGAGTGGCCCAATCCGTGATCCGCAATCTGTAAAGGGACGGAAGGGACCAAAGGGACAGAAGGGACCAAAGGGACAGCACCCGAACCGACGAATGGAGCACGCGCGATGCACAAGAGCTGTCTTCTCGGCTGCGGGCCGCGCGCCCGCGGCCACGCCGAAGCCTACAAACACGCCAAGAAAGCCCTCCTCGAAGCCGTCTGCGACATGAACGCCGAGCGGCTGGGCAAGTTCGCCGACGACTTCAAGGTCCCCCGCCGCTACAGCGACGTCCGCGAGATGCTGGAGAAGGAGAAGCCCGACCTGCTCCACGTGGTGACGCAGCCGGAGCAGCGGCTCGAGTTCTTCGAGCTGGCCGATGAGTGCGGCGTGCCCGCCGTCCTGGTCGAGAAGCCCCTCTGCCTCGACGCCGCCGACTTCAACGCCATCGCCGCCTTCAGCCAGCGGGCCAAGACCCGCATCTGCGTCAACCACCAGCTACGCTACCACCCGAAGACGCTCGAGCTGCTCGGCATCGTCCGCAGCGGCGAGATCGGCCAGGTGCGGCTCATCGACGGCTCCGCTCGCTACCCCCTCGGCGGCCAGGGCACCCACGTCCTCAACCTGATGTTCGCCTACGCCGGCGACCAGCGCCCGACCCGCGTCTTCGGCCAGGCCAGCGGCAGGAAATTCTTCATCCCCCATCACCCCTGCCCCGACAGCGCCGTGGGCGAGATGGTCTTCGAGGGCGGCGCCCACGGCCTCCTCGCCTGCGGCGAGAACGCCCCCGTCGTCCACGACCCCAAGGTCGACTGGATGCACAAGCGCGTCGCCGTCTACGGCACCGAGGGCTTCGTCCACTGGACCATGGACTCCTGGGAGCTCTGCACGCCCGCCCGCGGCTACCAGCGCGGCGAGAAAAGCTACCGTGACGAGGACGTCCTCGGCCAGGCCGCCATGACCGACGCCATCTTCGACTGGCTGGAGGACCCCTCGCGCCCCCACTTCAACCGCCTGGACGTTTCGCTCGCCGAGAGCAACACCGTGTTGGGGCTTTACAAGAGTGCTCTTGAGCGCTGCATCGCCCCCCTCCCCTTCCGGCCCGAGGGGAGCTACCTGGACGCCTTCCGGCAGGTCCTCTGAAGAAGCCCCTGGCCCCCCGCATGAACAGAGCGCCCCAGAAGTGGGACGGCTGGCTCGCCCAGCCGTGCCGCATCCGGAGTCTCGTCACCAGGAGGCGTGGTCGCGGCGCGGGGGGCGGTCGTCGGGGGGTCGGGCCTCGTTGACCCGCAACGCTCGGCCGCCGTACTCGCTGCCGTCGAGGGCCTGGATGGCGGCCGAGGCCGCCGAGGCGTCGGGCATCTCGACGAATCCGAAGCCGCGGGAGCGGTCCGCTGCGCGGTCGATGATGACTCTGGCCGAGGCCACGTCGCCGTACGCCGCGAAGAGGTCGCGGAGGTCGGCGTCCGCGGTCTCGTACGGCAGATTGCCCACGTAGATGTTCGTCATGGTTCCTGAGACTTTCTCCATGCAGCCGGGTTGCTCCCCTACTTCTTGGGCGGCTGGGGCTTGCGGACCCACTTGCTCGCCGCCAGCAGGCCCAGGGCCACCCCCACGAGCCCGACGACGAACAGCAGGACGACCAGCGGCAGGCTCACAGTCCAGAACAGCAGGTGCGTCGGCACGGCCTGGGTGTTCTGGACGATGATGATGATCAGGAGCACCGCCACCACCGCCACGGCGACCATCTTGGCTCTCTTCATTGTCCGGCCCTCCTCGAGGCCGCTCCGCCCTGGGCATTTTGCTATTGACAGGACGCGCCGAATGGGAAGAATAGGGGATTGCGCGGGTCCCGCGCGACGCCCGCAGGAGAGCGCCCCTTGATCTTCGTGTGCCCCAGTTGCGTTGCCACCAACTACTGCCCCGATACTCTCGCGGGGTTCACGATCGTCTGCCGCAAGTGCAAGACGCAGATCACGGTGCCCGAGCCGTCGGGCGAGCGGCCCGCCTGGTGGCGGAGGCACCCCTACTGGGCCGTGGTGGGCCTCATCGAGTTGCTCGCCGTGGCGGCGCTGGCGGGCGCCATCGTCCTCCTGACGGTCACGCCGCCGCCCGGGGACGTGCCTCTGCTGGACGCCGGGTCGGGCGGCTCGTCGCCGAGGATCGCCGCGCCGGGCGGCCTGGTCGCCCTGGAATGGCGGACGGACCAGGAGTCGGCGGGCGGCTACTTCACGGTGACCGGCCAGAACATCACGCTGGAGCACACGACGCAGCCGCAGCTTGACCGCGTGCAGGTGCGCGACAACCCGTGGCCCTACGTGGTCTTCCAGGACGGGCAGGCGCCGCCGCCCGAGCCGATCCTGCTGAGCCTCCAGATGCGCCTGCCCAACGACGAGAGCCTGTCGGGCGAGCGGGTGACGCTGCGGATGGTGGTCAACATCGAGTATCCGAGGCCGGCGCAAGCTGCCGGCCCCGCCGGGCTCCAGCAGGCGACGCTTCGGCGCGAGTGGTCGTTCGTCGTGGCCACCGAGGCGCAGCGGGCGTCGTTCGCGCGTTACTTGCGCCAGCTCGCGTGGCTCCGGGGGATCGCGTGGGCCTGCGGTGTGCTGGTGCTCCTCGTGGGGCTTGCCGCGGTGCTCTTCGCGCAGCGGCAGGTGAGCGTGATGTGCCCGAAGTGCGGGCGGGTCACGGCGGCCACCTACTTCAGCGGCGGCCGGCGCATCTCCATGTCCCCCTGCCCCCACAAGTCGTAAGAGACGGCCTCAAAGATGCGCAGCATCACGGCGCGGGCTCGAGCTTCGCGTAGTCCAGGCCCGCCATGTAGGCTTTGATGGCCTTCTCGTTTGCCCCGGTGATCTCGAGCGTGAGCTTGTGCTCGCCCTTGGTGAGCTGGTGCGTGCCCAGGTCGAGGAGGCCGGTGGGGACGACCGTCTCGTTGTAGAGGTCTATCGGCTCGCCGAGCTTGGCCCCGTCGAGGGAGAGCTGGACGATCCCGTAGTCCTTCGCCTTCGTGAGCTGGAGGCTGAGCTTGTAGCGGCCGTCGGCGGCGACGGGGAGGGCGAGGGTGAGCTTGTCCCCCGGCTTGCCCCGGGTCCACCAGAGGTGGCAGGCGCCGCTCCAGCCCTCGCCGAAGTTGTCGAGATCCTGTGGCCCCGCGTTGCCGCCGGTCTTCTCGACGATCTTCATGGTCTCGCCCTCGATGGCCCCCTTGATGTGGGTCGAGGGGGGCGGGACATAGTAGCCGGTCCGCTCGGCGAGCGGCTGCTCCTCGTAGCCGTCGGCCTGGCCGGGGGCGAGATAGCAGTAGACGGTGGCCGCGTAAAGGGTGGGCTTGGCGTTGGGGTAGTACTTCTCGATGTCGGCCTCGAAGGTCGTCTGGAAGGGCACGTTGTCGGTGACGTGCCAGCGGTTGACGCAGACGTGGCCGCGGTTGCCGCCGTCGTTGTGGGGCTGGTTGTGGAAGGCGTTGATGAAGAGCTCCGGGCAGCACCAGGCGTAGCCGAAGTAGTCCTCCGAGCCCGTGCCGATGGTCGAGGGGAACTTCTCGCCGTCGACGAAGAACTTCTCGTCGCCCTCGCCCCACCAGCCGCCGCGCGGGTTCCACACGTGGAGCATCACGCCCAGGAAGCGTCCCCTCCCCTGCGTCTTGAGCATCGTCCAGTCGATGGCCCGCCGCTCGGGCTCCTCGGGCAGGAAGGCGTCGCGGTGCCACTTCGCGTGGAGGCGGCCCAGGGCCTCGGCGGGCCGCGTCAGCGGGGCGTGGGTGACCTGGAAGCGGACGGCCCGCTCCTCCTTGCCGTCGTTGGCCAGCTCGATGACGGCCTTCTTGGCGAACGGCATGTACCAGAGGCAGTAGAGGCCGTCGTCGGCCATTCCGAGGGGCAGGGAGCTGTACTTCTTGAAGCCGGGGGCCGAGCCGAAGAAGTCGCCCAGCGGCGCCCAGACGGCCGGCTTCGGCTCGTCGTCCCAGGTGATGCGCAGGGAGAGCTCGCGCAGCGCCGCGACGTCGTCGGGCGGCTGCGGCAGGTCGAGCTTCACGCGAACGGCCGTGATGGCCCGCGGGCCGGCCAGCTCGGCCACGAGCGCGCTCTTGCCGCCCTCGACCTTCACGGCCTTGTCCTCGGCGGCCTGGCCCTGGCGCTCGCCGGCGGGGTCGGCGCCGCACTTCGTCTCGAGGAACTCGTTGGCCTTCGCCAGGGCGGCGGTCTCCTCGGGGCCGAGCGGCAGCTTGAAGGTGGGCACGACGGCGTCTTTGGGATAGGTGGTGTAGGTGAAGTGGTAGTAGTTGCCCCAGCCCTTGTCGGCGTCGATCTTGCACGACTTCTGGAACGGGATGGGCACGTAGCAGTTCCAGCCCCGGGCCAGGACGTGGCAGAGGGCCTTGCCCTGGAAGGGCGGCGTCGAGCCGTCGAAGTAGGCGTGGAAGGGCAGGTCGACGGCGGGCTGCTCGGCGCCGTCGAGGTAGATGCGCACGTGGCCCTTGCCCGCCGCGGCCGACCAGATCCGCCAGATAACCCCAGGCCCCTCCATCTCGGCGAAGACCGACTTCTCGCCCTCGCGGTGGATGATGCCGCCGCCGTCGCCGTTGGCCGACCAGCCGACGTACTTGCCCGTCTTCTCGTCGTACTTGCTGCCACGGTCGTAGCTCGACCACTGCTGGCACTTCTCGCCCGGCGGCGGGAGCACGGCGAGCGACTCCAGGTCGGTGAGCCGCTTCACCAGGTCCAGATACGTCCACTGCTCCCCTGCCACGGCGACCGACGCGCCGACGAGCCCGACCAGCGATAGAGCCGCGAATGCGAACCGCCGCATGCCCTTCTCCTTTCTCCTGGGACAGCCTCGGATGCTCCTCGCGATGCCAAATAGGTCACCACGATTCTGCATCAATTCCCGGAGTGTAGGCGGGGCGTCCCTGCCCCGCGTCCCCAGTCTTCGCGGGCCAGAGACGGCCCGCCTACAATCCCTGGCCGCCGGCCGCGC
>Ga0299915_10004050_pt1 | contig 10639 bp, 8 predicted proteins | sample RVTome_13_FD_200263 | JGI IMG/M metagenome (GOLD analysis project Ga0299915, IMG submission 200263) | Soil microbial communities from uranium-contaminated site in the Upper Colorado River Basin, Wyoming, United States - RVT92D227 (version 2) ... | reverse complement strand
AGCCTGTGCACATGCAGATTAGCCACGCCTGGAGTGTTGCGACGAGCGCCGCGGACCAGGAGTAGTAGAAAAACTGGGCCAGAAACGCCGCGAGGTATTCGCCAGGCCCGCCCGGGTACAATGTGAACCCGCGAAAAAATCCCCAGCCGCGGAAGAATGCGGGAAACTCCGTAATCATTCCGGCGCTGTAATAAATCAGGCGCAGGTCAACATAGAGCCAGAGGTATAGATAGAACAGGACAAAAAAGGCCAGGCTTTGGATTGCTCTGCCAAGCTCCCGACCGGCGCCCGATTTTGCATCACCCGTCTGGATGTCGCCTGAGGAGCTCTGCATTTTCTACTTTGCGGCCTCTATTGCATCGGAAAGACTAAGCACACCTTCGTACAGGCTTCTGCCCACTATTGCGGCCGCAGCGCCCAACTCGAGGAGGTTTTTGATGTCCGTTATACTGCTTACGCCGCCGGATGCCACCACCGGGACATCGACCGCCTCAATGAGCGCCTTTGTCCTTTCTAAGTTGGGCCCCGCCATCATTCCGTCTTTCGAAATGTCGGTATAGATTATGGCGGCGAGAGGCAGCTTCGCAGCCTCGGCGGCAAATTCTAACAGGCCCTTCGGCCCATCCTGTGTCCACCCGTGCGTGGAGACGGTCGAGCCTCGTGCGTCCAGGCCCAGTGCAATCCTGCCGCTGAATTTCCCGGCTATCTCTGCGAACCATTCGAAGTTGCCGACCGCCTTTGTGCCTACTATCGCCCGCTCGACGCCTATGTCGAGCAATTGCCTTATCGAGGCCTCGTCCCGCAATCCGCCGCCGACCTCAATTTTGAATAGTCCCAGGGCCGCTATTGCGGATATGACATCGGTGTTGACCGGCCTGCCGAGCTTGGCCCCGTCCAAGTCTATTATGTGCAGCCATTGCGCCCCGGCCTCGCTGAACTGCCTGGCCTGCCTCACGGGGTCATCCTCGTAGTTCATCTGCCGGTGATAGTCGCCTTGAATGAGCCTGACGCATTTGCCGTCTCGCAGGTCGATTGCCGGTATTATGTACATATACTGCTTTATCGGCATAACTCCCGGCAAATATTAACTCTCGCTTCCACATCGTGTGGCAGCCTCAAATCCGAAGGATTTGGGGATGGTTGCACCGCTCTCGGAGCTTTGCCATCCCCAAGCTGCGCTTGAGGCCGCCACCACCCGCAAGCAGATTGGTTTGGTGCGCGCCGAGAAAATCAGCTTGCTTTGCCGGTAGCCGACGTTACATTATATCTGTTGATAGTTCATTGTGTGGGCTTTTGAAATTTGGAGGCTGAAACATGAGTGCGATGAAGGTTCAAGTGAGGGCACAACGCGGAGGATTTGCCTTGCAGATGAAGGTTGTATTGATTGCTTTCTTCGCGATGCTGCTTGGGGCGGTAATTTGCTGCGCTTCAAACTCTCCCTCGCCCAGGCAGAAGAAGATACCCGTTATCTTCGATACGGACATCTGCGACGATATTGACGATACCTGGGCGCTGGCGCTGCTTCTTCAATCCCCGGAGTTTGACGTCAGGCTGATTACGACCGCCGTGGGCAACACCGAATCAAAGGCAAAGACCGTGGCCAGGTTTTTGCAGACGGTGGGCAGGATGGACATACCTATCGGTATTGGGGTGCAACAGCACAAGGGCAGTCACAGGCAGGATGCCTGGGCAAAAGACTATGACCTGTCATCGTATCCCGGCAAGGTGCGCAAGGACGGCGTACAGGCGATAATCGATACCGTAATGAAGTCGCGCAGGCCGATTAAGCTGATAGCCGTCGGTCCCCTGCCCAATATAGCCGCGGCGCTTGAGCGTGAGCCTCGGATAGCCGAGAAAGCCGAATTCGTCGGCATGCACGGCAGCATCCGCCTGGGCTACGGGGGCGGCGCACAGCCCAGCGCCGAATATAATGTCAAGGCTTTTATCAAGGAGGCGCAGAAGGTCTTTACGGCCCCATGGAATATGACAATCACGCCGCTCGATACCTGCGGTATAGTTGACCTCAAAGACCAAAAATACCAGAAGGTGCTAAAGAAAGACAGCACCCTGACGCGGGCGCTGATGGAGAACTATCGCGCGTGGTACACCGAGCCTATAGCCAAAGACAAGAAACTCACCGAGGATGAGATTGCCAGGCGTGTGAACGAAAAGGTCAATTCAAGCAGCACCACCCTTTTCGATACGGTGGGCATTTACCTCGGCATGTCAACCGATTTGGTTAAGATGGAAGAGCTGAAGGTCAAGGTTACGGATGACGGATATACGAGAATCGACGAAGGCGGCAAACTGATCAACTGCGCGACCGAATGGAAAGACCTGGGCGCCTTCGAAGACTTTCTGGTTGAGAGACTTACGAAGTGAACGGTCTGGCCCGGCTCGACGCGGCAAGGGACATTCAGGGGGCCTGGAAATCGGACAGAGCAAACCCACAATCGTCGTGGTCGGCAGCTCCAATATGGACCTGGTGGTAAAATCGCCACGGATACCGGCTGTTGGCGAGACCATTTTGGGCGAAGACTTCTTAATGACTCCCGGCGGCAAAGGCGCAAACCAGGCGGTTGCGGCTGCGAAACTCGGAGCCACGGTGTACCTTGTAGCCAAATTGGGCGATGATTTGTTTGGAGCTGAATCCCTTGGCAACTTCAAGAAAGCGGGCGTCAGAACAGAATACGTTGTTAAAACGAGAGAATGTCCGTCCGGCGTGGCCTTGATTACGGTTGACCACGCGGGCAACAACGTGATTGTCGTGGCGCCCGGGGCAAATCAGAAATTGTCCGCCGAGGATGTGAAAGCCGCCGGGCCGGTTATCGCCTCGGCAGGGGCGCTGGTCGCGCAGCTCGAAGTGCCGCTGGCGACCGTTGAATTCGCTGCACGCCTGGCGAACGATTACAAGGTCCCGTTCATTCTGGATCCCGCGCCGGCGCAGGAGCTTGGCCCGAAGCTTCTCAAGATGATAGACGTGCTCAAGCCCAATGAATCAGAGGCCGAGATTCTTACCGGCGTAAAAGTGGTGGATGAGGGCTCGGCGCGCGCTGCGTGCGAGAGCCTGCTGGACCGCGGGGTAAAAGCGGTCATTTTGACTATGGGCGCAAAGGGATTCCTGCTGGCCGACGCTGAAGGGGTGGAATTTGTTCCGGCGGTGGCAGTGAATGCCGTTGACGCAACTGCGGCGGGCGACGCCTTCGCGGGGAGTCTCGCGGTCGGCTTGGCGCAGGGACAGAAGCTCCTCGATGCCGCCCTATTCGCCAATTACGTCGCCGCCCTGTCCGTTACTAAAATGGGGGCGCAGTCTTCTATGCCGTCGGAACAGGAAGTGGCAGCCTTTAGAAAGAAGTGCACGCAAGGAGAAAAAAGATGAGAAAGTCCAATAGGTTAATCGCCGGCGTTCTTATGCTGTCTTTGGCGGCCCTTGCAACCGCAGCCGTCGGCTGTAAGCAGAGCAAGATGGATAAGCCGAGCAAGCCCAGGATCGCTTTGGTGATGAAATCTCTGGCCAATGAGTTCTTCAAGACGATGGAAGAAGGTGCCATTGCCCACCAGAAAGAACACAGCGAAGAATACGACCTCATAGCGGTCGGCATTAAGACCGAAGAGGATGTGGCCAGGCAGATTGAGCTGGTCGAGACAATGATGGGCCTGGCCGAGGCGATAGTCATCGCCCCGGCGGACTCCAAGGCCCTCGTGCCCGTCTGCAAAAAGGCGATGGATAAAGGAATCATCGTAGTCAACATAGATAACAAGTTCGACCAGGACGTATTGAAAGACAAAAACGCAAAGATCCCATTTGTTGGACCCGACAATCGCAAAGGGGCCGCCCTCGCCGGCGAATACCTCGCCGCAAAACTGCAAAAAGGCGACAAGGTTGCGATTATCGAAGGGATGCCCAATGCGTACAACGGTATCCAGCGGAAACTCGGTTTTGAAGACGCGGCGAAGAAGGCCGGGCTGAACATCATCAGCTCGCAATCGGGCGACTGGGAGATGGAGAAGGCCAACCAGGTGGCCGCGGCTGTAATCACCGAGCATCCTGATCTAAAGGCATTTCTCTGCGCCAATGACAGCATGGCCCTGGGCGCGGTCTTTGCGCTGAAGGCCGCGGGCAAATCCGACGCCGTCCTGGTCGCCGGCTTCGACAACATCTCAGCCGTTCAGACGCTGCTCAAAGAGGGGCGTATTCTGTGCACGGTGGATCAGCACGCCGACAGGCTGGCCGTGTACGGCATTGAGTACGCACTTGAGATGCTTGCGAAAAAAGGCATGCCGGTTGACAGGGAGACACCGGTTGATCTTGTCACGGCGGAAACCCTTAAATGAAGGCAGAGCCAACCGAGACAATCCTGAGCGTCCGCGGAATCAGTAAGTCCTTTCCCGGAGTCCACGCGCTAAGCGGCGTCGATTTCGAGCTGTTCGCCGGAGAGGTGCATGCCCTCGTGGGCGAGAACGGCGCGGGCAAGAGCACGCTGGCGCGGATCATCGCCGGCGTTGCTGCGCCGGACGCGGGGCGGATGGAGCTTTTCGGCAGGGAGTATAAGCCGTCCGGCAGGACCGATGCCGAGGCACACGGCGTGCGAATCGTGATGCAGGAGCTTAATCTGATTTCAACCTTGACCGTCGCCGAGAACGTATGCATCGAAAGGCTGCCGAGCAGACTCGGATTTATCAATTACAGAAAGCTCAATTCCACGACAAGGGCGGTTATGGAGAAGGTGGGTCTCGGCGATATCGACCCATCCACGCCCGTGGGCGCCCTCGGGGTTGGCCGGCAGCAGATGGTTGAAATAGCAGCGGGGCTTTCGCGAAGCTGCCGCGTGCTTGCGATGGACGAGCCGACCGCGTCGCTGACGGATAGCGAGATAGAGCTTCTCTTCGCGCAGATTGAAAAACTCAAGGCCGCGGGGGTCGGAATCATTTACATATCGCACCGCATAGAGGAGGTTATGCGGATTGCCGATCGCCTTACCGTGCTCAGGGACGGCGCAGTCATATCAACCGATTCGACCGACCGCTTGAGCATCGATGACATTATCCGCGCGATGGTCGGACGCGACCTCGGCCGCGAACATTTTCGGGATGCCGGGAAAGCCGCAGGCGAAGCTGCCCTTTGTGTGGTCGGACTTAATCGAGGCGATAAGGTCAGGGACGTCTGCTTCGAGGTTCATCGCGGAGAAATTCTGGGCGTGGCGGGGCTGATGGGGTCCGGGCGGACCGAGACGATGCGCGCGATATTTGGGGCAGACCGCGCCGACAGCGGGGACATTTTTCTGGGGCGGTCGAGCAGACCGGCAAAAATCCGCTCCCCGCGTGACGCCGTGCGCAGCGGGATTGCTCTTTTGACTGAGGACCGCAAAGAGCAGGGATTGCTGGCCGGCCTGGCCGTCCGCGCCAATATCACTTTGGCGCGCTTAACGGACCTTGCCCGCCTCGGTTGGATAAATATGTCCAAAGAGCGGATGGTTGCCGAGCACTACGTCAAGGCGCTCGCAGTGCGCTGCCGGTCCGCCGAACAGAGCGTCGGCGAATTGAGCGGCGGCAATCAGCAAAAGGTCGTTATCGCAAAATGGCTGTACAGGGACTGCGATATCCTTATCTTTGACGAGCCGACGCGCGGTATTGACGTCGGGGCGAAGTTTGAGATATACCGTATGCTCGGGAAGTTGGCCGACGAAGGAAAGGCGATTGTCTTTGTCTCGTCGGACCTCAAGGAGCTTATGGCCGTGTGCAGCCGGATAATGGTAATGTCGGCGGGCCGCGTCGCCGCCACGTTTGCACGCGGTCAATGGACGCAGGAGAAAATTATGTCTGCGGCCCTGAGTGAATACGTCAACGCTTGAGAAGGCGGAACGAGCAGCCTATGGCAGAGACTCAGAAAAGCAAGTTTCGTTTCGTGCGGGCCTATCTGGCGGACTACCTCGGCATGGCGGCGGCGCTGGCCGGGCTGATAATCTATTTTACCGTCAAGAGCGAGCGTTTCTTCACCTGGGACAACTTCCGGATGATTGCAGGCCAGATTCCCGACAGGACCATCGTTGCCGTCGGTATGACGTTCGTATTGATAATCGCCGGGATAGACTTGTCGGTTGGCTCGGTCATGGCCCTGGCCGGCGGCGTGCTCGGCGTCTGCCTGGTCAAGTTCGAGCTTGGACTATCGACGGCGATTGCCGCGTGTCTCGCCGTCGGCCTGCTGTGCGGCGCCGCGAACGGGCTTGTGGCGATCCGATGGCGCCTGCCCCCCTTCATCGTCACGCTTGGGATGCTCGAGATCGCCAGAGGCGCCGCCCTCCTTGTGACCGATTCACGGACGATTTACATCGGTCGGCCGATTGAAGTAGTCGCCGAGACCTCGATCCTCGGCCTGTCCCTGCCCTTCGTCATAGCCGTTGTCATCGTGGCGGCCGGGCAATTAGTGCTTTCGCGGACAGTCTTCGGGCGCTATATGATCGCCATAGGCACTAATGAAGAGGCCGTCAGACTTTCCGGCATCAATCCCTCTCGAACCAAGCTTGCCGTCTTCGTTCTGTGCGGCTTTCTCACGGCGGTGGCGGCGGTGATTCATACCGCTCGAATGTCATCCGCGGACCCGAGGGCCGGCGACGGCCTGGAGCTCCAGGCGATAGCAGCCGTCGTCATCGGAGGCACCAGCCTTATGGGTGGACGCGGCTCGGTGATAAGCTCGTTCCTCGGCGTGCTGATAATTGCGGTTTTGGGCAACGGGCTGGACCGCCTTGACGTCAAAGACCCCACAAAACGCATAATTACGGGCTGCGTGATAGTCGCAGCCGTCATCCTCGACTACTACCGGCACAGAATCGGCGCCCGACAAAAACCCGTTTAGCCGCCGCGCACACACCATCTGCAAAATTCATTTGCCCAAACTGACCGGTTCGCCTCGTCATACCTGCGAACCTTGTCATACCTGCGAAAGCCTTGTCATACCTGCGAACCTTGTCATACCTGCGAACCTTGTCATACCTGCGAAAGCAGGTATCCAGTAGTCTGCCGCCTGAGTGGATTCCCGCTCCCAGATCGGAGTCGAGGACAAGCCCCCAGGGCCCCTTGCGGGGTTTCGCGGGAATGACACACTGTGCTATGTTGCTGCCGCATAAGAACTTATCGTGCCGTTTTCTTGAAACCTGGTCAGTTTGAGTAGTAAGCTCTTGTCCGGCACAGCAGAGCTTGTAGGTTTGCGATTCTGCTGGTAGCCGATAAAGCGATAAACGCTATTGGCTGTTCCGGAACTGAACAGCCGGATTCCCCTCAACCTTTGCGACGTTAATAAAATTTATTTGCCCTTTTTGGCCGTTCTAAGGGCCATAAAGTGGCGCTCTGGCAAAAGCCTGCTTGACAAACACGGGCGGATGTCGCATAATGACAATAGAGGTTGGATGGTAGAAGGTGCATGCAACTTTAGAATCTCTTTTTGGAGATAGAGTGATGCGTCTTCTTATACGGGAAAAGGACGGCGCCGCAAGGGAATTTCAATTCGCCAAGGGCCCTGTCTCAATCGGCAGAGCAGCGGACAGTCACGTCTTCCTGCCCGACAGGGCCGTCTCGCGTCAGCACGCCGTGCTTCACAGCGCCGATGACGGCAAATGGCTTGTCGAGGACCTCGATTCGGCGAGCAAGACTTATCTTAACGACCAGCCGGTTCGCAAGGCTCAAATCAAACACGGCGACTTGCTCCGCGTAGCCACTTTCACGATGGAAATCGCCCTTGAAGAAGCCCCCAGGCCCCAGGCCCCCGCGTCTTCCGACGCGAGTCCGGGCGGCGGGCAGGCACCTCCGCTGGGAGTCCGGCGCCAGCCGTCCCCAGGCGGACCGGCACTGGCCCGCCCAAGCACTGGCGGACTGGCCGTCCCCAGCGGGACAAGTGGGACACGGGGGGCCACTGGCGTGGAGGCTCCACAAACCCCGACCCCCGCCCCACAAGGGGCTGAGACGACGCCTTCTGGGGAGGCCCGCGAGGCGATTCAGATGGATGCCACGCTCCATCTCGAAGCTGCGCTGGCGACGCCGCCGCACGAAACGGTGGTCAGAACTCCCGACGACGCGCATGCCCCCGCAATGAGACTGGCGGCGAACAGGCTGACGGATTTTTCCAGGGCCACGGAACGAATCTGTCAGGCCAAGAGTCTCGACGAGCTGCTGCTGACCCTACTTGCTCTTACACTGGAGGAATTCGACGCCTCTGTCGCCTGGTGCGCGTTGAGGACTCAGCCGACCGGCCCGATGACCTGTCACGCGGGCAGAAAGAAAAACGGCTCAGCGGTTGAACTCGCCCAGATTCCCCTGCAGCAAAAAGTCGTTCAGGCGGTTGAGAGGGGCCAATTCCTCGTGATGCCACGAGTCTCGGCTCAAATAGAGTCGGAGGACGCGATACGCTCTGCGATGATAGCCGCCATTATGCGTCCCGCAGGCTGCTTCGGCGTGCTCTACGTTGACAATTCTATGAAGGCCAAGCATTACAGCCTCAGCGACCTCGATTATCTGATGCTCGTCGCGATGCACACCGCCGCGGTTATGAGGAAGTTCCTCGAACAGCCGGCGTGAATCAACTCCCCCATGACCAACGGGCCCCATTAGCCGCGCCGAAATCGAACTCGCCAACGCCCCTTCGCCTGCCCGCCCAAGCACCACCGGGCTTGACCTCCCGAAGGAGCACCGTCTGGGCGGCAATTATGACGCATGCCTTTTCTCCATAACAAAACATTTCCCGATTAAACCGGCGTTTCCAATATGCCGATATTCTCATGGAATTGAGTAGCAGCATTTTTATGGGGGCTGCGAACTATGTGGCGTGCCCGGCCTTGAAAGTATCGGCCCGGCGCATCATTCTTAGGGCAAGACGAGCGTTTTTATCGGCGATTCCGCCAAAACTAAGCTGGCGCCGGGAATAGGACCGCCTATGACGCAGAAGGCAAATACAGTCTTACTGGTCGAGGATGAAGACCACATCCGGACGGTTGTGGAGTACAACCTCAAGCACGACGGCTTTGATGTGTACAAGGCCGGGGATGGGGTCGTCGGTCTTGAGCTTGCGCGGCGGGTCCTGCCCGATGTGATTCTATTGGATTGGATGATGCCGGAAATGGACGGACTGGATGTGCTCACGGAGCTTAAACGCGATAAGAACACGGCCCATATACCCGTTTTTATGCTGACCGCCAAAGGAATGGCTGGTGATATGGAGAAGGCTTTTGAATTAGGGGCGGATGACTACATAACCAAGCCCTTTGACCCGAGGCTGCTTGGCCAGACTATCAGGCAGAAGCTGAATGGACGGATGCAGCTCGATGCCCCGGCCCCCGCAGCCCCGCAAGAGGAAACCGGGGGCTGTTCCTGATGCCGGAGCGGCTTGTGGCGGCGTTGGAATTGACAATCTGCACTCCTTATGGTTCAACGCAACATGCGAAATCATGGCATGGTTCAATTCCGGGTGGCAGCCTCAAGCGCAGCTTGGGGATGGCAAAGCTCCAAGAGCGGTGCAACCATCCCCAAATCCTTCGGATTTGAGGCTGCCACACCGTATGTAGCCACAAATAATGTAACTCGGAATCTGACGTACTTGAGCCATGCCGAAATCATACGAGTCTGTGTCGTGTGCAAAAGTGAGCGCAAAAGACATTGAAATCCTGCTGATTGACGATGACCAGAGCTATTGCAGGCTTGTTACGATGGCCTTGGTAAGATCAAGGCAGTCAGCGAGGTTTGCGGTCGAGACGGCCGGGAGTCTGGCCGAGGGGCTGAATTACCTGAACAGCCGCAACTTTGATTTGGTGCTGCTTGATTTAGGGCTCCCGGACAGCTTCGGACTTGAGACATTTGACAGGATTCACGCGGTCTGTCCGCACGTACCTGTGGTTATGCTTACGGGTCTTGAAGACCAGAAAGTCAGTGTGGAGGCGATACAGAAGGGTGCCAGCGATTATCTCGTAAAAGGGGCCGACTCTTTCACGGATACACTGGCCAGAACTATCCTGTACGCCCTGGAGCGCAAGCGGGCCGAGGAAATGCTGCGTCTTAGCGAGAGGAGCTTTCGCAACATCATTAACAACAGCGCCGACGCCATTATCGTAACAGACCGGGCCGGGTCTATTCTTTTTGCCAACCCTGCCGCCGAGGCGTTTTTCGGGTGGACGTCGCAGGAGCTTCTCGGCAAAGATTTCGAATATCCAGTTGACGTCGGGCGTACCGCCGAGATGGAAGTGACGCGAAAATGCGGTGGAAAGGCGGTGGCCGAACCACGCACCGTGGAGACAACATGGCAGGGCAAGGCCGCCCGTCTCGTATCGCTTCGAGACGTAACTGCGCGCAAGGCGGCGGAGCGAAAAATGGCCAAGTACCGTGACAACCTCAAAGCCCTTGTGAGGGAACGCACCGAGAAAGTCGATGCGGAGAAGGAGCTGCTGTCGGTCACGTTCTCCAGTATGGGCGACGGCGTTATTGTCGTCGATCCCGAAAAGCGAATTGTACTGTTCAACAGGGTAGCGGAAACACTCGCAGGATGGGAGTTCGAGCGCGTCCAGGACAGGGGGCTCGATGAGATTTTTCGCGTTGTCGATGAGCGGACAAGGCAGAACGTTGAAAGCCCCGTTGACAAAGTGCTGAAATCCGCAAAGGC
>Ga0299915_10004049_pt1 | contig 10641 bp, 8 predicted proteins | sample RVTome_13_FD_200263 | JGI IMG/M metagenome (GOLD analysis project Ga0299915, IMG submission 200263) | Soil microbial communities from uranium-contaminated site in the Upper Colorado River Basin, Wyoming, United States - RVT92D227 (version 2) ... | reverse complement strand
CACACGCTACATTGGAACACGTATTTTTCATGCGTGCCTCCTTTCTTGGCCTCTATCATATCAGAGAACTCGAGCGGAGGCAGGCTTTCATGGGATTACGAGTTTCATAGTTCGGTATTCGCTATTAGACATTCGCCTATACAAAACAAAGGGGTCCCTCTCTGGCGCTACCCTGGTAATCGAGACCCCTGCTTGCCGATTTGCACTATATTTTCCAGCCCGCACGGTACGTCTTGCTGACGTACTGATTAGCCTCAGGCACGTTGGTCGCCTTCATCTTCTTGCTGTTCCACTCGATTCGCTTACCCGTTCGCACGGCGAGGTTACCCACCAGCAGCGCTTCGGTGAACGGGCCGGCATACCAGAAGCCTGACTTTGCATTCTGGGGCTTGCCGTCCTTGCAGGCCTGAATCCATTCCTCGTGATGGCCGATCGACCGCTCCAGCATCTTGGGCGGACGGCCGTATTCTTTCATCCTCGATTCGGGAATCAGCCTCGGCGCTCCGGCGTGGCTCGGGCCAAGAAGCTTGCCCTTGTCGCCGACGAACAGAATACCGTTGTCGCCCAGGTTTCGCCCTTCTTCGAGTTCCTCGGGGCGTGGGGGCAATTTGCCGCCGTCATACCATTTCATCGTCACCGCGGGCCGGTCGCCCTTGGCCGGGAAATAGTACGTGATGATGGACCACTCCGGAAAAGTCTCGTTGTTCACCGGGCTTGATTCGGCCTCGGCGGCGATTGGCGCACCAAGCTGCAGGGCGAAAAACGCGGGATCGGCGTTGTGAACCGCCATGTCACCCAGTGCCCCGCACCCAAAATCAAACCAGCCGCGCCATTTGAAAGGCACATAGTCAGGGTGGTACGGCCTAACGGGGGCCGGGCCGAGCCAGAGATCCCAGTCCAGCGTCTCCGGCACCGGCGGCGTATCTTTGGGCCTGTCAACGCCCTGGGGCCACCATGCCCTTCCGCCCGGAACGCCGGCCCTGTCGGTCCAGACGTGAACCTCCCTGACCGCGCCGATTGCTCCATCTTTGATGAACTCATAATACAGACGCAGCCCCTCGCCGGCGTGACCCTGGTTGCCCATCTGCGTCACAACGCCCATCTTCCGGGCCACCCTGGCCATCTCACGGGCCTCCCGGATGGTATGCGCCATAGGCTTCTCGCAATAGACGTGCTTGCCCATCTTCATCGCCCGTATTGCGGCTGGCGCGTGGATGTGGTCCGGCGTGCCGATAGTCACCGCGTCGATCCGCTTGCCCTCTTTGTCGAGCATCTCGCGGAAATCCTTATAGACTTTGGCATTCGGGAACTTCTTGAACGTCCCGCCGGCCTGCTTCTCATCCACGTCGCAAAGCGCAACGACATTCTCGCCTTCGCACGCGTTGATATCGGCCGCGCCGCGACCGCCCACTCCGATACCGGCGACGTTGAGCTTCTCGCTCGGGGGCGTGTTGCCCTGGCCGCCGAGGACGTGCCGCGGGACTATCGTGAACGCCGCGACCGCAGCTGCGCTGCGCATAAATGCGCGGCGCGATATCTTGTTATGCTGTTGTCCGTTTCTTCTCTTCCGATCGTTCATACTCATATTCCTTTCACAAAATGGCACAGCCATAACAAAAGAGCTTCATTTCAAAATCTCTGCACGCAACCGAAAACCATTATTCCAAAGCCCTGTCTTCGCCGGCGCAGCCGGCCCGACGGTTCAATGTTCGATAAGCCAGATGTTGCGATACTCCACCTGGTTGCTGTGGTCCTGCAGGTATATGGGGCCCGGCTCGGTGGCCTTGCCGCCAAGCGCCGCTGTCGTCGGTCCCTTGGCCTGCGTCTTATCCTGAATCAGTACGCCGTTGTGGAGCACCGTCAACGCCGGATTGCTCACCACCTTGCCTGCACTGTCGAAACGCGGCGCGCTGAAGGTAATATCATAAGTCTGCCACTGGCCGGGCGGGGCGCACATATTCACAAGCGGAGCCTTAACCGTGTAGATCCCGCCGCACTCGTTGTCCAGCCCCTCCAGGCCGTAGCTGTCAAGCACCTGCACCTCGTATCTGCCCTGCAGATAAACGCCGCTGTTGCCGCGACCCTGGCCGCGGGCATCCGGCATAAACGGGCTGCGAAACTCTATATGCAGGCTCACATCGGTGAACTGCTTTTGGGTTACGATCGACCCGGCGCCAGGCTTGACCCTCATCGCTTTGTCAACAAGCTCCCATTTCACCTGGTCTTCACCCTCTTTCTTTTCGGCAGTCTTCCACTCTTTGAAGTTCTTGCCGTTGAAAAGCACGACCGCACCTTTGGGCGGCTTGGCGCCCATCGTCGGCGAAACCCGGAAAACATGCTCCAGCGCGAACGTCCCCGAAGCGTCCGGGCCCTCGAAAGTGCCCGTCAGTTTGTCCCCTTTGATGGCGGCCTTCACATCGAATTCGCTGTTTTCGGATTTCGCGCGTCCGGCAAAGCTAACTACATCCCCTTCGCGCTTGCCGTCCAGCACCCCAAGCGGCTCACTCCGCGTGTCGAACGCCTCAAGGAAATTCGCCCGGTACTGGCCCTTGCCCAGCGCTATCACCTGCGCAACCAACGGCCCCGAATCGCCTCCACCGCTCACCTGCCAGCTCCCGTTCCAGTCCCCCATGGCCGCATCGGCGCCCAGAATCGCTCCCCTGGCTTCATCCACAAGGCTCTCCTTAACCGCACCTGCGCCGGCGGAATCCGCACTGGTGGAACGACCGCACGAAGAGAGCATCACAGGCAAGATGAACAACAACACTGTCAGAACAGCTCTGCATCTGTTGAGTCGAAAACCATATTTGAGGCCATTGACCATCAAATTCCTAATCATAATTTTTTCTCCAGTACGATACCTACTCAGCCAGCCGCATTTTCTTCTGCGTCGGCCTTCTTTTGCGGCGGGTTCATAACGTCCTCAGCCTGCTGACGAACCGCCTGATTCTTCGTAGTCGCAATGATCTTCTTGAGCAAATCGGCGCTCTGCTGAGGATACTTGTCGTAAATGGCCCGTGCTATCTTGACAACGGCGACCTCAGCCTCCTGGACAAGCTCTTTGTCGTCCAAATAGCCCGCAGCCATTTTCAGCGCATCGGCGCTTGCCACGGCGGACAGCCCTGAAAGCACGCCCCTCTTCTCCATTGCATTAGGCGCCAAAGCCATCGCCTGCCCGTACATCTCAATCGTCTCATTTGCCGGACGATTGGCGTCCAGGCCAAGCAGCCGGACAAAACCTCGCAGCGCAAGTGTGCGATGCAACTGGTTATCCGATTTGCCGGCTATGGCCAGCAGATCCGGGACAGGCTCCGGCGTGGGCCACTCAGACAAAGCACGAATCGTCGCGGTCTGCACGTCGAGGTCCTTGCCGCCTAACTCCTTGCGAAGCGCCGGCAATGCACTGTTGTCGCCTATACGCCCCAGCGCGAGCAAAAGAGAAGACCTGCTCTTGACGTCATTGACCTCAGGCAGCCTGGCAAGAACGGCCTCCGCCTGGCGATCCTTTTTCTCAATCCTGTGCGCAACCGCTGCAACCATTTTTTCCGCTTCGGTCCGATCAGACTGGCTCTGTATGTTTATCAGCAAATCCACGAGGGCGGGCAGTTGCTCCGGGCGCGCAACGGCGCTTAAGACCTTTAGCGATTCGGCCCGAACCGCGCGGTCGGCGTCCTTTGCCGTCTTCAACAGCGTCTCTACCCCGGCAGAAACGTTCCGCTGACCCAGGCTCGTTATCAGCTCAACCCTGGTCTTTGGCTGGACCTGGGCAATCCCGCCTAAAATCGCTTCGTCAACACCTGCGCCCCGCAGACGATACAGGCTCTCACGCGCCACCTTCTGCTCCTGGCCGGCGGCAGCCGCCGCCCTCTCGGCCAGCAAGAGCGCCATCGAGGCGTCGCCCAATTGCCCAATAGCCTTCAGAGCCGCAACGCGAACGGACTCATCCGGACCCTTCGACGCCGCCACAACGGCGGGCAGCGCCGCCGCATCTCCGCGATCGCCCAATACCGAGAGCAACTGCACCTGGCTCGTGGGCGAAAGGTTCGGCAGCTCTTTTGCCAGGGCGCTGGTAACTTCGGCCCCCTTCATATCCTTGACCATTGCGATGGCAACCGCCTGCATCTCCTGATCGCCGCTCTTGAGGATGTCGAGGACTATCCCGACGGCATCATCGCCGCCATCCTCTGCACCCAGGCAAACACCCGTGGCTTGGCCGCCAACGGCGCATAGAAGCAAAACAGCCAAAGCACCCAGGACAATGCGCATTCGTTTCATTTGCCGTCCCTACTTTGTTGTCGTCGAGCCAATCACGCCGCGCAGTGCGGCGGTGCGAATCGGCTTGGGCATATCCTGGCCCTGCAATTCCTTATAGATCGCCACGGCCTGGGCCTTCTTGCCGTCCGCCGCAAGCTGGTCGGCGCATCTAAGATACGCATCCAAAACCCGCATCTGCACCTTGCCCTTGTTTGTGCCTTTGGCCTTTGCCAGCGCCGCACAAGCCTCGGCATCGGCAATTTGGCCCAGGGCCGCCGCCGCGGCCGCAGCCAGCGTCTCGTCGGAGCTGCCAAGAAGCCCCGCCAAAGCACCTGCGGCCTTCTTGCACTTCCGCTGACCAAGAGAGTTAACGATCCCGATCTGGGGCTTGCCTTTGGCCTTTGGCAGGGCATCGAGCAAAGCCGCATCCGCCACTGCACCCGGTATCCGCTCAAGGGCATACCGCGCCATATCCGAGGTCTCCTCGCCCGTCAGCATCTTGGCCAGGGTCGGAACCGACTGGTCCGTGCCGATGATGCTCAACTGCCTGCACACGAACTGCTTACCCGCCTGCTTGGCGTCCGAATCGAGCACCCCCAGCAGGCCCTTCTCAATACCTTCGGTCTCGGCCTTGTTGCCGTGCGCCTTCTTTATATTCTCGGTTATCTCCGTCAGCGCCACGCGGCTCTGACCCCAGTCGTAAGTCTTTACTTTATCAAGCAATTGTTGTTCCATTTCAAATCCCTTTCCAGAGCTATGTTACGGTTTCGGTTTTGTGTCAATTTTGTAGTCGCCAAATGCAAACTGAATACCCGCCAGGTAGTGCTGCAAAATAGCCTCGTTCATAAAGATCTCATCGTTGTGGCCCAGCGAGCAATAGAATACGCGGCCCTCCCCCACGTTCTTGACCCAGCTTATCCCAGTGTCCTCATCACTCGGCTTGGATGCCTTCGCTTTTGTGGCCGGATCACTCATATCCAGACTCATCAAGACAAGCTGCTTGCTTCGTGAATACAGCGGCGGCTCCGTGCGGTAAATCTCGTCAATAATCTTGAAGCCTTTTCCCTTGAACGCCGCCACCAGCGGGTGGTCGGGCACGTCCAGCTTGATGGCCCAGCCTTCGCCCTTGTATTGGCGCACCTCGAGATCCGGGGGCACATCCATCTTGGAGGAGAGCACGCCGCGCGCCTCCCAGGGATGTCCGGTGAACTTGCCGCCCATCATCTCCATTCCTTCCGGCCACTCGTAGGGCGCCTCGCGGAAGTTGTCGGTGGCAGCGTGAATACCTATTATACCCTTGCCCCCCTTGACGAAATCCATTAGTGACTTGCATCGATCGGCGGTCTCCTGCGGATTGAATTTCAGACCGACCGTGTTGTTCAGGCAGACTGCATCGAACTCCTTGAGCTTCTCGGGCGTGAACACGGAATAATCATCCGTAATCACAACATCGTACACCCCGGTCTTCTTGCCCATCATCTCCATCGCCTTATTCACAACGGGTATAGAGCCGTGGAAGAACCCCTCGCAGCGCCAGAAAACCAGCATTTTGCGCGGTTTGGCCTCAACAACCGGCTTTGAGGGCAGCGCCGCCGTTATCTTCGCTATCTCTTCCTCCGTCACTGCACGCAACTCCTTAGGCGACTCGGCCCGCAACGCACTCGACAGCAACATCACGACCGCCGCGCAAAACAGAACAATACCAATCAGCCTTCCTGTTCTATTCATATTCGTTCCTTTCGCTATATCAGTATTTCACCTTCACAAACAGCAGGAGACGCCAGACAATCAATAATAAATAATCAATAGTCGATTCTTTAGAGGTGCCACGGGCTGCGCATCGGCCTGGACAGCATCCTGTTTGCCGCATCATTGCCGATGAAAACCTCCTTGTCCGGGTCCCATTTGAGTTTCTGCTCGGTCAGCATCGCAATCTCGCCCAACAGGCCGACGCTAATCGAACGATGGGCAATCTCGATGGGCGTGATCGTCTTCTTGCGGGTCTTGACGCAATCGAGGAAATTCTGGTGATGGTCCCTGCTCTCGTAAAGCTTGATTTCATTCGGACCGATCACCTCTTTCAAAATCTTCTCGTCGCTGGCCGCGAACCGGCCTCTATCGACGTGAATCCAGCCGGTCTCGCCGTACCACACGGCCCCCATCCCCTTGGGCTGCTGCTGGTCATTGGCCACAACCATCGTCATCCCGTTGGCGTACTTGCAGGTGAACTTGTACTTCGTCGCGGCATCGTAAATCCCGTCGTTGGGATACTCGCCCTTGCCTTCAATCTCAACAGGCCCGGTCAAATCAAGCCCCAGCCCCCAGTGCGCGATATCAATATGATGGCCCGCCCAGTCGGTGAGCTGCCCACCTGAATAGTCCATCATCCACCGCCAGTTCCAGTGGATAACGCCCCTGTACGGCACCCACGGCGCAGGGCCGAGCCAGAAGTCCCAGTCCACGCCATCCGGCACGGGCTGCACCGGGTTATTCCCGGAGCCGCCGCCCGTCGGCAGCCCAACCTCCACCTTTTGCACCTTGCCGATCCGCCCGTTGATAACAAGCTCACAAGCCCGATGAAAATCATTCACCGACCGCTGCCAGCTTCCGGTCTGCCATATCCGGCCGTACTTGTTGACCGTATCCCGCATCACCTTGCCTTCATTGATAGTGCGCGCCAGGGGCTTTTCGCCGTACATATCCTTTCCAGCCCTTGCCCCCATCACAACCGGTATCGAGTGCCATTGGTCCGGCAGCGCCAGCGACAGCGCGTCAATATCATCCCTCGCAATCAGCTCGCGAAAATCAGAATACGTCTTGCAGTCGCTATTCTTGTACCTCTCGTCAACCGCCTTCTTGGCCCCGTCGCGATGGCCCTTATCAACGTCGCAGACGGCCACAACATGCGCATCCTTCTTGCCGAGGAAGTTGCTCATGTTGCCGCTGCCCTGGCTGCCGACGCCGATGCAGCCCATAGTAATTCGATTGCTCGGCGCCACGCTGCCGTCCGCTCCAAGCACCGAAGACGGAACGATATACGGGAAACTCACTGCCGCCGCCGAGGCGCCGGCCGCCTTTCGCAAAAAATCACGCCGACTAACACATCTTGTTCTCATACCAACCACTCCCAACTAATACCTAAATAGTCTTGGTAGGGTGGGGCTTGCCCCACCGAACTGGTGGGCTGAAGCCCATCCTACGCGTTTTTGCATTTGTTTTTTATTTTGCACACCGTACGAGTCTAACCAATTTCAAACGTGCCACGGGCTGCGATACGGCCGCGAAAGCAGCTTGCTCGCATCGGGATCGCCGATGAGCTCTTCACGCTGCGGGTCCCATTTCAAAGGACGCCCAAGCTTGTACGCAATATTCCCCAGGTGACAGACACTCACCGACCGAAGCCCCGTCTCAATATCGCAGATCGGTTTCGTGCGCTTCCTGATTGCATCAAGCCAATCAACATAATGGTTCTTGCTCTCATACAGATGTTTCTCATTGGGCCCTAACTTCACATCCTTCAACTCGTCGGGCCAGGTCTTCAAGTATCCGCGATCGGTCTCGACCTTGCCTTTGACACCGGTAAAGAGTATCCCCTTGGCGCTGTCGCGCGTCATAGTGACGCCGCTGGCGTACTTGTACGTCAGCACCTTGTAATCCTTGCCGTCGGGCGGGATTATTTCGACCGGCCCGCTCTCATCCATCTGCATGCCCCATTGGGCAATATCGAAATGGTGGGCGCCCCAGTCCGTCATTCCGCCGCCGCCGAAGCTGCTGTGATTTCGCCAGTGCGGAAAGCCGTCCCAGCTCAAATGCGGCGAAAGCTCCGAGTTATAGGGCCGCCACAGCGCCGGGCCAACCCACGTATCCCAATCCAGATAATCCGGCACGGGCATTGCGGCAAGCGTGTCCTCCGCCGGCGGCCCGCCGACGCCAACGGTAACGTGCTTCAAATCGCCGATATAACCGTTGATTACCAGCTCGCAGCCGAGGCGGAAATGCCAGTCCGAACGCTGCATGCTGCCGACCTGGAAGATTCTGCCGTAACGCCGCACCGCGTTGACCATAGCCCGGGCCTCTTTGATCGTCTGAGACAGCGGCTTTTCGCAGTAGATGTCCTTGCCCGCTTTGGCCGATTCAATAACCGTAATCGCGTGCCAATGGTCAGGCGTCGAAATCACCACCGCATCGATATCATCCATAGCCAGCAGGTCGCGGAAGTCGCCATAATCCTTGCACTGCTCCGTTCGCCCTTTGCCTTTGTAGTAGTCCTCAACTTTCTTCTTGCCGCGGGCAAGCTTCAGCTTATCAACGTCGCAGGCCGCCAACACCTGCGTGCCAGGCGAGTTTAGAAACGAGTCCATCAGGTGCTGGCTCTGCTTGCCGGCGCCGATAAAGCCCAGCGTAATTCGGTCGCTCGGAGCATCGCCGCCAAGAACCGAGGATGGAACGATGTACGGAAAACCAATTGCCCCCAAAACGGCGCCGGCGGCGCCCCCAAGAAACCTGCGCCGGCTGATAGTATCTCTTGCCGTCATAGACAACTTTCCCATAATAAACCGACGGCCTGCCGGGCGTCACCAGGCCCGGCAGGCCCGATTCTTATCTTGAGTCCTTGTCGAACGCCGAGTCAAAAGCGACCTTCGACGGGGCGAAGTCCGCCCGCTTGATGTACTCGCAGGCCTCCTTGGCGCCGTGCTCGCGATTCATTCGGCTGTCCTCCCACTCAACCGAGAGAGGGCCTTGATAGCCGACATCGTTCAGCGCAACAATAATCTCCTCGAAGTTGATGTCGCCGTGGCCTATTGAGCGGAAGTCCCAGAAACGGCGAGGATCGGCAAAGTCGGTGTGGCCGCCGAAGACGCCAACGGTGCCGTCCCCGTGACCCCACCATACGTCCTTCATGTGCGTATGGAAAACCCTGTCGCCGAACGTGCGGATGAACTTCACATAATCGACGCCCTGATAGGCTAGGTGGCTCGGATCATAGTTGAAGCCGAAGCATTTGTGGTTTTTGACCGCCGCCAGGGCGCGCTGAGCGGATGCAATGTCGAATGCAATCTCGGTCGGATGGACCTCCAGGCCGAACTTAACGCCTTCGTCCTTGAAAGCATCCAGAATCGGAATCCAGCGCTTGGCCAAGTCGTCATACCCCGCCTGGATCATCTTAGGCGACGCCGGCGGGAACGAATACACCAGATGCCAGATCGAGCTGCCCGTAAACCCATTGACCACTTTTACACCGAGCTTTTTCGCCGCCTTGGCCGTCTGAATCATTTTCTTCGCCGCACGCTTGCGCACGCCCTCCGGGTCTCCGTCGCCCCAAACATCCTCGGGCAGGATTGACTTGTGCCGCTCGTCGATATTGTCACAGACCGCCTGGCCGACCAAATGCGACGATATAGCAAAGACCTTCAGCCCAAGCTTCTTAAGCAGCTCACGTTTGGCCTTGCAGTAATTGTCGTCCGCCAAAGCCTTATCAACCTCGAAGTGATCGCCCCAGCACGCCAATTCCAGGCCGTCATAGCCCCAGCTCGCCGCCTTCTCGGCCAATTCGGCCAGCGTTAAATCCGCCCACTGTCCTGTGAAGAGTGTTACAGCTCTTGCCATGTTCAAACCTCCTTATCTAAAAATTCCGATGAGTTCTGCAAAATTGCAGGTTAGGCCTACTTAGAAAAGAAAAAAACGTTTGTTGATTTTTTCTTTTCAAGGGCAATGTATTGTCTCGTAATCGCTTAGGTAATTATTGAAGAAAATCATGAAAGAGATTTTCTTCAACAATATAGGCCTAACCTGCAATTTTGCAGAGGCCTTAAAATCAGAAGCCTTCCATAAAGTGCGCCGCTTCACTAAGAAAAACGCTTGCGAGCACTGTTTTATTGCAGTTTCCTCCTTCCCGAGGACGATCACTACATAACCGTTTTCGGCAAAAAGACTTACGCCCAAGAATCAGGCCCACGCTGCTCGGGACTCCAAAGGCGTTCCAACATTATAGCCTGGCCGCCCGACCACGCAATTGAAAATTTCCACTCATAACGGCGACAAACGCCGCATATCTGTCTGCCAAATCGGCTCGGTCGGGCATCCGGCCCTGGACAACGCAGATGCAATACCTAAGTCTCAACGTCTCGCCGGCCTTGATAGTATCTTTGAAGAATGCGCCGAACCGCCCGTAATCACGATACGCCGAATAGACGGTCCCTTTCGGATTCCCCGGATGATTCATAAGCTGAACGCTATAGTGGAACAATCCATATATTCCTGAATGACACCACGTTGCCGTGCTCCTGCAGCAGAATCGGTCCAGGCTCAGGCCCTTCCTGCTGACCTGCACCGGTCTTGTTCGGCACTTCGACGTCGTCGTGGACCAGGACCCCGTTGTGCACCAGC
>Ga0299915_10004048_pt1 | contig 10641 bp, 8 predicted proteins | sample RVTome_13_FD_200263 | JGI IMG/M metagenome (GOLD analysis project Ga0299915, IMG submission 200263) | Soil microbial communities from uranium-contaminated site in the Upper Colorado River Basin, Wyoming, United States - RVT92D227 (version 2) ... | reverse complement strand
TCGCCGAGGCGCAAAGCCTTATTGCGGAGCGCATCGATCTGCCCGTCGGTTACTCGCTGGCCTGGGGCGGCCAGTTTGAAAATCAGCAGCGTGCCATGCGCCGGCTCATGGTCATCGCACCACTGGTCGTGATCCTGATCCTGTCGCTGCTGTTCACAACCTTCAAGTCGGCGCGCTCCGCGCTGCTGGTTTTTCTCAACCTGCCCTTTGCCCTGGTCGGCGGCGTCTTTGCCCTTTGGCTCGCGGGGATCTATCTTTCCGTGCCAGCGTCGGTCGGATTCATCGCGCTCTTCGGCGTCGCTGTCCTGAACGGGCTGGTCCTGGTCTCCTCCGCTTTGCAGCTGCGCAGCGAAGGTTACGGTGCGCGCGAGGCTGTGCGCCGCGCCTGCGAGCTGAGGCTGAGGCCGATCCTGATGACCGCATCGATCACCGTCCTCAGCCTGTTGCCTATGATGTTCGCATCCGGCCCGGGCGCCGAGGTGCAGCGCCCGCTGGCCGTGGTCGTTGTGGGCGGATTGTTCACCTCGACGCTGGCCACGCTCGTGGTGCTGCCTGCGCTATACGCCTGGTTCGACCCGCGACGCAGGGCGGACTGAATATGTGACCATTTGACTGGTCAATCAGGTCACATTATAATAGTTGTATGAAAGAAACAACTCTGGCGGCCAGTGAATTCAAGGCAAAATGCCTCCGCCTTCTCGACCAGGTCGAAGAAGAGGGCGCCACTCTGGTCATCACCAAACGAGGCCGCCCGGTCGCCAAGGTGGTGCCAGTGTCCCTCCCGAAACGTTCTCTGCGGGGGAGTTGGAAGGGCCTGGTCAAAATCAAAGGCGATATCGTTCACTTCGACACCAGCCGGGATTGGGAAAGCAGCCGTTAAATGCCCGAAATTCTGCTCGATACCCACATTTTCATATGGTGGCGGCTAGATTCCAGCCTGCTGGGACGAAGCCAGGTTCGGCGGTTAAAGGACCTGGAGAACCGGCAGAGGCCGATCGCCATAAGCGCCATCACGGTTTGGGAGATTGCCATGTTGGCCGCGCGCGGTCGGATCGAAATCGCCGAGCCACCGGATGTCTGGCTCGAGGAGATCGAGCGCCACCCTCTGATCGAAGTGCTATCCCTAACCGCGCGGATCGCGGCGGAAAGCGTCCGCCTCGGCCCTGATTTTCACAACGATCCTGCAGATCAGATCATCGTAGCCACGGCACGCATTCATGGGCTTCCGCTGATGACCGCCGATGAACGTATCCACAAGTGGGGCAAGGTGCCGATCGTCTGATCATTCCCCCGTTCTTAGTTGCTCGCTGGCAATCCCATCCCGATAGGCCGGTACCAAAGAAATGCGGGCCCGTTACGCCACTCCATAAATTCGCTGACCTGTTTTTTGACAGGATAACAGGATTCGAGTCTCTTTGATCCTGTAATCCCGTCCAAAAGATAGGTCACCGAATCAATGGATAAAGCAACCAGGGCTTTCAGCCGTCAGCACTCAGCTATCGGCCTTCGGTGCATGTGCACAGCCTTCCTGCTGCCGGGGCCAGCTATGTTGACACTCGCACTGACTTTGGGACATAGTGAGCGCTCGGTACCGGACGGGTCGGCACCGCTCCGCGGAGCAGGCAGCGAGTCCCCGCGCGCTTTGGTCCGGCGTGGTCGGTGAATCCCGCCGATCAGCGGGAGCAGAATTCCCTTTCTCGATTATGCGGAAATTCATGTAGTTCCATCCGGTGGAGGAGACTGATGAGATCGGCCGGCATCTTTTGTGCAGCGTTTTTCTTCATCCCCGGCAGTGCGCAATTGAGCGCTCAGGCATCGGATTCGAGAGCGCAGGAGGAGAAGTCAAGGCAACAGGAGAGTCGTGTCGGGCCTGGAATGCTGGGCGATGATCCGCAGCTCCAGGCCAAGGCGGGCGTCGAGCCGGGCAACCCTCAAAAAGAGGATCCCCAAGCGGGGAAAAAGGCGGAACCGGCTGACAACAGGTCGCTCAGGGATCGGATCAACTTCAGCGGCGAGGCCAGGTTCCGCATCATGAGCATGACAGTGAAAACGCCCAGGGGTTTTTACGGAGGCGGCTTGCCTTCCAAGGATCTCAGGTTGCGCGACGAAACTTCCTTCCCGCTAAGGATAAGGCTGAACGCTCACGCTGAAGTGGTTCCCAACGCCGTTGATTTTTATGCGCGCCTGACCATGAACAAACGGTGGGGCTCATATGACGCGGCTCTTTCTGCGTCTTCGAATCCGCTGGACCGGCCCAACTCATTCGAATCCAGCATCGGCCACGACATGTCTCCACGGTTCGAGCAGGCGTACATGACCCTCAGGATTCCCTCTATGAATGCGACGTGGTACCTCGGCCGCCTGCCGGGGCTGGATGGAGCGCCTTCGCGCCAGGAAAGGAGTCTTTTCCCAAGGATATTCATCGACTCGGAAATCGACGGCACCTTGATTCAATGGAATCCTCCCATGGGCGCCCTCGACAAGGTCGCACTGCCCTGGACAAAGACCAGGCTGCGGGGCAAGGCCAGCCAGCCGGGGACGGCGCCTGCTGCCAAGCCGGCGGAAGCCAAAGCTCGGGAAAAGACCGGATTCATCCTCGGCTATCTGAAATACGATGAAAGGAAAGAAACCAGGCCGGACGATGCCGATGTTTACCTCGCCCAGGCCCAGCTGAAGATAGGCCAGGACACGGCGTTGATCTTTGATGCTTTATATATGGACGAGTGGCACATGCCCAACGCGTCCAGAGACAGCGGCGTCCCCGACTTCGTAACTCCTTACCAGCTGGCGGGCGTGTTTGGAGACACTCAGATCCTGGGCTTCCAGCTATACGGAGCATTTTATTACAGCCATTTCGACATCCCCGGGCACACCTGGACCGACGGTGCGTCAGCCTTTACCTATGCGGGTGCCAGATTCCCCGGACATTTATGGTATCTGGGAATGAACACCGGTGACCTGATCGCGCCGAACCAACACTTCTGTGCGGAGTACGCCAAAGGCGACGACGCATGGATCAACCCGTTCAACTATCGCGGCTTCAGGAGGAAAGGTACGGTCCAGTCTGCTGCCAACAACTACTTCTATAATCGAAATGATGCTGAGACCGTGGTTGGGTTTTATCCCTTCAATGCGGGGGTGTTGGACATCTATTATGATCTGTTCTACAAGTCGAAGGTCCGATTCCGGTTCGGCCTGATGGACTTCCGCTTTCGGGAAAACGAATTGAAAGCGGGCCCTTTCCCCATCCTCGGAAGCAATAAGCACGAACACATGTGGTGGCCCTACTTTGAGGTGAACATCGGCTTTTAACGCAATATCGTCCGGCGCAACTCGAAGGGCATGATGCCGGCAGGTCCCTTGCAGGCCTGGAGCGCGGCTGCTGTCGCCGCTCGTGCTAGTCGCGGATGATCTCGCCGGCCGTTTGGGTCTTCCCGGGTCCAATTCCGTCTGCGACTATCACGCGGCTGTCCTTGATGTGTTCAGGAAACGGATTTATGTCTCTATGCTCGAGGTTGCCTGACGCCCGGCATTTGCCGCGGCTTTCCTTCTGCTCGGGCAGCTGGATACCGATGTAATGCGGCTACTTTCGTGCACCGATTGGCTCCGCTACTGTCCGCATAACAACAGCGGTCAGCGGCGGCCGGCCTCAACCACCGCCTCACCCCATAGCTGATGGCCCCGCGCCTGCCACGCAGTTTGGCAGTCCGCTGGACTGCGCTGCTAACTGGCGCCTATCTTGCAGGGGCCTGAGCCCGGACCTCTCGCGCGAGTCGATCACCTAGCTGGTCTTCGGCAATATCCAAGTCATAATCAGCCTGAAGGCCGAGCCAGAACTTGGCCGATGTGCCGAAGTACCTCGCCAGGCGTAAGGCAGTGTCTGCCGTAACCGCTCTTTTGCCCAAAACGATTTCATTGATCCGACGCGGATGGACTCCGATGCTGAGGGCAAGTCGGTTCTGGCTTATGCTCATTGGCTTCAGAAATTCTTCCAGCAGGACTTCTCCCGGATGGATTGGCGCTATCTTCTCTTGCTTCATGATTCTTTCCTAATGGTAATCAACGATTTCGACCTCGTACGCATCCCCATTGCGCCAATCGAAGCAAACTCGCCAGCGCTGGTTGATTCGAATGCTGTGTTGACCCTCCCTTTCTCCGGATAGCCTTTTAAGCCGATTGCCCGGAGGAATCCGAAGGTCTGCGAGGCTTTGTGCGTTATTAAGCATACGGAGTTTTCGATAGGCCGCATGCTGTATCTCACCTGGCAGGCACGTGGAGCGTTCACGAGCAAAAATCTTTTTTGTCTCGCGATCCCTAATCGACTTGATCACAAATTAGAGTCTATAGCGCCATGCGTTAAACGTCAAGCGCGGTGGACAGAAACAACTGCTGATATTGCACCGGAACGAAAGCCTCTGTGGGCTGCCAACCAGCTAACTCAAAGTACACGGAACTTGCGAAATGGCTGGCTGGGCAGGAGTGTCGCGCGCATCCAGAGCGATAACTTGCCGCGATCCCGACTGGGAGGCTGCCCGCTGCGACTCCGATTTCAACTCTCCAGGAAGATCGGAGCCTTGCCAGGACTATAATGACTGCTGCCGAGCTCCCGGTTGCGCTTGTGCTCGGCAGAATGAATCACACACCTGTGCATGGGAGGCCTTTATGAACAGATACGCGCGCATTGCAGTTTTCCTGGTGTCCGTGGCAATCCTCGAGGGGGGCGCCGTACAGGCGACGGCGCAGGCAGCCAGGCGTCCGATCACCTTAGACGACCTGGCAAGGCTGCGGACCGTCGGCGACCCGCAGGTCTCACCCGACGGGAAGTGGGTTGCCTACACGGTCGGCGCCATCGATGCGGAGAAGGACCGCCGCGACACCGACCTGTGGATGCTCAGTTGGGACGGCAGCCGAGAGATCCGGCTGACGCATACCCCCGACAGCGGCGAGAGCATGCCGCGCTGGAGCTCCGACAACCGTTACCTGGCCTTCCTCGCATCCCGGGGCGACGAGGAAGAAAAGAAAAAAGGCTCGCAGGTCTGGCTCCTGGACCGTGCGGGGGGCGAGGCGCGGAAGCTCACCGACATCAAGGGCGGCATCTCGGAGTACTCCTGGTCGCCGGACAGCAAACGCCTCCTGCTTTCCATCCAGGACCCCGACCCGGACGCCGAGCCTGAAAAAAAGGACGGTTGGAAGCGCAAGGCGAAGCCGCCGATCGTCATCGACCGTTACCACTTCAAACGGGATCGTGAAGGCTATCTGGGTTCGCTTCGGACACACCTGTCCATCTTCGACATGGAGACCGGCAAGGTTGAAGTGCTCACCTCAGGACAATACGACGAGGAATCGCCTGCATGGTCGCCCGACGGGCGGCATGTCGCTTTCGTGAGCAACCGCACCGCCGACCCCGACCGCAATCAGGATACAAACATCTGGGTGATTGAAGCGAAACCCGGAGCACAGCCACGGCAGCTGACGACCTTCCCGGGCCGCGACGGCGGCCGCCCATCATGGAGCCCTGACGGCAAACTCATCGCCTATCTGGAGGGAGACCTGCCGGCGTTCTCCGCATATACGCTGTACAAGCTCGCGGCCGTGCCCTTCGGCGGCGGCCAGCCGCGAGTTCTCACCGCTTCGCTCGACCGGGCCGTTTCGGGCCCGCTGGTATGGACATCCGACAGCCGGAACATCTTGTTTGTCATCCCGGATGACCGAATAAGCTATGTCGGGCGTGTCGCCGCGGCGGGCGGTCAGGTTGAGAAGCTGACCACCGGCAAGCGGGTGGTTTCCAGCCTTTCCCTGCACCATGACGGCTCAATCGCGTTGCTCTCGGCGACTGCGAATGAGGCGGGCGAAGCGTACGCCCTCGAAAACGGGAACATGCGGCGTCTATCGCACCAGAATGACCAGCTCTTCAGCGAATTGCAGCTGGGCACAACCGAGGACTTCACGTCCAAGAGCAGGGACGGCGCCATGGTCCACAGCATCATGGTTAAACCGGCGTCGTACGTGGCAGGACGCAAGTACCCGATGCTGCTCCTGATTCACGGAGGGCCGAACGGACAGGACGAGCACTCCTTCAGCTTCGAGCGCCAGTTCTTCGCCGCGAACGGCTACATGGTGATCTCCGTCAACTATCGCGGCAGCTCAGGGCGGGGCTCGGCCTTTCAAAAGGCGATCTTCGCCGACTGGGGCGGCAAGGAGGTGGTGGACCTGCTCGGCGCCGTCGATCAGGTCATCGCCATGGGAGTTGCAGATCCCGACCGGCTCGGCATTGGCGGCTGGAGCTACGGGGGTATTTTGACCGACTACACGATCGCCACCGACCAGCGCTTCAAGGCAGCCGCCAGCGGAGCGAGCAGCGCGCTGCAGCTGTCGATGTATGGTTCGGACCAATACATCGTACAATACGAGCACGAGCTGGGGCCGCCCTGGAAATCAAAGGACCTCTGGATCAAGCTCTCGTATCCGTTCTTCCAGGCCGACCGGATCAAGACGCCGACCCTATTCCTGTGCGGCGAGAAGGATTTCAACGTGCCCATCATCGGCGTGGAACAGATGTACCAGGCGTTGAAGAGCCTCGGCATCGACACCCAGCTCATCGTGTATCCGGGCCAGTTTCATGGAATTGTCTTGCCGAGCTACGCTCGCGACCGCCTGGAACGGTACCTCGGCTGGTTCAACAAGTACCTGATGCCGGAAAAGGTCACGGCCCCGTAAGGTTCGGAGTCTGGATTTCAGGTTGTTGCGCGATCCGAAATCCCGAAGTCGTATGTTTCGTTGCGGCCCGTTTCGCCCTGCGCGGCCGAACCCATCAACTATGCCGGTGAGTGCTACAGCTCCGCACCCGACTCGTCATGCGCCCCGGCGCACGCCGTCGGCTCATTCATGGAATCAAAGCACTCGTACAGATCGTCGACGAGCTGCGCAATCCAATCATAGTGCGCCTGCGCGCCCAGCGAGAAACGGAGCAGCACTGCGTTGAGCTTGGCCGGGAGGTAGGGAAAGACCTTGCGCAGGTTCATGACCCGGTACGGGAAGAAGGCAGATGCATCGTCCTGGTCCAGCCGCCCAGAGAGTGCCGGGCATTTCCCGATGGCTTCCTGAAAGCTCACGAATCCCTTCCCCGCAACGCAGTGAAGACGGATCACATCCCCGCGATCGATGTACATGTAGTTCGTGGTGTCCTCGATAACACGCGGCGGGCCGGCAGGAACCCCGCCGGTGAACGGCGCGACCTGCCGTATAATCCACTCATCTGCTTGTTCCATAGCCCTTCGATACCGACCTATCTCAAATTCAGTGTCTCACGGCACATAAAACGTGCCGTAAGACATTAGCAAACTTCATGCACTCCCGACTTGTGAAGCGCAACCGGATAAGAATAAACTAAAAGTGCACAATCTCAACCCGGCAAAAGAAGTGAAGCGCATAGGCAGGTACAGGATCCTCTCCAAAATTGGCCAGGGAGGCATGGGTGTCGTTTACAAGGCTTTCGATCCCAAGATGGAGCGTCTCCTGGCGATCAAAATTCTGTCCTCCCATCCGGACGCCGATCCTGCGTTGAAGGCTCGATTCCTTCGGGAGGCGCGCTCGGCCGCGCAGTTATCACACAAAAATATCATTACGATTCATGACTATGATGAGGAGGACGGCGTTGCCTATTTCGCGATGGAGTATCTCGAGGGGCAGGATCTGAGAGACAAGATCCGGAGCGGAAGCAAGATTTCCCTCGAGGAGAAAATCTGCATCATGGTCGAAGTATGCGCAGGGCTATCGCATGCGCATCTCATGGGCATCGTTCATCGTGACATCAAGCCGGGCAACATCTTCCTCACTGCTGCGGGGGAGGTGAAGGTCCTCGACTTCGGCCTGGCCCGCCTCGCAGGCTCCGACCTTACCCGGAGCGGATACCGTTTCGGCACCCCTGCTTACATGTCTCCCGAACAGCTGAAAGGTCTGCCCCTCGACCACCGGTCCGATATCTTCTCAGCCGGCGTGGTGTTTTACGAATTGCTTACGAGTGCCAGGCCCTTTGATGCAGATTCGGAAATCGCGATTTCGCTGAAGATCCTGCAGGAGACGCCCGCGCCGCCCGAGACTCTCGATGATTCCATCCCGCCGCAAATATCACGGATCGTGCTGCGCGCTCTGGAGAAAGATCCGGAGCGCAGGTATCCGAGCGTCCATGAGATGTTGAGAGACCTGGAAAAGCTTCGAGGGGAGCTCACTCCCAAGCAGCCGGAGAGACCTTACCCGATCACTGCGTCCCGTCCATTCGCGGAAAACATCGGCGCCGGAACCGTTGGGGCGGATGTGCGGGCTGTATCCCCAGACAGCGGCCAGTCAGCTCGCGTCGCGCCTTCGGCCGGCGTCGTCGCATCTGACTCTGCGGGTGCATCATCCGCACCTGTGCGGCGTATCCGGCCGGCAAGGAAGCGCCCCGGCCGCTTTGCACTGCCAGCCGCAGCCGGAGTGGCTGTGGTTCTGATCCTGATCGTTTCCCAGCTCTGGTTGCGCACGCCTGATTCCCAAGATTCTTCAGGCGCGGCGGCGCCTCCCGGAATCACCACCGACGTATCCAAACCCTCGCAGGGTGTGGTGGCGGATGAGATCTCACGCGCCGGCCAAGCCAAGCCTCTCGCCGCCCCCGGCGCCGTGAAAGCCGCCGCCCAGCCTGAGCTGCCTGGCAGCCTGTCCGGCACAACGGCCGTGGCGCCGCTCGCGCGCGGCGCAATAGCCGCATCGGGGGGCGGACAGGCAAAGGCGGCAAGCGACCGGATAGCAGAACGCGTCTCCCTGACGGAACAGTCCAAGGAAAAGGCCCTCGGCGTCCAGGCCCATCTTCTTGCTTCGCGGCTGTTCGAGCAGGCTGGTTCGATGGAGCTTCAGGCGCGACAGATGATCCAGAAGCAAGACCTGGCACAAGCCGAAGCATTGCTCACGTCCGCCCGGGACATCTATCGTCAGTCGGAAGAGGAGGCACTGCGTGAGAGCGCTCACCGCGCAGAAGAGCCGCGAATAAAGTCCCTGGAACGCATGAGGCAGGAAACCGAAGCCTCGTTTCAGCAGGGCAATTATGCCGCTTCACTGCGAAGTGCCGAGATCTGGTTGGCCGCGGAACCGCAGAGCGCGGAGGCAGGACGGATGTTGGAGACCGTCCGGAAAATGCAGCAGCTATTGGCGGACTATGTGACAGCCATAAACAGTGGCCGCTACGAGGAGGCGGCGCGAGTGCTGCAGAACATCGAGCATTTGAATCCAGCCGCTCCGAATTTGCCTGGACTGAGGGCAAAGGCCGTCGCTGCGACATCCCGCAGCACAGGACCGGCCCCGACTCTGTACCGAGATGTGATGGCCCGCCGCAAACAAGGCGAGTCCGTCAGCTCATTCGCCGTAAAGCACAGTCACCGGATTGGCAGCTGCACTGGAACCCTGCTGCTCAGCGCCTCGAGCATCGAGTTCCGCAGCGACAATCCGGATCACAGCCTGCACCGGGCAGGCGACAAGATTCATCTGGAAGTTCAGGGCCGCTTAATCATTCTCAAGGATTCTTTGAACGGCGCCGTGCTGATTACTCTGGAATGCGGGAAAGAGTCGCAGGCTTCCGAAATCGAAAAGACCTGGAAAGAGTTCCTTCAATCCAAGCCTCAGTAGAGCTTGTCGCAGAGCCGGGGAGACGGTATTGCGCCCGTGGCGGGAAGCAGTGCCGGCAGCGGCCGCGCCGCAGCGTTCATATTATTGCGCGCAGGGACAAAGTGGTGGAACATCACATATTAACAACCGGCGCTCGATGGTGCTGGACGGCGAGCGTTTCCGAGGGCTGCCCCGAATCAGCAGTTGCGGCGGCGTCACATGAGGGTTGCGATCCAATCACGCAGCCTCATTTTCCTATGCACCGACCTGGTCAGTACGCGATCCCCGGAATCTATAGTTCGATCCTCTCAACCTTGAAGAAGACCGGACGGAATCCGTCGGTGCAGCAGACCGCTATCGGATTTCCCTGCCCAAGGACCATGGGGATGTAAGCGCGGATATCCGCATACGCCCATGCGCAGAACTTCTCCGGCATCGCCCATTGCGATGTTACCGTAAACTCCTGGCCGTCGCTAAAGCGGGTGCACGGTGCTTTCGGGCCGGTCTTGAGTTTCTCGACGAATTCTTTTTCGTAGTCTCTCCTCAATACCGTAATCTTCACTCCGTACTTTATCGGTGTCTGATCGCCGGCGCCGACGCCATTTTCCGCCCCTTCGAGCGTCGATGCAGCGATTGCGCAGGCCGAAGTTGCCGCTATGGTGTTCAAGAATTCACGTCGTTCCATATTCTTTCCTCCAGGTTCAATCCATTTATATGATGCTTGCGCTACGCACATCTACTGTTTTGTTCAGGCCTCTGCGAGTCAGGCGGCAGCAGAGAATCAAATCCGGTCGGCCAGGGGGTGGGTTGGGAGACCCGCCCACAGGGCGCCGGCTCAATACATCCAATCTTTGCTTCTTCCCGGCGGTGAGTTTTTCAGGACGTTCAGGGCCATCAGCCGCAGCAGCTGTGCTGTGGTCATCGGGCGCCAGCTGTGCCCGCCCATTGAGCCGTAGGTGAACGATCCGGCGTAGTACGGCTCGGTTGTGCGCTCGAGGAATGCCTCCA
>Ga0299915_10004047_pt1 | contig 10641 bp, 9 predicted proteins | sample RVTome_13_FD_200263 | JGI IMG/M metagenome (GOLD analysis project Ga0299915, IMG submission 200263) | Soil microbial communities from uranium-contaminated site in the Upper Colorado River Basin, Wyoming, United States - RVT92D227 (version 2) ... | reverse complement strand
GAACATTTATAAAGGCCACATCCGGAATGTCATGATCAATCCCGTATATCCCCCGCTCGGCCTCCTGGGCCAGATGATTCCGGCCAGCCAGTTCTTCACCGCGGTCGGACAGGCCGGTTTGGCTGCTCTAACGGCGGACAAAGAGCTGGACGTCAAGCAGGTGGGTTCGGCCATCACCCCCATCCTGGGCTTGAATGTGACCCCCCTGCCGACGTTGAATTTCAGCCTCAAGTATGAGTTCAACACCACGCTCGAGCTGGAGAATCAAACGACCATAGACGATACGGGCCTCTATCCGGACGGAGTCAAGGAAAGAAACGACATCCCGGCCATCCTGTCCCTGGGCCTGCAATATGAGGTCATGCCCAAGTTCCGCGCCCACCTCTCCTACAACCTTTTCTTTGACAAGAACGCCAATTGGGAAGGCCGGGAGGACCTGGTGGACAACAACACCTTTGACCTGGCCCTCGGCCTGGAGTATGACCTGTTCTCCGCCGTCTCCCTGAGCGCCGGCGTCCTGCGCACCCAATTTGGCCTCAGCGAGCAGTATCAGACGGATTTCAGCCACGAGATCTCCTGCACGTCCCTGGGTTTTGGGGCGCGCCTCCGGATGATTCCCAAGCTGGACCTGGACCTGGGCGTCCTCTATATCCTGTACGGCACGGCCGATCGGACCTACACCGGAGTGACCGGGCTTTATACGGAGAGCTACAAGCGTTCAACCCTGGGGTTCGCCGTCGGTTTCGGCTATCACCTCTGAGGGACAGCGGAAGCGAGCGAATTCCAACCTCTTCACCATTCTGTACCGCGGCGAAAGCCTGGCCCGGGCCTATTCTCTTAATGAATATCGTGGGACCGGAATGAGACCGACATGTTGAGCTTCGGGGCCAGCCAGGAAAAAGAAGAAGCCCTTTTCCGGAAGATGGAGGAGCTGGGCATCCGCGAGTCCGACCTGGTGGAGAAGTTCGTCCGCTCCGGAGGCCACGGCGGCCAGAACGTAAATAAGGTGGCCACCTGCGTCTATCTCAAGCACCTCCCCACCGGAATTGAGGTCAAGTGCCAGCAGGAGCGCTCCCAAGCCACTAACCGCTACCTGGCCCGCCGCATCCTGGCCGATAAGGTGGAAAGGTTGGTTCTGGGGAAGAAAAGCGAAGAGGAGCAGCGCATCGCCAAGATCAGGCGGCAGAAGCGGAAGCGCTCCAAACGAGCGAAGGAAAAGATGCTGGCCGATAAACGCCTCCAGGGAGAGAAGAAAAGGGAGCGCGCTTTTCGGCCGTCAGAGGTTGATTAGGGAAATTCTTTGGGGACACGTACCAAATCAAGAGATTTGGAACATGTCCCCTTAGGCCGCCTCCCCTTAGGCCGTCCCCTTAGGCCGCCAGGCGGAGCAAGGCGGCCAGGAGCAGGTTGGCGCCTTTTTCCAGGTCCTCCCAGCGGATGCATTCCTGAGGGGAGTGGCTGATCCCGTCGGGCGAGGGGATGAAGATCAGACCCGCCTCGGTCAGGGAAGATAAAATCTGGGCATCATGGCCGGCCCCGCTGGCGAGCGTCAGGTGCGGATAGCCGAGTTTGCCGCATTCTTCCTTCAGGATGTCCAGGATGCGGGCCGGGACGGCCACCGGCTCGGTGGCGTCCATGACCTTGGACACGAAAGACAACCCGCGCGTCCGGGAGATATCTTCGGCCATGGCCAGGAGTTCGCCGTCCAAGGCCTCCAGCGTCTCCGGCGAGGAGCTGCGAAACTCGAGAGTGAAATCCGCTTGAGCGGGGACGATGCTGAACGATCCGGGATGGACGGTGACCTTCCCCACCGTCACCATGCTGCCGTAGTGCCGGGTGGCCACATGCTGGGTGCTCTTAAGGGCGAAATCAGCCAGCCCCAGGAAAGCGTCCCTCCGCAACTCGAGGGGAGTGGTGCCGGCATGGCTGGCCTGGCCGACGAAGGAGCAGAACCGATAGCGCTTGCCGGATATGCGGTCCACCAGGCCCACGGGGATGCCTTCCTCATCGAGCAGGGGACCTTGTTCGATATGGAGCTCAAGAAAAGCCTCAACCTCGGGTTTGGCCCGGTTGGCCTCCAGGATGCTCTGGATGGTGAATTCAGTCCCCTGGAGGATCTCGGAAAGGGGAGGGCCGATCTGGGTCAAGCCCCGTTCGATCAATTCGGTGTTCAGCCGGCCGGTGAAGGCGCGGCTTCCCAGGAAATCTCCGGTCAGGCTGCCTTCCTCATCGGAGAAGGCGGCGACCTCCAGGGGACGGGTGTGGGGGAGGGCGTTTTCTCGAATTTGCCTCAAGCCTTCCAGCCCGGCCAGGACTCCCACCGCGCCGTCGAACATCCCCCCCCGGATGACCGTGTCGATGTGGGAGCCGGTCATGACCGGTTTCCCCTGGCCCTCCAAGCGGCCGAAGATATTGCCGGCTCCGTCCTGGCGCACGGCCAGGCCGGCTTCCTCCAGGCGTTTTTTGAGCCAAGCGCGGGCTTCCAGGTCGGCCCGGCTGAAGGAGGGCCGGGAGACGGCGCCGCCCGCATCGCAGCCGATGCGCCCCAATTCCTCGATGTCCCGGCGCAGCCTTTCGATGTTGATCCGGACAACCATGAGCGGCCTAAGCTTTTTTCCCCAACACCTGGACCATTTCGGCCACGGCTTGGCTGATCCCGACCACGGCCGCCCGGGCCACAATGGAAAAACCGATGCTCAGTTCCGATAGGGAGGGGATGTCCAGGATGGGCCCGACGTTCACATAATCCAAGCCATGTCCGGCATGGACTTCCTCCAGTCCGGATTCAAGCCCGAATTCAGCAGCTTGGCGGATATCCTCTAAAACCTTGAGGCTGGGCCGCCCCGGCCCTATCTCGGCAAAGGGGCCGGTGTTGATCTCGATGAGCAGCAGGCCTATCTCCGCGGCGGCCAGGATCTGGGGCTTGTCCGCGTCGATGAAGATGCTGACCTGGATCCCGGCCTTTTGAAGCTTTTGGACGAAAGGGGCCAGGGCCCGGCGGCGGTTGAGGACGTTCAGGCCGCCCTCCGTGGTCAGCTCATCCGGCCGCTCGGGGACCAAGGAGACGGTATCCGGCTTGACTTCCAGGGCCACTTTCAGCATCTCCGCCGTGGCCGCCATTTCCAGGTTCAGCTTGGTTTTGATCGTCTGCCGGAGGAGATGAAGGTCGCGCTCTTTGATATGACGGCGGTCGCCGCGCAGGTGGCAGACGATGCCCTGGGCACCGGCCTGTTCGGCCAGCAAGGCCACCAGCACCGGCTCCGGCTCCCTGGCCCGCCGCGCTTCGCGCAGAGTGGCGAAATGGTCGATGTTCACCGCGAGTCTCATCCTCTCCTCCTTAAAATGGGAACACCGTATTAATTTACCTTTTTTCTAGGCTGAAAAAAAGTGGCTATTTCAGTGACAGACAACCAATTACCGAAATACATATTGATATGAGAACATTGTTGAACTGCTAGATTTTCGGTATTTAGTTGACTGTCACCTAATTTAAATAACGGGCGATGGCCTCGGCCACGCGGCGCACGCTTCTCTCCACCAGGGCCTGGTCCTCGGCCTCGGCCATGACCCGGGCCACGGATTCAGTTCCGGAATAGCGGACATCCAACCGGCCCCGGCCGGCCAACTCGGCTTGGACCTCCTCGATGATGCTCCAGACTTCCGGCACCTCCCGGAAATCGGGCTTTCGCGCAACCGGAACGCTCCTCAGCTCTTGCGGGTATTCGACGAAACCTTCGACGAGCGCCGACAGCGGCGCATCGTGCTCGGAGATGACCTCCAGCATTTTGAGGCTGGTCAGCAGCCCGTCGCCGGCAGGGCTGTCCTCCAGGAATATGGTATGGCCCGACCGCTCACCGCCCAGGACCGCGCCCAGCTCCAACATCTGTTCCAAAACGTACTTATCCCCGACCCGCGTCCGCTCCAGCCTCACTCCCAATCGGCCCAGCGCAATTTCCAGCCCCATGTTGCTCATGGAAGTGGCCACCACGACCTTGCTCTTGAGCCTTTCTTCCCCAAGCAGATGCCGGGTTTGGATGAAAAGCGTGTGGTCACCGTTGAGCACTCGGCCCGTCTCGTCCACCCAGATGGCCCGGTCTGCATCGCCGTCATAGGCAATGCCCATATCCGCTTTTTTATCCAAGACTGTTCGGGCCAGAAGCTGCGGATGCTGGGAACCGCAGCCTTCGTTGATGTTTCTGCCGTCCGGCCGGCAGGCCAGGGCCTCGGTCTCGAACCCCAGCTCCAGGAACAGCCGGGGGGCCAGCCTGAAAGCGGCGCCGTTGGCGCAATCCAGGATGAGGCGGGGCCGGCGGCCATGTTTTCGGAGTCGGACGCGGCTGATGATGAAATCCAGATATTCCACGGCCAAGGCGGGATCTTCCTCGACCTCCACGCTTTCCGGCAGCGAAGCGGACCAGTCGAGCCCGGCCAGGATGTCGCGCTCCAGCGTCTCCTCCCAATCTTCGGGGATCTTCAGTCCCTGGGAGGAAAAGATTTTAAGGCCGTTGTCGCTAACAGGATTATGTGAGGCGGAGATGACCACGCCCGCCGAGAATCCCTGCCGGCGCACCAGGATCGAAACGGCCCCAGTGGGGATGACGCCGGCCGAGGCCCAGCTCCCCCCCGACCGGCTGATCCCGCCGGCCAGCGCTGCCTCAAGCCATGTCCCCGACTGGCGCGTGTCGCGGCCGATGAGCACCCTGGGGACGAGCCCTTTGGAGCGGAGAAGAACGGCCAGGGACTCTCCCAGGCTGAAGACAGCCTCCCGGTTCAAGGGGAATGCGCCGGCCGGGCCGCGGATGCCGTCCGTGCCAAAGAGCGCGGCCATCCCGGTCATTTGTCTCGGCCGCGGGGGGCCGAGGCCGGTTTTTTGTCCTCGACGATGACCAGTCTGATCCGAACCGAAGTCTGCTGGGTGGGTACGCGCGTTTCGGGGTGGGGGAGAATGAGGTCGGCCCGGACCTCGGTCGTCTGGCTCAGTCCGGAGATGTCGATAGGGATGGTGAAGACCTTGTCTTTGTCCCGGACCTTGCTCTCCGGCCCGCGGACCGGGATGCGGGCCGGGATGGATTCCACGCCCTCCAAACGGAGTCCGGAGCGGAGCTGGCCGACGATGGTCGGCTGGACTTCCAGTTCCAGCTCCTTGGACCGCTCGAAGCGGATGCGGACCTTGTTGGGCGTGAGGTTGAACACCCGAGCGCCAAAGGGAGCGCTGATGATGGAGGGGTTAAGGGGGTATTCCTGCTGGATGACCGAGGCATTCTGCAGGTTGAGCTTGGCGAAGACATTGGCCGGGCTGATCTGGTCCATGAGCCGGTTGGGAGCCCGGATAGTGACCTCCACGGCCGAGACGTCTTTGTCGATGAGCTCCATGTCGGCCGGGATGGAGTAGAGGTCCAGGGGAATGGCCAGCCGGCGTTCGGAGAAAATTTTCTCCTCCGGCACCAGAACCAACCACAGCAGGACGGCCAGGAGCAGGGAGAAGAGCTTGAGGCCCCAGTTCCTGAGGATAATGTTGCGCAGCAGTTGTCCGATCATTTTTTCATATAGTTGGCGATTTTTTCTTTCAGGCTCTCCCAGTCAATAGTTTTTTCCAGCCGCCCCTTGAAGGCCAGGGAGATATTCCCCGTCTGTTCGGAGACGACCACCACCACGGCGTCCGTCTCCTGGGACAAGCCCAGGGCGGCCAGGTGGCGCGTCTGGGTCAGCAACTCCTGGCCCAAACTGTGGGAGGCCGGCAGGGGCAGCAGGCAGCCGGCGGCGGCGATCCGGTCGCCCTGGATGACGACGGCCCCATCGTGGAGGGGCGCATTGGGGAAAAAAAGGCTGACCAACAGGTCTTTGCTGAGGACGGCGTTGAGCCGGGTGCCGCTCTCGATGAAGCTGTTGAGGGAGATCTCTTTCTCCAGGGCGATCAGGGCGCCGATGCGGCGCTGGGACATATAGTCGATGGCCTGGAACAATTCGGGCATCTTTTCCTGGAAGGAGCGCAGGATCAAGGGGCGGCGGAGGGTGCGGGAACCGATGCCGGTCAGCAACCTGCGGATCTCGCCCTGGAACAGAATGATGATGGCGATGATGAGGTAGGAGACGAAGTTTTTGATCAGCCAGTGGGAAGCGACCATGTTGCCCCAACGGCTGAGGAGGAAAAGCAGGCCGATGAAACCCAGGCCGATGGCCATCTGATAGGCTCGGGTGTCGCGGATGAGCCGGAAGAAGGAGTAGAGGATAAAAGCCACCAGAAGGATGTCCACCAGGTCAAGGAGCTTGGCGTGGGCCAAGGCCTGCAGAATGTTAGCCAGCACGGCAGGCCTCGCTCTTGCCGGGCCGGTCCGGGCTCAGCCTTTCGGCCAGAACAGCTTCCGCCGTCAACACGGCGCGTCGAACGGCTTCCACATCATGAACGCGCAGGATATGAGCGCCGTGGGCCACGCACAGGACGGCAGCGGCCAGCGTCCCCTCCAGGCGCTCCTCGGCCGGCAGGTCGAGGATGGCGCTCAGGAAGGATTTGCGGGAAGGGCCGACCAGAAGGGGACAGCCGAGCCCGCCCAGGTCCGACAGCCTATTGAGCAGGGTCAAGTTGTCTTCCGGCCGTTTGCCGAACCCGATCCCCGGGTCGAGGATGATGCGGTCGGCTTCCAGGCCGGCCGCTTCGGCGGCCGCCTTCCTGGCGCCCAGAAAAGAGCGCACCTCGGCCAGGACATCCTCATAGCAGGGTTCAACCTGCATGGTTTTGGGCGTTCCCAGCATGTGCATCAGGACGACCGCCGCTCCGCTGGAGGCAATCCAGTCCAGGAGGCCGGCGTCGAAGCGAAGGGCGGAAATGTCGTTGATAATATCGGCTCCGGCTTCGACCGCCGCCTGGGCCACCTTCCGTTTGTTGGTGTCCACGGATAGGAAGATGTCGGTCTGACGGCGAAGACCGCTGATGACCGGAACGACGCGACGTATCTCCTCGGCGGCCGGCACAGGATCTGATCCGGGCCGGCTGCTCTCCCCTCCGATGTCCAGTATGTCCGCCCCCTGGGATTCGAGCTCCAGCCCGCGGGCCACAGCCCGCTCCGCATCGGGCGTCCGGCTCCCCCCATAGAAAGAATCGGGCGTGACATTGATGACGCCCATCAGCCAGGTCCGCTGGCCTAGGAGTTGAGTTGAACCGCGCAGCCGGAGGGGAAGTGTTCTTCTCACCTTTCCTATTAGGCCTTGCTCAGGGCCGGATCCTTGGCGGGCCTGACCCTCCGCGGGCCGGCTTCCTTTTGTTCATTCTTGGCGGCGGCGGGCGCGGCCTTCTTGGCCTTAATGATGTCCGAGATTTCATCGGAAGACAGGACTTCTTTCTCCAGAAGGGCCGCAGCCACCAGGAGAAGCTTATCCTTGTTTTCCTCGAGGATTTTCTTGGTGCGATTGAAATTTCGGAGGATGATCTTCTTGACCTCCTCGTCGATAAGCTCCGAGGTCCGCTCGCTGAAGTTTTTGTTAACGGCCAGGTCGCGGCCGAGAAAGATCAGGTCATCCCGCTCGCCGAAAGACACGGGGCCCAGGTCCGACATGCCCCACTGGCAGACCATCTTGCGGGCGATGTCGGTGGCCCGTTCAAAATCGTTGGCCGCGCCGGTGGTGGTCTTATCCAGGATGAGGTTTTCCGCCACCCGGCCGGCCATCAGCACCGACAGTTGAGCCTCCAGGTAATCCTGGCTGTAGGTGTAACGGTCGTCCAGGGGAAGCTGCTGGGTGGTGCCCAGAGCCATGCCGCGCGGGATTATGGTCACCTTGTGAATGGGGTCAGCCTGGGGGAGTATGGTCGCCGCCAGGGCATGGCCGGCCTCGTGGATAGCCGTGCTCTTTTTTTCCTCTTCGCTGATGATCATGCTCTTGCGCTCGACGCCCATCAGGACCTTGTCTTTGGCGCTCTCCATATTTTTCATGGTGACGTTATCCTGCTCTTGGCGGGCCGCCAGAAGGGCGGCCTCGTTGACCAGGTTGGCCAGATCGGCGCCGGAGAATCCAGGCGTGGAGCGGGCCAGCACCGGTAAATTTACGTCCGCGGCCAGGGGGATGCGCTTAATGTGAACCTTGAGGATCTCCTCCCGGCCCTTGACGTCGGGCATATTGACCACGATGCGGCGGTCGAAGCGGCCCGGCCGCAGGATGGCGCTGTCCAGGATGTCCGGCCGGTTGGTGGCGGCGATGAGGATGATGCCCTCGTTGGAGTCGAAGCCGTCCATCTCCACCAGGAGCTGGTTGAGGGTCTGCTCCCGCTCGTCATGGCCGCCGCCCAGGCCGGCTCCCCGTTGCCGTCCCACGGCGTCGATCTCATCGATAAAGATCAGGCAGGGCGCATGTTTTTTGCCCTGCTCAAAAAGGTCGCGCACCCGGGAAGCGCCAACTCCCACGAACATTTCCACGAAGTCCGAGCCGCTGATGGAGAAAAAAGGCACGTCCGCCTCGCCGGCCACGGCCCGGGCCAGGAGCGTTTTGCCCGTTCCCGGCGCGCCGACCAGCAGCACGCCCTTGGGGATGCGTCCGCCCAGCCGCTGGAACTTCTGGGGGTCCTTGAGGAAACCGATGATCTCCTGGAGCTCCTCCTTGGCCTCCTCCACCCCGGCCACATCCTTGAAGTTTATTTTTTTCTGCTGGGCCAAAAACAGCTTGGCCCGGCTCTTGCCGAAGGACATGGCCTTGTTCCCGCCGGCCTGCATCTGCCTCATGAAGAAGATCCAGAAAACGAAGATAAGGATGATGGGGAACCAGGAGAACAACAAGGACAGGAGTGGGCTGCCCTTGGAATCCTTGACGATGATGTTGACTTTGTGATTGCGCAGGACCTTGACCAGGTCATTGTACTGGTCGGGCATGACGGTTTTAAAGGAATTGCCGTTGATAAGCTTGCCCTTGGCCTGGTTGTTGGTGATCGTCACTTCCGTGACATCCTGCTGGGTCTCCACATGGTCCAGGAACTCGCTGAAGGTCATCTCCGTTCGGGGCAGTTCCGGGCTCTGGAACAGGGTAAATAAGAAGATGATGAACACTCCGGCGGCGATCCAGAAAACGATGCTGCGTGCCGATTTATAGCGTTTGATCATTGTCGCTCTCTCGTAGACCATCATTCTAGCATGATTGGGAGGGTTTGTTAAGAGATTATCAAATCGGTGTGTTAGCCTAGCAAAGATGTCCCCTCTAACGGCCAAGGTAAAATGTCCCCTCTTGGGAGGAGGGCATGAAGGAGACTATTACCTTGAGCAGGCGTGAGGTTCAGAGGATGCAGGTGCTCGAACAGGTCGTGAAGGGGACACTGACGCTGAGGGCGGCAGCCACGATGATGAAGGTCAGCTACCGGCAGGCCAAGCGGATACTAGCCCGCTATCGACGGGAAGGCCCACGAGGACTGGCTCATCAGAGGCGGGGCCGATCGGCCCCCAACGCCCTAGGTCCAGAGGTCCGGCAGCGGGTCCTGGCGCTTCATCGGGATACGTATGCCCAGTTCAATGACACCCACTTCGTGGAGATGTTGGCCGAGCGGGAGGATCTGCGGATCGGGAGGGAGACGGTGCGTCGCTGGCTTCGGGAGGCGGGGATCCGCCCTAAGCGCCGGCGCCGGCCGCCCAAGCACCGGAGCCGGCGTCCTCGTCGGCCACAGATGGGGCTGCTGATGCAATGGGACGGCAGCCCTCATCAATGGTTCGGTCCGCTGCGGCCTGCCTGCAGCCTCCTTCATGCCACCGACGATGCAACCGGGACCGTCCTGGGGGCTTTGTTCCGGCCGCAGGAAGATGCCATCGGCTACCTGCGGCTGCTGGACATGGTGGCCAGACGGCACGGCTTGCCCGCGGCCGTCTATCAGGACCGCCACAGCGCCCTGTACCGCAACGATGACCACTGGAGCCATGAGGAAGAGCTGGCCGGTGTGCGCTTCCCCACCCACGTCGGCCGCGTCCTCCAGGAGCTGGCCGTCGAGACCATCCCGGCCTTCTCCGCCCAGGCCAAGGGCCGGATCGAACGGCAGGGCGGCACCTTCCAGGACCGCTTGGTCGCCGAGATGGCCCTGGACGGGATCACGGACATTGACCCGGCTAACGAATGGCTGGAGAAGGTCTTCCTCGAACGCTTCAATGCCCGCTTCGCTAAAAGCCCGGAGCTTCCCCGGTCCGTCTTCCGCAAGATCAGCACCGCCCAACGTCACCTCAAGATCGGCTTCGCCTATGAGGCCACCGTGGCTAACGACAACACCGTCCGTCTTGGCGGCCTCGTCATCGATATCCCCCCAGGACCGAACCGCCGCAGCTATGCCCGCCGCCGGGTTCTCGTCCGCCAACACCTCGACGGAGCTTGGACGCTATGGCTCGAGGGAGCTTGCATCGGACGGCACGCCCCCACCCCTCTGAGGGAACCCTTGCGAAGCTGGCGGCCGCGTCAGCATAGCCATGAACGCCAGGCCCGCCACATCTTCCAAGTCTATCTGGAAACGACGCCCGCTCCGAATCCAGGGGGACATTTTAGCTTGGCAGTTGAGGGGACATCTTGACAAAGCTTAAACACCAAGGAATATTTTGGTTTCTCAATCGTCTGTACAAACGACGGAAAGATATAATGAAGGCGATGAAAGATCCCGCGGCAGCCACCTCGGACCAGGGCCGAGACAGG
>Ga0299915_10004046_pt1 | contig 10642 bp, 7 predicted proteins | sample RVTome_13_FD_200263 | JGI IMG/M metagenome (GOLD analysis project Ga0299915, IMG submission 200263) | Soil microbial communities from uranium-contaminated site in the Upper Colorado River Basin, Wyoming, United States - RVT92D227 (version 2) ... | reverse complement strand
GCGCGGATGTGGCCGAGGACGCGCTGCTGGAGCTTCGCGGGGTCGCCCTTGAGGGCCTGGAGGTCTTTCGGCACGTGGCGCCAACTCGGCCAGACGAGGCAGTGGCCGCGGACCTCGATGCCGTTGTCGTTGAGCCATTTCACCGACTTGACGACGCGTGCCCGCCGCACGGGGTCCTCCCAGGCGGGCCACTTGAGCGAGTTCTCGATGACCACGCGGTTGAAGAGCGTGCGGATCGTCTCGCGGTATCGCGGCGTATCGGGCGTCTCGGCGTCGGGGAAGAGGGCGCCGGCGTTCACGCAGGAGCCGAAGGCGAAGGCGTGGCGCGTCATCTTCACGGCGACGGCGGCGTCGGGGATCGGCTGGCCGCGGGCGTCGGTCACCTGGACCGTGAGGTCGGCCCTTCGGAGCCTCTCGATTCGCTCGAGGGCGGCCTTGCGCCAGTCCGCGTCGGCGCCCTTTGCGGCGCCGGCGGCCATCAGGGCGAACAGTGCGAGCCAGTGGAGCGCGTTGCTCACGGGGTTCCGTCCTTTCCTGTCGGGCCGGGCGGGCTGAAGGAGAGATAGAGGTCGGGCAGGGCATAGGCGGCGATGAGGTCGAGGTTGTCGCCCACGTCCTGGTGCGGGTGATAGAGATCGGTGCAGTCGACCACGGGCACTCGCTGCGCGGCCTGGGCAAAGCGAGACGCCGCGACGTGCAGGCAGGCGAGGAGGATCGCGATTCGCAATGCGTTCATCCGCAGGGTGTCCAGCAGTCTCGCGGGTCGGTCTGCTTCGCGCAGCGGCCCCAGGCACGAATGCCGTGGAGATGACACTCCAGATGTGGCACGGCTGGCTTGCCCAGCCGTGTCTTCGCGTCCTCTCGGAGGCGGCGAACCCTTGTCTTCACGGCATTCGGCCCAGGCACTATAGTGTGCCGGTCCGAGGCAGCCAGGTCAAGTCGGGCAGGCCATCGCGGGCCGGGCCTTGATTCGCGGGATGCGGCGCGCTAGGATTCGGGCAGACACGAAGGCCGGGGAGCCACGCCGAAAGGAGGCAGCCATGGGCAATCCGCTGAACCGAAGGGAGTTCCTGGGCACGACCGCCGCCGCGGGCCTGCTGCTCGCGGGGCAACTGGGCCGCCACTCGCTCTTCGCCGCCGAGGGCGAAGACTGGCCGCCCAAGCTGCCCCCGGTGAAGATCTACAAGGTCTTCGCGGGCAGGACGGGCGGAATCTACCTCTCCAGGCCCACGGCCGAGATCGAGAAGTTCAACCAGCACCTCGCGCAGCTCGAGGCCAAGCTCAACGTGAAGTTCGTCGGCGGCGACCTGATCCCGCCCGCGAAGGCGAGCGAGGTGGCGGCGAAGCTGAAGGAGGCGGACGGCGTCCTGCTGTTCCACCTCTCCGGCCACGGCGGCGACGCGCCCGTGCTCGGCCAGCTCATCGACGCAGGCGTCCAGGCGGCGGTCTTCTCCCAGCCCTTCAGCGGCCACGGCTGGATGTATTTCCCGCAGTGGCAGAAGGCGGGCAAGAAGGTCGTCCTGCTCCCCACGAGCGACTGGACCGAGCTGGACCGCATTGTGGCGCTGATGCGCGTGGCGCCGTGGCTGCGGCAGACCCGCATCCTCGCCGTCGGCCCGCCGCAGGGCACCGGCCCCGCCTGCAACATTCAGCAGGTGAAGGAACGCCTCGGCGCCGAGCTGATCCCGGTCAAGAACGAGGAGGTCATCCAGGCCCACGGCGCCATCGACCCGAAGGCCGCCGAGGCCGAGGCCGAGGACTACTGGCTCACGAAGGCCAGGAAGATCGTCGAGCCGAAGCGCGACGAGATCATCAGCTCCGCGCGCCTCTACCTCGCGATGAAGGCCCTCATGACCAAGGCGGGCGCGCGGGCCACCAACAGCTCCCACTGCATGGGCGCCCCCGCCAAGGGCTGCCTCACCTACAGCAAGCTCAACGACCAGGGCCTCGTGGGCGCCTGCGAAGGCGACATGGACTCCACCCTCACCATGCTCATGTTCGGCTACGCCTTCGGCGTGCCGGGGTTCATCAGCGACCCGGTGATCGACACCTCGAAGAACGCCCTGATCCACTTCCACTGCACCTGCGCGACGAAGATGGACGGCCCGAGCGGCCAGCGCTTCGCGTTCAACATCCGCACCCAGAGCGACAGCGAGCAGGGCGTGGCGCTCGAGGTTGACCAGCGCATCGGCCAGGTGGTCACCTGCGCCAAGCTCATCAACCTCGACACGATGCTCATCTCGACGGGGAAGATCTTCCAGATCACCCACGACGAGTTGGGCTGCCGCACGCAGTTCTGGACTGAGGTGAAGGACGCGCGGAGCCTGTTCATGAACTGGGGCGCGGGCGTGCTCAAGGGCGGCACGATGGCGATGCTCCATCGCGACGTCTTCTACGGCGACCGTCTCCAGGACATCAAGCACCTGGGCACGCTGATGGGCTTCAAGGTCATCGAGGAGGGCTAAGCCGCACGGGCGTCCTGCCTCCAACCCCTCTGGCCGGCCCTCCACAGGCTGGAAGCCCGAGCCGCCGGGGCAATCCACACTTGCACCGGGGCAGGCTGTCAGTATACTCATCATCTGACCCTGGAAAGGAGAGCTCCATGGGCCAGGTGCAGTTTTCCTGCCCGTCGTGCCGCAAGAACGTCATCGTTGATGGCAGATACGTCGGCCTGAGCGTCGCTTGCCCCAGTTGCCTCACCAATGTCACGGTGCCGCTCCAGGCGACGCCGTACGTGCCGCCCGAGCTGGCCGGCCCGCCGAAGACGCCCGACGGACTGCCCTACAAGCGCTGCCCGTTCTGCACCGAGTACGTCTCGCCCCACGCCCTCAAGTGCAGCCACTGCAACCGCAAGCTGGACGGCGAGCAGGCTCCGTCCACCTGGCAGATCCGCAACGCTGGCCCGAAGACGAGCCGCCTGGCCATCGCCTCGCTGGTCCTGGGGCTGCTGCCGATCACGCCGCTGCCCTCGCTGCTGGCGATCATCTTCGGCCACATGAGCATGCGACAGGTCCGCAAGTCGCCCATCCTCTACAAGGGGTCGGGACTGGGCATGTGGGGGGCGTTCTTCGGCTACACCTTCGTCATCGGCTACATTCTCGCCGGCATCATCTGGATGGTGGGCTGGTGAACGGGCCGAGACGTCCTCGGCCGAGGCGTCCCCGGCCGGCCGAGCTGCTGTTCATGCAGGCGTTCCCGACCCAGGACCGAGGAGACCGGCCATCCGCACGAACCCACTCAGGATCCTGCTTGCCGTTTCGTTGGCCCTTTGCGCCGCGTCCCTGGGGCGGGCGGCGGAGCTGCTCTGCGCGCCCAGCTCGTCGGGCTGCATCACGACGTGGCTCGTCGCCGGGCCGATGAAGTTCCTCCGCGAGGAGCTGCTCGACCAGGATTTCCTCCAGGCGGCCGGGGGCGAGGCCGCGGCCCGGCCCCGCCACGGCGACGCCGCCGACCCGGCCGGCGGCCTCACCTGGCAGGCGGCTGTCTGGCCCGAGAGCGTGCTGAACTTCAAGGAGCGCTGCCTCCCGAGCGGGAAGTCGGCCTTCTACCTCGCGGCCGTGCTCGTGGGGCGGAAGGACGTCGACGCGACGCTGGTGATCACGCACACGGGCCAGGCTCGGGCCTGGCTCGACGGCAAGAGCGTGATCCGCAGCGATCGCGACCCGTTCGGCCTCGGGCCGCGGACGGTCGAGCACCGCTTCGCGCTCAAGGCGGGCCAGCGCGTCCACTGGCTCATCAAGCCGGGCTCCGAGGGGCGATTCCTCCAGTTCTTCGTGCGGCTGAAGTCGGGCCAGCGGGCGCTGAAGGCCGACGAAGTGGCCGTGGCGCTCCCCTTCAAGCCCGAGGCGAAGGCCGCCGCCGAGCCCTACGTCGTCCCCTCGCTCAGCCTGAGCCTGGGGCGCGACCGCTTCGTCCAGCCGGGGAAGAAGGCCGAGGTGGTGCTCGGCGTCGACGGCGGCTATCCCGCCTGCGACGGCCAGGTGGCCGCCGCCATCGCGATCCAGGACCCGAAGGGGCGCGTGGTCGAGACGCTCCAGGCGCCGCCCGCAACCCTCGCCCGCCTGGCCGAGGCGCCCGCCGCTCTCGGCTGGACGCCACCCAAGGAGGGCGGCTCCGCCTTCTACAAGCTCGTGGCCAAGGTCACCTACGATGGCCGCGAGCTGGGTTCCCTCTCGAAGACCATCTACTCGCCCAGCGACATCGGGCAGTGGACGAGCGACCTCCACAAGCGCCTGCTCGCCGCCTCGGGCAGTCAGAAGCTGGCCCGCGACGACCTGGCGCACGTGCTCCTCAAGGTCGAGAAGGCCGCCCTCCTCCAGCAGGGCTCCGACCTGAGGCCCTTCGCCGCCGACGAGGTGACGGCCGAGCTCGAGGTGGCGGGCGAGTGGCTGGCCCGCCTCGAGGAAGGCAAGGGACTGCCGCCGCTCGGGCCGGGCGTCCACGAGGCCGCCTACCTGGCCGAGCAGGACGACTCGCCCCAGCCCTACTTCCTCCACATCCCCCAGGCCGCCGCGAGCGGCAAGCCGCTGCCCGCCATCGTCTACCTCCACGGCTACGCCCCCTGGCTCGATAAGACGAACTGGCACGAGCTCTCCTACGGCCTCACCGAGCAGGCCGAGGCCCGCGGCTACGTGATCGTCGCCCCCTTCGCCCGCTCGAACACCGATTTCCAGAGCATCGGCGAGTGGGACGTGCTCCACGTCCTCCGCCTCGCCGAGCAGCGGGTCAAGATCGACCCTGACCGCGTCTTCCTCCTCGGCTACTCGATGGGCGGGATGGGCGCCTACACCATCGCCGCCCACTACCCCGACCTCTGGGCGGGCGTGGTCGTCCTATGCGGCCGCGCCGACTACTTCTTCTGGAAGGACCTCGACCCCGCAAAGGTCGAGCCCTTCAAGCGTTACGTCCTCGACATGGAGTTCGGCTGGCCGCTGGCGGAGAACTTCCTCCACCTGCCCGTCCTCGCCCACCAGGGCACGGCCGACATCCTGATCAAGCCGCAGCAGGCGTATCGCTTCGTCGAGCGGCTCAACGGCCTCGGCTGCAAGGCCCAACTCGTCCGCCTCGAGGGCCAGAGCCACTGGATCGCCGACGAGGTCTTCTCGACCCCGAAGCCGTTCGACTGGATGGACGCCCAGCGCCGGGCCGCGGCCCCCAGCACCGTCTCCTTCAAGACCTACTCGCTCCTCTACCCCCGCGCCTATTGGCTCACCGTCGATGCCTTCGAGCGCTGGGGCCAGCCCGCCGAGGCCAAGGCCGCCCTTCGGGCACCCGGAGCTGGCGACGGGTCCGGCAACAAGCTCGAGCTCACCACCCGCAACGTCGCGCGCCTCACCCTGCGGCCGCCGCGCGAGCTGTGCGACCCCGCCGCGCCCTTCAAGGTCACCCTCAACGGCAAGGCCCTCGAGCTCAAGGCCGACGCGAAGGGCGAGGTGGCCGTGGAGGTCGTGCCCCTGAAGCCTAGCCCGTTGCGGAAGACGCCCTCCCTCTGCGGCCCGATCAAGGACGCCTTCAACCGCCGCTTCCTCTTCGTCTACGGCACGGCGGGCGACGAGAAGGCCACCGCGGCCAACCGCGCCCTGGCCCGCCGCATGCAGAAGGACTGGTATCTCTTCGCCAAGGGCTTCCGCCAGACCACCGCCGACAGCGCCCTGTCCGAGGCCGACATGGCCCGCTCGAACCTCCTCCTCTTCGGCACGCCCAAGACCCACTCGATCCTGGCCCGCATCGCCCCCAAGCTCCCCATCCACTTCACCGACGACGGCTATGAGATCCTCGGCAAGACCTACAAGGCCTCAGAGGCCACGGGCCTCATGTTCCTCTACCCCAATCCCCTCGCCCCCGACCGCTACGTCGTCGTGTGCCACGGCCTCCACTACGGCGAGAAGCTGGGCGAGAACCACAAGTACGACCTGCTCCCCGACTTCATCGTCTACAGCGACGAGCCCGACTACGATGACTCGAACGCCTACTATTGTGCCGGCTTCTTCGACGGCGCCTGGCAGCTCGACCCGAAGCTCCTCCAGTCCTCCGACGGCCGCGCCAAGCCGAAGCCCGTGGCACCGTGAGGGTGCCGCGGCCTCCCCTCGTCGTCCTCAAGAATGCAAAATGAAAAAGGCAAAATGCAGAGGGCAGAATGAAGACCGAAGAGCCCCCTCCTTCCGGGCTTTCCCATTCTGCATTTCGCACTTTGCACTTTGCATTCAGGTGATCTCTGGGTTAGCCCTACGATGAAGCTCGAAGCGATCACCAGCCGCCTGCTCCGCGAGGCGACGGACCTCTATCTCGCCGTGGCCTACCGCGACGAGGCCCCGCCCGAGCGCGTCCTCGAGATCGCGGCCGTCGACCCCTCCGCGCCCCTCGCCGCGGCCCTCGAGAGCGGGCGCGTCGAGCGAATCGCCTGCCCCGACCACCCCGGCATGACCGACAAGTACCGCTGGCGCCTGGGCAACGCCCGCTACCCGCACATGAAGCTCGGACTCGAACGCTGCTCGGACGCCGACGACTTCGTCTTCATGGTGGACACCCACGACCGCGACTTCCCGGTCGGCAGCCCCGCCCTCCAGAGCCCGGAGTTCCGCGACCTCCTCAGCTACAACGCCGAGATCAAGCGCGCCATCGAGGCCCGCTGGCGCGAGGCCGGCATCCCCACCTTCGCTGACCGTCTCACCCGCCACCTGCACCACAGTTGCACCCTCGGCACCGGCCACGGGAAGACCATCCTCATCGTCGACGACGAGGAGGCCATCCTCGAGCTTGAGCAGGAGCTCCTCGAAGAGGCCGGCTACCGCGTCATCCCTGCCGCCAGCGGCTTCCAGGCCATCGGACACCTCGACCACCATGATGCGGTCGACCTGTGCCTCATCGACGTGATGATGCCCAACCTGGACGGCCTGACCACGGCCCAGTACATGCGCTCCCGCAGCCATCCGCGCTTTCCCATCGTCTTCCTCACCGCGCTGCCCCGCGACCGCGTGCCCGCCGGCATCGCCGACGAATACGTCGGCAAGCCTTTCGACCCCGACCACCTCCTGAAGGTCATCCGCCGCTACATCGGCTGACCTGCAATCCTGCGGCTCCCCGCTGCCAATCGCCCTCGATCCTCTCCTGCCTTCTCACGCATCACGGCTCTTCTCTTCTCACGCATCACGTATCACGCATCACGTATCACGCATCACGTATCACGCATCACGTATCACGCATCACGTATCACGCATCACGGCTTCTGCCTTCTCACGCATCACTTGAGGCCTGCCGCGAAGTCGGCATTCGACAGGCCGGTCCCGACGATGTAGACGGGTGTGCCGCTCGGCGTGAACTGCCGCGCCTGCTGCGGCCGGCCCATGACGTCCCAGAGCTCGAGCTTCTCGCTCGCCAGGCGGACCGGCCCGGGCTTGACGCCCCGCGGCGCCCAGGCGACGGCGAACGCGCGCTCGCCGTCGCGGAAGAGATAGCCCCTCACCTTCTCGCCCAGCGAGAGCTTCCGCACGAAGCGGCAGCTTGTCGTGAAGAGAGAGGCCATCATGGCCTGGGCGGCGTAGATCTTCCTCGGCTCGCCGCCGTACTCGAAGAAGACGCCCTGGAGGCTCCCGCTGTTGATGCCGCCGCACGTGCCGGCGTGGTAGAAGACTTTCTCCACGCCATTGGCGAAGCAGAGCGTGGCCCAGCGGACGGCGTAATCGGCCTGCACGCGCTCGCTGGGGAGCGGCTGGTCGAACCCCTGATGGGGCAAGGGCACAGTCCACGGCTCGTCTTCCCCGTAGTAGCCGTACTCGGTGAGCCAGAGCGGCTTTCGGCCGCCGTGCTTGTCCATCAGGGCGTTGAGCTGCTCGAGGAGCTTCTCGAAGAACTCGGGCGGGCGCAACTGCGGATAGTGATGAATGTCCACGGCGTCGCAGGCCGCCAGGCCGCCGGCCGCGAAGAACGCCTCGAAGTCGGCCATGGTCTGGCCCTCGTGCAGGCCGCCCATGCCCGCGAGGATTCTCGCCTCGGGATTCGCCCGCCTGGCGGCTCGGGCGAAGGCCTTGACGAGCCGCGCATAGGTCGCCCCGTCGTAGCCGAGCTTGCGCGGCAGCGAGTAGTCGGTGTAGAGCGGCTCGTTGAAGCACTGCCACCAGGTGATGCGGCCCTTGTAGTGCTCGACCGTCTTCGCCACGTAGTTCTCGAATTCCGCCTCATCGCGGGGCGCGTAGGCCACGCGCACCCGATTGCCGGGATAGCGGTCGGTGACCCTGACGCTCTCGGGCGCGCCCGACGACCAGTTGCTCGATGGGAACGGCAGCAGGCCGAGGACCTTCAGCCCCTGCTTGAGCGGCCGGTCGATCTGATAGTCCGTCTCCGTGAAGTCGAAACGCCCCTTGTCAGGCTCCACCGTCTGCCACTTGAGCGACCAGTCGCGGACCCAGACCAGCCCCGCCTCCTGGCAGAGGTCGAGCAGATGGGGCCACGGGTAGGCGTGATTGACGCCGAATCGGGAGTCGCTGGCCTTGTTCACGTGAGCGGCGGCCAGGCGCAGCGTGAGCGCTCGGTCGGCTGCGCCAGGCGAGGCGACCCCTTCGGTGGCGTCGCGCGGACCGAAGGGTGTTGGGGACGCGCCGCGCTCGAGTTGGAGGGCGTCGAGCCAGAGCGTCGCCTTCTGGGGCGGGTTGGGGGCCTCCGCCGTCTTGCGGAGATCGGGGCCGGCCAGGACGTAGCACCAGCGGGCCGTGGGCGTGAAGGTGAGCGAATGCCGCTCCCAGTTGGCCGAGACGCGAACCGCCTTCTCGAAGGCGGAACCCTGGAACTGGCGGACGGCCAGGCGGGCACCCGGAGCTGGCGACGGGTCGGGCGTGCCCGCCTCGGCGGCCTTCAGGTAGACCGAGAGCGTGTGGGGCTTGCCTGGCTCGACCTCGATGAAGCCGATGTTCGCCGCCAGCGGCGCCCAGATGGGGGTGCGGCTCAACTCGTAGTAGTCGAAGTAGGAGACCGGCTGGTTCTCGGGCGTCAGATGAATGCGGAGGCTGTGCTGGCCGTGGAAGCCCTGGGTCTTGTCGAGCTCGCCGAAGAGCTTGTTCATCCGCCCGCCCCAGTGGACGGTGCGGTCCCACTCGGCCGAGCCCCAGCCGTCGGTGCCGACCTCGAAGCTGGCGTTGGGGATGAGATTCTTGTGGCCCGCGGCAGGGATGATGTGGCCGGGGCGGAGGGCCTCGGGCGGGGCCTCGGCGAACTCGGCGTCGTCCACCCAGAGCGTGCCCGTCGAGCCGAACCAGAGCTGGAAGCGGCTCTTTGTCGGGCAGTCGCGCGTCGCGGTGAAGGTGAACTCGTATTTCTCCCAGTCGGGCGTCGGGGCGAAGCTGCCCTGGAGGCCGCAGGTGCTCCAGACGGAAGTGTCCGAGAGGGCGATTGCGGCGGCCTCCTGCTCGATGTCCTCCCCCTTCGCCCAGAGGGTCACGCGATAGGTCTTCCCGCGCTTCACCGGCACGTCCATCTGGCAGAGCATGGCGTGGGCGGCGGGGTTGCCCGCCTGGAAGCGGGTGCAGGCCAGCTTCGCGCAGCGTTTGCCGTCGCGGCCCGCATCGAGGCTGAGCGACTGGGTGACGAGGCGGCTGTCGCCCGCGGCCTGCCAGTCGTCGGGCACGCCGTCGCCGTCGGCGTCGAGCTCGAAGCTCGGGTTGCGGGCGAGGTTCTCCGCTCCGGGCGCGGTCGTTGCGAGAAGCAGCGCGGCCAGCAGCAAGCATCGCTCCATGTGGCGGCCCTCGGTATCGGGTGATATCGAAGTTTTCGGAAGGAGAGGGCTCTGGGGGAGGATGCCCTTTTCCAAAAGGGCATCCTCCCCCAGCTTCTACTCTGGAATGCTCTTATCGATCGCGATGGCGAGGGCATCGAGGAGCTGACGGGCCTCGGCGTCGTTGCCGTAGATGATGAGGCGGCAGAAGTAGGGGCCGCGGTGGAAGATCCCCTCGAACTCCTTGGCCGACCAGGCGGCGCTGGCGAGGCCGGCGGGGAGCTTCGTGCCCTTGCCGTCGTCGTGCTCGGCGAAGAGCGCCTGGGCGTCGGCGGGCGAGGCCACCTGGAAGAGCTCGATGCGGGCGTCGGTCCTGCCCTGCCGCGTCTCGGCGGTGGCCAGGACGCGGAAGTGGTGCGCGTAGTAGGTCTCGGACGCGCCGTCCATGTAGTCGTAGAGGCGGGGGCCGGGCCAGGTCATCGCCTTGGTGAAGGCCATCGCGGGGAGGCGGGCGTCGGCGGCCTCGAGGATGGCGACAGGATTCGCAGACTCCTTGCCCGACCAAGGACCGCAGCCAGCGAGAAGGAAAGCCTCAGTGCAAAGTGCAAAATGCAAAATGCAGAATGGGAAGGCCCGGAGGGAGGGCGCTCTTCGGTCTTCATTTTGCCTTTTGCATTTTGCCTTTTTCATTGCCGCTTCACGGTTCTTTGTGGGTAGCCCCCAGATGTTGTGCTTCCCAGTCTCGTTCCACTGTCGGGCGCTCGATCCAGGCCCAAGCTCCTGGGGGCTTTGCCCCCTGACCCCCAGGATTGATCGCTTTACGGCCAGGGCAGCCTCTGCTACAATCCCTTTGCCGCTGAGGAGGATAGGGCTGCGGTGGGAACCGACCCGAGCGCCTCAGCGGCGCCACGGCAGCAGGGGACGACTCGCCCAAGACGG
>Ga0299915_10004045_pt1 | contig 10642 bp, 12 predicted proteins | sample RVTome_13_FD_200263 | JGI IMG/M metagenome (GOLD analysis project Ga0299915, IMG submission 200263) | Soil microbial communities from uranium-contaminated site in the Upper Colorado River Basin, Wyoming, United States - RVT92D227 (version 2) ... | reverse complement strand
AACGCGCGGATAAACTCCTGGTCGGGCGGGCCCTCGCGCCGAGCTGCAAGGAGGCGCAGGCCCTGATCATGGCCGGGCTGGTTACGATCGCGGGCCGGCCCGTCCTCAAGCCCGGTGAGCTCGTCGACGAAGGAGCGGAACTCAAGGTCGCCCGCCCGCTGCCCTTTGTCAGCCGTGGGGGGCTCAAGCTCGAAGAGGCCCTCGAGCGCTTCGGTCTCGAGGTCGGCGGGATGGCCGCGCTCGACATCGGCGCGTCGACCGGAGGATTTGTGGATTGCCTGCTAAAACACGGAGCGACAAGGGTTTACGCCGTGGACGTGGATACGAAGCAGCTCGACTGGGGGCTCAGCCGGGATCCCCGCGTAGTGGCCATCGAAAAGAATGCCCGCTACCTCGCCGTGGAGGACGTCCCCGGGCCCCCGGATATCGTCACCATGGACGTCTCGTTCATCTCCGTCCTCAAGGTCCTGCCCGCCCTCGCCGCGATCCCCGGCGCGTGGATCCTAGTGTCCCTTATCAAGCCGCAGTTCGAGGCCGGCCCGAAGGATGTCGGAAAAAAGGGCGTCGTCCGGGACGAGAACGTCCACGCCAAGGTCCTGGCCCGGGTCGTCGACGGGGCCAGGGAGCTCGGGTTCGGGCTCGCCGGCCTCATCCGCTGCTCGACGCGGGGGCAGAAAGGCAACGTCGAGTTCTTCGTACTGTGGGTCAAGGGAGAGCCGGATCTCAACGCGGACTCCATCCCAGCCATGATCAAGGAGGCGGTCAGCCATGAATAACGTTCGTAAAGCCGGTATCGTCATCAAGTCGCACGCGCCGTCCGTCGAGGGCATCCTGAAGATCGTCGTCGAGTATTTCGAGAGCCGCGGCATCGCCTGCGTCCTCGAGGACGTGGCCGCCCGCAAGCTCGGCCGTCCGGGGGGCCTATCGCGTCCGGAAGTCCCGTCCGCCTCGGACTTGGTCGTCGTCCTCGGCGGGGACGGGACCCTTCTCAGCATCGCCCACCACGCCGCCCAAGCCGGTGTCCCGGTCATGGGCGTCAACCTGGGGCGGCTGGGCTTCCTGACGGAAATCCCCGTCAGCGAGGCCACCCTGACTCTCGACCGCTTCATCGCTGGGGATGCGAGCATCATCAGCCCGCGCTGGCTCCTCGAGACCCGGACCGCGGGCGTCGTATCCTACTGCCTCAACGATGTCGTCGTCACCAAGGGCGCCCTGGCCCGGATGATCGAATTGACCATCGGCATCGACGGCAAGGAAGTCGCGACGCTCAAGGCCGACGGCCTCATCGTCTCGACGCCGACCGGCTCGACGGCCTATTCGCTCTCGGCCGGAGGGCCGATCGTCCACCCCCTCGTCCCGGCCTTCGTCCTGACGCCCATCTGTCCGCACACTCTCTCCTTCCGGCCCCTGGCCGTGCCGTCGACCTCGGCGGTCGGCGTCCGGCTCCTGACCGGCGGGGAGGAGGTCTACCTAACGCTCGACGGCCAGCGGGGCGGCGCCCTCGTCCGGAACGACGTCGTCGACATCCGCAAGGCCCCGTTCGAGCTCCAGCTCATAACCTCGCCGCGCCGGAATTATTACCACCTGGTTAAGGAGAAGTTGGGCTGGGCCGGATAGCGGGGCCGAATGAGGGACTGTCCTAAGAGGGGCGATCTCTGGGACCCCTCTTAGGGCTGTCCCTCTTGGTTTGACAAGGCGCTTTCGCGCCGCTATGATGGAACCCACCGTTCCGGCACTTAACCACAACGACAGGAGATAGATATGTCCGATGCTATTTTCATTGGCACCGACGCCACTTTCGACGCCGAGGTCCTCAAGTCCGACCTTCCGGTGCTCGTGGATTTCTGGGCCCCCTGGTGCGGGCCCTGCCTGATGATAGGCCCCATAGTCGAGGAAATCGCCGAGTCCCACAAGGGCAAGCTCAAAATAGTCAAAATGAACGTCGACGAGAACGGCCAGACCCCCCAGACCTACGGCGTCATGGCCATCCCGACCATGATCCTGTTTAAGGGCGGCCAGGCCAAGGAGAAGGTCGTCGGGGCCCTGGCCAAGAACAAGCTCATCGACCTCATCGCCAAGCACCTCTGATCCGGCCATGAGCGCCCCCTGGGACGTCGTCATCGTCGGCGCCGGCCCGGCCGGCCTGTCCGCCGCCCTCTACACCGGGCGGGCGCGCCTCTCGACGGTCGTCCTGGAGAAAGGGGTCCCCGGTGGGCAGATCCTCCTCACCGACTGGGTCGAGAACTACCCCGGCTTCCCGGCCGGCGTGGCGCCCTTCGACCTGATGCAGAGCTTCCGTAAACAAGCGGAAACGTTCGGCGCCCGGATCGAATCCGACGAGGTCCTCGAGGTCGCCAAATCCGACAAGGCGTTCGTCCTCAAAGGGCAGAAGGGAGATTACGAGGCCCGGGCCATCATCCTGGCCGCGGGCTCGGCCTATCGGCGGCTGGGCATCCCTGGCGAGGAGCGGCTGACGGGTAGCGGCGTGTCCTACTGCGCCACCTGCGACGGAGCCTTTTTCAGCGGGCGCGACATCGCCGTGGTCGGCGGCGGGGACAACGCCCTGAAAGAGGCCCTCTTCCTGACCCGGTTCGCCCGGACACTGACCCTGATTCACCGCCGGGATAAGTTCCGCGGCGAGAAGATCTACCAGGAAAGGGTGGCCGCCAACGGAAAGATCCGCGTCCTCTTGGACACGGTCGTCGACAGCGTTGAGGGCGTCGCCAAAGTGGAGTCGCTGTCGATCCGCAATCTCAAGGACGGCTCGGTTTCCTCCCTGACCGTTTCGGGCCTGTTCGTCTCGATCGGGACCCAGCCCCAGACGGGTTTTGTCAAAGGTTTGCTCGAGCTCAACGAATGGGAACAGATCAAAGTCAACGCCGAAATGGAGTCGTCGGTCCCGGGCATCTTCGCCGCCGGTGACATCTCGGACGCCTGCCCCAAGCAGATCGCGACGGCCGTGGGCACGGGCGTCCACGCCGCCCTCTCCGTCCAGGAATATTTGTCCCGTCTCACTTAGCCGCTAGCGCCGCGATCTACCCCCTGGTCTTGACGCCACCGTTAATAGGGGCAACGAAACGCCATATCCCCCTCCGCTACGGGGGCTGAAGACGGCCCCTATCACTGCCCGGGCAGCGTTTTGCGGAGGGGGAAACGGAGCCGTAGCAAATCAGCGCTATCCAGCTACGCCGCGGGGGGCGCCATGACCGCGGGCGCCGGCTGTGCCATGAGGGCTGCCGAATCGTACTCCTCATTGAGCACCGCCGCCAACTCCGCTCCCCAAAGCAAGATCAGCATCGAGGCGGAGATCCAGAGAAGGAAGAAGATGATCGAGGTCAGCGTGCCCTGGAGGAGCTTGTTCAAGACGATGCCGACCGCCGAGAAGTGGACGACGTAGAAGGCGAACATCCGCTTGAAGAATTCGAAGAGCAGGGCGGCGACCGCGGCCGGAATGAGCGCTGCCCGGGTGTGGACCTTGGCCTCGGGGATGAACTTGTAAAGAATGAAGAACATCAGGAAGGTCAGGACATATGGGATGACGTATTTCAGGAAGACGTTGTTGATGACGGTGAAGGCCTCGGGGTTGAGGCCGGTCCGGACGAGTTCACTCTCCTGGAGGGTTCGGCCGATGGCGGTCCAGACAGCGGTCATGGCCAGCGAGAAAAGCATGAAGATGCCGACGACGAACATGAGCAGGAATTCCATGAGCCGGTTGTAGAAGAAGGACTTGTGGTACTTAGTCCGGAAGATCTGGTTGATCGCCGCGATGAGGCTCGAGAAGAGGAAGCTGGCCGAGACGAGCGAGCCGACGACGCCGAAAAGGCCGAGCTCGCCGACGGCGCCGGACAGGTCCCCAAGCCTCTTGAAAAAGCCCGGGTCGAGCCGGGCGAAGAATTCGTCGGTGAAGATGTTGAGGCTGCGTAGGGCCATCTCCGTGTCGCCCAGGAAGCGGGCCGTCACCGTGAAGAACAAGGCGATCAGGGGGACGGAACAGAGCAGAGCGAAATAGGAGACGACGATAGCCAAGATCCAACACTTGTCCCCGTTGAACCGCTTGAAGGACGCGGCCAGTATCTGAAGCGTCGGACGTGTCATCCGATCCGGGGTCCGGCCCCTCCCTTCGGTCGGGACTGCCCTCAACTTTCCAGCTTCCGGGTCGGCCCCTCCCTCCGGTCGGGACTGCCCGAGGCTTGTTAGCATCCGGGTCGGAGGGGCTTCGGCCGTTAGGCCTTTACCACGTAGTTCCCCCACTGGACCATCAGGATGATGATGGTGATGAGCAGGGCGTAAATGACGAGGGTCTCGATGAGAACAAGCCCGAAGACGAGGAGGAAGCGGATATGCGGGGCGCCGCCCGGGTTTCGGGAGATCCCTTCGCAGGCGCTGCTGATGGCCTTGGCCTGGCAGAACGCTCCGGCGGCGACGGACAGGGTGATGATCCCGGCGCCGATGATGAGCGACAGTTTGAACAGGTCCGCATGGACCTTGCCGGGCTCCGCGGCGGCTTCCTGGGCCAGCAGAGGCAGCGCCATCAGGGCGACCCCGAAAAACATCAGGCTCACGGCTTTGAGTTTCTTGGACATGACGGAACTCCTTTTCGTTTAATGCTTTTCTTCATGGGCGACGGCGCCCGCGATGTAAATGCAGGACAAGAGGACGAAGACGAACGACTGGATGATCGAGGTGAAAATGGCCACGGCCATGAACGGCAGGGGCAGGAGGAAGGGGATGATCGAGGCCATGATGACGATGAGCAGCTCCTCGGCGAAGATGTTGCCGAAAAGCCGCATGGACAGGGACACCGGCCGCGAGAAGTGGCTGATGATCTCGATCGGAATCATCAGCGGGGCCAGGGCCGGGATGGGGCCCATGAAGTGCTTGAAGTACTTGAGTCCCTGGGCCTTGACGCCCTGGGCGTGGTAGTAGAAAAAAACGACCAGCGCGCAGCCGAGAGTGGCATTGAGCTTGCTCGTCGGCGACATGAAGCCGGGGAAGAGGCCGATCATGTTGCAGCCGAAGACGAAGAGGCCCACGGTGCCGATGACCGGCAGGTATTTCCGCCCCTCCGGGCCGACGATGTCGACGACCAGGCCCTCGAAGAGCTGGACGATCATCTCGGCGATGTTCTGGCGTCCGCCGGGGACGAGGGACAACCGCCGCGAGGCCAGGCCGAGGATGACGATCAGGGTGATGGCTACGATCAGGACCATGACCAGGTAGTCGGGGACGACGTGGAGCGGGTCGGGGACCTTGACCCCGACGAGGCCGAGGACCGCGGCGAGCGGCGGGCCGAAGACACGGTTGAAGGCCTCGACGACCCAGAGGCTGTGTTCTAGTCCTTCCATGTTCTCAGGAGAAGAAGAGCCCGGATGCCTTCGATGAGGGACACCAGGACGAGCATGGAAAAGCCCGCGCCGAAGGCGAGGATCTTCTTCGGATAGATGAGGATTATAAGGAAAAAAATGCCGCAAATCAACACCAGGCGCAGCGCATAGAGGATGATCCCGGAGCGCAGGGCGCCCTTCTTCTCGCGGGCGAGGAAACGGGTCAGGGACTGCTTGAGTCCGGCGAAGCCCAGGGCCGAGAACGCCCCGCCGGCGAGGAAGACGAGCCCGGTCGGAAGGTCGAATAGGAGCATCGCCGGCAGGGCCAGAACGGCCGAGGCGGCCAGGATCTCGACGGGGATCCGGCGGAGGATGCGCTCTTCGAGGGCGTCTGTCTTTTCGGGCTCCATAACGGGGGTAGTATAGCATTTCCCCCCCAAATTGCCGATAGCACTTCGATCTCCTGAAGATTCAGCGTTCGCGGGCCCAAGGGAATTCCTGGTATACGATCGAAAATTCATGGGACACAATCCCTTTTCAAGAGAAAAGGGTTATGTCCCGAATTTTCCGGCCTGTCCCGGAATTCCCCGCTTCCTTGACATCCCGCCGCGCTTCTCTGAGAATAGGGCCCGGAACGAGCGAAATCCCGGGGAGGCAAAACGCCATGTCCACGGCATTCCTGGTCAAGTTTTTCGGCCTTCTTCTGGGCATCCTGGCCCGCACCCTTCTGCCCTGGCTGCGCAAGGTCAAGGAAGGCAAGATCCGGGGCTTCGGCCGCCGCTACTTCTATTCGGCGTTGGCTTCCGCGGCCATCGGCCTCTTCCTGACCCTGATCATCTTCCCCCAGTTCGAAGCCGCCGCCGCCGGCCGGACTTTCGAGGAGCTGTTCAAGCTCTTCACCCTGGCCTTCGGGTTCGGCTTCGGCTGTAACGCCCTGGTCAACGAGGGTGGAGCCTGGGCGGCGAAGTCCGGAGGTCTCGAGCCCGCGGCGGGCGGCGAAGGGCAGACTCCCGCCCGATGAACGACAAGCCCCGACGGCCGGACTTGAGGAGGCTCTCCGAACTGGCCTCACTCGGCCTCGTCCTGCCGTCGTCCATCGGCGTCGGGCTCTTTTTCGGCTACTTCCTCGACCGCTGGCTCGGCACGGATCCGTGGCTCCTTCTCTCTTTCACCGTGCTCGGCATCGTCTCCGGGCTGCTCAGTCTTTTCCGGGCCCTTAAAAAGCAGATGAAGGACGAGCCGCCGGACGCTTGAGCCCCGCGTTTGCTTCTCTCTGTTCGGTGTGCTAAATATCAGGCGATGGAGTATCGTCCTTCCCCGCGGCCTCGGCCGCGCCTCCTCGCCTGGCTCTGCCTGGCCGGACTCGCGCTGCCGGCGACGCTCGTCTCACAAGCCTCTGCCCACCAATCCGCGGCCACTCAAGCCGGCGCAGGCGGCCCGGCCGAGGTCAGGATCCTGGCCCGGAACCAGGAGAAAACGAAAGACCGGATCTTCGCTTCGGGCGACGTCGAAGTCCATTACCGCGAGTTCCGTCTCTTTGCCGACCGGGTCGAGTACAACATCGAAACAAAAGACGTCCTGGCCGAGGGCAACGTCGTCGCCCAGTCGGGCGGCGAAGTCATCCGCGCCGAGCGGGTCCTCTTCAACCTCGAAAGCGGCCGGGGGACGGTCGAGAAGGCCTCGGGGATCATCCAGCCTTCGATACTTTTCGAAGCCGAAACCCTCGAGCGGAATCGCGAGGACCTCTACAGCCTGAAAAAGGCCCGGGTCACGGCCTGCACTCAGCCGAACCCGCGCTGGAGCTTCGGCCTCTCCCGGGCCAACCTGAAAAAAGACGACTACCTGGAGATGTGGGACGCCGTCATCCGGGTGAAAAGCGTTCCCGTCTTTTACCTCCCTTACTTGCGCTATCCCCTGAAGGAGCGGGCGACGGGCTTCCTCCTGCCCCGGTTCGGTTTCTCCGGCCCGAAGGGGCCGGCCGTTTCCCAAAGCTTCTACTGGGCCATCGCCCCCAACATGGACGCCACGGTCGGCGTCGATTTCTATCTCTCGCGCGGCACCGGCGCGGGCCTCGAGTACAGGTACCTTTTCCCCGGGGGGACGAAGGGCGACCTCAACCTCTATTATTTCTTCTATAAAAGGGACACCCAGGGCGAAAAGCCCGGCAACTCGTCCATTGTCCGCCTCAACCACACCCAGGCCCTGCCCCTTGGCTTCAGCCTCGTCGCCAACGTCGACTACCAGTCCTCCTATAGCTTCCTCCGGGAATTCGACAACAATTTCCAGCGGGCCCTGGTTTACAACCGCACCACCCAGGCCTATCTCACCCGGTCGTGGCGCCGGTTCAACATGAGCGCCCGCATGTCGCGCTTCGAGACCTATTTCTCACAGCTCGACGACGCCAACATCACGACGTCCCTCCCCCAGATAAACTTCAACGTCTTCAAGACGAAGCTTTTTGCGCCGCTCTATTTCTCGCTGAGCACGTCCTTCACCCGCTGGCAGTACGGCTGGAAGTCGGAGTACGCGGCCGGGACCGAGCGCCGCTCGACACGTATCGCCGTCAGCCCGACGCTGAGCCTGCCGTTTTCCTCGATCCCATGGCTCACCGCGACGACCTCGGTCACGGCCAACCTCTTTTATTACGGCCAGAGCCTCGACCCGGAGACCGGCGGGATCGTCGACGAGCCGCTGTTCACCCGGAACCTGGTCGCCGGGATCGAGGTCGTCGGGCCCGTTTTTTACCGGATCTTCTACGGCCGGGACGGCCAGGCCCGGCTTAAGAACATCGTCGAGCCCTATGTCAATTATTCCTATGACAGCCCGACACGCTCGGCCGACCGGGTCGTGACGTCCTACGGGTTCTTCCGTTACCACCAGATGAGTTACGGCGTCACCAGCCGGTTTCTCTTCAAGGCCGGCGACCGTGCGGTCGAGGTCTTTTCCCTCGGCCTGGGCCAGACCTTCTATTTCTCCCCGGAAGACGGCCCCCTATCCCTCTTTCCCGTCGACGGCAAGGCGCCCCGGTTCTCGGAGATCGCCGCAACACTCCGGTTCTATCCGCAGGCCAAGTTCAGCTTCGACGCTTCGGCCGCCTACAATCCGTATTACAAAAACCTGTCCAGCCTGAGGCTCAGCGCCACGGCCGGCTCGAAAGGGGACGGCGAGTTTCTGACCGTGAGCTGGTTCTCGAGCCGGAATTCCTGGGTCACGGGGATCGACCCCACGCTCATCGCGCTCTACAACCGCGACCAGGTCGGTGCTTTCGGCGGGCTGAGACTGCCCGGCCTTTCGCTCGACCTCCAGCTCGAGGCGGACTACAACATCAAGGAGCGGCGGCTCCTCTATACGGGCGCCCAGGCGACCTACCATTACCAATGCATCGACGTCCTGATCGATGTCCGGGTCTTCTATTTCCGCGACCGGCCGGATACCCAGGTCAGAGTCTCGCTGGGCCTCGGGACGATCGGGAAAACGCTCGATTTCCTCGGGGGGTTCGGATTCTAGGGACGGGAGGATGACCATGAGTTCGGAGCGGACCCTCGACGGCAAGACGATCCTCGTGACGGGCGGGGCGGGCTTCATCGGCAGCCATTTTATTCGGATGGTCCTCCACCGCCACCCGGCGACTCGGGTCGTCAACCTGGACAAGCTGACCTACGCCGGAAACCTCGACAACCTGCACGACGTCCAGGACGACCCGCGCTACGAGTTCATCCTCGGCGACATCCGCGACAAGACCCTCGTCCGGCGCGTCTTCGCCCGCGTCCAGGGCGTCGTCCATTTCGCCGCGGAGACCCACGTCGACCGGTCGATCTACGACGCCGGCGAGTTCGTCCTGTCCAACGTCCACGGCACCTACACGCTCCTCGACGCCCTCCGGGCCTTCCCGGCCGTCGAGTTCTTCATTCACGTCTCGACCGACGAGGTCTACGGCAGCCGGACGGGGCGCGCCGCCCGGGAGTCCGACCCCCTCCAGCCGTCCTCTCCCTACGCGGCGACCAAGGCCGCCGGGGACCATCTCGCCCGGGCCTACCACGTGACCTACGGCTTGCCGACGATCCTCCTCCGCCCGAGCAATACCTTCGGCCCCGGCCAGTTCCCCGAGAAGCTCATCCCGCTTTTCCTGACCAACGCCCTCGAAGGCAAGACGATCCCCTTGTTCGGCGACGGGCTGAACGTCAGGGACTGGCTCTACGTCGAGGACCATTGCCTGGCCGTCGAAGCGGCCGTCCTGAAGGGTCGGCACGGGAGCGTCTACAACGTCGGGGGCGGCGTTGAACTGACCAACATCGAGGTCGCCCGGCGCATCTTGGTCGCGCTCGACGCGTCCCGGGAGCTCATCCAGTTCCTCCCCGACCGGCCCGGCCACGACCGCCGCTACGCCATGGACTCGGGCCTCATCCGGGCGCTCGGCTGGGAGCCGGAGACGCCCTTCGCCGAGGGCCTCAAGCGGACGGTTCGCTGGTACGCTTCGAACAGGAGCTGGTGGCGGAAAGTCCGGACGCGGTCGCTCTGAGCGGATGCACCGGATTGGAATTCCTTTTTTCGCGCGGCATGGAACCGCCGGTTTCGGGCTCAGAATCAACCCTTCCCCTCACAAAATAAGGATATCCCGGCCGCGGGCTTGTGTCAATGACCCAAATGCCGACGGGCGGGAGCCTCCGCCGGCGGATTGTCGGGCCGGACGACCGAAAAAGCGGCCAAACGAGGCTAGGCCCCCCTTCCCTCTCAAGATCTGTCGCTATTCATACTCCCCGCTCTCCTCGGCCGCCATCAAGGCGAGCTGCTCGAAGACTTGGGAGGGCGGGGGCCTGTCCGCGACGAAAGTCAGCTTCAAATGCTCCATGTTCCTGTCCACGACGGCGTACTCCGTAAGGAAGGCGACGACCCTCATCGTCCCGCCGCACCGGGGACAGACTAGGGGGTCAACCTCATAGACCTTGCGGATCATCTCGGCCCAGCCTTTCGAGGGGACGGGCCTCGGCTGCTCCTCGATCAGTCGGAGCGCCAGAGGCACAGCCGCCGATTTCCGCACCTTCCCCCGATGGGCATTGGCGTATCACGTACTCGAGCCCGGCCGCTTTCCGGGATGTCCGGTAGCACTCGAGCCTGTAGCGGGGATACTTTTCTTTGATCTTCCGTTCGATCTCGAGAGCCCGGAAGTGATAGTCATCGACGAGATAGATGGCTTCGTTCTCGAGCTCGGTGGCGAAATCGATCTTGACGGTCTTTTCCCGTTTAACGGTGGCCATGATCTCCGCCGCCATGAGGGCCTCGATATGGTTGGCGATCATCTCCAGGGGAGTGGTTTTGAA
>Ga0299915_10004044_pt1 | contig 10642 bp, 7 predicted proteins | sample RVTome_13_FD_200263 | JGI IMG/M metagenome (GOLD analysis project Ga0299915, IMG submission 200263) | Soil microbial communities from uranium-contaminated site in the Upper Colorado River Basin, Wyoming, United States - RVT92D227 (version 2) ... | reverse complement strand
CATTTTTTTGTTACAATTGAACGCCGAACAATGGGTTACTATTTAGGCGTAGATATTGGTTCTGTCAATGCCAAACTGGCGGTCATAGATGAGAAGGGCGGAGTCATTCAGTTTGATACCGAGAAGGTGACTTCCAGCCCCCGGGCTGCCGTCAGCTCACTTATCGCCAGGCTGGGCCAGAAGCTCAATCTCCAGGAGATTATCGCTGCTGGCGTATCCGGCTCGGGCAGGGGCGTTATCCCCGAAGAGCTGGGCTGGACGGAATACAGCAGCTCACTGGCAATTGCCTCCGGCCTGCTCCGTCGTTACCCCGACGTCAAAACTATCATACAAATCGGGGGGCAGAGCACCCTGGTGATAGAGCTGGAAGATGGCTTGAAAAAGCCGTGGAAGGTGGAATCCAATCCCCTTTGCGCTGCCGGCACAGGAAGGTTCCTGGAGCAACAGGCATACAGGATTGGCATCAGCATGGAAGACTTTGCCAGCCTGGCACTGAAGTTCAAGGGCACTGCCCCCAGGATAGCCGCCCGGTGCAGCGTCTTTGCCAAGACCGACCTCATCCACCTCCAGCAGAAGGGCGTCTCGGTGGACGCCATGCTCTATGCACTCTGCGAAAGCGTGGCCCGGATGGTCGCCTCTTTGAAGAAAGGAACTTTCCAGGAGCCGGTCTATTTTGTGGGCGGCGTTGCTGCCAATCCCGCTGTGGCCAAATCCCTCAACGATATGATTTCTGCCAGGAATGGGCATCGCGTTGAGGTAATCATTCCCGAAGGCTACCTTCATATGGAGTCCCTGGGTTCAGCATTACTGTCTATAGGGAAAACCTCCCAGGGCGTTATGCTGTCAGGAACGGACGCCGAGCAGCGCCATTTTGAAACGCCCAAGCTGGAAATTGTCGCCGTTGAGGATGGTAAGGATGGTCAAAGGATAGAAGAACCATGTGTTGGCTACCTTGGTGTTGACGTTGGCTCCACCAGCACCAAGGCAGTGATAATGGATGAATCTGGCACACGATTGTTGGGGAAGAACTACCTGATGACTGCGGGAAGACCAGTTGAGGCTGTCAGACAGGTCTTCAGGAACTTGCTTCGGGAGGGCGGCGACAAGGTCAAGATAGCTGGCGTCGGCGTTACCGGCTCGGGCAGATATCTGGTGGGTGGCTTCATCGGGGCAGACTTGATTAAGAACGAGATAACGGCTCAGACCAGGGCTGGTGCAGAGATAGACCCCGAAGCCGACATTATCGAAATCGGCGGGCAGGACTCCAAGCTGGTCATCAAGAGAAATGGCGTTGTCGTGGACTATCACATGAACAAAGCCTGTGCCGCGGGAACGGGAAGCTTCATTGATGAGCTAGCCGAGATGCTCGGCGTTTCCGTGACCAGCGGTGAGTTTGCCAATCTGGCATTTGCTGCCCCCCATACCATTGAACTGGGGACGAGATGTGCTGCGTTTATGGGTCAGGCGGTGGCTTCGGCACAGCAGGACGGAGTGCCCCTGGAAATCATTACGGCGAGCCTGGCCAACTCCATAGCCAAGAACTATCTCTCCAAGGTAGTGGAGCACAGAAAGCTGGGCGACAACGTTATTCTCACAGGAGCGGTATTCTATAACAAGGCTGTAGTCTCCGCCTTCCACCAGCAACTTGAAGGTAAAAAATTGACTGTCCCCGAACACAAGGAGGTCAGCGGCGCCATAGGCGCAGCCCTCCTGGCCAGAGAGACTGTAGCTGGACAGACATCGAGGTTCAAAGGCTTTCGGGAGGTTGTGGACAGAGAGTGCAAGCTCACTACATTCGTGTGCAAAGGGTGTGATAACAACTGCACCATTACCCGCATGGAGATGCCCGGTGAAGAGCCCAGTTTCTATGGTAGCCGGTGCGATAAGTATGATGCCATAGCCAGCCACGCCAAGAGAGAGACATTCTTCGATAAGAGAGAGCAACTGCTCTTTCGAGAATACAAGAAAGATTCGGGCACTGGACCCAGGGTGGGCATTCCCAGAGGACTTCTGGTGTACGACTATGCTCCGCTACTCATCGGTTTTCTCAATGCCCTCGACGCTAGGGTTGTCCTTTCCAGCCAGACCAACAACGCAATCATGGAGCAAGCCATCGAGTTAGGCTACACCGACAGTTGTTTCCCTATCAAGCTTCTCCATGGTCATGCGGCAATGCTTAAGGATGCGGATTATATCCTCTACCCCTGCGCCATTCGCCTGGGTAAAAAAGATGGGGACGCGAACCAGAAATACTCCTGTCCCCTAGTCCAGGCCTCTCCGTTCATAATACGCAATGTTCTTGGCTTTGGGGAACGGCTGCTGATACCCATCATTGATTTCAGTCGGGGCGATGATGAGGTGATAAAGAACCTTGCGGAGGTCGCCGTGAAGATGGGCTTCGGTAGAAAGAGAGGGAAGGAGGCGGCTCTGGCCGGCATTGAAAGTCAGCGAATGTTCGAGGCTGACCGGGCAGTGCTGGGCCGGGAACTATTGGAGCAACTGCGCCAAAGCGACCAGTTGGGCGTGGTTCTCTTCGCCAGGTCTTATATGTCGCAGGATGCCGGGGCAAATCTGGGCATAGCAGAGAAGCTCGCTCAGCTTGGGGTTGTGCCCGTACCGCTGGACTTTTTGCCCCTCGAGTCGGTGAATGCCAAGGATTACTCCGACCGTCCTTACTGGTACTATGAAAATAAATATATAGCCGGCGCGGCTATAACTGTCTCAGACCCCCAGCTTTATGGGTTGTCGCTGACAAACTTTGGATGCGGCCCGAACTCCTTTATCCTCCACCTTGTAGAAGATATCATGGGGGGCAAGCCTCTGGGGCAGTTGGAAATAGACGAACATGCCGCTGAGGCTGGTATCGTTACCCGCCTCGAAGCCTTCGTCGATACCATTCAGGGATTCGCACGTTCCACTAAGCCACGTGAAGTGTCACACAAAGATATCTATCGGAGAGCATTTCCGCCCGTCATTGATACCACGAAGACCTTTATTATTCCCAGGATGGCGCCGCACATTGAGCTTGTAGGTGCGCTTCTAGAGGGCAGCGGCTTCAGAGCAGTTGTGCTTCCTGAGGCCAATGAGCGCAATCTATTTTATGCCGATAAGATAACATCGGGCGTGGAATGTTTGCCCTATCGGGTAACCCTGGGCGACTTTCTGAGGTTCTGTTACGAAGATGGCACTGACTTGAAAAACGTCGAGGCAGTTATGGCCGGGGCATACGGTCCCTGCCGCTTTGGGAAATATGCCCTGGAACAAATCAAGATACTTAAGGAGGTGGGCTTTGACCTTCCCATAAGGACCACTGTGTCGAACAATGCGTATCGGGATACAGAAATTAGCCCTCGTTTTGCCCGCCTCGCCTGGAAAGGCTGCGTGGCTATTGACTATCTCCAGAGGTTGCTCTGGCGCACCCGCCCTTATGAAAAGCGGCCGGGCTCGGCAGACGAACTTTTTGATGAATATCTCGGTAGAGTTGTCGGTCGCGTCCGTAAGAAGGAAAGTTTCGATGATATCCTGCGCCAGGCCACTCCTGATTTCAAGTCTCTCATTGACCCTGAACTGCCCCGCAGGCCTCTGGTGGGCATTAATGGCGAAATCTTTCTGCGCTCCAACAGATTTAGCAACCAGAACCTGGTCAGGGAGTGCGAAAAGGCTGGGCTGGAGGTCGTCGTTTCTTCCATGGGGGAATGGATTAGATATATCTTCTACCGGCATGTTGAGGATGCTATAAGGGACCGCAAATTCCTGAAGGCGCTGATTAGCTACGTGATAAACCGTGTCTGGGAGCATGACGAGCACACGGTAGTCAAACATTTCTCCGACTTGGTCGGAGTTGATGAGAGGGAGTCCTCGACGGGAGAGTTACTGGCGCAGACAAGCCGCTGGCTTTCCCCGAAATGCGGAAGCGAGGCAGTTCTCAGTATAGGTAGTGGAATCGAATGGATGGAGAATCCTGAGTTTGCTGGAGTGATATCGGTAATGCCCCATGGCTGTATGCCCGGTGGAATTGTGGCTGCCATGTCCGAGAAGTTCAGTGCCTTGTATCGCAAGCCCTGGATCAATCTCACCTATGACGGCTTTGTGGAAAGCACCAACCTCACGAGAATCAATAATTTTGCTGAGGTCATCAGATTTTGCAGCCAGGAAGGAAAGAAGGGCACTTAATAGTTGCCTGATAACTTTGTAACACATTGAATGTATATTCATCCTTTCCGGAGCCCGGTTTAACCTCCTTCAGAATATTAATAGCCGAGTTATGTTTTTAAGTTTTTCGGTTGGATTCTTGTGATTTAAATCGCAGGGTGACTTGATTTCTAAAAGATGATATACTAAAGGGATTATGTCTCGGTCTTATGTTTATCAATCACTGCGGGGCGTTGTAGAGCCTTTGCTCCTCTTCATTATAGGCGAATTATTGCCCATACATGGCTATGAGATTGCCAGAGAGCTGGAGCGCAGGAGTGAAGGCTATTTCAACCTTACAGCAAGCACCCTGTACTCGGCATTACGCCGTCTGGAGAGCAGAGGACTTGTGTCCAGTACGTGGGAGCAGATTTCTAAGCAAAAGCGCCGGTGTTATGAGTTGACCGAAAAGGGTCGTCAGATTCTGGCTGAAGAATTAGCTCAATGGCAGAAGTTTTTTGGGGCTACCGAGCGAATTATAGACAGCCAGTGAAGTGAAAATCCAAATCCTGGGTGCCCATTTAGCTGAGGTAAAAGGGGCACGGCTAACTTCTCTATTAATTGATGGTGTTTTGGCTGTAGATGCCGGCGGACTTACCTCCGCCCTTTCTCTGCCCGCACAAAAAAAGATAAGAACCGTTTTGCTTACCCATCACCACTTCGACCATACTCGCGATTTGGTGACTCTGGCTGCTAACGCCCGCTACTACTGGCGAAAGCAACTGGCGGTTTATGCCCCGAGGTACACGCTCGATATTGTCACTAGCTGCCTTCTCGATGGCAAAATATATGCCAATTTCTTGGAATATCCCAGTAAAGAGAAACCGACTCTTATGCTTGAGGCTATTGAGCCTTATAGCAGAAGAACCATTGCCGGTTATGATGTTTTGGCAGTACCGGTAGAGCATTCTGTACCTGCAGTTGGCTATCAAATAACCTCTTCGGAGGGTAAAACCCTGTTTTGCACTGGCGATACCACAGTGGGGGTATCTGATTGCTGGCAGCACGTTTCTCCTCAGCTGCTTATTACTGAAGTTTCCGGCCCCGATAAGTATGGAGACTGGCTCAAGAAGGCTGGCCATCTTTGTGCCGGATTTCTAAAAGAGGAGCTCATACAATTTCGCCGACTCAAGGGGTATTTACCTCGCGTCATTGTTATTCATATCGGGAATCCTTATGAGCAGGAGATTAAGGAAGAGGTAGGTCAAGTAGCTCAGGAACTGGAAGCCGACATAAGCCTGGGCTATGAAGACATGAAAATCACCCTGTAATCTCCACCCACGGAGTCACTGGTCCGCTTTTCTACGGGCAAGTATTTATGGCTCGTGCCTCAAGCTGGCGCCATGGCGCCAGCCTTTTTCTTCAGGGTACCTTGGGCAATTCAAGCTGGGCCTTCCTTACTTCTTCCTCAGGATAAGCATAATCCTGAAGTTTACCAGATAGGTAGGCATCATAGGCAGCCAGGTCGAAGTGCCCGTGTCCACTGTGAGCTATCAAGATGGTCTTTGATTTACCTTCTTTCTTACACTTGAGGGCTTCATCAATAGCTACCCTGATATTGTGACATGGCTCAGGGCCGCTGATAATGCCCTCGGTGCGGGCAAACTGTACCCCTGCCGCAAAGGCGGCAGTTTGAGGCACAGCTACAGCTTCAACCAAACCCAGTCTGTGGAGGTGACATATAGTAGGTGCCATGCCATGATAACGCAGCCCACCGGCATGAATTGGAGGCGGGACGAAGCCGTGACCCAGGGTGTACATTTTGATCAGGGGAGTCAGCCCGACCATGTCACCAAAATCATACGCATACAGTCCTTTGGTTATGCTAGGACAGCTTTGTGGCTCACAACAGATAATGCGCATGTCCTTCTTTTTGCCGCTAAACTTATCCCGGATCCAGGGGAAGAACTGCCCGGCGAAGTTTGAGCCACCGCCAACGTTACCCACGATAATATCAGGATAGGCGTCTGCCATCTCCATTTGCTTCCGGCATTCCTCCCCGATGATGGTCTGATGAAGCAGGACATGGTTAAGCACGCTGCCAATCGAATACCTATAGTCTGGACGGCTTGCCATGTACTCTATTGCCTCGCTAATAGCCAGGCCTAAACTACCAGGACAATCAGGCCATTTTTCCAGCATGGCTCGCCCTGACTTGGTCTCGGTGCTGGGGCTGGGGACGCAATTGGCCCCCCAGGTCTCCATGGCGATGCGGCGATATGGCTTTTGGTTATAGCTAATCCTGACCATAAACACCTTGATCTCTAGACCAAAGAATGCCCCCGCCAAACTCAGGGCGCTCCCCCACTGCCCGGCACCGGTCTCAGTGCTTAAGCCCTTGAGTCCTTGTTTCTTAGCATAGTATGCCTGAGCCGTCGCCGTATTGGGCTTGTGACTACCAGCCTGGTTCGTCCCTTCATACTTGTAGAAGATTTTGGCCGGTGTATCCAGAGCCTTCTCCAGCCGGTATGCCCGATGCAGCACCGTTGGCCTCCAGGTGCGATAAATCGCCTGCAGCTCCTCAGGGATGTCAATCCAGCGGTCTTTCCTGTTGAGTTCCTGCTCGGCACACACCCTGGCGAATAGCCCGGCTGCGTCATCCACGGTTGCCGGCTTTCCCGTTCCCGGGTGCAGCACGTGTGGCATATCCCCTGGCATATCGGCCATGATGTTGTACCAACGAGTTGGCATGTCCTTTTGATCAAGAAAATACATTCCCTTTTCCATTTTTCCTCCCTTCGATTTTTTATTCGACTATAATTTCAAACTGGGTGCTCTACATATTAACCTCCTTTTACAATAAGGCCCCTCTCAGACATTTGATAAAAGAGCAGGCATTTCCAAGTGATTTGTCCTCGTCAAGCAACTGTATAATACGACTGCCCACAATAACGCCATCAGCTACCCCGGCTACTCTTCGGGCTTGCTCGGGGGTGGAGACTCCAAAGCCCACGCAAAGAGGCTTTTCCGTCCTTTCCCTCACACTGCCTACGAAGCTTTCCAGTTCCTCGGGGAGTTTATCCCTGGCGCCAGTGACACCGGTCAGCGAAACTAAGTAGATGAAGCCGCTGGACCTGCTGGTCACCAGCCTGATGCGTTCTTCGGTGCTGGCCGGGCTGAGAAGATAGACAAGGTCGAGCCCGTGCCTTCTGGTTGACTTCTCCAATTCTTTTCCTTCATCAGGTGGGAGGTCAGGTATAATCAACCCATCAATCCCCACCTCGGCACACTTCAGGCAAAATTGTTCCAGCCCGAACCTAAGCACAGGATTATAGTAAGTCATAAACACAATAGGGATTTCTATTCGCCGTCTTAACTCCTGGGCCACTTCAAAACAAACCTTGGGGGTAACTCCTTGCCTGAGCGCCGCGTAGCTTGCTCGCTGGATGGTAGCACCATCAGCGAGGGGGTCGGAAAAGGGAATGCCCAGCTCGATAATATCGCATCCAGCGCTGGCGAAAAGCGGCACGGCCTTCAGGGTCGTTTCAACAGTGGGATAACCTACTGTGACGTAGGGAATGAGAGCAGTATGATTTGCCCGGGCAAAAACTGAGGCGATGTGGCTCAAAGCTTCACCCCCAGTGCTTCACGTACAATATCCATATCCTTGTCCCCGTGCCCGCTTAAGTTGACCACAATAATTCGGTCCTTAGCTAGAGAGCCTGCCATTTTTGCTGCGTAGGATATAGCGTGGGCTGGTTCGAGGGCTGGAATAATACCCTCAGTCTGGCAGAGAAGCTGGAAGGCTTTCAGCGCCTCTTTGTCATTTACTGCCACATAGGTGGCACGTCCAATACTCTTGTAATAACTGTGCTCAGGTCCTACTCCAGGGTAATCCAGGCCGGCGGCAATGCTGTGAGTCCCCAGAATTTGGCCGGCATCATCCTGAAGGACATAAGATTTCGCCCCGTGCAAAACCCCGATTGTACCGGCAGCCAGAGTGGCGGCGTGTTTCCCTGTCCTGATTCCCCTTCCGGCTGCTTCTACCCCGATAAACTTGACGTCTTTATCATTCACAAAGGGATGGAAAATCCCGATGGAGTTGCTGCCTCCGCCCACACAGGCGACGACATAGTCGGGCAGGCGACCACACTGAGCCAAGATCTGTTCTCTGGCTTCTTTGCCTATGACCGATTGAAAATCGCGCACCATTACCGGATAGGGATGAGGACCTACAACTGACCCCAGAAGGTAATAGGTATTTTTTACGTTAGTCACCCAATCTCTAATTGCCTCATTGATGGCATCTTTCAACGTTTTCGTGCCCGAGGAAACAGGGCGTAGCTCGGTCCCCAGCAGTTTCATGCGGAAGACATTGAGGGCTTGACGCTGAATATCCTCCTCGCCCATATAGACAACACAATCCAGCCCCAACTTGGCACATATAGTGGCAGCGGCTACGCCATGCTGCCCAGCGCCAGTCTCAGCGATAACCCTTTGTTTTTTCATTCTCCTGACCAGGAGACCTTGCCCCAGAGCATTGTTTATCTTATGGGCTCCAGTATGAAGGAGGTCTTCCCTTTTAAGGAAGATTTGCGCCCCGCCGCAATGTTTGGTTAGCCTTTCCGCGAAACAAAGCGGCGTCGGCCTTCCTGAATAGTCATGGGACAGGGAATCGAATTCAGCCCAGAAGGATGGATCACGCTTTGCTTCTTCGTAAGCTTCCTCCAGTTCGTCTAAAGCCGGCATGAGGGTTTCGGGCACAAACCTGCCACCGAACTGTCCGAAATAACCACGGGAATCGGGTAGCTGCTTATCTTCTTTCATCGGCTTTCCTCACTGCTCCAATGAATGCTTCTATTTTAGAGGTGTCTTTGACTCCTCCCGTCTCTACCCCGGAGGAGACATCCACTCCCCAGGGTGCCACTCTCTTGATCAGCCTGGCCACATTCTTCGAGTCGAGCCCACCGGCAATAATGACCGGAAATCCCTGAGCAACCTTTTGGGCCAGGTTCCAGTTGAAGCTTTCTCCTGTTCCGCCATATTTGCCTTCAACCCGGGAGTCCAGAAGGGTGATAAACCCTTGTGTGGGAAGTAATCTACTTCCACTAGACAAGTCGGCATTGAGTTCCTCGGGGGATTGCCGGTCTATTCGAATTGCCTTGATAACTGGTCTAACAACCTTGCGGCAATACTCCCAGGATTCATCGCCACTTAGCTGGACCCAATCTAGAGCGCAGAAATCGGCGAGCTCGTTTACCTGGGAACTCGGTGCATTAACAAAGACTCCGACCACTTTTGTGGCATCGCTGCTTTTCTTGACGGCACTGGCTATCTCACGTACCAGGGCAGGACTTACCTGTCGTTGGCTGGGAGCGAACACCAACCCGATGAAATCGGCACCAGCTTGAACCGCTGCCAAAGCATGGGTCTTATCTCTAATCCCGCAAATCTTGATACGAGTCATAACAGATTAAACTCCAAATTCTAATTCCTAAACTCTAAACAAACTCGAAATCTAAACATCCAAAATTCAAAACCTTCTTGTTTCCGTCATTAGGATTTTGGACTTCGATATTGTTTAGCATTTCGTATTTAGTGCTTAGGACTTTCCCTCATTACTTATTTGCCTATCAATTCCTTCATCTTAGCCCGGACATCACCGGCGGTAACCAGAGCCTCGCCAACAAGTACCGCGTCGACTCCCCATTTCCTCAGCTTTTCCATATCCTTCCTGCTTCTAATGCCGCTCTCGCTAACTACGATTTTCCCTTTAGGGACAAGCGGTCGTAGGCGGTGGGTGGTATTGATATCAACGGCAAACGTATTGAGGTCTCGATTATTAATTCCGATGATTTCTGCGCCGCTGAGAACCGCTCTTTCCACCTCGCCTTCATCATGCACTTCCACCAGGCATCCTAGACGAAGGCTGTGACTCAGCGACATGAGTTCCTCAAGTTGTCCCTGGCTTAGAATGGTTGCGATTAGCAACAAAGCATCGGCGCCATAGGCCCGAGACTCATATATCTGATAAGGGTCGAAGATGAAATCCTTTCTCAACAATGGAAGCCCAACTACTTCTTTGATTGCAGCTAGGTGTTCAATGCTGCCCATAAAATAATTTGCCTCAGTGAGCACTGAAATAGCAGCAGCACCACCTTCTGCATAGGTCCGGGCTAATTTGGTGGGGTTGAAGTTGGGACTTAGCACCCCCCGTGATGGAGAGGCTTGCTTCACCTCGGTAATCAATCGAATGTGGTCGCCCTTGAGAGCCGGGGCGAGGTCAAGCGCCGGCTTCTGGCGGGCAATGAGCTCCTGCAAATAAGTTATGGGGGCTACCTTCTTTCCTTGCTCCACCTCTTCCCTTTTTTTGGCAATGATTTCATCCAACATTTTCTTTGTCCAGCCAAATACTGACTACTGACTTCTGGCTACTACTTACTACCTACTCCTTGCTCAAGCTCCGGCTCAACTTTATTAGCCCGTCCAGTTTGTCCAGGGCTTGTCCGCT
>Ga0299915_10004043_pt1 | contig 10643 bp, 9 predicted proteins | sample RVTome_13_FD_200263 | JGI IMG/M metagenome (GOLD analysis project Ga0299915, IMG submission 200263) | Soil microbial communities from uranium-contaminated site in the Upper Colorado River Basin, Wyoming, United States - RVT92D227 (version 2) ... | reverse complement strand
ACTCAACCCGGACCTGAGGAGGCATCATGAGTCTTTATGAGCGCATCATGGAGGCGGTCCATTTCTTAAAGAAGAATGATCCGCTGGTTCCGCAAGTCGGAGTGGTTTTAGGCTCTGGGCTGGGGGAATTCGCCAATTCGGTGGCTGAGCCAAGCCCCGTCGCCTATGCCGACATCCCCCATTTTAAGAGCGTGAGCGTGGCCGGTCACGCCGGCCGCCTGGTGATGGGCAGGATCGGCCCGGTTTCCGTCGCCGTCCTGCAGGGGCGCATTCACTATTACGAAGGGTTTGATATCGGCGACGTCGTCTTCCCGGTGCGCGTTCTAGCCAAATTGGGCGTTCAAAGCCTGCTGCTGACGAACGCCGCCGGGGGCATCAACCGCGAATTGCAGCCGGGGGACCTGATGATCATCCGCGACCACATCAACCTGATGGGGCTCAATCCGCTGCGTGGCGCCAACGACGAGCGGCTGGGACCGCGCTTCCCCGACATGAGTGCCGTCTATGATCCGGCCTTCCAGGAGGTCATCGCCGCCGCCTTAGGAGAGATCGGTCGCCCCGCGCGCCGCGGAGTCTATCTTGCCTTGAGCGGGCCCTCGTACGAAACGCCGGCCGAGATCCACATGCAGGCCACGCTGGGCGCCGACGCCGCGGGCATGTCCACCGTGCCCGAGGCCATCTGCGCCCGCCACATGGGGCTGCGCGTGGCCGGCATCTCCTGCATCACCAACCTGGCCGCCGGCATCTCGGCCCAACCGCTCAGCCACCAGGAAGTGATCGAAACGACCGAAAGGGTGAAGAACGACTTCATCCGCCTCCTGAATCTGGTCATCCCGCGAATGGTCTGAACAAGCGAATCCCTTCTCTCCCGATTTCCTCTTGGATAAGGACTTATTCCTTTTGGGTAGGGAAAAAAAGCCCCCCTGGCCTTGCGGCCAGAGGGGCTTCTGCAAATTCGTGTCCGGATCGAAGGACCCGGGGCTTCCCTCAATCGAAGCTGTAGCGGAATCCGGCCTGGATCTGCCAGCGCGATCCGAGCTGGCTCATGGCGAACCGGTTGGGCCGGTCCGTCCACTGGATCCTCATCTTGCCCGTGGCCGCGTCGACGCCATAGTTAGAGCCTTGAAGCGTCCAGGGCGTGTCGTTCTGGTTGCTGACATAGTAGGATCTGCCCCAGTCGTGATTGAACAGGTTAAGGAGGTTGATGATGTCGAGGGTGAACTGCAGCCGGTGGCCGTTCACGACGGGGACCGGAATGTCCTGGGCGATGCGTATGTCCAGAGTGTGGTACCAAGGCTCGCGGCTCACGTTGCGCGGCGCGATCTTGCCGCGACTCCCGTCGAGGCCCGGGTCGCCGCTGATGAACTTGTTGAAAGACGCCCAGGCCGTGTCCTGGTCGGCCAGGGGCACGCCGCTGCTGTTGACGAAGAGGACCTCGCTCTGGCTGGCGGGCACGTAGACCAGGTCGTCCCCCGAAGCGGCGTCGCCGTTAGCGTCGAAGAAATTATAGGTGGTCGAATACGGCCGGCCGGACCGTCCGCCGTAGAACATGCTGAGGGTCGTCGGGGCGTTCTTGAAGATCTTGAACTGCCAGGAGAAGGCGGCGCCGAGACGATGGCGCACGTCGAAGTTGGACCAGGTCAGCTCGGGATCGTTGGGGTTGTAGCGGATGTTATTGTAGGCGAAGTTGGACGAAGCCTGGGAGGAGGTCCCGGAGTTGATGTCCTTGGCCTGGCCGTAGGAATAGAAGGCGTTGATCCAGGAGCGGTTGGAGAAGTTCTTCTGGAGTTGTACCGACAGGCTGTACTGGTAGCCCTTGTTGGTATTGGTCAGGTAGATGACGTCGGTGTATAGGGCGGAAACATCTCGGGCGTACAGGTAGCGGCCGCCCATCCCGATGGCATCGAGCTTGCGGATGTTCAGGTTCTGATAGTTGATCTCATTGAGGCTCTTGGAGTAGATGAACTCCACGGTGCCGATGATCCCGAAGGGCAGCTCGCGGTCGACAGCCACGTTGGCCCGGAACAGTTGAGGGTATGTGAAATTCGCGTCGATCAGATCGACCTCGCTGGTGAGCCCGGCGCCTCCCGTGGGCTGATTCAGGGGATCCTTCACGAAGGCGAAGGTCGGGTTCCGGATGTCGAGGCGGGTGAATTCCATGCCGGTGTTGGAGAACTGGTTGGAGATCCAGACGTAGGGCGTCCGGCCGGAGAAGAGGCCGACGCCTCCGCGGACCTGAGTGGACTTGTCGCTGGCCACGTCCCAGTTGAAGCCGAAGCGGGGCGAGAATAGGACATTGCCCGACGCCGCCTGGTCGGTCTTGATATTGAAGATGCCCGCGACCGTCGGATTGGCCGCCGGCGTGTTGTTGATGATCGGAATGTCGAGGCGCGCGCCGAACGTCAGGAAAAGATTGGGCCGCACCGCCCATTTGTCGCCGATGTAGCCGCCGAACTGGGCGACGCTGAACCGAGCCGCCCATTTCTGGGTGGGATCGGCCGTGTAGAAGTCATGGTAGTAGCGCGAAGCGATGCCCTTTTCGAAGTTGTCGAGGCTGGAGAACTCCCAGTAGCCGTAGAGGTTGCGGATGTAGACGTTGGCGAACTTGAAGAACTCGTTGTGGGTGCCGAGGGTCAGCATGTGGTTGCCCAGGGACCAAGTCAGGTTGTCGGTGATCTCGAGGATGTCCTGGTCCAAGGAGTTGGCGCCCGAATACTGCTCGCTTCCGGCGGTCAGGCGGTAGCTGCCGGCGATGGCCACGTTGACCTGGGGGAACAGCGTGGAGGGGATCTCGCGCGCGTCGCGGATGGTGGAGTAGTTGACGATCAGCTCGTTGAAGAGGTTCAGTCCGAGCGTGCTCTGCAGCTGGAGGACGGTGGAGTTGGTCTTGCTCGCCAGGCGATAGTAGTCGTCGCCGAAGGCGAAGACCGTGCTGGAGGCCTTGGAGGGGCCGTTGTCCTGCAGGCCGTTGACGTAGTTGTGGCGGAGGGTCAGCCGGTGCTTGGAGCTGAGATTGACGTCGACGCGGAAGAAGATCTTGTCGTTGTTGGCTGCGGGCTTCTTGTAGTCGGCGCCGAAGCCGCCGGGGTCGTAGCCATATTGATTCTTCAAAATGCTGACGAGGCGCTGGGCATCCGCGACCGAGACGCTGGCCCCTCCGAAGTCGTTGGAGGTTCCGCTGTCGTCGATGACATAGGTGGTCGGGCTGTTCCGTCGCCCCATCTCGGCGCTGAGGAAGAAGTAGACCTTGTCCTTGACCACCGGGCCTCCCACGCGGAGCCCGAACTGCTTATCCGCGAAGGTGCTGTACTTGGTCTGGTCGGGCCCTTTGCCGATGAAGTCCTGGTTTCGGCCGAAGTAATAGGCCGAGCCGGCGAAGGTGTTGGTCCCGGAACGGGTGATCGCGTTCAGGCCGGCCCCGGTGAAGCCGCCGTAGCGGACGTCATAGGGAGCCAGAACGAGCTCGAATTCCTGCACGGCGTCGAGCGAGATCGGGGCCGACAGTCCGGGCGCGCCGCTCCCGCTCAGGCCGAACAGGTCGTTGTTCGCGGCCCCGTCGATCTGGATGCTGTTGTACTTGCTGTTCCGCCCGGCGGCCGAGAAGGCGCCGCCGCCGCGGGCGTCGACCTGCGGGGCGAGGCGGGCGAAGTCGTCGAACGTGCGGCTGATCGAGGGCATGCTCTCGATGACGGTCGTGCTCACGTTCATCGAGGCGCCCGTGCGTGACTGGCTGACCACCGGGCTGGAGGCGGTGACCGTGACGTTTTCCTCGATCCGCTCCTGAGCCAGGGTGAGCCTGACATCGCGGTTCTCCCCCAGCCTCAGGCCGATGATCGTCAGAGTCTTGGGAGCGAAACCGGTCAGGGCCGCGGTGAAGGTGTAGGGGCCGCCGACCTTCACGAAGGGGATGTCGAACCGGCCGTCGATGCGGGAAAGGGTCTCGAAGGCAGTCCCGGTCGGGACGTGCAGAGCCTTGATCCTGACGCCCGGAAGCCCCTTGCCGTCGGAATCGACGACCGTGCCGCTAAAGGCGGCGGTGGTCACGCTCTGGGCGAGGATCAGCCCGGGCAGAATCATGAAACCCAAGATGATCGCGACATACAATTTTTTCATAGAAATATGTCCTCCCATTTAAGAAACTAAAAAATACAATATAATAGGAAATGAAGAAAATCAAGCCTCGAATGAAAGAATTTTTTGAAAGAATTTTCCGGTCAATAATTCCAACGCATGCCTAAAAAAAATCGATTTTTTGCTTCGCCGCGGCCGTTATGCTACCATATCGTCATGAAGCGAAAGCCGCTGATCATCGGGGTCGCCGGCGGCACTGCCTCGGGGAAGACCACCATCGCCAACGCCATCATGGAGTCCATCAACTATCCGCAGATGGTGATGATCCAACACGACGCCTACTACAAGGACGTCAGCCACATGCCGCCGGCCGAACGCGCTAAGATCAATTTCGACCATCCCGACGCCCTGGAAACCGATCTGATGGTGCGGCATCTGCGGGAGCTCGTCGCCGGCCGGTCCATCGAAATGCCGGTCTACGATTTTTCCACGCACACGCGCCTGGCGAAGGGCATTCTCAAGAAACCGGCAAAGGTGATCATCATCGAAGGGATCTTGATCTTTTGCGAACAAGCCCTGCGCGAGCTGATGGATGTCAAGATCTTCGTGGACACGGACAACGACCTGCGCTTCATCCGCCGGCTAAAGCGCGACATCCGGGAGCGTCAGCGCAGCCTGGAATCGGTCATAGGCCAATACTTGGAAACGGTGCGGCCCATGCACATCGCCTTCGTCGAACCGAGCCGCAAATATGCCGATATCATCATTCCGGAGGGCCACAATCCGGTTTCTACGGCCATGGTCGTCACCCTGATCCGCCAGCGCCTGCACAAGGGAAGCCATGATGAACTATAAGCCCGGACAGGATAACACCCCCTTGGTTGAAAAGCAGTTCATCAAGGCACAGGATCTGCTGGATGATTCTTTCCGGCTCGGCCTCAAGATCCTGGACAGCGGCTTCCTGCCCGATTTCATCGTCGGCATTTGGCGGGGCGGCACGCCGGTGGGCATCGCCGTGCAGGAACTGTTCGAGTACAAAGGTATCGGCAGCGATCACATCGCTATCCGCACGTCATCCTATGAGGGCATCGAGCAGCGGGGAAAGAACATCCGGGTCCACGGCCTGAACTATATCGTTAAGAAAGCCGACGCGGACGACCACCTCCTGATCGTGGATGACGTCTACGACACCGGCCTGAGCATCAAGGCCGTCATCGACTCCCTGATCCGTCTCTCCCGGCGCAACACACCCCACGATATCCGCTTAGCCACGGTCTACTTCAAGCCCGGCAATAACCGCACCGACCGCCGGCCCGATTACTATATCCATGAAACGGACAAATGGCTGGTCTTCCCCCACGAATTGAAGGGCCTCAGCCCCGAAGAGATCGCCCGCCACAAACCCGAGATCGCCCGGATCGTACAAGGACGCCACGCCCGATGATCATCAGCCAAGAATTCGTCGAAAAGATCCCCAAGACCGATCTGCACCTGCACCTGGACGGTTCGCTGCGCCTGTCGACCCTGATCGAGCTGGCCCAAGAGCACGGGATCAAGCTGCCGGCTTATGACGAGAAGGGTTTGCGCCGTTTAGTTTTCAAACGCAAATACTCCAGTCTGACCGAATATTTAAAGGGATTCGCGTACACCACGGCGGTGCTGCAGACCGGATCCACCCTGGAGCGGGGGGGCTACGAGCTGGCCCAAGACAACCAGGCCGAAGGGGTGCGCTACATCGAGGTGCGCTTCGCGCCGCAGCTCCATCAGAACGCCAACCTGACCTGCCTCGAGGCCATGGCCGCGCTCAACCGCGGCCTGGCCCGGGCCAAGGAGGAATTCAACGCGCGGGCCGAAGTGAAAAGCGGCGCCGAGCCGCCCTTCGAATACGGCATCATCGCCTGCGCCATGCGCATGTTCGACTACGGGTTTTCCCAGTACTTTGACACCCTGCTCCATGTCCACGCCTACTCCGAGCGCAAAGGGGTGTTTTCCCTGGCTTCGCAGGAATTGGTCCGGGCGGCCGTGGAGGCCAAGACGAAGCTCAAGCTGCCCATCGTCGGCTTCGATCTGGCCGGGGCCGAAGCCGGCTTTCCGGCCGAAGACCACGCCCAAGCTTACGCCCTGGCCCACAAGAATTTCTTGAAAAAGACCGTCCACGCCGGCGAGGCCTACGGGCCGGAGAGCATTTTCCAGGCCATCACCGACCTGCACGCCGACCGCCTCGGCCATGCTATGTATCTCTTCGACGCCGACATGATCAGGAGCCCGGAGATCAAGGACAAGAAGGCCTATATCGCCAACCTGGTGCAGTTCATCGCCGACCGGCGCATCACCGTCGAGGTCTGCCTGACGTCGAACCTGCAGACCAATCCCGCCATCCGCGACCTGGCCCACCACTCGTTCCGGTATATGCGCAAGGCCAATCTGTCGGCCACGTTTTGCACCGACAACCGCACCGTGTCGCAAACGACGGTCAGCGCCGAGATCCTCAAGGCGGTGCGGACCTTCGGCATCACCCCGCGCGAGTTGAAAAATTTCATCATTTACGGCTTCAAGCGCAGTTTTTTCCCCGGAACCTATATCAAGAAAAGGGAATATACGCACCGGATCATCGAATATTACGAGAAGATCGAAAAGCAATTCATGAGGCGCGGAATACGGCAGGCGAATCGCCTCGTTCCAACGGCCTCAGCAAAGAGAATTGGTCGGGCTCCATATAGGTGACCTATGAATATGATTTCGCTCGTCCGGGGAGTTTTAGGCCTGGTCCTGATCTTGGGCATCGCCGTTCTGTTTTCCAACAACCGCCGGCGGATCAGCTGGCGGCTGGTTTCGAGCGGCATCCTGCTCCAGGTGGTGTTCGCCGTTTTCATCCTTTACAGCGACAAGCTGAGCTCCTGGTTCAGGCCGTTGGGTTGGCCGAAAGCGTTGATCTCCTGGCTGGGCGGCGCCATCGTCAGCCTGCTGAGCTTCACCGCCGAAGGCTCCAAGTTCGTGTTCGGCCGGCTGGCCGTCAACTCGGGCCCCGACAGCCTGGGCGTCTATTTCGCCTTCCAGGTCCTGCCGACGATCATCTTCGTCGCCACCCTGACCTCGGTGCTGTATTACCTGGGCATCCTGCAGCTGTTGGTCAAAGGCATGGCCAAGGTCATGGCCAAGATCATGGGCACCAGCGGCGCCGAGTCGCTCTCCAACACGGCCAACATTTTCGTCGGCCAGACCGAGGCGCCGCTGCTGATCAAGCCCTATATCGGCAGCATGACCAATTCCGAGATCCTGACCATCATGGTCGGCGGCATGGCCACCATCGCCGGCGGGGTGATGGCCGCCTACATCCAGATGCTCGGCCAGGCCCTGGCCGAGGCACAGAAGATCTCCTTGGCCGAAGCCCAGCTGCGCTTCGCCGTCCAATTGCTGGCCGCCAGTGTCATGGCCGCCCCGGCGTCCCTGGTCATCGCCAAGATCCTTTTCCCGGAGACCGGGACCCCCGTGACCAAGGGTACTGTTAACCTCAAGGTGGAAAAGAAAGCCGCCAACGTCATCGAAGCGGCCGCCGCCGGCGCCAGCGACGGCATGCACCTGGCCCTCAATGTCGGCGCCATGCTTCTGGCCTTCATCGCCGGCATCGCCCTGCTCAATTATCTTTTCGTCGGCCTGGGCGACCTGTTGCACGTCAACGCTTATCTCACGGCCCATTTCGGGCAACCCCTCTCCCTCCAACTCATTTTCGGGGTGGTCCTGCGCTACCTGGCCCTCGGCATCGGCGTCCCGGCCGCCGACGCGTTCCGTTTCGGCAGCCTGTTCGGGACCAAGGTGGTCTTGAACGAATTCGTGGCCTATATCGATCTCGTCGGCCTAATCAAACAGGGCCTCTTGAGTCCCAAGGGCGTCATCATGGCCACCTATGCCCTGTGCGGCTTCGCGAACTTCTCTTCGATCGCCATCCAGATAGGCGGCATCTCCCCCATGGCGCCTCACCGCAGGAAAGACATCGCCGGTCTGGGCCTGAAGGCGGTTCTGGGCGGCTCGCTGGCCACGCTGATGACGGCCACCCTAGCCGGGATCCTGTTAGGGTAGCTTGTCTTTCGCGCTCCTCGGGCTTAACGGCTTCCGGGCCGCCCGGATTCCAGCCGACCCGTCAAAGGCCTAGGCATCGGGGAAGTTCTTCGACGGCGGCGATGATGAATGCCGGCGACTGACCTGCGGGCACGGGAACCCGGCCGGGATTGAACCAGCAGAAATCCATGCCGGCGTTGCGGGCGGCGGCCATGTCGGAGGTCACGCTGTCGCCGACATAGAGAACTTCACCGGCCTCGACGCCGATCTTTTCCAGGGCGGGCGCAAAGATTCGCGGATCAGGCTTGGCGAAGCCCACCTCCTCGGAAATGACCACGGCCTGAAAATAGGCGGTGATGGGCGAAGCGGCAAAACGCCGGCGCTGCACCGCGGCGATGCCGTTGGTAACCAGGGCCAGGGGAAATTTTTTGGCTAAAGCCCGGACCGTCACCAGGGCTCCGGGCATCAGCTGCGGCTGGCCGGATAAGGCCTCGAGGTAAAAGGCGCTCAACCTGTCCAGGGACAGGTCCGGGATGTCAAGTTCAACCGCCAGGCGGCGAAAGCGCTCGACGCGCAACGTGGCCTGGTCGGTTTCCCCTCGCTCAAAGGCTTGCCACACGTCGCGGTTATGACGGCGGTATGCGTCGAGAAATACTCCCAGGTCCTTGCGGAGTCGGAATTCGCGGAGGCAGGCCCGCAGGGCAGTGCGCTCGGCCCGGGGATAATCGAAAAGGGTGTCGTCGGCATCAAAAAAAACACCGTTGTATTTCGCCCCCATTGTATTCAATAGGGCCAGGGGCGGACGCCGTCCTTATCCACTAGATATGAAACCATTTTCGGTTTGGCCACGGACCGGGGTCCGATCTGGATCGCCTGGCCCAGGCGCTCCAGGACCGCCGGCGTCCGTTCGGGACGGTCGCTATGGACGGTCACGATTTTTTGACCTTTCTCGATCCTGTCGCCGACATGGGCATGGAAGACGAAACCACTTCCGAAGCCGATCGCATCTTCCTTTTTGCGGCGGCCGGCACCGGTATCTATGGCGGCCATGCCGACACTGAACGAATCAATGTCCGCGATAAAACCAGAAACCGGAGCCATGAATTCCACCTGCTGTGAGCCGGCGGGTAGCAAAGAATAATCATCGCAGACCCGCGGGTCGCCGCCCTGGGCGGCGATGAAGCGCCTGAAGACATCCAGGGCCCGGCCCGTGGCGATAGCCTCCCGGAACATTTCGCCGGCATGAGCGTAGCTTGTCGTTTGTCCCGCCGCCCGCAGCATGCAAAAGCCGAGAGCATAGGTGACCTGCATGATGTCTTCAGGGCCCTTGCCTTTCAGGGCTTCGATGGATTCGATGATCTCCAGGCTGTTGCCCACGGCCCGGCCGAGGGGCTGGTCCATGCTGGAAATGACGCCCAGGGTGGGGCGGCCGCTTTTTTCGCCGAGGGCGACCATGGCCCGGCACAAGCGCAGCGCATCCTGCTCGTCTTTCATGAAGGCGCCGCAGCCGGTCTTCACGTCCAGAACGATGCCGTCCGTACCCAGGGCCAGTTTCTTGCTCATGATCGAGGAGGCGATGAGCGGAATGCTACCGACCGTGGCCGTGGCGTTGCGCAGGGCGTAGAGCTTCTTGTCGGCCGGCACGATGTTGTCGGTCTGGCCGCAGATGACCATTCCGGTTTCGGCCAGCACGTTGCGAATCTGCTCGGGGGTGAGAAAAACGTTCAGGCCCGGGATGGCTTCCAACTTGTCCAGGGTGCCGCCGGTGTGGCCCAGACCGCGTCCGGAGAGCATGGGCACGCGCAGCCCGCAGGCGGCGACCAAGGGGGCGACGATGAAACTGATCTTGTCGCCGACGCCGCCGGTGCTGTGCTTATCGATCTTCTTCCCGGATACATCGTCGAGGGGGATGCTCTCGCCGGAAGCGAGCATGATATCGGTCAGATCGGCCAACTCCCGCTCGTTCAGGCCGCGGAGATAAACGGCCATCAGCCAGGCCGCGACTTGGTAGTCGGGAATTTCGCCCCTGGCGCAGCCGGAGATCACGAAGGAGATTTCCTCCCTGTCCAGCTCCAGACCGTCACGCTTTTTGGAGATGATTTCATACATTCCGTTTGTCATCATGTCAGCCGCCTCCGGCGGGGGAAAAAAGAGCGACGCTATCGCCGGCCTGGACCCGCGTCTGAAGGTTCTGCCGCAAACGGATATTCTCGCCGTTAACCAGGATGATGGTCCCGGTCAACAGCCCTTGACCCCGGTCCAGCAGTTCGTCCAGAAAACGCTGCCCGGTTTTCTCCTCCGCCAGTCGCAACAGCGCCATGATCGTCAGGTCATCGCCCGGGATCTCAACGGCGGCGGTCCGCAGGCGCCGCCGCATCAGCCCGTAAAACTTGACCGCGATCTTCCCGGCCAAATTACAGCCCCAGGTCCGCCAAGGTTTGCGGCAGCGGTACGCCGTTCCGGTCCCAGCCGCGCACGGCGTAATAGTCGTCAAGCATCTCCTCGAGCCGCACACA
>Ga0299915_10004042_pt1 | contig 10646 bp, 7 predicted proteins | sample RVTome_13_FD_200263 | JGI IMG/M metagenome (GOLD analysis project Ga0299915, IMG submission 200263) | Soil microbial communities from uranium-contaminated site in the Upper Colorado River Basin, Wyoming, United States - RVT92D227 (version 2) ... | reverse complement strand
TCTCATCAGCTGACTGCGGCGGCGGCCGAATCGCGCGCCGGCCTGGAGGCCGGCGCCCACAGGATGATTTTACCGAGCCGGGGACTCGCGAAGGAAGATCGAGAAGCCGCGGGTAGTCCTCTTTTCCCATGCCTGGTCCTGCCCGACAGGTCCCCGGAAACCCTCGCAGGGATCGGGAGTCAAGCCGTCGAAGCATACGACAATCCGGCGCCGGATCTCTCCCTGCCCCAGAAGCCCGAGACCCGGATCCAGGTCCGAAGCTCGGTGTGTGCCGAGCCTGGGATAAAAATACTCCAGCAGCCGGTATACCTTGGGCATGGAAATTGCATCACCGGGCCGTGCCTGCTCTGCCAGCATACGAGCGGTCCCGCTCCAGTCCACCGGTTCCTTCTTCCAGTGAGCAGCGCCGATCCAGACCGACATGCTGCATAAGAGCGCGGCATAGGCGATCGCCGGGGCGCTCAACTGGTAAGGCAGGCGATCGAGCATCGTCATCCGTTCCCCGACATAAGAAAGTCCATATCCGGCAATTAAAACCAGAGCCGGCGTGGCGTGCAGGACATGTCGAATGGAAAAGAAGTAGCCGCTCCAATAGGCGAGCATCCATACAGCCGGGATGGATGGGAGCGCCCACGCCAGCAGCCACGTCAGCGTGCGCTTTCGGCCGTGGCGCTTCAGCCCAAGGACACCCGCGGCCACGCCTGCCAGAATCAATGCCGAGGCCGGGTAGCTGCCGTCGCCGAGCTCTTTGATGATGCGCAGCGGAAGCTTGATATCCAATAGCTCGGAGGGCTGAGCCACCAGCGGTTTCGACCATGAAAACTGAATCCAAGGCACAAAGGCCGCAACCGCGATGAGCACTACCAGGGAAAAGAGCGCGACCTGGGACCGCCGGGCGCGTACCATATCTGCTACGGTTCCCCCATGCGGCACGGCGCCCTCGGCAGTGCCCGATCCGCGGGCATTCCTGACCGTGAGCAAAAGACCCAACACCTGCGACCCGAGCACCAGAAAGCCAAGATAGCTCTGGTAAAGGAGTAGAATGGAGGCCAGGCCGATCAGGGCCCAATCCGACCATCTTCCCTGCTTGCCGGTGATTTTCCTGAACAGGAGGTCGTAGGAGACAAGCGTCAGGCACAGAAAAAGCGCATAGGGCCGCCCTTCCTGGCTGTAATGATAGTGCAGCGGGAAGAAGGTGAAAAGAAAGGTAGAGTATAGGGCCGTGCGTACCCCGAAGAGGTGACGCGCAATCCGAAAGAAAAACCAGATTGAAAGCGTCGCGAAAACCGCAGCATGGAGTCTGAGAACCCAGGTAGCCTCCCCCAGCAATAGCACAAAGCCCTTTTGGATGAAGTAGTCCAGGGGAGCCGGAACAGCCTGCCCGGCGCGCATGCCCTCGAGCATATCTCTAACGCTCGAGGCGCGGCTGATCAGGGCCTGCATCAACTCATCCGTCCACAGCTGACGCTTTCCCAGGAAAAGCAAACGGTGAGCAAAGCCCGCCGCAATAATGACACCCAGAATTTTTTTCATCTTACAAGCCTGCCGCCAGCCCCGAAGCCTATTCTCTTCAAGGGGCGATTGCAAGCTGTTCGCCGATGCGGAGGTTTACCGTCATGAAATTAAAAGACGAAAAGCAGATACAGATGGTAGCTGGTCAGAATCGCATAGGAAACAAGGATGATCCGGGCGGCGAAACGGGCGAGCCTCCATTCCTTATGCAAAACGATAATCGCGAGCGGAAAGGCGGTCATGGCAACTTTTACACTGACGAAACCGTAGTTCCCGCCATACTGCAGCACCGTTTTCATCAGAGGATTGGCTTCCTGCGCCAGGCCCAACTCCAGATGAAAGACGGTGAACAGCGCATCCAGGAGCGAGAGCGCGAGTATCGAGATTGCCACCGCCCAGCTGGCCGGGTTGTAAATGTCGACATAACCGGCCTCATCCGCCTCGCGCCTGCCCGCACTCCTCCTCCGACGATAGGGCGAGAAGCGCGGAGGAAATGTCGGAGGGCTCCGGCGGTCGGGCCCAGCGCGTCTTTCACTGGCCGTGAGCGGAGGTTGGTGGAACGGAGAGGATTTTGTCATATCAAAGCCGACTTATCGACCGGTTGGGGGTCGAGGTTTATCGCTCCATGTGCCGGCCGGGTCTGCTATGATTGGGCGGCTTCAACCGCCAACCACTGATTGGATGTATTTTTCGACAGGATAACAGGATTCAAATGAATTTCTCTGATCCTGTAATCCTGTCAAAAAGATATGTTGCCGTACTCACAAAAGAAGGAACAAAGATATGAACTCTGCCGGACCGACACTTGCGAAATCAGTGCTGAAGGTGCCCACCTCGCGCATCCGCGAGCTGGCGAACATGGCTCTCCATATGGAAGGAGTGCTGAAGCTCAATTTCGGCGAGTCGGACCTGCCCACGCCCAGAACCATCAAAGACGCCGCAATCGACGCTATCAACCAGGGTTACACCTACTATTCGGAAACTGCAGGCATCCCTGGCCTGCGCACGGGAATTGCCGCAAAGTACGCGGAACTGCACGGGATCGAACTGGATCCAGGCCTGCACATCGTCGTAACCTCCTCGGGCGTACAAGGGATGAACCTCGCCATGCGCTGCATTCTCGATCCGGGCGACGAGTGCATTATGCTCACGCCGACATGGCCCTATAGCTCGGCGATTGCCGGCCTGTGCTCGGCGCGCGCCGTGCATATCCCGTACACCCAGTTGGGGAGCCGCTACGAGATCGATTATGAAGCTGTCGAGTCGGCGATTGGACCGGCGACGCGCATGATCCTTTATACCTCGCCGTCAAACCCGCTGGGCTGGGTGGCCGCCCCGGCAGACCAGAAAAAGCTCCTCGAACTGTGCCGGGAGCACGGGCTCTGGCTCATGGCTGACGAGGTCTACGAACGCCTGTACTACCGCGGTCCTGTGGCCCCATCCATTCTGCGCCTGGCCACTAGAAACGATGCCGTAGTGGTTGTGCAGTCGTTTTCCAAAAGCTACTGCATGACCGGATGGCGGCTCGGCTGGCTGGTTTCCAATCCCGAACTGGCGCACAAGGCGGCCCAGTTGAACGACTTTGTGGTCGCGCACGCCCCGCCTATGTTCCAAAAGGCGGGCGAGACGGCGCTCCGGGACGGTGAAGAGGAAATAAGGAAGATGGTCAGCCGCTTGCGCGAGAACAGGGACCTCGCCCACGATGCGCTGCAGCAAATCCCCGGCGTCTCCGTGCCGCTGCCTGAGGGTGCATTCTATCTGTTCCCGAGGATTGAAGGCCTCCAGGACTCATTTGAGTTCTGCAGGCAACTGCTGCTCCAGGAAAAAGTGGGGATTGCTCCGGGATGCGCGTTCGGCGCCGGGGGCGAGGGATCGGTCCGGATTTGTTATGCGCCGGAACGGACGGTGCTCGAGCCGGCAATGGAGCGTATTGATCGGTTTATCCGCCGCCAGTAGGCGCCGGCGGCCAGGAGTCTGGCAATTATAATCAGGCCAAGATGCTCCTGTAAGGTGATGCCTATTCATCAACCTGTCTCCAGCAGGCCCTGAATCGGTGCGTCAATGACACCCGGCCTATTCAGACAGCATTACTCGATCCTTTTAAGAGAGTGCTGATTTTTGACAGCTCAAGCTGGGACGTGGGTCCTCATGGGCGGCCGAAATGGAACGCCAGAGGTGAGGTGCCGCTTGATTTGCCTGCGCGTCAGTGAGCAGGTCGCAAACGAGCGTCGTCGGCGGCTTCTCAAAAAAGCTCGGAAAAAGGGCCGAACCCCAAGCAATACCCATCTTGCGCTCTGCGATTGGACCCTGCTAGTAACGAACGTGGCCGAGACCATCTTGCCGGTGGAAATGGCATGGCGGCTATATTCATTGCGGTGGCAGATAGAATTACTTTTCAAGCAACTCAAATCGGTCCTGGAAATCCATCGGTCTCGGGCAAGAAAAAACGTCAGTCGCTTGAAGTGTGAGATCTACGGCAAGTTAATCTTGGCTGTGATGGTCCATCGCATTCATGCCCTTCTCAACAACCTATTCTGGAACCAGGCGCATCGTGAACTCAGCTTTGACAAGTTTTACAAACGAATCCAAGAATGTGCCTTCGCCACCCTCCACCGACTTCTGTTGTCGGTTCCGATGGCTGTTCAATATTTGTTTGCAGAAATAAAAACTGCTGTTAAAAATTGCTTGAAACTGCAGCAGCGGTCACGTCAAACCACGTTGGAGATGCTCGAAGGAAACACGGGGCAGAGGGTGGAGGAGAAACTGCCGACAGAATTCTTAACTTAACACCTATGCCCTTTGGGGGGGCTTCCTTGCCCTTGCTCTCGATAACCCAGGGCTTGCGCCCTGGGCTTTCCTGTCGCATCCCTTCGGGATGCTCACACCTTGAGGAAGATCTTGCGGCGGTACATCCAGAAGGAAATGCCCCAAAAAAGCAGGACGAAGGTGATTGCGTACATCAGCGAAGCGCTGCACGGGGCGGCCAGAGGTGCATAGATGTTTTGGAATATCCAGGCGCTGAGCGAAATCCTGGCCCCATCAGCCGCGGCAAGCTCGATCAAACCCATGCTCTTGGCCAGCAATCCGGCCATCACAAAAACCGCGATCGCATTCATGCCATAGTGTACGAAGGGCTGCATCCAGCGCTTGTATCCCCGGATATCCACAATCCAGTAGCAGAAGGCGAACACCGTGGCCGCCAGACCGGCCATGAACACGGAGTAGGAACTGGTCCACAGACTCTTGTTGATGGGGAGCCACAGGTTCATCACCTGCCCCAGGAACATGAGCGCGCTCCCCTGCACGAACATCCAGGTGGTCTTTTCTGCCGGACTGACGCGCAGCCGGAGAATGTGGCCGGTGAGGACGCCGAACAGGGTGGTGGCAATGGCGGGCAGGGTGCTGACGATGCCCTCCGGATCCCATACTTTGGACTGCGACCACATGTGACCGCTCAGGACGATGTTGTCGACGTACTGGGCGAAGTTGCCGATTTTTTCGAGAGATCCGGCGCCATAGCCCGGCGCCGGGACCCATTTCATCAGGAGCCAATAGACACCCAGAAGGCCGCCGGTCCAGAGAATCTGCCCGCGGACCCGGGATCTTAGATAGATGATGGATGCGATCAAATAGCAGACAGCGATGCGCTGGAGCACGCCCGGAATGCGAATCGTCACAAGATTGAAATAAGGGAACCCCGCCAGGAACAGGCCGAGCGCAAATATGACCGTCGCACGGCGGATCACATGGAGCAGGATCCTGCTGTGATCGCCGCCCCGCGCGACGCGACTGGCGAAGGACAGCGTCATCGCCACGCCGACGATCCAGAGGAAAAACGGGAAGATGACGTCCGTGAACGTCCATCCGTGCCATTCCGCATGCAACAGCGGCGGGTATACGGCGTCCCAGCTGCCGGGGTTGTTGACCAGCAGCATGGCGGCGATGGTGGCGCCGCGGAAGACGTCGAGCGACACAAGGCGCCCTTTGATCTGGGTGGTATCAGAAGCGCGGGATAATCGCCTCGCCTCCTCGCCATCTTCCATGGTTACACATGCCTCAAATTCGCTGATGCATTTTTCGACAGGATAACAGGATTCAGTCGATAAGCGCCCAATTCTGTTGATCCTGTAATCCTGTCAAAAAAATTCGCCACCGTATTTATGGAATGATGTCCGGAGGATTATTCGGCCTGGGCCAGGAGTTGCCTGAGCACATAGGGCAAGATACCTCCGTGCCGGTAGTAGTCCACTTCGATGGGAGTGTCGATGCGCAACGTCAGAGGCGCTTCTTCCGTCTTGCCGTTGATCCGCCGAATGACCAGGCGGACATCCTGACGCGGCCGGATCCCGCCATCAAAGCCGACGACGTCAAAGGTTTCCGTCCCGTCCAGATCCAGGCTCTTAAGGCTCATCCCCTCCTTGAACTGGCACGGCAGAACTCCCATGCCGACCAGGTTGCTGCGATGGATCCGCTCGAAGCTCTGTGCGACAACGGCGCGCACGCCAAGCAGCGCGGTGCCCTTGGCGGCCCAATCACGCGAACTGCCGGAGCCGTATTCCTGCCCGCCGATCACCACCAGCGGCACGCCTTCCTTCTGGTAGCGCAGCGCCGCGTCGTAGATGCTCATCTGCTCGCCGCTCGGCTGGTGGCGTGTCACTCCTCCTTCCACACCCCCCATCATCAGGTTCTTGATGCGCACGTTGGCGAATGTGCCGCGCATCATGACCTGGTGATTGCCCCGGCGCGCCCCGTAGCTGTTGAAGTCTGCGATCGTCACGCCTTTATCCTGAAGGTAAATGCCTGCAGGCGAGGTGGGCTTGATGGAACCTGCCGGACTGATGTGGTCGGTGGTGATGGAATCGCCGAAGTGAGCCAGCGCGCGCGCGCCCTTGATCTCGCTGATGCCGCCCGACTCCATGGCAAAATCGACAAAGAACGGAGGCTCCTGGATATAGGTGGACTCCCGGTCCCATTCATAAACCAGGCCCGTGGGCGCGTCGATGGCAGTCCACATGGGATTCTGCCCGGCAAGATCGCTATAGAGCGTCTTGTAGGTTGCCGCGTCAAATGCCGATCCCAGGACCTCCTGCACTTCCTTCGCACTCGGCCAGATGTCGCGCAGAAAGACATCGCGCCCTGCCTGGTCTTTGCCCAGGGGATCCTCAAGCAGGTTGACGTCGATCCGGCCCGCCAGCGCAAACGCCACTACCAGCGGCGGACTCATGAGGAAATTGGCCTTGATGGATTGATGGACGCGCGCCTCGAAATTGCGGTTGCCGCTCAGGACACTGGCAACCACGATATCGTTGGCGCGGATGGCATCCTCGATGCCCGCATCGAGCGGCCCGGAATTCCCGATGCACGTCGTGCAGCCATAACCGACGAGGTTGAATCCCAGCTTGTCCAGGTAAGCCTGCAGTCCGGTCTTCTCGAGGTAATCGGTGACGGCACGTGAGCCCGGGGCCAGCGAAGCCTTGACCGTGGGCTTCAACGTCAGCCCTTTTTCGACCGCCTTCCTGGCCAGAATGCCGGCTGCCAGCATCACGCTCGGATTCGAGGTATTGGTGCATGAGGTGATGGCCGCGATACCGATGTCGCCGTGGCTGATCTCTACCCCCTTCTGGGACTTCAGCTGAACGGGAAAGCGTCTGCCGAGGTCCTCCGCCTTCTTGGCAAATCCGCCCTCCAGGGCCGGCTTGTGCAGCAGCTCTTGAAAGGCGCTCTTGAGCATGGAAAGCCCGATGCGGTCCTGCGGGCGCTTGGGTCCGGCCACTGCGGCCTCAACCGATCCGAGGTCCAGGTCTAGCACCGTGCTGTAATCGCACTCCCCTCGGCGCGGGATGCCGAACATTCCCTGCGCCTTGAAGTAATTTCTCACTATTTCGATGTGTTCATCCGGGCGGCCGGTGGCTTTCAAGTAGGCCAGGGTCTCCTCGTCGACCGGGAAAATGCCGATGGTGGCGCCGTATTCGGGGCACATGTTTGAAACTGTTGCCCGGTCGGGGCCGGGGAGAGTTACGGCGCCTTCGCCGTGGTATTCGACGAACTTGCCCACCACTTTGGCCTTTCGCAGCATCTGGGTGATGTGCAGTACCAGGTCGGTGGCCGTTACGCCTTCCTTCAGCCGGCCGGTCATGTGCACGCCAACGACGTCGGGAGTAAGCAAGTAAACGGGCTGGCCCAGCATGCCCGCCTCGGCTTCGATTCCCCCCACACCCCATGCCACGATCCCCAAACCGTTGATCATGGTGGTGTGGGAATCCGTCCCCACCAGCGTGTCGGGGAAATAAATTCCGTCTCTATGCAACACTATCTTTGCAAGGTATTCCAGGTTCACCTGGTGGCAGATGCCGATGCCTGGCGGGATCACCCTGAAGCCGTCGAAGGCCTGCATTCCCCACTTGAGGAACTGGTAGCGCGCCTGGTTGCGCTCAAATTCTTTCTCCATGTTCAGGCGCAGCGCATCGCTGACGCCCGCGTAATCGACCTGGATCGAATGGTCGATGACCAGGTCCACGGGGACCAAAGGCTCGATCGTCTTGGGGCCGCTGCCCATCCGGGCAACCGCCGAGCGCATGGCTGCAAGGTCCACCAGGAGCGGCACACCGGTAAAGTCCTGCAGCAGGATGCGGGCGACCACGAACGGTATCTCCTCAGTGCGCTCGGCCTGCGGACGCCAGCCGGCCAGCGCGCGCACGTCTTTTTCGGTGATTTTTTTGCCGTCGCAGTTGCGCAGCACCGACTCCAGGACAACGCGGATGCTGAACGGAAGCCTCGAGATGGGTCCGATTCCCTCCTTCTCGAGCTGGGGCAGGGAGTAAAGCTGGCCGCTCCGCCCGACGTTGATCTTGAAACCTTGCAGTGAATTGAACAGATTGTGTGCCATGATGTCGTCCGTGAACAATGAGTGGTCGGTTAATAATGCTCCTGACAGAATCCGAGCCAGTTTAGAATCGTCGTTGTTAAAGGTCAAGCGAGTGTAGCGTCAAACAGCGCTGACGCGCACCCCGGGGTGGGTCTGGAGACCCACCCCCACAGGATGGCGCTTGTGAGGCAAACGAACCGATTATTGCCCTCCTGTGGCCGCCGGTCTCCAGACCGGCGCCGTGTTTGATGTTACAGGCCTGGCATACCCCCCTCAGATCTGCCGCCGCTGGAGAAAGCTGGTGGGAAATGCGGGACTTAAGGGCTGAATCCTCGACTTTCACGCTGGATTCGGGTAATAGCCACTTTCTTCCGTTGCGCTCTTCCAGGCCACCATCTTTGTCACAGCCGCTTACTGCGGAAGATTCATGCGGCGCAGCTGATCTGGAAAGCGCGGGTCGTCGCGCAAGTTCGCGAGCCCGTACCAAGGCATCACCCTTACCCAAGCGAGCCAGGCGTGGTGGGGCTTGTAGTCCAGCCACCGGAATGCCTCGTCATTTTCCCCCAGCGCTGCGAAGATCATCATTCGCCAGAAGGCACCCCACGGCCCGGGTTTCAGCTTATTCAATTCAGTAAGCAGATTCCGTGCCTCTTCCCTCCGGCCGGCTGCCACATAGGTTGGCCCGAGAGCCCATCGCCATGCGGGGGCCGCTTCCGCAGCCTTCTGGATCGCCGCGATGGCCTCCTCATACATACCCTTGTCCTGGTAGACCAGTCCCAGGACGTAATGGCCGGGCGGGAATTGAGGAGCCATCTCAATCGACTTCAGGGCTTCGGCGGTCGCCTCTTCGAATCGCCCCTCCCACCTGTATAGCTCTCCCAGCCAGGCAGTGTGCAGGGGATTGAACGGATCCAGCTCCCTGGCGCGTTTATGGTCCTCTATGGCCTCCTTCATGCGGCCGAACAGGGCACGAAACCACGAACGGTGATAATACGCTATGGCCAGGCTGGGGTTGGCGTCCAGGGCGCGTTCGATGTCCCGAAAGGCGTCCTCCCATTTCCATTCCCAGTAGCCCTCGACGAAACCCAAGGCGGCGTAAGCCTCGGCCAGCGTTCCATCAAGATTCAGAGCTTGCCGGGCTGCCGCTTTGGCTCGCGGCATGTCGTGATCCCGAGCCTCGGCGCCGTGAGCGAGTTCGACGTAGCCCAGCGCCAGCCCGGCAAGCGCCAGCGGATCCGCCGGGTCCTTTTCCACAGCCTCATGGAGGTACTCCATGCCTTTCTGCGTGTCTGCCATCGAGGACTTGTTCAGGTAGAACATCCCCCTCAGGTAGGCCTCGTAAGTGGCGGGATTGACCGCGCGGGCGCCGGCGAGGCGCGTCTCTTCCTCCGGTCTCAGTTTGACCTGGATTGCCCGGGCGACAGCCCGCGCCACCTCCCCTTGGAGCGCCAGGATACTGGAGAGTTCGCGCTCGTAGCTTTCGGCCCACAGGCGCCGATCGGTCGCCGACTCGATCAACTGCGCCGTTACGCGCACGCGGCCGGCATCGCGGACCACCGATCCCTCGAGCACGGCGTCCACATTCAACTCGCGGGCGATCTCGGACAGTGCCTTCGTGGCGCCCTTGTATTGCATCACCGACGTCCGGGATATCACCCTCAGGGCGCTGATTTTCGAGAGATCCGTGATCAGAGCATCGGTCATCCCGTCCGTAAAGTACTCCTGCTCGGGATCGCCGGAGAGGTTCGCGATCGGCAAAACGGCCAGCGAGCGAAACTTGGGCGTGGCGGCCCCGCCCAGCAGGCGCTGGCGCAGGCCCCCGATATCCAGCGCCGCCACAACTGCGATGACCATCGCCAGCACAGCCGCCAACACCAGCCAGCGACGACGCGTCAATGCATGCTTCAAAGCCGGCCAGGCCGGAAGAGCGGCGCCTGACTGAACGGCTTCCAGCGCTGCCCGCACTTCGCCAGCCCGTTGGTAGCGCTGACCGGGGTCTTTCTCGAGGCAGCGCTCGATCACCGACCGCAACTGCACCGGCGGAGCGCCCGCCGGGCCAGGTGGCAGTGGTGGAGGCGCTTGGCTTAGAATCGCAGAACTCAGCTCGAAGCCCGTCTGCCCCTGGAACGGCCGCGTACCCGCCGCCATTTCGTAAAGCACCACACCTAGCGCGGCCTAACGGCCGCAACCCAATCAAAAGCAAACCGCAGAGACGCAGAGGTCGCAGAGAAAATAAGACTGCCGGCGTGGGCACGGGCTTTTGCTGTCA
>Ga0299915_10004041_pt1 | contig 10647 bp, 11 predicted proteins | sample RVTome_13_FD_200263 | JGI IMG/M metagenome (GOLD analysis project Ga0299915, IMG submission 200263) | Soil microbial communities from uranium-contaminated site in the Upper Colorado River Basin, Wyoming, United States - RVT92D227 (version 2) ... | reverse complement strand
CCCTGACCGGTCTTTATAATCGGAGATATTTTGAGGAGAGGCTCGAAGGGGAAGCCCAAAAATCTTTTTACAGTGGCATTCCCATATCTTTGGTGATGGTCGATATCGACTTTTTTAAGAAAGTGAACGATACCTTCGGACATACCGAAGGGGATCAGGTCCTTTCCAAAATTTCTTCTCTATTGAAAACCTCGGTTCGGAAGAAAGATACCGTCGCTCGTTATGGGGGCGAGGAGTTTATTTTGATCTTGCCGGGGACTGGTGTGGAAGAGTCTTTTGTTATTTCGGAGCGTATTCGGCGCCTGGTTGAAAACACCCTCTTCGAAGTGGGAAAAGCTCAACTCAATTTAACCCTGAGCATGGGGATTTCCAATTTTCCGAGTCATCGAGTGAAGTCGAAAGAAGAATTGATTAAGATGGCGGACCAGGCGCTCTATGATGCCAAAAGGGGCGGACGGAATAAAGTCTGCATTTTTGCGCGAAAGTCTTCTCAATGGACTGTCCCGACTTAGTACAGCGGGGAACTTCGGTGGCCTTTACGGTCAACATCTTGGGAGGTTCAAAGTAGAAAGAAGGTTTTTCCTCTCATCGTGAGATTTATTTCTTTATTAACAAAAAAGGCACACCGAGGAGGTGTGCCTTTTTTGTTAGATGAAAACCTTTCTGGATTACTTTCCCTTGGGTGCAGACACTTTGATCGTTACCGCGATATTCTTGTCCATTTCCTTTTTGTACTCGACGACGACATTCATCCCCGCCTTCAGATCCTCAAATTTGAGAGCCTCTTTGCCTTTGGTAATCTTTGTGTCGGCGGTGACGACAAAGATTTTCTCTGTCTTTCCCTTGACCACGACAATGCTCTTTGTCACTGCATCCGCGCTCTTAATCGCTCCACTGAACTTTTCCAATTTAGCAGGCGCAGGGGTGGCTGGTTTGGCCGCGGCAGGAGCAGGCGTTGCTGTTTTTGGAGCATCTGCTGCGATGGCTCCAGAGACAAAAGCTGCCAAGGTAAGCAGAACAGCTAATAGAATTATCTTCTTCATTCAATTTCACCTCCCTTCTTTTTAAGAATCTGGGGTTATAGGAGCAAAAGAAATGCCAGAAAAAGCTATAAGATATTGATTTTCAAGTAGTTGAAATAATTAAATAAAATCTTATTATGAGGAAATTCTGTGGGGAGCAGGTTGTTGCAAAATTCAACACAATTCCAAGAGGAGTTGCAAAAATCTACAACTCTTCTTTTTCCAATATTCTATAGAGAGTAGTACGGTCAATCCCCAAGATCTCGGATGCCTTCTTTTTATTCCCTCCGGTCTCTTGAAGCACCTTTAGCACATATCTCTTTTCTAACTCTCTTAAGGACAACGGCTTTTCAGGAATAAGGATCTCCGGCCCCTTGATTTCTTCACACATTTGCCTTGGAAGATCTTCAGGGAGGATAATCGGATGGATTGAAAGAATGACGGCTCTTTCTATGGTATGCTCCAGTTCACGGACATTCCCCGGCCAGGAATATTGGGTGAGTATTTCGAGAGCTTCCGGCGAAAGATGAGAGATATTCTTGTGATTTTCTTCAGAAAATTTCTGTAGAAAATGGTTAGCCAAGGAGGGGATATCCTCCTTCCTTTCCCTCAAGGGAGGAAGCGTGACGGTTACAACATTGAGTCGATCGAAAAGATCCTCCCTGAATTTTCCACTTTTGACAAGCGGTTCCAATGGTTGATTGGTCGCTGCGATGACCCGGATGTCTACTTTAACACTTTCTGTTCCCCCCACCCTTTTGATTTCGTGTTCCTGCAGAAATCTTAGAAGCTTCGATTGCATCGCCAGGCTGAGATTTCCCACTTCGTCCAAGAAAAGCGTTCCACCATCCGCCTCCTCAAAGAGGCCCCTTTTGGCAGTGGCGGCTCCTGTGAAAGCCCCTCGGACATGACCAAACAACTCACTTTCTATTAACGTTTCTACCAATGAAGCACAATCGACGGGGATAAAGGGATAGCTATTTCTTTGACTATTGTAATGAATGGAGCGGGCGATCAGTTCTTTTCCTGTCCCTCTCTCTCCGCATAGAAGCACGGTGGACTTGGTATCCGCCACCTTCGCAATGGTTTTATAGACTTGAAACATTTGAGGGGTTCGTCCGATCACATTTTCAAATTGATACTTTTCCAGAAGTTCCTGTCGATAGAATTTGTTTTCTTGGATAAGCCTTCTCTGCTCTAAGGCCCTCTGGATGGTAAACTTGATCTCATCCAGCTTGAAGGGTTTGCTGATATAGTCGTAGGCTCCTTCCCGAATGGCCTCGATAGCGGTCTCAATGGATCCAAAGGCGGTGATCATGATCACGGTGGTGTCCGGGGTGCTCCTTTTGAAGAACCGGAGCACTTCCATCCCGTCTTTTTCTCCCATCCGTACATCGGTGATGACAATGTCGAAAAGGTTGCCCGTCCCTTGACGAATGGCTTCTTCGCCGCTCAAGGCGGTGGAGACTTCGTACCCCTCTTTGGAGAGCACTTCTTTTAATAGGTCGATGGTGACCGGATCATCATCCACGACCAGGAGATGGGCTGATGTTTTGTTCATCGGTTTCATTTCTTTCAGGGACAGGAATGGAAATGAGAAATGTGCTTCCTTTTCCCACTTCACTTTCTACCTCTATGCTTCCAGAGTGTTCTTTGATAATCTTCTCACAGATCGCCAATCCCAATCCCGTACCTTCTCCCATTTTTTTTGTAGTGAAGAAAGGATCGAAGATTCTCTTTTTTGATTCCTCAGTAATGCCAATTCCAGTATCGGTAACGGAGATCTCCAGCCGTCCCGCATCCTCCGAGGAACGTGGAGAGGGAACTTGCCGGGTCTTGATCGTCAACACCCCCCCCCTGGGGCATGGCGTCTAACGCATTGGTGATCAGGTTTAGAAAGAGGGTTTGAAGATGGGTCGGATCCCCCAAGATGGGAGGGAGATCAGGGGAGAGGTGCATGGAGGGTTTCACCTTTCGTGCAAGAAACCCGGGTTCACTCAAACGGATCAATTCCTCCAGCATTCCATTAATATCCAGAGACTTCAATTGGGGTTTAGGCTGCCGGGTAAAAGAGAGGAGGTTTTTCACCGAATCGGCCAGCCGGTCCAGTTGCGATTCGATGATTTGGAGTCGGTCTCGATCTTTGGATTGAAGATTCCCATCCTGCAGAATAAGCTGAATGTAGCCGGAGATCGAATTCAGGGGGGTTCCGATTTGGTGGGCCATCGCAGCGGTGACTTGCCCCACGGCGGCGAGTTTTTCAGATTGACCTAATTGCCTCTGGGATTCAAACAGGGCTTCGTTGAGAAGCCTCAGTTCTTCGTTTCGTTTTGCCAATTCAGAAGTGGCGGCCCCGATTTTCCTGGTCAACTCCTCGTTGAACTGGTTAACCTGGCTCAAGAGCTGAATATTTTGCTCGTGGGTCTCCCGGATCGTCCTGAGCATGCGATTGAAATTTCTTCCCAATCTTCCCAGTTCATCTTCCCCTTGTATGTGGGCTTCCGCCCCCAGGTCGCCTTTTTCTGCACAGGACATGGCCTCTACTAATCTTTGAATAGGATCTCCGACCAGTTTTCCAAAGAGGATGGTCAGTGTGATCAAGATGGCGAGGATGCTGAAGAAGGTCAGGATCATCGCGCGATTTCTCTTCTTACTTAAAAAGTGTTGGACTTCGTCCAGAGAGCTGACCAACCGAATTCCACCGATCACTTTTGTTCCCAGATGAAGGGGAACCACCACTTCCAACCATTTCTCCTCTCCCACGTCGTGGAGGGAGGAGAGGTCTTTGTCCTTCTTCAACCGGTTGATTTGATCTTTGGACAAGATCAATGACGTCCGATGGATGTCCCTCGAATGTGAGACGACGATTTCCCAATCCTTGGCAGAGAAGAGAAAGACATCAATTTCCATCAAAAAGGGCCGACTGAGCAACCACTCCTCTATTTCATCCCGGGTGTGAGAGAGGTCCTCTCGAATCGCTCGGTCTGGAATCGAGGCATCGATTTGCTTGGCAATGAGGATATTACGATTTAAGTAAAGGTCGATCTGATCCTTCCTGGCAAGATGATAGTCTAAGTAACTGGTGAGAAGGAGAACTCCTACCACAATGAGAATGATGAGAAAGGTGATCTTAGTCTTCAGTCCAATTTGGGAGATCCTTTGGTGGATCAGGGATCTGACCCATGGAATGGAAAGGGGGGTAGGGGAAGTTGATTGGTCTGTTTCCATCTCTATTTTTGGGAGAGAGACATCTCAGCCTTTGCCCTTTTTCTTTCAATGATCTTGACCAAAATCACTCCGATCTCGAATAGTATATACAGCGGACCTCCCATTAAAGCCATGTTAAAGACATCCGGAGTCGGGGTGATCACAGCGGCAGAAATCGCTATCAAAAGGATAGCATACCTCCGATTTCGAGTCAAAAGTGTCGCGTTCACCACTCTGAGGTAACTCAGTAAGGCGAGGATCAGCGGAAGTTCAAAGGTCAATCCAAAACCGAAGATAAAAAAGGTGCAGAAGGAGACATATTTCCCCGCAGAGATCATCGGTTTGATATGGGCGGATTGATACCCCAAAAGGAACTGAACGCCAAATGGCAAGGTGACAAAAAAGCAGAAGGAGGCCCCAAGATAAAAAAGGAAGATGGCCGTGATCAGGACAGTATTTCCCGATCTCAATCCCTTCGAGCGAAAGAGAGGAGAGAAGGCTTTCCAAATGTAGTAAAAGATCGCAGGAATAGAAGAGAACAGGCTGATGTATAGGGTCAGTTTGAGTAGTGAGAAAAAAGCTTCTGGAATCGTATAGGCTACGAGCTCGGTTTCAAGGGTTTTTTGACAGAGATAGCCCAACAGCTCCTTAGAAATGGGAAAGATGATGATCCCGCTTAGAATGATCACCACGATAATCTGGAGGAGACCTTTCCGCAGCCGGTTCAACGCCTGGAAGATCTCTTCTCTCTTTATCTCCCCCAACCCTTTACCCTGACGAATCATGAAGACAATGTAACATAAAAAGGGGGACTTCTGAAAGCGTATGGTTCAATGATGGCATGAGGTTTAAGGCAAGAGTCAAACCTCCAGACCTCCCCCCTCATCCTCCGGTGTCGATTTTTCAAAGATCGGGGTTGACAAAGATTTAAAACAGAGATAAAAGGAGAAAGACCGTTGATGAATCATCCGAAGATGAAATTGAAAGTCGGCATCACCTATAACCTCAAAAGAGATTTTTCTCAACAAGAAAATCAGCCGATCGATTTATTGGAGGAGTTCGATTCCGAGGAGACGATTGATGCCATCCGAAAAGTCCTGGAAAGCGAAGGGCACGAAGTGATCAGACTGGGTGGAGACACCGGTTTGATCGATCGGTTAAGGCAGGCATCGGTCGATATTGTTTTCAACATTGCAGAAGGTCTCCGAGGTCGAAACCGAGAAGCCCACATTCCTGCTCTCTTAGAATTTTTAAATATCCCTTATACCGGCTCCGATCCCCTCACCCTCTCCCTCACCCTGGATAAGGCCATGGCCAAGAGAGTCTTGATGAGCCAGAATATCCCGACCCCCCGATTTAAGAAAGTAGAGAGGATGGAGGACCTCAATGGTTTAGACCTTCGTTATCCGCTATTCGTCAAACTGTGCTATGAAGGGTCGAGCAAGGGAATTCGATTGGATTCAAGAATTTTGGACTCCCAATCCTTAGAAGAGAAGGTGAGAGGGCTCTTAAACACTTATGGTTCCCCCCTTCTCGTTGAGGAGTTTGTCAACGGCCCGGAGTTCACGGTGGGTGTCCTGGGCAACGAAGATCCTTTTGTTCTCGGCGTCATGCAGATTGAGATCAAAGGAAGCCCTCCGGAAGAATCCATTTACTCGTTGGAAATAAAGAGGGAGTGGGAAGAAAAAGTCCGATACCATTGCCCTCCCTTAGTTGACCAAAATCTCTTAAGAAGCATCGAGGAGGTGGCCCTCCGATCCTATCGCGCCTTAGACTGCCGGGACGTGTCGCGGGTGGACATCCGGGTGGGGGACGACAGGATTCCTTACTTCTTAGAGATCAACCCCCTTCCGGGCCTTTCTCCTGTTTACGGAGATCTTGTGATGATGGCAAGGAACATGGGATGGGATTATGCCAGGCTGGTCAAAACCATTTTCCATCATGCCCTGGAGCGGTATGGATGGACGGGGTAATTCATTCAGAATGAATCGAACAGAGCAGAACCTCCACGAGATTATCTTGAAAAATTTCAAAGAAGCGGTCGTCTTTGCCGATGCGCAGGGACGAATTCAAATCTTCAATGTCAATGCTGAAAAGTATTTCCAGATCAGCGGAAAGAAGGTATTGGGAAAGAGATTGGAGAGGGCTATCCCTTACAAAAATATCAAGAAGCACTTTGATTTGGTATACAAGAAGAGAGAAAGGAGCCATGATGTCGAGTTGGCGATCCATGTTCCCCCTGCCCCTTCTTCAGGCCAGGAGACCCGGATCCTTCATTGCAGCTTTTATCCCATTTTCGGCAAGAAAGGGGCGGTGTTTTTAGGCTGTTTGGCAACGTTTGCCGATGTGACAGAGAAAGGTCTGCTCCTCAGGGAGATTAGCAAGAGCCGGGATCTCTCCACCATCGGAATGCTGGCAAGATGGATGGCCCATGAGATTCGAAATCCCTTAAGCTCTTTAAACATCAATATAGAATTATTAAGAGAGGAGTTAGGAGAAGAAGCCCAGATCTCCCAGAAAGAAGAAATTCATTCCCTAATTAATTTTATCAGTTACGAAAGCCTTCGATTGGAGAATAATCTGAAAGAATTCTTGGATTTCAATCGTCTCCCTCCCTTGAAATTTGAATGGGTTCCATTGAACGAAGTGTTGGACTCCGTGGTTCGGCTTTTAAGACCGGATGCCCAAATCAAGAATGCGAGGATTGAAACCCATTTTCAAAAAAAGTTGCCCATGCTGAAGATCGATGTCAGCCAATTCAATTTGGCTATTTCTAATCTCCTCATCAACAGTATTCAAGCGGTCTCTGAAAAAGGGGAAATTCATCTCTTCACCCGGGGATCGAAGAAAAATGTCTTCGTCATCGTCCAGGATAATGGGGTGGGGATCTCTAAAGAACATCTCTCCAAGATTTTCGATTTTATGTTCAGCACCAAGCCCACGGGGTCAGGATTAGGGCTCTCGATTGCCAAAAAGATTATTTCAGACCATCGTGGCGAGATCTCCGTGAAAAGCGAGATCAATAAAGGTTCCACTTTCAAAATAAGAATTCCACTTGGCCCGAAGGGGAACTGAGATGAGAGGACGATGGACGATGAATGATGAACGGAGAAGGAATAGAAATAGATACTGATGCTTCGAAAATGGTAAGCGTCCATCGTTTATCGTTCATGGTTCATCGTTCATTTGGATGGAGAGATGGATAAGAAAGTCATCCTCATTGCGGAAGATGATCCCACGGTTGGGGGGAGCCTTCGTCTTTTGTTGAAAAAGAAGGGGCACGAAATTCTCCTCGCCTCGAATGGGAAAGAAGCCCTCCAGCTTTTTCGGCATGAAACGGTGGATCTGGTGATCACGGATGTGGTCATGCCGAAGATGGACGGGATCGAGCTTTTAGAAGCCGTGAAGGGTCTGAGGCCGGAGACCGAGGTCATCGTTATTTCCGCCCAAGGGACGATTGAGAAGGCGGTTCAGGCCATGAAGTCGGGCGCCTTCGATTTTATCGAAAAACCGATCAATCCGAGAGTGATCTCCCTATTGGTGGAAAGGGCATTGGAGAAGCAGACGCTGATCCTCCAAAATCGAGACTTGCGCTCCCGATTGGAAGACAAATTTCATTTCAAGAATATCATCGGAAGAAGCGAGAAGATGGTAAAAATCTTCGAGCTCATCCGCCATATCGCCCCCTATGATAGTTCTGTCCTCATCATCGGCGAGAGCGGAACGGGAAAAGAGCTGATTGCCAATGCCATTCATTACAACAGCCCGCGAGCCTCCATGCCCTTCATCAAGGTGAGCTGCGCCTCCTTGAGCGAAGGGATTATCGAGAGTGAACTTTTCGGCCACGAGAAGGGAGCCTTCACCGGAGCCGTCACCTCCCGAAAAGGCCGATTTGAATTGGCCCATCAAGGGACCCTTTTTTTGGATGAGGTAGAGGATATTCCTCCGGCCACCCAGATCAAACTGTTACGGGTCCTTCAGGAAGGCGAATTTGAAAGGGTAGGGGGGAATAAGACGAACAAAGTGAATATCCGAATCATTGCGGCAAGCAATCGAGATCTCCAGGAAGCCGTGAAGCAGGGGATATTTCGGGAGGACCTCTATTATCGTCTGAACGTGGTCAATATCAAACTTCCAAGATTAAGGGATCGAAGGGACGATATTCCTTTTCTGGTCAATTTTTTTGTAGAAAAATATAATCAAAAGTATCATATGAAAGTGGAGGGAGTTTCTCAGAGGACCATGAATCTTTTGATGGATTACGAATGGACGGGAAACGTCAGGGAGTTGGAGAACACCATCGAATCCATGATGGTCATCAGCAGTCCGAAGGTCATTGATATCCAGCACCTACCACAGGAAATGAGAGATATTAAAGGGAAACCCGAGCTGATTCAATTCGAGATAGGAACGCCTCTTGAAGAGATTGAGAAGGAGATGCTGATTCAGACGCTCCGAGCGACGAAAGGAAATAAACGAAAAGCCGCTAAACTGCTGGGGATCAATGTCCGGACGATTCATCGGAAAATAGAGGAAATAGGAGAAACGACCTCTATATGAGAGAAATTGGATAGATAATAGAAGGGTGTCAAAAGGTCGCCCTTTTGCGCAATGAGCTGAATTATGATGGCATTTTGTCGCAGATTCACTATATAGGTATGTCATTTTTTCTCTTTTTATTTTTAACGTTTTGAATGTATATGGACAAAGTGAAAACGATAGAAAGTTAACCCATCAATATTATTAAGGTTTTAAAATGCAGGTTGAGTTCAATCAAAAAAAAAGATTGGCATGAAGTTTGATACAACAATCTTTTTATGAAGGAAAAGCTGAAGTGGGCCTTTATTCTTGATAAGGATGAGTTTGTACGGCTCAGCTTGAATAAGATTTTGAAGAAGTATGGTTTTCATGTAGAAGAGATTGAAGATTTTTTTCAACTGGAAAAAAGAAGAAAGGATATCGAAAGTGGGATGATCTTGGCCGATGTGGAAATGGATGTTTTGGAAAAAGGATTTCCCCTGCTGAAAAAATGGAATGATCGTTTTATATTGATGACCCCTCAGGTGACGGATGAACTCAATATTCGATTGAAAAAAATGGGCATTTGTCGTATTATCAAAAAGCCCGTTGACCCGAGATTGTTAAGGAAGATTATCCGAGAGATTTCTTTTCCCGATGAGGTGAAGACTTCTTCATTTGGGAAAAAACGGGAGGGTTCCCATTTCATTCAGAAAGGAGGTGACGTTACATGAAAAAGTGGATTTTTCTTTTCCTCGCAATGGTTCTGGTGATTAATATTGCCGCAATGGGCATTGGATGCAAAGCCAAGGAGGCACCGAAGCCAGCAGCCAAAGAGGAGGTAAAACCTGCTGAGGCGCCCGCTCCACCCGCGCCTGCAGCGCCGGCTCCAGAGAAACCAGCTGAAGCCCCCAAGAAGTAAGGTTTGCTTCATGGTCAAAGCGTTGGCGCCCCCCTATGAAAAAGGGGGCGCCAACAGGAGTGCAATGAACCTAAGAGAGGAGTCTACTATTCGAGTCCAACGTAAAAAGAAAAAAAGGTGCCTATCTGTTAATCAGGAAGAAGGGTTTTTCCTTTCTCTTGGAAGAGGTGTCGGAGGAGGTATCGGATGATATCTCCTTTTTTGTTTTCTAAAAAGGCTTGTCAGACGGCGAACCGGCGTCCTCTCAGCAGATATGCGGGAAGGAGAGAAGATGGAGCCTGCTTCAGATTCTAATTTATCTGTCCCCCCAAGGGGGGCGAGAAGGGCTTCGCAGCTTTATTTGTTTTCCCTTCCTATGGAAGGGGAAAAGATGGAGGAGTCAAGAGAGACCGTTCCACAGGTTTGGAAAGGGGTTTCAGAAAAGGAATGGAATGATTGGAGGTGGCAACTCCGACATCGAATTACCACTCTTGAACAACTCAAGGAGATCATCGATTTGACCCCTGAGGAGACAGAAGGGATCAAACATTCGAAAGGCAGATTAGCCTTAGCCGTCACCCCTTATTTTGCAAGTCTGATGGATCCGACCAATCCCAATTGTCCCATCCGAAGACAGGCCGTCCCCCGAATCGAGGAAATCCATTTATCAAAAAGTGAAATGGTAGATCCCCTGGGAGAGGACAAGCATGCCCCTGTGCCGGGTCTTGTCCATCGCTATCCGGATCGAGTGCTTCTGCTCGTCACGGATCAATGTGCCGTCTATTGCCGATACTGTACGCGGAGACGATTGGTGGGAAGCAGCGAGCGGTCTATCACTCAAGGAAATTTTGAGGAGGTTCTCAAGTATTTGAAAAACCATCGAAAGGTTCGAGATGTCCTCTTATCGGGAGGCGATCCGCTCCTCCTGGAAAATGAGAGGTTGGAGGAGATGTTGAGCCGATTGAGGGCGCTTCCCCATATTGAGATCCTCCGGATCGG
>Ga0299915_10004038_pt1 | contig 10651 bp, 11 predicted proteins | sample RVTome_13_FD_200263 | JGI IMG/M metagenome (GOLD analysis project Ga0299915, IMG submission 200263) | Soil microbial communities from uranium-contaminated site in the Upper Colorado River Basin, Wyoming, United States - RVT92D227 (version 2) ... | reverse complement strand
GCTCATCCCAATGACCACGCCGGGGCTCGAGATCAGCAAGAAGGGCGGGATCGTGACCAGCGCGGAGACCGGGCAGACCTCGCGGCCGAATATCTGGGCGGGCGGGGACATCGTCCGCGGCGCGGCCACGGTCATCAGCGCCATGGGCGACGGCAGAATCGCCGCCGCCTCTATCCATAAATATCTCATGAATCAGGACGGGTCCAAGTGACGGATATCGCCGTCCTTTATTTCCAGCGGCCGAGCGCGCCCAAGGAGCGGCCATGACACTCAAGGAGATCAAAGCGATTCTCGGATGCGATGTCCTCGTCGGAGAGGAAGACTTGTCCCTGGACATCCAGCAAGTCGTGGCCTCGGACGGGATGAGCGAAATCCTCGCTTTCGCCAGGTCAAAAGAGCTGATGGTTACCGGACTGACGAACATTCAGTCGATCCGGACCGCGGATATCGCCGGGGTGAGCGCGGTGATTTACTGCCGGGGAAAACAGCCCGAGAAGAAGGTCGTGGAATACGCCCGCCAGAAACGGATCCCGATTCTTGTGACCAAACTGGGCATGTTCGATATTTGCGGGATTCTCTATTCCCGCGGTCTCAAGGGTGTTTCTTGATGGCCAATGAGCTCCTCCGCGAAGCCTACGAAATTCAGGGAGGGAATTTCGACAAGGCCGGCGAGATCGCGAGCGAAATCAAGGTGATCCTCAAGGATCTGGGGATCTCCGCCTCGAATGTCCGCCGCTCCGTCATCGTCGCCTTCGAGGCCGAAATGAACGTCGTCATGTACGCCGACCGGGGAACGCTGACGCTGATTTTGACCGACGAGAACGTCTGCCTGGAGGTCGTGGACCAGGGTCCGGGAATCCCGGACATCGAACTGGCTCTTCAGCCAGGTTATTCGACGGCTTCGGACGAGATGCGCTTGATGGGCTTCGGCTTCGGGATGGGCCTCCCGAATATGAAAAAGAACTCCGACGAATTCCTGATCGAGTCCCAAGTCGGGAAAGGAACCTCGGTCTTCGCCAGGATCAGACTGAACTCCAATGGTTGAACTGACTCATGGTTTTAAAATCGAGGGCGACAAATGCCGCGGCCGCATGCGCTGCCTGCGGAGTTGTCCGACGCGCGCCATCCGCGTGGTGAACGGCAAAGCGAGATTGAACCCGGACCTCTGCATCGATTGCGGTTCGTGCCTTCAAGTCTGCCCGAGCGGGGCGATCTCGGCGACCACGATCACCTTCGCCGAATTGGACAAGTTCAAGTTCAAGGTCGCCGTGGCCTCGCCGACTCTCTTCACCCAGTTCGGCCCCAATGACACCCCCGCCCAGGTAGCCCAAACACTCCTCGACCTTGGTTTTGACGCTGTCTGGGAATACGCCGTCGATATCGCCCTGATCGAGAAGGCGATCACGGACCGGGTCAAATCCTGGCCCGGACCGTTTCCTTTGATTTCCAGCTCTTGCCCCGTCGTCGTCCGCCTGGTCCAGGTCTCGTATCCGAGCATGGTCGAACAGCTCATTCCGATCGATGCCCCGCGGGAAATCGCCGGCCGAGAGCTGAAGCGGAAGTACTCCCAAGAGTTGGAATTGAAACCGGACGAGATCGCCGCGATTTATATCGCTCCCTGCCAGGCCAAGACGATTTCGATCCTGCAGCCGGCTGAAGACGTGGTCAGTTATCTCGACGGTTCAGTCGGCATTTCCCAGATTTACAACGACATTCTGTCCAAGCTGCGCAAGACCTCGGCCAAAACGGAATCCCTGAATGGACTTCTGGGCTCGGGCGAGCTTTTTCATTGGGGCGTTCCCGAGGGCGAATTCCCCAATCTCTCCCAGGAACATTATCTTCCTCTGACCGGGCTGACCGATATCATTAAGGTCTTCGACGATATTGAAAAGGGCAAGTTCGGGAACATCGAGTTCCTGGAATGCCATGCCTGCCAGGGAGGATGCATCGGCGGAAACCTTACGGTCGCGAACCTTTATGCCGCACGAGCCACGAACCTCCATTTGATCGCCAAGATCCCGAAATCGGACCCGGCCTTCGAGAGGGAGGTCGAGCGGCGCTACGCCGTCGAGGATTTTTCCTTGCGGCGTCCGATCCGGCCCCGGATCATCAAAGAAGAAGGCGTGGAACTCCGGGACAGGGTCACCCGGCGCAAACGCGCCGACGAATTCTTAAAAGCCCTTCCCTTGCTGGACTGCGGCTTGTGCGGCGCTCCGACCTGCCGGGCCCATGCCGAGGACGTGGCCGCTCTCCGCGCGGAGTTGAGGGATTGCGTTTTTCTCGCCCCGGAACGCATTGAGTGCCTCGGGCATATTTACAGGAAATAAACGCGGTTTGAAGGAGAATGACGGCATGTCGGCCAAACTTGCGGATGCTGCCCCGGAAACCACGCGGGAACGGCGCAAAGGCCTGATCCCGCTTTTGCAGAAGATCCAAGCGGCGGAGGGCTACCTTTCCCCCGACGCTGTCAAGCGCATTTCCCGGAAGCTCAAGATCACAGAGAACGAAGTTTACGGGGTGGCCACGTTCTACAGTCAATTCCGCTTTCAACCGCCGGGCCAGTATAACGTCAAAGTCTGCCTGGGAACCGCCTGTCATGTCGGAGGCGCCCATAATTTTTTGGAGGTTATGGAGACGAATAAGAACATCGGCCACGGAGAGACGACGCCCGACGGGAAGTTCAGCCTCGAGCGGGTGGCCTGCCTAGGCTGCTGCGCCCTGGCCCCCGTGGTCGTCGTCAACAGCGAAGTCTATGGAAGAATGAACAGGGTATCCTTCATGAAACTCATCGAATCCCTGGATCCGCCGTCCCCGGCCGAACAAACCCCGGACGCGCCGGAATCGGCGAAATAGGGCGCGGTCAGGCCGGCTGAAATTCGAAAGGCCACGCAAGGAGCGGAGATGAGCCAAGAGGAATCGAAAATCGAGACGGGCTTTTCCGGGCGCAACGGGAAGGCGGCCGCGGGCCAAAAGACCCGGGTCCTCGTCTGCGAAGGCACGGGTTGCGTATCCTCGAAATCGCCGGAGATTCGGGCCGCCTTGGAGAAAGCCCTCGCTCAATTCCGCCTTGGCGAAGATGTCGAAGTCGGTTTCACCGGTTGCCACGGTTTCTGCCAGATCGGCCCCATCGTGGTCGTCGAGCCCGAGGGTATTTTTTACTGCCGGGTAAACCCCAAGGACGCGGACGAGATCGTCGAGCGTCACCTCGCGGGAGGAGAACCGGTCAAGCGGCTGTTTTATCGCCATCCCGTCACCCGCGAAGCCGTGCCCTATTACCAGGATATCATGTTCTATAAAAAGCAGCAGCGGGTCATCCTCCGCAATTGCGGCAAGATCAATCCCGAAAAAATATCGGATTATGAGGCCCGGGGCGGCTATCAAGCCCTGACCAAGGTCGTTTTGACAATGACGCCCGAACAGGTCATCGAGGAGGTCCGGCGCTCGGGCCTTCGCGGCCGCGGAGGGGCCGGTTTTCCGACCGCGGTCAAATGGGAGTATTGCCGCAAACAGCCCGGGGATGTCAAATATGTGATTTGCAATGCCGACGAAGGAGACCCGGGCGCATTCATGGACCGCAGCATCCTCGAAGCCGATCCGCACACGGTCATCGAAGGACTCGCCATTCTCGGTTTAACGGTCGGCGCCCGACGGGGCTTTATCTATTGCCGGGCCGAGTATCCGCTGGCCATCCGCCGGATCAATATTGCCCTTGAGCAGGCCCGTCAAAAGGCCTATCTCGGGAAGAGCATTTTCGGGTCAGGCTTGGATTTTGACGTCGAAATTTTCGAAGGGGCCGGGGCCTTTGTCTGCGGAGAAGAAACGGCGCTCATCGGCTCGATCGAAGGCTCCCGCGGCATGCCGCGCAGCCGGCCGCCTTATCCGGCGGAAAAGGGACTCTGGGGAAAACCCACGGTCATCAACAATGTCAAGACGCTGGCTTCCATCCCGGTGATCCTCACCAAGGGAGCGGATTGGTTCGCCTCGATCGGAACCGAGACCAGCAAAGGGACCGCGGTCTTCGCCCTCACGGGAAAGATCGCGAATTCCGGGCTCGTCGAAGTCCCAATGGGCGTTCCCCTGTCCCATATCATCTACGATATCGGCGGGGGAATCCCGAATAAAAAAACGTTCAAGGCCGTTCAGACAGGCGGGCCGTCCGGCGGATGCCTGCCCGCGACCCAGCTCGAGCTGCCGATCGATTTCGATTCCCTGCAGGCGGCCGGATCGATGATGGGCTCAGGCGGCCTGGTCGTGATGGATGACGACACCTGCATCGTGGACGTGGCCCGCTTTTTCCTGTCGTTCACCCAGAGCGAATCCTGCGGGAAATGCGTCCCATGCCGCGTCGGGACCCGTTTGATGGTCGACCTCCTGGAAAAGATCACCCAGGGAAAAGGGACCGAGCGGGACCTGGTGAAGCTGGAGAAACTGGCCCTCATGGTCAAACACGGCTCTCTTTGCGGGCTTGGCCAGACTGCGCCCAATCCGGTCCTGACCGCGCTCCGCTACTTTCGCGGCGAATTCCTCTCCCACATCGTCGACAAACGCTGCCCCGCAGCCGTCTGCCGCGCCCTGGTCACATTCCGCGTCATTCCCGACAGGTGCACCGGATGCAGGCAATGCGTCAAGGTCTGCCCGACGGAGGCGATCACCGGCCCGCGCTCCCAGCCGCATAACCTCGACCAGTCGAAGTGCATCAAATGCCGTGCCTGCTACGAAATTTGCCGGTTTGACGCGATCGCCGGAGACGCTATCGTCATCGTCTCGTAAGGCGGATTTCGCTCATAGTGGCGAACGGCGAGCGGATGGACTTTCAATTCCGACTCGTCTAGAATAGGGGCCGTGGCTGAGAACAAGACTTTAACCGTCTCGAACGTCATCATCGCCGTTTTTGCTGTCGGCGTCGTCCTCCGGCTGACGAAAGCGGTGCTCTTTCCCTTTTTCCTCGCGCTTTTCATCTATTTCATCCTCTCGCCCGTCCTCGATTTCTTGAGGATCAAGCTCAAGATTTCAAAGCCGATCATCATCGTCGTCCTCGTCGTCCTGACGTTTTCCTGGGTCTACCTTACCGGCGTCATCTTTTATTCGAGCGGCAAGACCTTTGCCGTCGAGCTGCCCAATTACGAACACAAGCTGAGCGGCGTCCTGGATTCTCTGCGCAGCAGCCTGGGCTTGTCCAAATCGCAATGGGATCCGCTGGCTTGGGCCAAGAACCTCGAAATCGATAAGATCGGGGCGTTTTTTCTGACATCGCTCGGAACATTCGTGAACTTCATCTCCAACCTCTTCCTGGTATTTGTTTTTCTCGTCTTCATGCTCGCCGGGCGCGGCCGTCTGACGGTCAAGATCAAGAACACTTTTCCGGCGCACCAGGCAGCCCATTGGAACAGGATTTTCGAGAAGATCGACGGCCAGATCCAGAAGTATCTGGCAATCAAGACCGTCATCAGCCTCTTCTCGGGCATCCTGACGACGATCATCCTCGTCATCTTCGGGGTCCATTACGCCGTGCTGTTCGGCATCATCACCTTCATCCTGAATTACATCCCGAACATCGGCTCGTTCATCTCCAAGATATTTCCTTTTCTCCTCGCCCTTCTCCAGTTCGATAGTGTCTGGCCGGCAGTCTGGGTCCTGGTGGTTTTGATCGCCGTCGACGCCGTAATCTCCATGATTCTCGAGCCGAAGCTGATGGGGACGGGCCTCGGACTAAGTCCCCTCGCGATCCTCTTTGCGCTCTTCTTCTGGGGTTGGCTATGGGGCATTCCGGGCATGATCCTGGCCGTGCCGCTCATAGCCATCCTCAAGATCATCAGCGTCAATTTCCCGGCGCTGAAATTCGTCGATGTTCTGTTGAGCAAATAGAAATTCCCGGCCGCGTCCAATCCCTCGTCAATTTGCCCCCGGGCTTCCTTCGCGGTAAAAAGTTCGAAATTTATCGATAAAGGATTTCGTCCGGGCGGATCGGTCGGGTGATTCTCAGCGCGGGGTGAGAACTCTCGTCTGGCGCGAGGCGTCCTTGATTTGGGCGAATTGGGCCAGGATGTGGTCGAGATAGACCCGGCCTCCGAAGTTTTCGCGAATCCGGCTTTTGGCCGCGAGGATGAGTCTCTCCAGGGCTTCGCTCTTTTCCCCGGTCGTGTAGGATTGCGCGCTGCCGGCGAGGATGACGCTCGGCTCGTAGCGGCAGCCGTCCATGCTTCGATAGACCGCTTCGCCGGCCGCATTCCCTGATTTTCGCTCCTCGCCGGGAATCACGAGGATGCCGCGGCCGCGGCCGATCTTATCTTTTGCGTATTCCAGGGCGAGGATCGCCTCTCCGTCTCTGAACTCCGGATCCTGTTCGGCCAGGTCGCGGAGCGGCGCTTCGATATGCAACGCCAGCCAGGCCATCCGCTCGTCCTTGAAAAAATCATCCCGCGCTTCGCTCTTTTTCGTGGAATGCTCGACCTTTTTGCGGAGCGTCTTTTCATCCTGGTAGGACTTATGCTCGGCTAAAAAACGGCAGCTCGGGAGACAGGCTACGTCCCGGTCCCTCAGGCTCCCGCAACACAGGGGGCAGAGATTGTCCCTGAGGGCGGGGCAGCGGCGCTTAGCTTTTCTCTGACGGCAGCGGGAGCATTTGGCCATAACGGGTCGGATTAGATTATTTCTTGAAGATGAACGTTTCTTGGGTCAGCGCCTTGATCTTTTTTCCGAAGAAGCTCTTGAGCGCGATCTCGGCGGCCTTCAGCTCGGCGCTTTTCCGCGACGCGCCCCGGGCTTTGGCCAGAGCGGTCTTGTTGACACAGACCTCGACGACGAATTCCTTCTTGTGGTCGGGCCCTTTTGCCGAAAGCGTTCTATAGGTAGGGGCGGGCAAGTCCTCTTTATGCAGGAACTCCTGCAAGGCCGATTTATAATTATTGATCTGCATCTCTTCGTCTTTGATTTTCGTGAACGAACCTTTCAACAGGGACTGGTAAAAGCTCCGCGAAGCCTCAAAGCCTCCGTCGAGATAGATCGCGGCGACGACGGCCTCGAACATCCCGGCGAGAATGCTGTCTTTTTTCCGCCCGCCGCTCTTCTCCTCGCCCCGTCCGAGAAGGATGAAGGGGTCGAGGTCGATTTTGCGGGCGAAGGCGGCGAGGGCGATCGTGCTCGAGGCGGAAGACTTGAGCTTCGACAAGTCGCCTTCGGTCGCTTCCGGGTAGGTTTTGTAGAAGTGATCGGCCGCGATCAGCCCGATGACCGAATCTCCCAGGAACTCCATCATCTCGTTGTCTTTGGACTTCTCCGGATTCTCGTAAGCGTACGAACTGTGGGTCAAGGCGCGGAGAAGAAGGTTCCTGTTGCGAAAACGGTAACGGAGCTTTTTCTCGAGCTCCGGGACTTCGCTCTTGATTGTCTTTTTCTTCGAGAATGGGTTCTTCATGATCCGAATGGATAAACGATTTTTCCGCCGACGACGGTCATCGCCGGCGCGCCGCGGAGCTTCCAGCCGTCGTAGGGGCTGATCCGGCATTTGGACTCGAAGGCCCCGGCGTCCACGACAATGTCTTGGTGAAGATTCAGGATCGTCAGGTCCGCGTCCGCTCCGACGGCGATCCGGCCTTTCGACCCGAGGCCGAGAAGCGCGGCGGGCCGGGTCGAACACATCTCGATAAGACGCGCGAGAGTGATGACATTTTTTCCGACGATCCGGTCATACAGCAAGGAGACCGCGGTTTCGAGTCCGGCCATTCCGAACGGCGCTTTTTCGAGCGGGAGGGCTTTTTCTTTGGCGGCATGGGGAGCGTGGTCCGTGGCGAAGACGTCGATCGTGCCGTCCCTGACCGCCTCGACCAACGCCCGGACATCTTCCGCGCTCCGGAGCGGCGGATTGACTTTGTACGCCGTTTCGCGGTTTTCGAGACGATCCTCGGTCAGAAGGAGATGGTGCGGCGTCGCCTCGGCCGTCACACGGATGCCCCTTTTTTTAGCCTCGCGCACGAGCCCGACCGATCCTCGGGTGCTCAGGTGGGCGATGTGAATTCGCGTTTCCAGGCTTTCGGCGAGAATGATGTCCCTCGCGACCATGATCTCTTCGCAGGCGGAGGGAATTCCGCCGACCTTGAGTCGCTTCGAAAGCGGGCCGTCATGGATGACGCCGCCTTCGAATAAATACCCGTCTTCACAGTGGTCGATGATGAGCGCCTTCAGCGATTTCGCCCTTTCCATCGCGGAGCGCATGAGCCGCGTGTTTTGGACGCAGTTGCCGTCATCCGAGAAGGCGATAGCCCCGGCCGCCGCCAGGCCGGCCATGTCCGTCAGCTCAGCGCCCTGAAGCCCCGTTGTGATGGCGGCAACGGGGAAAACATTGACCGGGGCTTTTTTTGCCGCCCGAGACTTTATGAGACTGGTCACTTTCCGGGAGTCGTTCACGGGCAAGGTGTTGGGCATGCAGCAGACCGAGGTGAATCCGCCTTTAGCCGCGGCCCGCGTGCCTGTTTCGATCGTCTCCTTGTGTTCCTGGCCCGGTTCCCGGAGGTGGACATGCATGTCGATGAAACCCGGGGCGACAACGAGCCGGGAGGCATCGATAAGACGCGCGTCCCGCGCTTCGATCTTATCCTTGATTTCGATGATTTTTTCGCCGTCGATCAGGATATCGAGGGTGTCGTCGGTGCGTGACGCCGGATCGACGACTCTTCCGTTTTTAACCAGAAGTCTCATTTCTTCATCCTGCTCCTGCCCGGCGCATTTCGTTTGAATTCAACCGGCTCCGTGATCAGGACTTCGTCCTTGTTATCCAATTCCTTGAGCTTGACCTGGACGTGTTCGCGATGGGATGTGGGGAGGACTTTGCCGGCATAGTCCGCCCGGATCGGAAGCTCGCGGTGGCCGCGATCGACGAGGACGAGAAGCTGGACGGACTTCGCCCGGCCGAGGTCGAAGAGCGAGTCCATGGCCGCCCGGATCGTCCGGCCGGTGAACAGGACGTCGTCCACGAGGATGATGTCTTTTTTTTCGATGGGAAACGGGATCTCGGTCTTCTTGACCATGTTTTTCAGCTCGTTCTCGGAGAAGTCGTCGCGATAGAGGGTGATGTCCATCTCGCCCACGGGGACTTCCACGCCTTCCATTTCCTTGATAAGGCGGGCGATGCGCTTGGCGATATGGATGCCGCGGGTCCGGATGCCGATGATGACCAGGTTTTTCAGGTTGCGATTTCTCTCCAGGATTTCGGTGGCCATCCGGTCGAGAACGCGCCGGATTCTGGTCGCGTCCATGACGCCGGCTTTAATCTTCTCGTGCATGGGCTTTCCTCACCGTCTTTATATCATAAATGCTTTAAAAAATAGAGCCTGGCTGCCTTTTCGTCTTCCCGGATCCGGCGGATAAGCTCGCCCTCGCTTCCGAAGATTTTTTCCTCCCGGATTTTCTTCAAGAAATGGATTCGGACCGACCGGTCCCGGATGTTTTTATGAAAATCGAGGACGTGCGTTTCGATGGCGAAGGGGGGAGATGTTGGCGCGCGGGGACATGTTCCGAATTTCTGAATTCGGTACGTGTCCCCAGAATTGCTTTTATGCGTGTCCCCCGAATGGTCCGTGTCCCCGGATCTAAACGTCGGCTTGAATCCGACATTCGTAATCGAAGGCCATAGATGTGCGCGGGGTAACGCGCGGGGACATGTTCCAAATTTCTGAATTCGGCGCATGTCTTCGGAACGCGATTTCCTGTCCGTGTCCTCGGAATTGCTTCCTCTTTGAAATTCTTCGCTTTCGCTAATGAATTCCAACAAAGTTATAAAGACCCCTGGCGGGGAAATTTCGTTCGGAGTTTCGATATTGGCCGTCGGAAATCCGAGACGCGTCCCCCGGTTTTCGCCCTTGACGACATCTCCTTCGACAGTATATGAACGGCCGAGCAATTCATTCGCCCGGCCGACCCGGCCCTGCGCTATGAGCGCGCGAATCAGGCTCGAGCTGACGACCGCGCCGCGTCTTCTGACGGGAGGAATGGGGCTTACTCGGTAGCCGCATTTCGCCCCTAGACGGCGGAGAAGGCGGATATCGCCCTCCCTGTTTTTCCCGAACCGGAAATCGGAGCCGACGACGACGACCTTGGCTAGAAAGGCGTCCGCGAGAATTTTATTGACGAATTTTTGCGGGGAGAGGGCCGCGAATTCCCGGGTGAACGGCGCGATGAGCGTCAGGTCCACTCCGTAACGGGATATGCCTTCCAGCCTTTGCTCAAGCGTCTGGAGCATGAGAATATTTTTCGGGCCGAAAGCTCTTTCCGGATGGGGCGAGAAGGTGAGGACGCAGGAAGGGAAGCGCCTTTTTTCGGCCTCCCGGACGAGCGACTTCAGGATTTTTTGATGGCCGAGATGGAGGCCGTCGAAGTTGCCGATGGCCAGGGCCGTTCCCTGCGAGGGTGAGTGAAGGGCTTCGAGCGAGCGGATGATATTCATCGGACTTTCATCGCGGGAGAGAAAAAAGCGGGCGGTCGCGCATCTGGGCTATGGCCTCGAGCAGAGCGAAATTTTCATAAGGAACTCTAAAGATTGATGATATTGGCTTTTTCCAGGTATTTCGATTTGAGCTGGAGAAGGATCGACTCGAGGAATTTTTCCTCGTCTGGCTCGAGGTTGCCCTTCGTTCTGTCTTTGAGGAGGTCGAGAAGG
>Ga0299915_10004037_pt1 | contig 10654 bp, 9 predicted proteins | sample RVTome_13_FD_200263 | JGI IMG/M metagenome (GOLD analysis project Ga0299915, IMG submission 200263) | Soil microbial communities from uranium-contaminated site in the Upper Colorado River Basin, Wyoming, United States - RVT92D227 (version 2) ... | reverse complement strand
AATTTGAGCTGCTATCCTGTTATGGGGAAGACCTGCTCCGGAAAATATTGGCAGTTTTTGCCCTCTTACAAGAGTGTTCAAGCCATCTATGGAGGATATACCTGTCTGTATAAATTCATTAGGATAATCTCTGGCAAAGGGATTAATTGGAGCCCCATTTATATCCAGGCTTTTTTCCGGAATAATCTTATCTTTTTCGGTCTTTGGTTTTCCCAGACCTGTAAAAACTTTACCCAGTATATCGGAAGATACATACATATGTGTTCCTCTTCCTAAAAACCTTACACTGGTATTCTCGGAATCTATCCCTGATGTGCCTTCAAATACCTGTACGAGTGCATTATCTCTATTAACTTCAAGCACCCTTCCGCTTCTTATGCTTCCATCGTCAAGCTTTATATCAACCAGTTCCTCATACTTAACCCCTTCAACACCCTCTACATGAAGTAGTGGCCCGGAGATAGCAGTAATACTTTTATATTCCTTTAACATCTTTACTCCTCTATTATTGAAGAAAATTCTTTATCTATATCTTCTTTGATTTTATCAATATTGCCGATATCTTCTTTCTTTATATATTTCATCCTGGCTATCTTTTCTCTAACCCTCATATTCTCTATGGCTTTAATATCAACATTCATTTTCAAATAATTAGTTGCTTGATTGTGGAAATATATAATTGTATTTATCATTTTGTATTGTTTTTCTATTGGTGAATAAGTGTCTACTTCATGAAAAGCAATCTGATGCAGAAAATCCTCCCTTAACATTCTGGCCGTAAGCAGGATTAATCTATCAGATCCGGACAGGGCATCTATTCCTACCAGACGGACAATCTCTTCAAGCTCCGATTCTTTTTCAAGAATTCTCATTGCTTCTGCCTGAAGATCAAAATAGTCCTCATGTATATTTTTAGTAACATAATCCCTTATATTATCAATATAAAGGGAGTAAGAATTCAGCCATGATATTGCCGGAAAGTGCCTGCTGTAAGCAAGCCGGTCCTCAAGTGACCAGAAAACTTTTACAACTCTTAATGTAGCCTGCACAACCGGATCAGAAAGGTCGCCTCCCGGAGGAGATACTGCACCAATAACCGAAAGAGCTCCGAATCTTTCACTAGTGCTCGATAAGCATTTTACCATACCTGCTCTCTCATAAAATGAAGCCAGTCTTGCCCCCAGATAAGCCGGGTATCCTTCCTCTCCGGGCATTTCTTCCAATCTACCTGAAATTTCCCTCATTGCTTCTGCCCATCTTGAGGTTGAATCAGCCATCAATGCTACCGAATATCCCATATCTCTAAAATATTCAGCTATGGTAATTCCGGTATAAACAGATGCTTCCCTTGCCGCGACAGGCATATTTGAAGTATTGGCAATAAGAACGGTCCTCTTCATCAAAGGAACCCCTGACTTAGGATCAATCAGCTCGGGAAATTCCATAAGAACATCGGTCATTTCATTGCCTCTTTCGCCGCATCCTATATATACAATAATTTCAGCACTGATCCATTTTGCCAGCTGATGCTGGATAACTGTTTTACCTGAACCGAATGGTCCGGGAACACATGCAGTGCCGCCCTTTGCAATTGGGAAAAACATATCTATAACTCGCTGACCGGTAAATAAAGGCATATCCGGACTAATTTTATTAAGGTACGGCCTGGGCTTCCTTACCGGCCACCTCTGCATCATTGATAAATTTATATTGCCATCCTTACTTTTTATTACTGCTATGGTATCTTCAACTGTAAAATCACCTGACTGGATCGATTTAACTTCCCCGATTATTCCAGGTGGAACCATAACATAATGTTTTACTATTTCTGTTTCGTTAACAAAGCCCAGGAAATCACCACCACTAACCATATCACCCATTTTTGCAATTGGCTCAAATCTCCATTTCCGGTCTCTATTTAATGCCGCCGCAGAAACACCCCTGGCAATATAATCGCCGGTATTTTCATATATTTCATTAAGAGGCCTTTGAATTCCATCATAAATGGACTCAATGATACCAGGTCCGAGCTCCACAGTTAGAGGTTCGCCTGCCGTATATACCGGTTCCCCAACTCCTATACCGCCTGTTTCTTCATAAACCTGTATGGAGGCAAGATCTTTATTTAGCTCTACTATTTCACCCATTAATCTCTTGTCAGAAACATGAACAACATCAAACATTTTTGAGCCATACATATTTCCGGCCACAACCAGCGGGCCCGCTACCTTAACAATTTTCCCTAAATTACTCATTTATTTGCTCCTATTTTTTTCTGCCATTATATCCGCCCCTACAGCTTTTATTATTACTCTTCTTAAATTTTTAACCGCATAATCATTTCTTTTCCCCAATCCCGGGATTACTACTATCGAAGGCAGCATCTTATCTGCATATTCTTTAATCAAATGATCCAGTTTAAGTGCTATAGTTTCAGTCATAAAAATAATTCCATAACCATCCTCTATAATCTGCCTTAGCTTTCTTTCCGCTTCACTAACTTCTTCAATATCACAATCCAAGGGAAAGATATCAATCCCTGCTGCTTTAAATATCAACATAATGTCATTTTCTCCAAACGCAGCTATTTTAACACCCATTTAAACCTCTACTTTATTTTTTATTTTAGCAATATCAATACTGTAGAGAATACCGGTAAATATAATATTTAAATACTTTAGTTCTATTTTTTTCCGTAAAAAAAATAGAAAAACTCTCTCCAGATTAGAAACCGAATATTTAACCGGATCGAAAAAATCAAGATAAAACAAATCCTCACCTTTCTCAAAAGAGGAAAATGTACCCTCGGAATGCAGGATATTAGTTCCTTTAATCACGATATCTGCATAATCCGTTCGCTCCATTTCTTTTAAAAAAAAGTCGAGGCTTTCGTCTCCAAATTTCATCATAAATTCCTTTGGAAGAAATCCATTATCATGCAAAAAACGACTAAAACTCAAACTATCCTTAAGATGTTTATTCCTGTAAATGTTTTTTATATTAAGTATATCTATAATATGCTTAAAATAATCTTTAATAAGCCTGCTGCTTAGTTTTTCAATGGAATTTGAAACTTGTTTTAAATAAAATTCCTCAAGTTCGAATTCCAAAAACCGGTGATTTTTCTGCCTCTCTATAAGTTCTACAGCAAACCTTAAGATATCCGCTACAGATGGATTTATCTCCTCATAATTTCCAGTCAATGCTGCATTCCTTAACTTTTCGTAAGGATATAATATGGGAATAAATAGTCTCCCTAAATCCGTATCTAAAATAATCGACTTGATAATCACCTTTAAGTTGTGCAGGTTCCCTTCAAGAAACAGCAGATCCCCAGCTGCCTGATGTCCGGGTTTTAGCCTATCGCTTAAAAATCTTATTGCAGTGCTGTACTCACCTACTATAACTTCCTCAAAGTTCCTGGAACTCTCGATATCATTTATATATCTGGAATAAACTGTATCTCTCAATACTCTGGTAAATTCATTTAATTCTTGAGATTTAAGCATCCTCTCAATTCTATTTTTATCCAGAAATTCTATTTCCCTTACTCTGAGTTCCGCGCATGTAAAAAGATAATAACTGTCATCAATAATATCATAATTTACCAGCTTCAATTATTACTTCTCCTTGCCAAATAGGTATAATGCCGCCTCCATCCTGACATCATCAATATTTGAATCAACTAAAATATCAGGAGCTATATTATATTCTGCTTTTCCTTTAGTTATCTTGATACCTTTTTTAAAATCCGGCTTCCCGTCTGCTTTTTTTAAATCTGTAATAGATTCAATCATCTTGTCGTCAATACCAGCTTCTTCGCTTCCAATCTGATAGTAACCGCTTTTTATATTCAGTATCTCTAAATTTTTTTTCAGGAATTTTTCATAATCTTTTTTATTAATATTTGAAAGCCTTCTCTTTACATTTTCAATGACATCATCAATAAGACTAATTTTATATACAAGTACCTTTTGATCCAGTTCCGATTTGATTTTTGACAATTCAATATTTAAAAATTCTTTATATCTCTGCCATGCCTCCAGTTTCCCATCGCGGTGTATCTCTATTGCCTTATTTTTAGCTTCTTCTATTATCATTGAAGCTTTCGCTCTGGTTTCATTCAGTTCCTTTTCTCTTCCTTTTACCGCGTCATCCAGAATTTTTTTCGATACATTATCTAATTCCTCCATATTTTCCACCTGTCAAAATTGAACCGAATTAATAAGGAAGAAAGTTATAAGCAGTCCGAGTACTGCGTATGTTTCCACTAATGCTGCATAAATAACTCCTTTCATAGATTCCCTGGGTCTTTTAGCCACCAGACCGACGCCGGCTGCACATACCTTCCCCTGAAATATGGCTGAAACCAGTCCTGCAAATGCAACAGGCCATGCAGCAAAAAATAATTGCAGACCCTGCGCCATAGTTGCTATCTTGGAGATATTTCCAATAATCATAAAGGCACCGACAAATCCATAGAATCCCTGTGTACCGGGAAGCACTACCAGTAAAAACAGGCTTCCAAACCGGCTAGGATCCTCTGAAAGAACTCCTGCCGCAGCTCTCGCGGGATAACCAATTCCTACGGCTGACCCAATCCCTGACAAAATAACTGCCAGTCCCGCACCGGATATTGCCATTATCACACCTAGCGATAAATCTGACATTTTTCCTCCTATTACTAATCAACTATTGTTATATATTTATGTTCATCCTTTAAAGACTCAAATGGCCTTCCCCCACCTACATAAAATTTTGAGAAGAATTCGACATATTGAAGCCTTAGAGTATGGACAAAACCACCTAAAACATTAATTGCAATGTTGAAAACGTGCCCAACTATAAAAACTATAATCAAAATTACGACACCTGCAACCGGAATTGAGAGAAACTGAAATGCTATTTTGTTAATAGATATTCCAATACCTGCAGTCACCAGCCCCAGAGCCATGAGCCTGATATATGAAAGAAAATCACCTAAAAATGAAGTCAATCCGCTAACTATTGTCAGGTTTAAAAAACCTAAAAATATTCTAAGTCCCCAGCTCTTCTCACCTCTGGCTCCAAATAAAATAATAACTACGGCACTTGCCAGAATAGGCCACAGAAGAATCTTTGATATACCTGCGGGAAAAAGCGGTTCGGTAACCAGATTCATGCTTACCGCCATCTGTGAGGATAATAAAATTACTACCAGTGATGGAATAATGATTATCCAGGGGAGCCCATCCAGGAATGCGCCTCCCCAATCCCTGCGTCTAAGGCAATCAAAAAATTTAATAAAAAGACCGAAAACAACATGGATTACCCCCAGAAGCAGTACCAATCTGAAGAAGTTCATGGATCCCTTACTGGAATTGACCGGGTCCCCCAGAATCGCCAGCTTTGAAAAAAATCCATCAACACCCAGATAACGGGGCAAATCACCAAACCATCCATTAAAAAGTGCACCGGCGAACACGGTAAAAATTGACCCTGCAAAAATAAGCATAAGGAATTTTCTAATATTCCTCATTCTGAAGGCAAAAATTAAAGTGAGTGTTGCCAGTATGAGTCCATATCCTGCATCAGTAAGACAAAGAGCAAAGAAAATAACAAAGAATAACGAAACAAATGGGGTAGGGTCAATCTCAAAATATCTGGGAACTCCATAAAGATTCACCACCATCTCAAATGGTCTGAACAGCGGCTTATTTTCCAGAATAATAGGAATGCTTTCATCTTCATCCGGTTGAACCTCTACAACTCTGGCAGATTTAAAACTCTCAATTATAGCTATGATTTTTTTCTTATCCGTTTTCTTTACCCATACAGTGTGAAAAGAGATATAATCTGTAGAAAATCCGGATTCTATAACCTCTTCAATCTCTAGATTATTCTCAATATTATCAAGGTGAACGGTTAGAGATCTTTCATATTCCCCACATATTTTCTTTATTTCAGTAAGCAGGTATTTTTTTCTATTTCTATTAAGGTTAGCGCTTTTTTTAATTTTATCTAAATTCTCTTTGATGGTACCTATATAGCCGGCTATTTCCGATTCCTCAAAGAAAATACTGCTTAGATATTCTTCTGCATCTTTCTTATCCTGGTTATGATAGGCCAGGATTACATAGATGATATTTCCTTCTTTAGACAATTTCTCACAGGAAATCTTATTTTCATCCAGATTTTTTACAATTTCTTCAAAATCACATCCCTCACATTTTATAATCCCCAATTTTACGGTATAAATATCACCATCAGCTATATCCTCAAGATTACCCTTATAACAGGACCATATTTCTAGTTGATTAATCCTCGGTTCCATATCGGCAATCTTTTCATCAAGTGTCTCTATTTCAGTTTCAATTTCCAGAATATTATCCACTATTTCTTTGAAGTTTTTGTTTTCCAAAGTCTTTTCATATTCATTTCTCCTGATTACTAATTTCCCTGCTCTGGATGCAATCTTTTTTAGTCTTTTATCTTTAGAATCATTAAGAATACCCAGAGCTTCTTTAACCCTGGTATTATATTCTAAAGTTGCTCCTGAAGATGGGATTTCCAGATTGACTTTATCTGTATATGGTTTCACTTCAACAGAAATAGAATTTTTTTGTAATTTTTTAAGAATGGCTTCTGTACTGGATTTATGTGAAATAATAAAAAGTTTGCTTAATTTAGCAACTGTCATTAACCTACAATCCTCTGGATAATTTTTTCAATAGCTTTTTCCTGATTAGACTTAAAAATATTCTTTATTTCTTCCAACCTTTTATTGTAATCCTCCTCCATTTTTACTGCTTCCCTGGCTGCATCATTTTTTGCCCTTTTTTCGGCTTCTACAAACATGACCCTTACTTCTTTTTCGGCTTCTTTTAGGATTTTTGCTGCTTCCTCATATGTTTTCTCAATAATCTCCGCGGATTCCTTTTTAGATGAGACTATAATTTCCTTTGCTTTTTTCTCGGTTTCTTTTATTTGATTAATGATATTGTTAATCATCTTTAGAAAAAAATTAAAAATCGCTAATATTATAACAACAGGACTTGGTGTGTCAACAAAACCTGTTTTTTAAGGTTAACCTTTTAAAAAAATGGTTAAAATATCTTGCCGGCAGCTGAATTAAGAAAATAACCTAAAATCAAATCCATAAGGGAGTAGCTAATCTCCTCTTTTATGATATAAGGCTCACCTTTTATTCCACCTAACCGGGCAGCTATATCTATTGCATCTTTATAGTTCCCAATTCCATCAATCAAACCAAGCTCCAGAGCTTCTGTTCCCAGAAAGACCCATCCTGTTGCAAGCTCTTCTACCTCGCTTATATCCATATTTCTGGCTTCGGCAACATCAGAGATGAATTGCCTGTAAATCTCTTTAAGCTGAGCTTCAAGTAATTTCATTTCTTCTGCGGTAATCGGTCTATCAGGACTCCCTACATCCTTATACTTCCCCTGTTTTATAGTTGTATATTTTAATCCCAATTTTTCATATAAATCCTCATAGTTAGGAATCTGCATTATTACCCCAATACTTCCAACAGAAGAAGAACGGTTGGCAATTATCCTGTCAGCGGCACTTGCAATATAGTACGCTCCTGAAGCACAGGTATCACTGACCGATACTACAACCGGCTTTTCCATTTTCCTTAGTTCTTCATATATTTCCTGGGAAGCGGCAGGACTTCCACCCGGACTGTTCACTCTAATCAGGATTGCCTTTACATTGGGATTCTTTTCTGCCTCATCCAGCTGACTGATTATTTCTTCAGGGGTAACTGTTTCCCCGCTGAGTAGGCTTGCATATTTTTCGCCGGATATTACACCCTCCAGCCTGATTTCATAAACAGAATCACCCACATTATAAGAAGCTCTGCCAAAACCCCCGCTAAGGAGCCCTATAAAAAAACATCCCGCTGAAAACATGGACAGCACAAAGATACAAATAAAAACAACACCTACTATTTTACCTGTACTCCACCTTGCCAATATAAAATCCTTTCACTCAATGCTTATATTTTATTTAAATTTAATAAAATTTTTAAATTAGCTTCTAAATTTTCCTCTTATACCCCTATACCGCAAATATTCTCCGCTTTATTTTAGCAGTAATATAATAATTATAGAATAGCTTCAAATGATTTATGGGCGTTATTTATAAAAGTTTTTAAGAAATAATATTTATTTGGATCCCTAATATTTTACAAGCTCATTCAGGCTTGAAATTTTATGATAATATTCACCGGACCTCTTTATTTCCCTTTTTAAATCAGGAGAATTATAATCTACCGAAACCAGACCGAATCTTTTAGAGGGACCGTGTGCCAGCTCATAATTATCAAAAGTGGACCAGTGAAAATAACCCCTTACGTCCATTCCTTCATCAATAGCTTTTTTTACATGATACAAGTGGTTATAGATATTTTCTACCCTGAGTTCATCATTATTGGTGCAGGTTCCATTCTCTGTAATAATTATCGGTTTTTTATATTTATAATGAAATTTTTTAATTAAATTATAAATACCCTCCGGATAGATTTCCCACATGTCATCATATCTCAAACCCATGCTGTCCAGAGCTTTTTTGCCTCTTTCATATTTTGATATTAGTATTCTCCCATAATAGCTGAATCCTATGTAATCCACTTTCCCATCTTTTGTGAACATCTCATGAATATGCTCGAACATATAATAATCCATGAACCACCTTAAGAAATTTTGCCAGACAGATTTTTTTCTTAAAGGTTGAATGAACATACATGCTTGCGATATACCTACTTCTATATGCGGATAATTTTCTTTAATATAATCGTATACTATTCTGTGAGCTTTACATATATTGCTTAAAACCTTACTCCTAAGATAGGGATTAATCCTTTTTGGGGGAAATTCTCTTAAAATATATGCCATAATAGCGTAAGCACCCGGCTCATTAAATGTGTTGATGTAATCAATATAATCAGAAAACATATCCAGCACCTTCTTCGCATAATCGAAATATACATCAACAGACTCTTTAACTGCCCATCCGCCTTTTTTAATCAACCACAATGGATTTGAAAAATGATTTAAAACAAGCATTGTTTTTTTATTTTCTTCTTTCAAAGTTTTAAATATATCTTTATAATGAGCTACAGCTTCATTATCCAGAAGCTCAAAAGCACTTTTTTGCAGTCTTGACCAATCCATACTGAATCTGTAAGCATTTCCCAGATATAATATGTACTTGAGATCTTCCTTATATTTCCGGTAATGATCTATTGCCACATCCAGCTTTGTTCCGTCCGCTCCTATGAAGTTTTGCCATTCTGTATAGCCGGCTCCCTCAATCTGGAAAGCTGATGTTGCAGTTCCAAAAATAAAGTTTTTAGGGAAATTAAAAGAACCCATTTTATTAAAATAAACCTATAATATTCCTAATTATACCAGTTATATTTGCCACTTGTAATTTACAATTACATACCCTAAGATTGTATCACAACTCTTTAAAATTTATTTTTTATAATGGACACATTTCTATTATATCAATATTTTATTGCTTCAATTCTAGTATTATTTTTAATTAATTTCATTATTAATAATATTTTATTTAAAAGCACAGCTAATTACTCGCTTCCTGAATCTTTAAAAAAATCCACACCGCTGGTATCAATACTGATTCCTGCCAGAAATGAAGTGGAAAATATTAAAAGATGTTTGAGGTCCCTGCTGAAACAGGATTATCCCAATATAGAAATATTGGTTCTGGATGATAATTCTAATGACAGCACTTCGCTATCTGTTAAACAAATGGCAGAAAAAGACGGCAGAATAAAATTGATTGCCGGCAAACCATTAAAAAGAGGATGGATGGGTAAATGTTATGCCTGCTGGCAGTTATCAAAATATGCAAAAGGGAAATATTTAATCTTTACCGATGCGGATACACTGCACTTTGAAAACTCGATTTCCAGCGCAATCGGCTGTCTTACTGGTAATAATCTGGATGCCCTGTCAGTGATTCCGAGACAGATAATGGTAACTTTACATGAGAGATTGGTGGTTACATGGGTCCATTTTGGGATTCTAAGTCTGCTGCCTTTGTTTCTTATTACTAAATCAAAGAATCCCCTATTCTGTACCGCAAACGGCCAGTTTTTATTATTCAAAAGAGAAGTTTACAGAAAAATCGGAGGACACAAATCCGTAAAAGCTAAAATTCTGGAAGATATACATATCTCAAAAATGGTAAAAAAACATGGATATAAATTCATGATATTCGATGGAAGCAGAAATATTTATTGTAGAATGTATAGAAACTTCCACGAACTGATAAGAGGATTTTCAAAATTTATGTTTGCGGCTTTTGATTTCAAATTATTCACTATGATAATAGTTATTTTGCTGATATCGGTATTATTCTTATTCCCGTTTATTCTGCTTCCCCTTGGTCTTATATTTTTTGATTGGCCGGCAATAGTAATAGACCTGATCATTCTGCAAATCCTAATTATTCTTGTTATGAGAATAGTGCTGGCATTAAGGCTTAAAAGCAGGATTCTCGACACACTCCTTCATCCTATCTCAATGACATATATAATATTAATCTGCATTAATTCTGTTTTCCAGACCAGATTTGGAGAAGGAGTATCCTGGAAAGGCAGAAGATACGATGTTTATGGTGAAGA
>Ga0299915_10004036_pt1 | contig 10655 bp, 8 predicted proteins | sample RVTome_13_FD_200263 | JGI IMG/M metagenome (GOLD analysis project Ga0299915, IMG submission 200263) | Soil microbial communities from uranium-contaminated site in the Upper Colorado River Basin, Wyoming, United States - RVT92D227 (version 2) ... | reverse complement strand
GAGCCCAGTATTGAAAAAATGGAGTGCGGCTTCTTTCGCCTTTCGTATTCCCCTCTGGGTATTGTAGGCGAAGTCGAAAAAAAGGAAGAATTTCCGGCCCATTCTTTCGGCGGGGAGGGATGTCGACGCTAGAGTCGCGGTTTCCTTGGCCGGCTGAAGTTCGGCTTTTTGAGGGAGTCCGGCAAGCGTGTGCTGCTCGAATTCGGTAATCGTTTTCGCGATGCCGTTGTCAGTGATGATAAAGTCCTCTTTTTTTAGGTCCTTGACCGGATTTCCCTTTTTATCGGCGACATAGACCTGGATGAGCTTCAGGGTGACCTTGACTTCATGCTTCAGCGGGATTTGTTCTTGGCGGACGCGTGTGGCGGCCGGAAGAATAAGGATGCCGGTGATAATGAAAACACTGATCGCAACGGCTGATAGTTGCTTAATGCTGAACCTCCCCCTTCCTTCCATACTCCCTCTATAAAGATAAAATGGAGAAGGCCAATTGTCAATTTAAACCTTTTTTTTCGAGGCTAACTCGATTTTTTGGCCACGATTTTGATTCGTCTTGAGACTTCGATATCTTTTAGGGTCGTGGATTCGCTCACGAAGAAACTCATTTTATAGTCGCCCGCGCCGAATTGCGGCAGGTCAAGCTCGAGCAGGAAGAATCCTTTTGAACCGTCTTTTTTAAAGGAAAGTACCTTGTGCGTAAGTGGAATGTTCTCGGACGAGGCGGCCGCCGCTAAGGACGTTGAAATCATAAGCTCCGGAGAGGCGATCTCCGTTATTTCGCAGGGCAAGATAGCAAATATCTTCTCGGTCCCGGCGTTCACTTTCTCGACAATCAAGCCCGCCTCGGGCGTGATCAGCCGATAAATGTCGTTGAGCGAAATAATTTGACGACCGGCCTTAGCCTTCTCCGACGATCTAAGATAGCGGGCTTTTTTCTCCGGCTCGAACAGGAGCGGCGGCCAAGCCGCCATGCCCGGTCCGGAAGGCAGTTGGGTTTTCACTCGGCAAGATGCCGTGGCCGCTCTTCCCGTTTCCGGGTTGCGGATGACGAGGCGGCAGGTATAGTCACCGGCCGGGAGCGAGGCAAAAGAATAATGAATGATGTTCCGACCCGTAAGCGAAGAGAAATCGATTTCGCCCCGCTGCGATTCAATGATTCCGCCTTTATCGTCCAGGATGACGCTCACAACCTCGTCCTTCGGTGATGCCGCCCCAGCCAGCTCGTCCGCATCGATCTCCGCGGTGATGACGCAATTTTTTCCACCGGTTTCCGGACACGGGAGCGCGACAAGCCCAAATGTTGACTCGACCTGAGAGTGCGGCATTTCGTTCAGGACCAAGTCCAGGAGTTGAATCTGTTTCTCAAGACCGCTCAGTTCATTAAAGGGCACGGGATTGAAATAGCCCGATTGGGCGTGGACTTCGACTCCTTTCCGCTTGACGCTAACCTTGATGTCGTGGAACTTTCCATCCCAGGTCTCGTCCACGTAATAGCCGAGAACATAGTAATTCCCGGTGATGTTATGGATCGCGTCGTTAATCGTCTCGTACTTGTCGACATCTCCGAAGTAGCCCCCTCCGGATCCGGCCGAAAATTCTCGGAGCGAATCGATTCCGCGCCAATCGTTGTCCTTGAAGTAGGCGCGACCGCCTTCCGTATTGATCGTGAAAACCGTACTCCCGGACGCGGCGAATTCTCTGATCATATCTTTGTGAAGGGTCATAACGGCCGGATGGTACTCCGATTCTAAGAAAAAACCGCTTTCCATCGATCTGAGCTCCGGCCTCAGGTAGATCGTAGGTATGCCGCTCGAAAAAAAGATGATATTCTTATTTCCCTGGATGTAACGCAGGGATCGGGCGAAATCCATCAGATACCTCGCATATTGGATGAGAGGGTTCCACGTATCTTCTTTTTTTGTCGAGAGTTGATATTGTTGGAGGCCTTCTGGATCGCCCGTCGCAATATCGAAAACATCCTCGTCTTCCCGAGCCACTCCTCCCATCGCCGGACTTTCCTTCCCGGCAAGTGCGGGAATGGTTTTCATCTTCCGTATGATTTCGCCCACCTTTGCATGATCTTGGGTCAGGGGACTCTGGATCACGAGACCCTGGATCGGAGCGATGGAACACATGGCCACTTCGTCCGATGGAAGAAGCCGCTTCTCAAGGAAATTTAGGGCTGCCTTTTTGGAAGTTGCGAGTCCGCGGACATCGTTCCGGACGATGTCGAAGAATAGGATAAACTTCCGGTTCAACCGGACGGGAGCCGCGGTCGGAACGGGCTTGCCTTCGGTCGCTATCGTTCTCGACCGCTCCAAATCCGACAGGAGATGTTTCTCGAAATCCGTAATCTTTTGAGGACGTTTGTTATCCCGGAGCTCGAAGTCGGCCGCCGTCAAATCGGTCACTGATCGCCCTTTCTTGTCCGTAATATAGACCTGGATAAGCTTTAGGGTAACCTTGACTTCATGCTTCAGCGGGATTTGTTCTTGGCGGACGCGCGTGGCGGCCGGAAGAATAAGGATACCGGTGACGATGAAAACACCGATCGCGACGGCCGATGATTGCTTTATGCTAAACCTCCCCCTTCCTTCAAAACTCCCTCTATAAAGATAAAATGGGCAAGGCCAAATGTCAATTTTTCTGGATTTATTTAATTTCGACCTCTACGGTGAAGAACTTGAAGCCCGTATAGGTGACGCGGGTCGTCGAGCGCACGAACGGCCGCCTTTTCTTGTCGAGATAGGCTTCTTCCAGGATCTGCTCGCTCGGGAAACGAAGGCCGTTCTTCTCCTCCCGGAATTCCGAGCGGATCGTGATCCTCGGCGACATTCCATAGCGTTTTCCTCGTTGCTTGAAAATGTCCGAGCGTCCGACCCGGCTTTCGTCCCATTCTATCTTAAGGATGTCGCCTCGGTCCGCGTCGATCCAGGCCTTCCCGTAGAGATACTTGGATTTTATCGTGCCGGGCTTCGGTTCGGCCTCGATGATGACCGCCGGCCGGCCGTTCATGGTCTCTTCGCCGGAGATTCGATATTCGAAGTCCCGCTGGACGTTCCGGCCGAACAAGCCGACGGGGCCGAGGAGGGCGGTTGTGTAGACAAAGACCGATGTTTTCAATTTGGCGTTTCGTTGGTTCGCCGGACGCCCGTTATCTTCGATGAGGGTACGGGTCTCGCGGAGCCCGCCGTCCTTTCGGACGCATTGGTAATCGTACACATAAGTGAATGTGCCGCTCTTTTCCCTGCGGCCGATATAGGCCTTGTAATCTGGTCCCGAATAATTCAACCTCAAGTCCGGCCGTTCGTTATCGAGCGATACGTCGATTTTTTCGCGGATCTCTTCCCGGCAGACGAAATCGAGGGCGGCGCTTTCGAGCTTTCGACAATATTCGGCCGCCTTTTCCAGCAGGGAGCCTAGATCGATTCCTCGCGCCGGCGGCTCCCCGGCGGAGAGCGATAGCGCCGCGGCGAGGATCGTTGAAACGACTTCAATCGTCCTTCGCGTGGCTTTGCCGATGATCATGACAACCTCTGCCTATCCGTGGAACGAGATTGCCTCCCTTTTATCGCGTTGTTCCCGGATCCTCGATCTTGAATACCCTGAGGATCGCCGTCTCGTCGGGATTCACTTCGATGAGATAGAGACGGTCGCCGGAGACCCAAATCGGATCGTCATTTTCCCGCGCGAGATTCTCAGGAAGCGGCAGATAAAAATTATCGAGATATCTCCCCTCGAGGTCGAACACGTCCACCAATTTTCCTTTTTTCGGGTCGATGGTCGACGTCAGGACCCAAAGACGGCCGCTGACGACGAACAGCGCGCGGATATCGTTCGAATATTTCTGGGTGGGAGGGATCACGGGTTTACCAGGGGCCAGGTAAGCGCCGGGCTTTTTCCATCGTTCCTCTTCTTCCGCGGTCGGTGGAACCCGATTGTATTTTCTGCGGAACGTTCGGATGACGCGGTCCGAAGCGGGGTCGTAGAGTTTTAGCAAATATTCCTGAGTGTGAGAGATGAACATCCGGCCGTCGCTCGCGGAAGCCGTCAGCAATCGGTTAAACTCGGTGAGCGCCCCTCCTCCTCTTCCACTCCGCATGACGTAGGTCTTGATGGGAAAATTCGACAGTTCCCGGACGTCCTCCCCGCTCCCGGACACAGAAACGAGGACCTGAGGCATGTCCACGACTTCGGATTCCGTCTTTCCCGCCGGGAAAGCCCATTTCACGAAAACGTCGCGGCCGTCGAGAGCCCGCAGAAATTTCTTCACAGCCCCTGCTTTTGGGCTGACGCGATACTCGCCGAGGTAATGGCCGTCAAGGTCGAAGCGCAAAACCTTTGTGAAATTGAAGACGACGAGCGTTCGGCCGTCGAAGCCGTAACTCACGGCATACTGCATTTCCCCCGGGCCCTGCCCGCGCTTATAGTAATTGCGCAGGAAGCGGCCGGAGGCGTCGAACTGGAGAAGTTGGTCTTTGGAGACGAGAAAAAACGAACCGTCCGGTGCGGCCTGGATATTCCGCGGCCACTCGAAATAGAATTCCTCGCCGCCGTCCCGCACGGTAGCGATTTCCTTGAACGCGACCGCCCGGCCCGCGTTTCTCGCCGCCGGTTTGGCGGGATTCTCGACGATCTCCTGGCCGAAAAGCGTCGCAGTGAAGGCGATAACGGCCAAAACACGAATTGTTTTATTCCAAATCACGGTTCACCTTCCCAAGATATTATCGCTTTTCAACGAATCTCATAGCTGTAACGCTTTACGAATTGATATCCTTCATCTTCCTTGACAGCATAGGCCTTGCCGTTCCTGAAAAAGAAATTTTTATTCGGGACCAGGCCTCTCATCCGGGCGAGAAAACGCCCGTCTTTATCGAAAATATCGAAAAGAATGGATTTGCCCCCCTCAGCATCGACGACGACCGCCAGCCAGCCGTTCTCCATTGGCGCCAAACGTTGAAAGAAAGGCTTATTCTTCGGAAAATGGATATGCTGCTTTACTTGATTCTTGATCGTCTCGGGTAGATATCGGAGGTAAGTGCTCCATTCGTTCTCGAAGAAATCGTCCTCATCCTTCTTCTCGATTTTAAGAGGTTCGCAATCTCTGGAGATCGTCCGGAGTTTCGCGCCTTCGGGCGAATAAACATGAATGACATATTTGTCCGAATAGCCGTAGAAGATCTGGCCGTCTGATCCCATGACATAAAAAGGATCCGGCTGAAAAATGGATTTACTGAGGTCCTCGGCTAGAGCTCGGGGATTGGGATTGGGTAATGGCGGAGGTGGTGGAGGAATCGCTGCAGAATAGAATTCGACAATTGCTTTAAATTGATCGTCGAAAATTCCGTATTTTCTCACAAATTGCGGAATCCCGGCGATTTCTAATAGCTTGGACTGGATACCAAGATAGGTTCCGGCCGGAGTCCATTGCAGATCGGCAAACTGCTCGTTGATCTGGCGCTGATTCAAGAACTTCCCGTTGAGGTCGAAAAAGACGATTTTTCGGCTGGCGAAGTCCAAGGCATAGATATTTCCCGCTCGATCGAATCGGGCGACAGAAATATTGGCGAACTCGCCGGGGCCTTGTCCTTTTTGGCCCATGGTCAAAAGATATTTTCCCCTCGGGTCGTATTTTCTAATTTGCTTTCGATCCCAATCGGTCACATAGATATTGCCGCTGCTGTCGGCATTGACCATGATCGTATTGCCGAACATGTAGTTCTCATCGCCCTCGCGGACGCCGATGGACAGTTCTTCCTTGAATGAAATGGATGTGACAACTTGCGAAGACAAAGTCGGAATTATTCCATTTCCTGATATGACAATCGTGAGAATCCCAATCGCTATGGAGATTATCCCCCGAACCATACTGCCCTCCTTCGCTCGCGCTTCAGCTTAATCGAAGCTCCGGATAAGGAGCTCGAACGAGCCCTTTTTTCAGTTCTTGACTATATGATAGCCCTTGCCGCCGAGGACGACAAACTTTTTTTTAAGCAGTCACGGTTAGATCCGAGCAGGTTATTTCGTCCGGACGGCGATTGAATTAGAATAGAGAAAGGTCGTCGGAGGGAAAAATGATTATCAAGCCCCATTGGATGACAAAATTGAAACGCCTCATCGTCATAGCCATTACAGCGAGCTTGACGGCCTGCGCGGCCGATCCTCAGGGCCATCCCACCAGAGAAGAAATCCGGAACGGCGTTAAGGTCATCCATAACCTGAAGATTCCGGCCGGGAAAGCGTTCAAGGATCTCGCCCTGCGCGAAGACCTTGTTATCGGGGGCGAGACTGCGGCCGAAGACTATATTCTCGTCCGGCCGACCGACATCGCCGCCGACGCCGCTGGAAATATCTATGTTCTAGATTATCGGGATTGCACCGTTAAAAAATATGGCGCCGGCGGCGTGTTCCTTGCCCGGATAGGGCGGAAGGGACAAGGCCCCGGCGAGTTCGAAATGCCCCTGGGGATGTGTCTTGATGAAGCGGGGTATCTCTATGTCGGAGATGTCAACGCGGCCAAGATCGAGATATTCGACGAACAAGGCGTCTCTCGAAAGTCCCTCAGAGGGATTTTCTGGACGGAGTTCGCCTCGGTGCCCGGAGGAAAATTCGTTTTTGAGTATTCCGAGACTATCGGCGAAGGGAGCGCGGCTAAAAGGATCCTCCGGGTCGCTGCCGGTGACCCGGACAAAGCCCGGGTCGTGCTCTACAGCCGGGACCAGCTTCCTTTCCGGGCCGTCCAAAACAAGGATTTCCGGCTCGAGATTCCGCTCTATGTCCGCTGGGACATCGCTCCGGACGGAAGAATCTATATCGGAACGGCGAACCGATATGAGATCCAAGCCATGACCTTAGACGGCCGGGTGCTTTTCGCCTTTACGAAAGACTCCGATCCCATCCCCATCCCCCCGGACATCCGATCGGCCGCCCTCAAGCAACTCGCCGGTTCCAAATTGCCCATGATGCCTGTCGACGCGCGCGATTTCGAGGAGCACCTCAAATATTACCCGGTCTTCAAATCGATCACCGCGGACGAGAAGGGCCGGATCTGGGTCGAACTATTCCGGCCGGAAAGCGCGGATCATCCGACGACATTCGCTCTGTTCGACGTCTTCTCCCCCGCAGGCGTCTTGCTCTTCTCCACGAGGATTGAGGGGGATTTCACGGCACGCCCGATTTTTAAGAACGGCAACCTCTATGCCTTGCGTCGGGACGCAAACGGTTATGTCCAGGCAATCCGCTATCGTCTGCCGCGGGGGCTATGATAGCTCATAAAAATGCAGGAAGATGCTTTACCATAGAAACACAAGCTTCGTTTTATAAAAGAGAGAATCTTTCCAGGAAAGATTCTCCTTGGATGGAAGATGTTTTTTCAAGAATTGAGGTCAATATTCCGCTCATGTTATGATAGAAAAAAAGCTATCCGGGCCGGGCGGCATCCGAAAGCCACATAAGTGGAGGGTCCCATACGACGATTCAAGCTTATCCCGGTGCTTCTTCTAGGAATAGCGCTGGCGGTATCCGCGTTCGAATCCGGCGGGCAGAATTCATACCCTGTCGTAACCGCGGTCAAGGGAGGCGTCAAAGCGATTACGAATCCCGACTACCCCAGGGACGGCCGATTCATCGCCAAGCTCGTCGAGGAGATGTCCTGCGGCGAGGAGGCAACGCCGGAGATGGCGATGCTGAATAAGCCTCTCGATCTAAAAGTCGACGATGAAGGCCGCGTTTATATCATGGATTGGGGGGATACGCACATCAAAGAGTACGACGACCAGGGCCGGTTTCTCAGGACAATCGGCCGGGAGTTCACGCCCCTCAAGAATGCGCGATACACGGGACAGGTCGGCCAGAAAAAGACTTTGCCGGCGCTCACGCGGACGATCGTCTTCGACGATAAGGACAATCTCTGGCTGGAGCTATACAAAGACGATAAGACGAAGGGCTACACCTATGACGTCTTCTCGCCCGGGGGGATCTATCTCAAGCATGTCAAGCTGGACCAACGGATCTACGAATTCAAAAAAGGCAAAGCCTACAGCATCGTCCGTCCTGAGGAAGGGTATCCGTCGATCAAGCGCTTCCGGCTGGAATTGGCCCCGGAGAAATAAATGAAAGGGACGCCGCCGCTCTTTAAAATTTCGGCGTTATCGGTTTTGACTATATTTCTCTCTTGCGGTCAAAACAAGAACGATCGGAACGTGACGATCGAGAATGTCAATGGAGTGACGTATGTGAGGAATCCGGAGCAGGGGCTTTGGGATTCAGGAGGAAAAGCGAAAATTCGGCTGGTTCAAGAAATTCAAATCGGCAAACTAGACGGGCAAGAGGAATATCTTTTCGTTTATATTTCTGATGTAGCCGTGAACGGCAAGGGCGACATCTATGTTGCCGATCGGCAATTGAACGAAGTCCGAAAATTCGATAGAGAAGGCCGCTATCTTCTGACCATCGGCCGGAAGGGACAGGGGCCCGGCGAGTTTCAAAGCATCAGTACCATCTCCGTAAATAAACAAAATGATTTGTTCATTTTTGACAACATGCTTGGGCGGATCTCTATTTTTTCGGATAGAGGAGAACATAAAGAAACATCAAAAAAACTATTGGCTGGATCCTGGATTGAGCCCCGCAAAATATTTTTTCAAAATAAAGACTTTGTTTTTTTCGGCAAAGCGAACCAAGGCCTCAACCTGTTCCATGTCTTCAACGAAAAATGGGATGAAACCGATTCGTATATCGAGTATGAGCCGTCCGATGACAAGGAATTCGAAGAACACAACCTGGGATTTTTTCCGGGAAATTGCTTTGTTCAAGACAACGGAGACCTTCTCTATACGAAATACTATTACGATAATCAGGTGCGCGCTTATAGAAATAGAAAATTGGCAAAAATCATGACGAGGAAATCAAGCATTAAAAAGCCCTATGAGATCCAGGTCTTTCATGATGTGAATAAAGCGATGAGTATCCCCAGGGACCAGGATTACGACTTCAAATCATTCGGCAAAGGAATCGCTTTTATCGGCAAATCGTTCCAAAATTCCCTGGGCGTTTTTCAATTGCCCGACGGCCATATCGTAAACTTCCTGAGCATTCGAATATCAAAAAGCCTAAGGGTACTCTGGGTGGAGCTGTTCGATTCAACGGGAAAACTAATGTCTTATTCTAAGCTGGGCGATAATCTGAATTATGATATCCGCTGCATGGATTCGGGCGGACGTTTCTATGCCATCGAAAGAAAAGAATATAACAAGGTCGTCACGTTTAGATTAGAATATTGACTCCGGGAGTTAAAAAAACGGCGATATCAGCAGCGAGTTTAGCCTTAAGCTCAGGCACAGTGAGACGATCAACCATCCAGTCCTCGCCCGGAAATCAGCGGATGTGGAGTTCGTACGTCTCTTTGGCGTCGTTGTAGTCGAACCAGACGAACGCGTCGTTCTCGACATCATACGTAAGAGCGAAGGACTCAAGAACCGCGAAATTGGGCTTAAGCGGAAACCGAAAGCTTGTCTCTTGGACCCGGCCTTCGAGATCCATGACGATGACTTCGTAGAAACCCCCTTTCTCGGCCGGCGTGATGATGTAGATTCGGCCGCCGTCGATTTTGAAGCCGGCCATGGCCGGAAAATAGTCCGCCTCGATGAAATTGAAACTGGCCTTGGAGATTTCCCAGTATTTTGATTTCTGACGCTCTTTCAGAGCGGCCTCGAAATAGCTCTTTGGGATTTTGACCTTTTCGGCCGGATGCCGGATCTCACGGAGGAGGACTCCGTTCTCGTCGAACACGGAGATGAAAATGCCCTTCCTAGAGTCGGCGACAAAGATCTTGTTCTCAAAGATGGCATAATCCACGTAGTCCCTGACGAGAAGCACATCCTCTTTTTTGGCGGGAGGCGGAGACCCGGGAGCCGGAGGAGGCGGAGGGCCCGGCGGGAGCGCGCCATAAAACTCCTTAATAAGCTTAAGGTCCTTGTCATATACGCAGCCGACGGCGGGCGCCAGAGTCCCATCGTTTCGCCGCCGCATAGAGAAACCCACGAAATTATTCCCGACCGGAAGGAAGGCCAGTCGCTTTAAGTATCCCGGCTCCATGATTTGATCCAAGTACTTTCCGTCGAGATTAAAACGCATAATTTTATGGAAGTCCTCAATAACCAGACGATCGGGGAACACCGCCAAACGTCCCGGACCCATCGTGAATTCGCCCGGTCCCTGCCCCCCTCTGCCTATCCTCATCAAGAGGCGGCCGTCCTTGAGATCGTAAACGATAATGTCTCGGGCATCCAGAATATAAACCCGTCCGCCTTCCACGCAGATCTGGCGGGGGTGCTCCAGTTCCGGAAGCGGGATCATCCGGGCTGTGTCGCGCTGCACGCTCGTGGCCGCTGCCCTGGCGAGGCTGAGACAGAGAATGACTGCGGCGGCGATCGCCACGACAAGTCCGCGCTTGGAATTTTTCATGATGTCTCCTCCATGTAATAAGATGCCACCCGATCTTTGCTTAGAAGCATCGACTTTCTGAGAAAATGACAGCAAACTCTGTTCCAATTTCATCGGCTCGCGAGTCCACCCATGACAAAGAGTCGTTCGCTGTTTTGGCAATATTTTCCTTCGAATCTTGTAAGAATATTTTACAAGATTGTATACAGCTA
>Ga0299915_10004034_pt1 | contig 10657 bp, 8 predicted proteins | sample RVTome_13_FD_200263 | JGI IMG/M metagenome (GOLD analysis project Ga0299915, IMG submission 200263) | Soil microbial communities from uranium-contaminated site in the Upper Colorado River Basin, Wyoming, United States - RVT92D227 (version 2) ... | reverse complement strand
TGATCAGCGATACCTGATCGCGCGCCGCCGAGAACCCCTTCTTCTCGATCGTCCACGCGGCATGCAGCACCATCAGGCGCGACGCCTCGATCTCGGCGCGCGCCTCGGCGACCCACGCCTGCGCGATCTGGCGCGTCGCGAGCGTCTTCTCCTCGTCGATCTTGCGGCGCGTGATGTGCCTGCACATCGTGTCGAACACGCGCTCGCAGATCCCGATCCAGCGCATGCAGTGATGGATGCGGCCGGGTCCGAGACGCTCCTGGGCGATCAAGAACCCGGAGCCCTCGGGGCCGAGCCGGTTGGTCTGCGGCACGCGCGCGTTGCGATACCAGATCTCGGCATGGGTCCCGTAGCCGGTGCCCTCGTCGCCCATGATCTTGATGTTGCGAACGCGGTCGAAGCCCGGCGTGTCCGTCGGCACGATGATCATCGACGCGCGCGAGTGCGGCGGTGCTTCGGGGTTGGTCACCGCCATGACGATCGCGAACGCCGCGCCGTCGGCAGAGCTCGTGAACCACTTGTGGCCGTCGACGACGTAGCTGTCGCCATCCTTGTGGGCCTGACACGATAACAGCGTGGGATTGCTGCCCGGGTTCTCGGGCTCGGTCATCGAGAAGCACGAGCGGATCTCGCCGCGCGCGAGTGGCTCGAGCCAGCGCGCCTGCTGCTCGGCGCTGCCGTACTTGTGCAGGATCTCGATGTTGCCGGCGTCGGGGGCCTGGCAGCCGAACGTGTAGTGACCGAGCGGCGAGCGACCGAGGCGCTCCGAGACCAGGCCGTGCTCGACGAGCCCGAGCCCGAGCCCGCCGAGCTCGTGCGGCAGCTGCGGCCCCCACAGCCCGGCCGCCTTGCACTTCGCGCGCAGCTCGCCGAGCTCCTCGGAGGCAGCGGCGAAGCCCTTCTCGAACACGACGGCCTCGGCGGGCATGACGACGTCGGCGACGAACTTCTCGATCCGATCGAGCAAGGGTCGGACACTTTCGGGCGGATCAAAGTCCATGACGGCTCCTCGTTACCTGTGCGATTCGAGCGCTTCGGGAAGATGTGCGGTCAGGTTGAAGCTGACGAGCGAGAGCTGATCGGGCTGCCAGTCGAAGCCCTGGCTCCGGAACCGGAGCTCGGTGATCGACGCGTTCCGGATCACGACGCTGGTTCGCACCATGCGCTCGTCGGGAATCCCGAACGTGAGGCCGACCGCGACGCCGATCGGGCCCGCCGAGGTCACGCAAGCGATGCGCGCTCCCGAGCTTGCTGCACGGATCACGTGATCGAGCGCCGCGCGCACACGACCGACGAAGTCCCCGACACACTCGACGCCGGAGACGTGCCACTCGTCACGCGACCACCGGCCGAGGATCGTGTGGAACGCTTCGTCGAGCAGGCGGGGTGTGGGCGCGGTCGCCAGCGCCGCGAACTTCGGATCCTCGGCGACCAGCCGCGGCATCAGGTGCTGCAGCATCTCGAACGCCGGATATTCGGCGAGCTCGTCGAGTGTGCGCGAAGTGGGTAGCGCGGTGCCGGCGACTGACGCGGCCTCGGTCGCGAGGACGATCGTCTGCTGCTGGCGGCGTAGCGGTCCGGCGTAGACCCCGTCGAGGCGAGCGCCGGCCAGATAACGCCCCAGGGCGCCCGCTTGTTCCTGGCCTCGGGCCGAGAGGCGATCGTAGTCGAGCTCGCCGTACGAGGCCTGACCGTGCCGGATGAGGAGCAGGGTGCCCACGTGCGGCGCATCCTAGCCGAGGTCACCCGTGGACTGGGGACGCCGGGGTAGAGGACGCCTGACCCCAGCGAGCGATCGGCCGCGTGTCCTACATCTGCGCATGCCGTGTGATCACGAGCGTTCTGTTCACCGACTGTTGCCGACCAATGGCACGAAGCTTGGTACCTTGTCGGGATATGAAGCTGAGCATCGCCTTCGCGCTCGCGTTCGTGATCGGGTGTGGCTCCTCATCGACAGGCGGTGACGATCAAGGTCCGACCGGCGATGCCGACGGCGACGGGATCGCCGACTTCGACGAAGGGCAGCCAAGCGGCACGGACACCGACGGCGACGGGACGCCCGACTTTCAGGACGAGGACAGCGATGGCGACGGCATCCCCGACTATCGCGAGGCCGGCGACACCAACCTCGATACGAATCCGGTCGACAGCGACGGTGACGGCACGCCCGACTTCCAGGATCTCGATAGCGATGCCAACGGTCGCGAGGACTCGGTAGACGGCGTCGAAGATCGCGACGCCGACAACCAGGGCGACTACGCCGATATCGACGACGATGGCGACTCGATCAACGACATCGAGGAGCTCGGGGCGAACCCGGCGCAGCCGTTCGATTTCGACGGCGACGGCACGCCGGACTTCCGCGACACCGACAGCGACAACGACACGATCACCGACTTCTTCGAGACCGCGCTCGACTTCGACAGCGACGGCGCCGGCAACTATCACGACCTCGACAGCGACGACGACTGCATCTCCGATCAGCTCGAGTCCGGTGGCGTGTCGCCGCCGATCAACAGCGACCTCGATTCGCGTCCGAACTTCATCGACCGTGACAGCGATGACGATGGCGTGCTCGACGCGGCCGAGGACGCGAACTGCAACGGCGCGGCCGATGCCGGCGAGTCGAGCGCGACGAACCCCGACTCCGACGGCGACGGCGTGACCGATCTCGTCGAGACGGCCGCCGGCACGGATCCGACGAACCCGAACAGCAACCCACAGGCGAACGGCGACTTCGTGTTCGTCGAGCCGTTCATGGCGCCGCAGTCGCCGCTCGACGACGACCTCGACTTCAAGACGAAGTTGCAGTCGGTGGACATGTACGTGCTCCTCGATCGCTCCGGCTCGATGTCGGCGGAGATCACGAGCGTCAAGAACAACCTGTCCGCGGTCGTCAACAACCTGACCTGCGCGCCGCTCGGGGCCGGCACGCCGCCGAACTGCATCCCCGACCTGTGGGCCGGCGCGGCGACGATCGGCTACTCGGGATCGGGCGCCCAGGCGTTCAGCCACTTCGCCGACATCCAGCCGGCGCCGAGCTTCACCGGACTCCCGATCACCGAGCCGGGTGGTTGCTGCGCCGAACCGCTGACGTACGGGGCGTACGCGGCGGTCACGGGGGAGGCCAGCGCGCAGTTCGGCATCGCGGGGGTCGTGGCCCGCGCCACGTGCGCCGGCTCGCCCGCCGCGAACGCCGGGTTCGCGACGTTTGGCTATCCGTGCTTTCGCACCGCCGCGCTGCCGGTCGTGCTGATGGCCACCGACGAGCAGCCGCTGTCGCCCGGCGACACGAACAAGACCCCGAACTGGGACGCGATCGTGAAGGGGCAATACACGTCGAGGAAGGCCCGGCACGTCGGCATCCTCGGCTCGGGTTTCGGCGTGAAGACCGACGTCGATCTGCGCAAGATGGCGACCGACACCAACGCGGTCGACGCCGCGAACGGCAACGCACCGCTGGTGTTCGACGGCGCCGGTGCCGGGGCGGCCACCGCGATCCAGAACGGCATCCTGGCGCTCGCGAACGGACTGCCACTCGACATCAACGCGCTCACCGCGGACGATCCGGCCGACGCGGTCGATGCGATCACCTCGTTCGTCGATCACATCGAGACGCTGCAGCTGGGCACCGCGGCCTGCGCGAACGGCCTCAACGATATCGACACGAACGCCGACACGTTCGACGACAAGTTCGTCCAGGTCCGTACCGGAACGCCGGTGTGCTGGAAGCTGGTCTCGAAGCAGAACACGACCGTCCCGGCGACCGATCAGCCACAGCTGTTCCGCGCCACGGTGCGGGTGTTCGGCGACGGGATCACCCAGCTCGATCAGCGCGATGTGTTCTTCCTCGTCCCGCCCAAGCCGGCCGACGGCCCGCTGCAGTAGCGAGAACCTCGTCGCAATCGTTGACCTGGTCTCTGACGCCGCCGTGCGTTGTCATTGACCACAACGGCATGCTGGTCGTGCCGAGGACGAGCTTCCCGAGGACACGCGGAGCGAGCGGATCAATCGGTGGCGCTCACGTCCATGGCGCCGACCCGGTCAACGAACGCCAACGCCCGGACCCAGCTGCTCGGAGTTGGGTGCTAGAAGTACATCCGGCAGCTCTTGCAGTAGAACCGCAAGTGCTCCTCGACCCAGGCCATCGGAGCTTCGCACTGCGGGCAGGCCGGCGAGGGGCCGCTCGTCGCGGAGGAGGGCTTGTCCTTCGGGGGCGGTAACGACTGCGGTGCGGTCGACATCGGCACCTTGGTCGGCACCGGTGTCAGCCGAGGCGGAGGCACCGCGGAGGTCAGCACGGCCGCCGAGGTTCGCTCGGGCGGCTCGACCGGCGGCTCGAGCTCGCTCGCGCTGATCTTCTCGCGAGCTCGGGTCTCGATCTGGTCATCGCTCGAGTCGTCCTGTGCATCGCTCGCGTCGCTGGCGTACGACCGCGACTCGGACGTCGAGGTCTCGAACGGCACGCTCGGCGACGTGCTGTCCCCGGTCGCGAACAGCGGATCGGTATCGGCGGGCTGGCGCTTCACGAACGGCGCGTCGCCCGAGCTCTCGTCGCGCGCGACGGTCGCCGCAGCGTCGAACTCGCGATCGACGGTCTGCTTGTCGAAGTCGACCGTCTCGAGGCGCTCGTCGGCATCGGTCTCGGGACGTACCGGCAGCTTCATGCCGGGGGGGCCGGCGAGCGTCGCGCCCGGCGTGGACACCGCGGCCAGCGGGGGGGGCGGCACCGCCGCCGAGGCGATCGTCGGTTGCGAGCGCTGCGGGGTCGCGCGACCGACCGTCGGCGGAGGGGGTGTCGGCCGCATCGGCGGGATCGCCGGGATGCTAGGAGGGGCCACCGAGAGCGGCTTCATGCGGAGCGGGGGCGGCAACGTCTTGGATGGCGGTGGCGCGGTCGGGATCGGCGTCTGCAGCCCGATGATCGCGCTCACGGCGGCGTGCGGCAGCGGGGTCGGGGCACGGTTCGGGAGCGGGGGCGCCGCCATCGCAGGAACGTAGCCACTCGTGCCGCCCTGGTTCGGTGCGGCGTCGTAGAGCGGGCGGAGCTGGGGCGCGGTCGAGAACAACGGCTGCTGCTGCGGACCGCTGGATACGAGCGGTGCGAGATGCCCCGAGGGGCCAGGCAACATGCCGCCCGGGCTCGACGGCATCGGGCGTCCCATCTGCGGCTCGGGCCCGAGTGCGGTGGGGCGAAGCATGTCTTCCTGCAGCAGCGCGAGGACGTCGACCGGTGGTGGGGGAGGCGGTTGCATCATCGGAGGGCTGGGCGTCGCCCATCCCGGCGACTTCCGCTTCGCCTGCGGCAACATCGCGAGCACGCCGGTCAGGATCGACATCGCGGTACCGGCGAAGAACAGGTACAGGCCGTAGCCGAACGGCACGACCACCGTCTCCTTGGACTTGATGTCGGGGCCTTGCAGGATCAGCACGAGCGCCACGATCGCGCTCACCCCCGCCACGACCATCACGACCTTGCCGAACGATCGTCGTCGCTCGCTTCGCTTCAGGGTCAGGAGGCCGACGACGATCAAGCACAGCGCGAGCGCTCCGGTCGCGGCGAGCTCGGCGTACTTCGTGAAGATGAACCCGTTGCCGAGGGGCAAGCGCTGACAGCGATCCTCGACGCCTTCGCCGACCATGCAGCCCTCGGCGCCGCCGATCAATCCGACGTGAACATCCATCCGGTGGGTCTGGGTCCCATTGACCTCCGGATGTCCCGACCACCACGCGGAGGTCGCGATCGACACCGCGAGCAATGCCGCCGCAGTCAGCGCGAGGACCGCGCCGCCGACGCGAGAGGACATGGCTACGAGATTACCACGCAGCCAGCGCATCGAGGGCGGCGGCCGACGACGACGCGGTGCGAAACGACGTGCGAACCTCGGGCGAGAGCACCCCGGCCGCCACGGAGTGATCGAGGAAGGCCTCGAGCGGCGGCCAGAATCCGTCGATGTCGAGGAACACGATCGGCTTCGCGTGATAGCCGAGCTGGATTCCCGTGAGCGTCTCGAACGCCTCCTCGAGCGTGCCGAGCCCACCGGGAGCGACGATGAACGCATCGGCGAGCGTGAACATCATCGCCTTGCGCTGGTGCATCGTCTCCACGACGTGGAGCTCGGTGAGCCCGCGGTGCGCGATCTCGAAATCGACGAGGGCCTGCGGGATCACGCCGATGACGCGGCCACCGGCGGCGAGCGCCGCATCGGCGAGCACGCCCATGAGCCCGCGATGGGCACCGCCGTAGACGAGCGTGAGCTCGCGGCGCGCGAGCTCGCGGCCGAGCTCCTCGATCGCGCTCACGTAGGGTTCCCCCCGAGAGGACGAGAGGTACACGGTCACGGCCCGCACGGGCCGAACCCTAGCGCACCCGCGTGCTAGCGTGGGCACGGAGGCGCCTCGACCCGGTCGCGGCGACAACAATGACCGCCGCGCTGCGCTGGCACGACCGATCGTTTGCCGAGCTCGCGGTCTCGGAGCTCTACGCGATCACCGTGCTGCGCGAGCGGGTGTTCATCGTCGAACAGGCCTGTGCATACCTCGACGCCGACGGCTTCGATCCGGTGTCGCGGCACCTGTGGGGCGAGGCGGACGGGAGGATCCATGCCTACCTGCGGATCGTCCCGGCGGGCGCGAAGTTCGACGAGATCTCGATCGGGCGGGTCATCACCGCTCCGGAGGCGCGTGGTACCGGGCTCGGTCGCGAGCTGATGAAGCGCGGGATCGAGGCCTGCGGCGCCGTGGCGATCCGGATCGGCGCGCAGGCGCACCTCGAGCGGTTCTACGGCGAGCTCGGGTTCGTCCGTGCCTCGGCCCCGTACGACGAGGACGGCATCCCGCATCTCGAGATGCTTCGCGCGCCGTAGGCGGATTGCGCCGGCTTCGCGCGCATGCTTGGATGCGCCCCATGCGCATGATCCTCGTCGGACCGCCGGGTGCAGGGAAGGGCACGCAGGCCTCCCGCCTCGTCGATACGTATCGCATTCGGCATATCTCGAGCGGCGACATGCTGCGCGCCGCCGTCAAGGAAGGCACGAAGCTAGGGCTCGAGGCGGACGGCTACATGAAGGGCGGCAAGCTGGTGCCCGACGACGTCGTGATCGGGATGATCCTCGATCGGATCAAGCAGCCGGACTGCGCGAACGGGTTCATGCTCGACGGGTTTCCGCGCACGCGGCCGCAAGCCGAGGCGCTCGACCGGGCGATGCACGAGGCGGGAGTCGAGCTCGACGCCGTCGTCCTGATCGAGGTTCCGGATCCGCTGCTCGAGGAGCGCGCGGTCGGCCGCCGCAGCGATCCAGAGACCGGCACGATCTATCACCTCAAGTACAACCCGCCACCGGCCGAGATCGTCGGCCGGCTCGTGCATCGCAAGGACGACACCGCGGAGGCGGTCACGATGCGCGTGCAGAAGTACCACTCGGAGACCGCGCCGATCATCCCGTTCTATGCGAGCAAGAAGATCCTGAAGCGCGTCGACGGCGTCGGCGATCCGGACGACGTGACCCAGCGCATCACCGCAGTGTTGAACACCTGATGGCCGGCTTCGACCACACGATCATCGACGCGAAGTGGCAGGCGTACTGGGATCGCGAGCAGACGTTCGCGACGCCCACCGATCGTACGCGCCCCAAGTACTACGTGCTCGACATGTTCCCCTACCCATCGGGCGATGGCCTGCACGTCGGGCATCCGAAGGGCTACACGGCCACCGACGTCGTCGCGCGCGCGAAGCGCATGATGGGCTTCAACGTGCTGCGCGTGATGGGCTGGGACAGCTTCGGGCTGCCGGCGGAGCGCCGCGCCGAGCGCACCGGCGAACACCCGTCGGTGATCACCGCGCGCAACATCGGGATCTTCAAGGGCCAGCTCCAGAAGCTCGGGCTGTCCTACGACTGGACGCGCGAGCTCGCGACGAGCGACCCGCGCTACTACAAGTGGACGCAGTGGATCTTCGAGCTGCTGTTCGAGCGCGGGCTCGCGTACCAGGCCGAGCAGCCGGTGAACTTCTGTCCGGCACTCGGCACCGTGCTCTCGAATGAAGAGGTGCACGACGGCAAGTACATCGAGACCGGAGATCCGGTCGAGCGCCGCTCGATGCTGCAGTGGGTCTTGAAGATCACGCAGTACGGCGACCGCCTGCTCGAAGATCTCGAGGGCCTCGACTGGCCGCCGGGGACGATGACGAAGCAGCGCGACTGGATCGGCAAGTCGATCGGCGCGAACGTCGTCTTCAAGGTCGCCGGTACCGACCAGGCGATCACCGTGTTCACCACGCGGCCCGACACGCTGTTCGGCGGCACCTGGGTCGTGCTCGCGCCCGAGCATCCGCTCGTCGACCAGGTCACGACCGCCGACCAGCGCGCCGCGGTCGAGCAGTATCGTGCCGAGGTCGGCAAGCGCAGCGAGCGCGAGCGAATGACCGAGGCCAAGGATGCGCCGAAGACCGGCGTCCCGACCGGGGCATTCGCAGTCAACCCCGTCAACGGCGATCACATCCCGATCTGGATCGCGGACTACGTGCTCGCGAGCTACGGCACGGGTGCGGTGTTCGCGTGCCCCGCGGGCGACGAGCGCGACCACGCGTTCGCGAAGAAGTTCGGCCTTCCGATCATCGAGGTCGTGAGAGGCGGCGACAAGCCGATCGACGAGGCCGCCTTCACCGGCGACGGTCCGCACGTCAACTCGCAGTTCCTCGACGGTCTCCACAACGACGACGCCAAGCTCGAGGTGATCGCGTGGCTCGCCGAGCGTGGCCTCGGAGAAGCGAGCATTCGCTTCAAGCTGCGCGACTGGCTGTTCGCGCGCCAGCGCTATTGGGGCGAGCCGTTCCCGCTCATCCACCTCGCCGACGGCACGGTCAAGGCGGTCCCCAAGGATCAGCTGCCCGTGCTGTTGCCGGCGATCGACGAGTACAAGCCGACACCCGACGGCCAGCCGCCGCTCGCGCGCGCCAAGGAGTGGCTCGTCACCACCGATCCGGCGACCGGCCAGCCGGCGAAGCGCGAGACCAACACGATGCCGCAGTGGGCCGGCTCGTGCTGGTACTACCTGCGGTTCCTGTCACCGCAGCGCGCCGACATCGGCTGGGATCCCGAGGAAGAGAAGTACTGGATGCCGGTCGACCTCTACGTCGGCGGTTCCGAGCATGCGGTGCTGCACCTGCTCTACGCGCGGTTCTGGCACAAGGTGCTGTACGACGCCGGCCTGGTCTCGACGAAGGAGCCGTTCCCGCGGCTGTTCCACCAGGGAATGATCCACAAGACGTCGTTCAAGGAAGCCTCCGGCAAGTACCACTACGATCACGAGGTCGAGCCGCGCGACGGCAAGTGGTTCGTCAAAGGCACCGACACCGTCGTCGAGACCAAGCTCGATAAGATGTCGAAGAGCCGTTACAACGTCGTCAACCCCGACGACATGTGCGCCGAGTACGGCGCCGATGCGATGCGGATGTACGAGCTGTTCATGGGGCCGCTCGAGGAAGGCGTCGAGTGGGAGACCGCGGGGGTCTCCGGGACGCGGCGGTTCCTCGATCGCACGTTCCGGCTGATGATCGATCCCGAGACCGACACGCTCACCGGCAAGGTCAGCGAGGATGCCGACAAGACCAACAAGGAGCTCGAGCGCACGCTGCACGCGGCGATCAAGAAGGTGACCAGCGCGGTCACCGACCTGCGGTTCAACACCGCGATCGCCGAGATGATGGTGTTCGTCAACGAGGCCACGAAGGCCACGAGCATTCCGCGCTCGTGGTTCGAGCGGTTCGTGAAGATCCTCTCGCCGTTCGCGCCGCACCTCGCCGAGGAGTTGTGGCAACGGCTCGGCCACACCACGACGATCGCGTACGAGCCGTGGCCCGCGCACGACGAGTCCAAGCTCGCACGCGACGTGATGGTGATCGCCGTGCAAGTCAGCGGCAAGCTGCGCAGCCAGATCGAGGTACCGCTCGACGCGTCCGAGCAGACGATCCTCGCCGCGGCCAAGGCCGACGAGAAGGTCCGGCCGTTCCTCGAGGGCAAGCCGCTCAAGCGCGAGATCTACGTCAAGGGCCGGCTCGTCAACCTCGTGGTGTAGCCGGCGCGACATGACACGATGACGCCCATGCGGCTCGCGTTCGCCATCGTGCTCGCCGGGTGCTGGAGGACACCGCTCGAGGCGCCTCCGCAGAACATCGCGCCGCCGGAGGTGCGCCCGCCGTTTCCTCGGCACAGCGTGTGGACCGGCACGTATCGCTGCAACCAGGGCCTCAGCGCCGTGAGGCTGACGATCGACGCCAAGGCCAGCGGGGAGGCGGTCGCGCGCTACGAGTTCGGCCCGGTCGAGTCAAACCCCGACGTGCCCAGCGGCGCGTTCGAGCTCGCGGGGACGCTACGTGCGACGGGGCCGAGCTCGTTCGACGGTGAGCTCGAGCCGACGCGCTGGATCGAGCGCCCGGGCGAGTACTTCATGGTCGGGCTCAGCATCGCCACGTCGGGTAGCCCGCGCAGGTTACGCGGTTCGATCCATCACGAGACGTGCAGCGAATTCAAGGTCCGGCGCGTGAGCTAGTTCCGATCCCAAAATGACGTTTCTCGTCGAGGATTCGACGGCCGATCCATGATTTCGCTAGTCTCGCGCGCTCCGGCGCCGCTGGCGCACCGGGATTCGCGCCGAAAAA
>Ga0299915_10004033_pt1 | contig 10657 bp, 9 predicted proteins | sample RVTome_13_FD_200263 | JGI IMG/M metagenome (GOLD analysis project Ga0299915, IMG submission 200263) | Soil microbial communities from uranium-contaminated site in the Upper Colorado River Basin, Wyoming, United States - RVT92D227 (version 2) ... | reverse complement strand
TCTTGCATTACCTCACTGAGGCCGTCCGCTGCCACCGCCAAGGCCTTCCGGTGCCTTCCCTCCTGCCGCAGGCGGCGTAGGGGGGTGAACTGTTACCTTATCGACAAACAAAAGATCCCCCGAAGCGAGGCAAGCTGTGCGCGGACAAGTACTATGCAGTTGGGAGAGAGGACTTTTGCAGTTCGGAAGGATTCATTTGAATCCTGTTATCCTGTCGCAAAATACATCAGCGAATTAATGGATAAATGAACTTAAAAGTCAGCCGTCAGTTGATCTTGAAGTCGGCCTTGGCAACCAAGGACTGGCTGGTGATGCGGTCGAGCACCCTTACCTCGAGCTGGTAGTTCCCCGGCGGCACCGACTTGAGCGGAATGGTATTGACGACGACAATCCGCTGGCCGGAGAAGAACTGAACCGAATTACCGTCGGGGTCCCGCACCTCCTCGACCACCCGGTCTCCAGACTTGACGGCGTAGTCGACTTCGATGGCGGGTTCCAGGGTGGCCTGATCGATCGTTGCGTTGTATATCTGGAAGTAAGGGATCAGGTTTTGCCCTGCTACATACTCGCAGGTCACGTTGGGCTGGACCTTCATGTCGCCGATGACAAACTGTTCGAGCTGGTCCACGTTGGTGGGCACGCGAGTGATCGAATTGGCGAAAATGAGGCTGGAGGCCTGGAGCGTCTCCGCATCGTACTTGGGGACATTGATGCCCCGGCTGATCACCCCGGTCAGGTTGCTGTTGACGTCCTTCACGACCAGGTCCAACTTGAAGCGCTGTCCGGGGGGAAGCGCGACTATCTTCTGATAAATGGAGCGGCTTTGCTTGCCGCGCTCGAAGTTGGCGTCGGTGAACTCGGAAAAGATTGTGTGCTCGAACTCCGCCATGATCCGGCCGGTCAGGCCCGTGACTAGGCCGTAGACGTTGACCGAGGCGCGGTTGAAATCATATTCCTTTTTGTATTCGAGGTTCTTGTTCTGGATCTCGATGGTGATCGGCACCAGCACCTTTTCGACCGACAGCCGGATGAAATCGGCGCGCATCTGGTAGGGGATCTGGTTGTAAGTGACATTGGTGGTAACGATGCTCCTCAGGTCTTCGAACTTGATCTGCGGGGGCCGCTGCAGGTTGAAGTACTGCGCCATGCGCTCGAAGGGCTGATCCTTGGCTCGGAGAAACCCGATCGAGGGATCGTTGCCGGCAGACGGGCTGAAGTATGGGCGGTCCTTTTTCTCAGAAAGGCCCAGTTCCTCCCTCCAGGTCAATCCGGCCCCGGGCACCATGAGCAAGGCATCCTTTTCATCCGGGCTCAGCGCAATCCGGTATTCGCCGCTCATGGACTTGTCGACGAATTCGATCTCCACATCATCCCCGATTCCATCGATGTGGCGATAGCGCCATCGTTCGAAGGGGTAGACCGACGTAAAGCCGCCCCCTTCATGGGGCTGCCGGTCGTAGCTGCCGCCCGATGGATACGATTCTTTTTGCGCCGGCTCTCCGAACACTATATAGATCCGCCCGCGATCGGTCTTCCACCCCGGGACCCCAGATGCAAAACGTTCGTTCGCATAAGCGATACGGCGATAGTGCTCCTCTTTGAATTCGTTTTCGGGTGTGCGCGGGTCCGTGTCGCGTCTGATCCAGAACTGCTCGACGAACTTCTCCCTCTCCTCGTCGGTGCTCAGGTTCTTGAATACGCTCTTCTCCTCCTCGGAGATGATGTAAACAGCGTCTTCCTGGAGCCATTTTTTGAAGTAATCGTCTCCGGTCTCCCGGCGCGCCTGCCGGGATGATCTTTGCAGACTCGGCGCGTCACCGAACGGGAGTGCGGAGAGTTGAAGACCCAGCGCCGTCAACAGAGCAGTAAAGAAGAGAATAATCTTGCCGTGCATTGGAAAACTCCCAAAGCCCCTAAGCCTGATCTTGCCAGAAAATTATAGGTCTACCCACTGCGCCTGTCAATTCACCTTCCGGCCGGTCGCCATCGGGCCGATCACGGGCTCAAGAGCCGGCCGCCGATTTCATCGCCGATTTCATCGGTTTTTTTACGCTCCGAAGTGGTATAAAGTTCCTTTCGTTTGCCCTTATTTATGGTGGTTAAGCTCGATTCCCAGTTGCAGCCGGAGGTTCATTTATGCCGCTGACCGTCTTGTCGGAAGAAGAACAGATATTCCAGTCCAGCGTGAGGCAGTTTGCAGAGGAGCAGATCCGACCCCTGGTCAGCCGCATGGACCGGGAGGCCGCGATGGACCCGGCATTGATACGGCAGTTTTTCGAGCTGGGCCTCATGGGGATCGAAGTGCCGGAGTCGTACGGCGGCGCCGGCGGCAGCTTCTTTATGGCGGTGCTGGCGGTCGAAGAGCTTTCCAGGGTCGACGCTTCCGCCGGGATCCTGGTGGATGTTCAAAACACGCTCGTCAATAACGCCGTCATGCGCTGGGGATCGGAGGAGCAGAAGCGCGCCTGTTTCGCGAAGCTTTGCGCCGATACGGTGGGAGCCTATGCGCTTTCCGAGGCGGGCTCGGGCAGCGATGCCTTTGCGCTGGCCGCCCGGGCGGAGAAAGCAGAAGGCGGCTTTGTCCTCAACGGCCGGAAACTGTGGATCACTAATGCCGCCGAGGCGGGCCTATTCATCATCTTCGCCAACGCCAATCCCGAGCAGGGCTACAAGGGAATCACGGCGTTTCTGGTCGAGCGAGACACTCCCGGCTTCGGTGTGGGCAAAAAGGAAGACAAGCTGGGAATAAGGGCGAGCTCCACGTGTGAGCTGATCCTGGAAGGGTGCTATGTTCCCCAGGAGCGGGTGCTGGGCGAGGTGGGCAAGGGATACAAGGTGGCCATCGAAACCCTGAACGAGGGGCGCATCGGCATCGGCGCGCAGATGGTCGGCGTGGCACAGGGGGCGCTGGAGCAGGCCTTGCGCTATTCGCAGGAACGACAGCAGTTCGGCAAGCCGATCGCGAGCTTCCAGGGGATACAGTTTCAGCTGGCGGAGATGGCCACCGAGCTGGAGGCGGCGAGGCTGATGGTCTATAACGCGTCGCGCTTGCGTATGGCCGGCCGGCCCTTTGCCAAAGAGGCGGCCATGGCCAAGTATTATTCCTCCGTCGTCGCCGAGCACGTGACCAGCGGAAGCGTCGAAATATTCGGGGGTTATGGCTACACCAAGGAATACCCGATCGAGAAGTATTACCGCGACGCGAAGATCGGAAAGATCTACGAAGGCACGTCCAACATGCAACTGCAGACGATCGCCAAGCTGATTCTGGCCGGCTGAGGGCGCCCACAGGACGCCAATAGCCGGCTTGTTTGCCTCTCTGACAGGCCTACCTTGGGCGGTGGGCCTCCGGACCCGACCAGCGGCCGACCCGACGCCATTCGCTGCTGCTGTCTGATTCGCAGGCGCCCATCAACCTCTTCTTGTGCACCCCCAATGCATGTGGTAGCATGCCGGGTTTTCCTGGAAAATACGCCTGCAAATGCTCGCGTGATCCCCATGAAGCTGAAGGTTTACTTTCACGGCAACTGCTTCGACGGGCTTGCCTCCGCGGCGGTCTTTTCCACTTTTTACCGCAGCGTCATTTCCCATGACGCGAAGTTCCTCTACGAAGGTCTCGCGCACCGTGCCGGCGAGCTCTTTCTCGATGTGCGGTTCGACGGCGACGAGAATGCCATCGTCGACTTCAAGTATTCCAGCGATGAGCGCCTGACATGGTGGTTCGACCACCATCAGAGCGCGTTCCTGACGCGCGAAGATGAGCTCCATTTCCGCGCCGACCAAAGCGGCAGGAAGTTCCATGATCCCAACTACAAATCGTGCACGCAGCTGATCGCCGACGTGGCGGCCCGGCGTTTCGGCTACGATTCCGGCCGCCTGGCCGAACTGATCCGTTGGGCCGATGTGATTGACGGGGCTCAGTTTCCCGATGCCCGCGCCGCGGTCGAGCTGAATGGGCCCGCGATGAAGTTGATGATGCTCATTGAAGGCGCCAGAGATCCCGCTCTCAGCCACCGGCTGGTCGGCCAGTTCCAGGAGAAATCCCTGGAAGAGATCATGGATCAGGATTGGGCCGAAGCGGCCTTCCGTCCCATTCACGACCGCCACTTGCAGTCGATCGAAATAATCCGCGCTAATGCCCGCTGTGCCGGCGGCGCCATTTTTTTCGACGTGAGCGGCTACGACATGGAGGGGTATAACAAGTTCATTCCCTACTACCTCTATCCACAAGCCGTCTATTGCGTCGGCGTCAGCCAGTCCGCCTTGCGCGCCAAAGTCTCGGTCGGATCCAATCCATGGGCCACGCGGCCCCGCACGCACAACCTTGCGGCGCTCTGCGAGCGCCACGGCGGCGGAGGGCATCCGGTGGTAGGAGCAATCTCATTTGCGCCCGAGGAGCTGGACCGGGCTCGCCGTGTCGCCGGCGAGATCGTGCGCGAGCTGCGCAGAGGACATTGAGCGCGGGGAAGATGAACCCGTTCAGATGGACCGCTCCCGGGCGCGTCCGGATGAAGCCCACCCGGCGCTCGCGCCAATAAGTGAACTTATTTTTGCGCGAACCCTACGTACAGTGTTACATAAATTTGCGGATGTATTTTTCGGCGGGATAACAGGATTCAAATGAATTCTTCTGAACTGCAAGTGGCATCATTCTCAGCTGCATATTTCCCGTCCGCGCTTCCCATACCCTGCTTGCGAGGTTTGTTTGGCTGTCGCCAGGAACCGAATCCGGTTGATCCTGTTATCCTGTCAAAAAGATGCATCACCATAACATAATGCGCGGAGAAAACAGGATCATGGCTGGTTATAAGGTGCTGGTCGTTGACGATGAAACGGCAAACCTGCAGAAGCTCCGTCGCACCTTCGTGGATCGCTACCGGGTGCTGGCGGCCACCAGCGGTGCGGACGCTCTTGACATGGTCTGCAAGAATGACGACATTGCAGTGATCGTGGCCGATCAGCGGATGCCGGACATGACCGGAGTTGAATTTCTGCGGCGCACCCTGGAGCCCCTCCCCCATGCCGTCCGAATTATCCTGACCGGCTACACGGACGTGGATGTGCTGATGGAGGCCATCAACAGCTGCAAGGTCTACAGGTACATGGTCAAGCCCTGGGACCCGCCGGACCTCCTGATGACTGTGGAGCGCGGGCTGGAAGCGCACAACCTTGCGCTCGAGAACGAGCGCTTCCGAAGGGAACTGGTCCGCCGCGAGCGCCTGGCGCGCGAGCTGGAAATCGCGCGCGAAATACAACGTTACATTCTGCCGGTCGAGTGCCCCCGGCCCGAAGGCTATGAGATGGCGGTGGAGTATCACCCCGCACGCGAGGTGGGCGGCGACCTGTATGACTTTGACTACGATGCGGCCGCCGGGACCCTTCAAATCGTCATCGGCGATGTCTCCGGCAAATCGATCCCCGCCGCCCTCTACGGAGCAGTCTTCAGCGGCCAGGTGCGTTCGCTTTTTGCCCAGTCGATGTCCCCCGCCGCGATCCTCACTTTTCTCAACAGCAGCTTGATGGCGCGATACCAGGTGAGCAACTACATCGCCGTCGCGTTCCTCGGCTTTGATCTGGAGCGGGGATTCTGCCGCATGGCGAACGGCGGCATGCCCTTTCCTTATATCGTGCGCGGAGAGGAGGTGCGCGAGATCGCCGCGGCAGGAGTCCCGCTCGGCCTGCTGGAGGCGGAGGCATACCAGGAAGTGGAGTTTCGGCTGCAAAAGGGAGACACCCTGATTCTGGTCAGCGACGGCGTTATCGATGCGATGAATCCCGAAGGAGAGATGTTCGACCGCGAGCGCCTGGAAGCCTCTATCCGCAGCTGCGCGCGCCTCAGCCTGCCGGAATGCGTGGAAAGCCTGTACCGGCAGGTCTCGGAATTCATTCGCCAGGCGGAGATGCATGATGATATCACCATCATCGGTCTTCGCCGGCTGGGATAAAAACAGCTATCAGCCATCAGCAGTCAGCTTTCAGCATCTTGCTGTTCATCGAAGATACTGAAAGCGCTGAAAGCTGAGTGCTGACAGCTGACAGCGGGCGCCCATGCCAAGTAGAGACTTTTTGCAGCGGCGCAATATCCAGTCCTTATGCTGCTCATCAAGAACATTGCACCGGTGGCGACGTTTCGTGGCCCATCCGGTCCCCGTTCAGGCGGCGCGATGAAGGAACTCGGCCTGATCGAAAACGGCGCTCATGCCCTCGGGGTCGCGGACCGGCTGGGGAGCATCGAAGAGGACAAGCAGGCGGATATTGTGCTCATGGACCTTGCCGATTACAGGGAGATCCCTTACTTTTTCGGCGTCAATCACCGCGTGGCGACGATCAAGAAAGGGCACATACTTTTCAACAGGTTGGAGACGGCATGAAAAAGATTATTGAGTGCGTGCCGAATTTCAGCGAAGGCAGGCGCAAAGAGGTCGTCGAGGCACTGGCTGCCGCCTTGACAAAGCCGGCCGGCGTGGCGTTGCTGGACAGCGAGATGGACGCCGCACACAACCGCTGTGTCATTACGGTGGCGGGCGATCCCGAGGCGGTGGCACGCGGCGTCCTCGATGCCGTCGGCCTCGCCGCCGAGCGGATAGACCTCCGCCAGCATAAAGGTGAGCATCCCCGCATGGGCGCCGCGGATGTCATTCCCTTTGTTCCCATTTCCGGCATCGCCCTCGAAGAAGCCGTCGCGCTTTCCAACCGCGTGGCCCGGGAAATAGCCGAACGCTACGGCATCCCCGTGTATCTCTACGAACTTTCGGCCAGGGTGCCGGCGCGCCAGGACCTGGCGCACATACGGAAAGGAGAGTTCGAGGGCATCCGCGACGAGATCCGGACCAACCCGGAGCGGAAACCCGACTACGGCCCGCCGGAAGTGCATCCCTCGGCGGGGGTCACAGCAGTCGGCGTCCGGCCTCCGCTGATCGCCTATAACGTCTACCTCAACACCGCCGACCTGAAAGTTGCGCAGGCCGTGGCCCGCGCTGTCCGCCATTCCGGCGGCGGTCTGCGCTACGTCAGGGCGCTCGGATTCGAGATCAAGGAGCGCAACCAGGTGCAGGTCTCGATGAACCTGACGAATTTCGAGGGCTCGCCGGTCTATCGCGCCTTCGAGATGGTCCGGCGGGAAGCCAAGCGTTTCGGCGTTACGGTCGGCTCGAGCGAGATCGTGGGCCTGGTTCCCCAAAAGGCCGTGGATGCCTGCGGCGAGTATTACCTGCGGCTCGAGCGCTTCAGCGCTCATCAGATCCTGGAGAACCGCCTGGCCGATGCGCTCCCGCCGGTAAAGGCGATGAATGATTTTGTCGATACCGTCGCGGCGCCGGAGCCGGCGCCCGGCGGCGGAAGCATTGCGGCCCTGAGCGGCGCCCTTGCGGCAGCGCTGGGCGAAATGGTGTCCGGGCTGACGGAGGGGAAGAAAAAGTTTGAGGCGGTGGATGAAAGGGTGCGGGAACTTCACAGGAAGCTACGTGAGGCCCGGGGCGCGCTGCACGGCCTGGTAGAGGAAGACGCGGCGGCTTTTCAAAGCGTGATGCAGGCCATCCGGCTTCCCAAGGGCGCCGACGAAGAGCAGGCTGCCCGCCGCCAGGCGCTCGAGCAGGCAACGCGGCTGGCGACCGAAGTACCGACGCGAACGGCCCGGGCTGCGGCCGAAGTCCTGGAACTGCTCGATGAACTGGCGGCCATCGGGAATCCCAGCGCCCGCAGCGATGCCGCCACCGGCGCTCAGCTGGCCTTCGCCGCGCTCAAAGGCGCCCAATACAACGTGCTCATCAACATTCCCGGCCTGAAGGATGCTGCCTTCGCGGACGCATGTCGCAGCGAAGTTGTGGAGCTTGTTCGCAGGGGTCAGGAGTCGCTCCGGCGCGTCGACCAGCTGATGGCTGCTTCGTAAACAACCTTTCGTCCGCACACGGGCAACAATCCGTCTGTTTGCGTCACATAAAGCATTCAGCCGTCAGCTATCAGCAGTCAGCCTTCCATGAAGGCGCGCAGCATTCCTGCTACCAGGACGAGCTGAATGCTGATAGCTGATGGCTGATAGCTTTGTGGTAACTAAATACCAACCCGCTCAGATTCAGTATCTGACCGCACACAACAGGTGCCGTCAGACCCTAAATGAACATTTCCTCGTCGTGCTGGAATCTGTCAAGAGGGCGCTTGCGTTTTCCCAGCAGGACATCCCAGCCGACTCTGAAGCCTGCTACCAGCGCGCTGATTTCCTTGATGGGCACGAGTAAACCCTGCTGAATAGCCTCGATGGTCTGGTCGATCCGGCGGGCGGACGTTTCCACGAGGTCCTGCAACGCTGCAATTTGCATCCGCGCGCTGTTGGTGGCTTCTTCCAGGAACCCATCCAGTTGTGAGGCTCGGTTGCGCACAAGGGCGGTCGTCTGAACGAGATTGTCGCGCGCACCCTCGATGCCCGTGGCAATGGTCTTGACCGAGGAAAGCACCTGGTCCGCTTTATCTGAAAGCGACTCGATGTCCTTCAAGAGGACGGTGAAGACGCCTTCGATTCGCGTGCCGGTGCTTCGCAGAGCGGAGAAAAGCATAATCATTGCGACTGTCTGCACCAAGGCTGCGACGGCTATGACGCCGACAAATATGGTGAGTAGTAGCGTGTCCTGCATTTAGCTTTGCGCCTTTTCCCTCTCCTCCCTGTAGGCCTGCTTGCCCGCCTCCAGGGCGGCGGAGAACTGATCCCGTTGCTGTTGGATGGTTTCCTTTCCGCGATCGACGAGGCCGGCGGCCTTTTCGTGAACCTGTTTGCTGCGGCTTGCGATGTAGTCTGCGCCCTCGCGCGCCTTGCTCGCTATGATGCGCCGTGTCTCCTCGCCGCTGCGCGGCGCCAGCAGGAGCGCTGCAACGGCGCCAGCGAATGCCCCGAGTATGAAGTACATGACTTTTTCGGCGGCTTCTGATTCTTCGGGCATGGCACCTCCTCATTCGTTAAATGTTTGACAACACGTTATTTAACATTCGGTTCAGAAAAAGTCAAATCCCAAGTGCCCGCTGTTCTCTCAAGCCATGAAAGAAAATGGCTGTCGGGGCTGCGCCCTTCAAAGATATAATCGCGCAGTCATGTCGGATGAGGACAGGAAGCGCGTATCCGGGATATTGCGTGCGCTGGGAAAAGCGTATGCGCATGCCCACTGCGAGCTGGAGCACACCGATCCGCTGGAGCTGCTCGTGGCGACGATCCTCTCCGCGCAGTGCACGGATGATCGCGTGAACCTGGTCACGCGCGATCTTTTCCGCAAGTACCGAACGCCGCAGGATTATGCCGGCGCGCCTGCCGCAAAGCTCGAAAAAGAAATCCGCCCCACGGGATTCTTCCGCGCCAAGACCAGGAGCATACAGGCTGCCTGCCGCATGATCGTGGACCGCTTCGGCGGCAAGGTCCCCGACCGCATGGAAGAGCTGATCCAGCTGCCGGGCGTGGCGCGCAAGACGGCCGGCGTTGTCCTGGGAGTTGCCTTCGGCAAGGCGGAGGGGATTGTTGTCGACACGCACGTCCTCCGCGTCGCGCAGCGCCTCCGGCTTTCACGTGCGCACACTCCGGAGAAGGTTGAGCAGAACCTGATGCAGATCGTTCCGGCGCAGAAATGGATCGACTTCTCGCACCAGATGATCTTTCACGGACGATACACCTGCAAGGCGCGCAAGCCGCTGTGCTCCGCCTGCGCGCTCCAGAAGCTCTGCGACTCGAAAGACAAGCGGCTCACGGCGGACAGAAGTTGACCGGCATCGATCACGCCCGATCCGTCCTGCGCCGGCGGGGAGCGGGCGTGCCGATCAGAATGATCCGGAGGTCCATGACGTTGGTGCGCGTGGGGCCCGTGACGATGAGGTCGCCCAGGCGCTGGAAATAGTGGTATGAATCGTTGTTTGCCAGACTGTTGTCCAGGAAGCGCGAACCGAACCGCTCCGACCGCGCAAGAGTGCCGTTGTCCGCCATCGCTCCGGCAGCATCCGTCGGCCCGTCCGTGCCGTCCGTTCCCAGGCTCACCGTGAGGCATGGTGCGGGAACGCCGGCCAGCGGCCGCACGCATTGCATGACAAACTCCTGGTTCCGCCCTCCCTTGCCGGCGCCCGTCACTTGAACGGTCGTTTCGCCGCCGCTGATGATGCAGGCGGGCATGCGCAGCGGCCTTTCGCATGAGACGATCTCCTGCACCACACTCATATGAAAGCGCGCCGATTCCGCGGTATCCCCTTCGTTGCGCGAAGTGAGCACCATGGTATGGTAACCGAGCCGCCGGGCGGCGGCGGCGGCCGCAGTGCAGGCTTGGCCGTTGCTGCCCACGATGACGTTCTGCTTGCCCCGGAAGATGGGGTCGCCCGGCTTGGGTGTCTCCGCAATGCGGCTCCGGGCGCCGGCCCGCATGCGCTCCAGAATTGAAGGCGGAACGCGGTCCGTGATCCTGAGGCGCTCGAAAATACCCAGGCAGTCCGAGAATGATGTCGTATCCGGGGCCAGCGGACCGGAAGCGATGGTATCCAGCTGATCACCCACCACATCGGAGAGGATGAATGAGATCACGGTCCTCGAAGCCAGGAGGCGTGCCAGGCCGCCGCCCTTGAGGCTGGACAGGTGCTTCCGGACCGCGTTCATCTCATGGATTGAGGCGCCGGATTTCAACAGCAGCTGTGTGCACTG
>Ga0299915_10004032_pt1 | contig 10659 bp, 9 predicted proteins | sample RVTome_13_FD_200263 | JGI IMG/M metagenome (GOLD analysis project Ga0299915, IMG submission 200263) | Soil microbial communities from uranium-contaminated site in the Upper Colorado River Basin, Wyoming, United States - RVT92D227 (version 2) ... | reverse complement strand
TGAAACAGAATACGATCAAATTATATAAAGTTCGGAATCCTCTTCAGAGGGCCTGGCTTGTAAAAGATTTCAAGGTGATGGATTCAAAAGGGATTCTATCAACGATGACCCGAAAAGATTTTGATCCAAGAGAAGAAGTGCTTCTTGAAGAAAAGCCCCCCACCGTTTCCCCTGCTGGAGAGAGGGATAAGATGAAAGGAAATGGGGAAGTGAAATTTATTTCCGAAACCAATAACAGACTTTCTCTCAAAGTTGAAGCGGAGGAGGGATGTATTCTAATATTGAGCGATACTTTCTATTCTGGCTGGAAAGTATTCGTTGATGGGAAAGAAGAGAAGATCCTTCAAGCCAATTACAACTTCAGAGCAGTGCCTCTCGGGGGCGGGATACACCAGGTGGAATTCATTTACCATCCATTGAGCTTAAAGATAGGGGCGATCCTCACTATTTTAGGAGTCATCAGTTGCTTTTTTTTATTGAGGATAAGAAGAAAATTTCCATACCAAGCGAGTCCATCTCAGATTAGGTCAGGAGAAGAGCGATGAAGCTTTCTATCATCATCCCTGTCTATAATGAGGCAGGGACCATTCTCGAGAGCATCAAGCGGGTAAAAGAGACTTCTTTCGAAAAAGAGATCATTGTCGTTGATGACCATTCCCACGATGGAACGGCAGACCTTCTCAGGGAGAACAAGGAAGGGATAACCGTTCTCTTTCACGAGAAGAATCAGGGAAAGGGAGCTGCGATCCGGACCGCCATCCCGCATATCACAGGAGAGATAGCCATCATTCAGGATGCTGACCTGGAATATCATCCCTCCGAGTATGATCGTTTAATTGCCCCCTTTGTTGAAGGGGGCGCAGATGTCGTCTATGGGTCAAGATTTCAGGGAGGGACTCACCGGGTGATCTACTTCTGGCATTTTGTCGGGAATAAGGTAGTAACCACTCTCTCGAATATTTTTACCGATTTGAATCTATCGGATATGGAGACGGGGTATAAGGTCTTCCGCGCTGACGTGCTGAAGAAAATAAAGATTGAGAGTAATCGGTTCGGTTTTGAGCCGGAGATTACGGCTAAGATTGCTAAGATGGGCTGCCGGATCTATGAAGTTCCGATCTCTTACTGGGGGCGGGACTATTCCCAAGGAAAGAAAATTGGCTGGAAAGACGGACTGGCTGCCCTGTACTGGATCATCAAGTTCAATATTTTCCGGTAGGATGTAGTTTGAAAACAGACGCTATTTAATTAAAACAAATGCATTAAATTATTTACTATAGTGAACGACCTCGAAAAGTAGTCATTGCGAGGAGCGAAGCGACATGGCAATCCCTGAGATTGCTTCACTTCGTTCGCAATGACACCTGGTGGATGTCAACTTATTTAAGTCGTTCACTATAATGTTGGCCCCTCGCCCTTTCACACTTCCTCATGGGGCATTACCCTTAACTTAAGAAAAAGGGGAGTTTGGGAAAAAATCCCGATAGGGATATTCGATAATAGAACGGCGATTTATCGCCGGTGATGTGAATGAAAAAAGGAGAGTCCCATGGGGACTGAAAATGGCTGCTAATTCTTACATCAGCCTCTATGTCCACATCGTTTTCAGTACAAAGGAACGTCAGGCCATGATCACTCCCGATTTGAAGAATCGATTATGGGCTTACATGGGTGGGATCGCACGAGAAAACCACATAAAGGCATTGTCCATCGGCGGAATGCAGGATCACGCTCATGTCCTTCTGTCCCTTCCCGCAACCCTTCCAGTGGCAAAAGCGGTGCAACTCATTAAAGGTGGTTCATCAAAATGGGTTCATGACACTTTTGCCGGCTTACAGAAATTTGCGTGGCAGGAGGGGTATGGCGCCTTCAGTGTCAATGTTTCCATGTTGGAGGATACGATACAATATATTGAAAGTCAGGGTGAGCATCACAAGCGAAAGACATTTCAGGAAGAATACATTGAGTTTTTAAGACGACATGGGATCGATTACGATGAACGATATGTTTGGGGGTAAGATTCAATCGTCCCGGTGGGACTGTTATATTATCTTTTCTCCCCAGCGATGAATCGCTGGGCTATTGTCATGCAAGCCCCTCCGGGGCATCAAATTAATTAAGTTAGCGCTTGTATTCGTTGACCTGTGCTTCTCAGGCTTAAAAAGACATCTCATAGGCCACCCTGTCTACCTCATCCCTTGTGGTTACTCCCTTCAGGACCTTTAATAACCCATCCTCCCGGAGAGATCTTAATCCAGTGGTTTCACGGGCGACTTTACGGATGACCTGGGCAGAAGCTTTTTCCGAAATCAATTGCTTTGTCTTTTCATTCAGAATGAGAAGTTCATAAATGCCAGTCCTGCCCAAATAGCCTGACTGTTTGCATTGTTTGCATCCTTTCCCACGATGTATCATCAGAGGCTCTTTCGATTTTGGAATATTTTCTCCGAGTTCTTTCAATGTTTCATCGTCGATGGGAGAAGGTGTTTTGCAATGAGGACAGATGGCCCTGACCAGACGCTGTGCAAGGACACCAATGACAGAGGAGGAGATAAGATAAGGCTCCACACCGATATCGAGAAGGCGGGTGACGGCTTCCGCCGCATCATTGGTATGGAGGGTACTGAGGACAAGATGCCCTGTGAGGGCTGCCTGAATAGCTACCTGTGAGGTGTCCAGGTCTCTGATCTCACCCACCATAATCACATCCGGGTCCTGGCGAAGAATGGATCGCAATCCGGTGGCAAAGGTGATTCCTGCCTTAGGATTGACCTGGGTCTGCCGGATTAAAGGTAGGCGGTACTCCACAGGATCTTCGATGGTGATAATATTCTTATCTACGGAGTTGATCATATTGAGGGAGGCATAAAGAGTGGTTGTCTTTCCGCTTCCCGTTGGTCCAGTGACCAAAAGGATACCGGTGGTCTTTCGGATGAGCTGTCTGTACTGAGCAAGCATCTCCTCTGAAAATCCAAGATCTTCCAGGGTAAGAAGGGGACTCGTCTGGTCCAGAATACGGAGGACCACATTTTCCCCATAAATCGTTGGAAAGGTTGAAACCCTGATTTCAAAACCCCGGTTTTCCATTCTGATATTGAAGTTGCCATCCTGAGGAAGTCTTGTCTCCGTGATATCCATTTCTGCCAGTATTTTAGTGCGGGCTGTCATGGCTGGATGAGCTGCTTTGGGCAGGGTAAGGGTTTCAAAGAGAAATCCATCAATGCGGAACCGAACCCGGAGGTTTTTTTCATCAGGTTCAAAGTGTATATCACTGGCACGATCACGGATGGCTTGCATCATCACCAGGTCAAACATCTTTGCAGCCGGGGCTCCTTCTATAGGGCCGGACAACGGCTCTTTCAACTGGAGGTCATAGGTTTTTTGATATTCGCTTGACTCACGTGGAGATTCGGTCGAATTTTGACCCGTGATCTGCTGAAGGGTATTCTCGAGGATCGTTGCTCCAACCCCATAATATTGTTCAATTGCCTTTTTAATTTTTTTCTCCGTACTGATGGCAATTTCCACATCGGTCTTGACCTTGTTTCTAACCTCATCGAGGGCAAGGATATTAAGGGGATTGTCCATTGCAACGGTTAATGTATTTCCAATCTTAAAAAGGGGAATCAAGATATGGCGCCGGGCCGTATCCTCCGGGATGAGTTTGACGATCTGGTCATCGATCAAATAGGTGTCGAGATCCACATAGGGAAGATTGAAATAATCAGCCAGGCATTGAAAGACAACTTCTTCCTTTACCGCTCCTTTCCGGATGAGGGTCTGCTCCAATCGCTCTCCTCCCTGACGCTGCTCCAGAATGGCCTTTTTCAACTGTTCGAGAGTGAGCACACCGAGTTGAACCAGGAAATCCCCAAAACTCTTCTTGTCTGCTGCCATATCTCCTCCCGGTATCAATCACCAATAATCAATAACCAAACACCAAATAATCACCAATAATCAGTTCCTAAAAAATCCCCCCTCTCTCCTGGTGGGAGAGGGTAGGGGTGAGGGGGATTTTAAAGGCATTTGGCTATTGACGATTGATTCATTGGTTATTATCTAATTATTGGAATTTGGTAATTGGGTATTTTTCTTCACTTCTTTTTCACATCCTTTGTTTTCATCAATTGATTCACATGTCTCTTCACCTTCGAAGCCAGGTCTGGATAGGAATTAGAAGATAATTGAATAAATTGCTGATAGTGATAGACGGCCAGATCTGTCTTCTCCATCTGCTCATAGAGGAGCCCAAGGTTGTAATGGGCTTCCCCATGAAGGGGGTTGATGGCGAGGGCTTTCTGGTAAGATTCAATTCCCTTCTCCGGTTGCCCCTTCTTCTTGTAAAGCATTCCAAGATGAATGTGACTTTCAATATGATTCGGGTTGATAGCGAGGAGTTTAAGGAAGGTCTCTAATGCCTTTTCATCCTCCCCTCTGAGAAAAAAAAGGATTCCAATGTTGTTGAGGGCCTTCTCATATTTAGGATTGATTTCAATGGCTCTCCGATAGGATCTGAGGGCATTTTCCAAGTCGCCCATCTCCTGATAGGTCATTCCAAGATTGTTAAAGGCCTCAATGTAGACAGGATCCATCTCGATGGCTTTCGAATAGGCCTGAATCGCTTTGGCTATCTCTCCCTGATGATAGTAAGAAACCCCTAAATTGAACTGGTTTGTCGCTTCTGAGTGAGAAATGCGTTCTTTGCCACCCTCCTGTTTAAATGTAATGGGTTGAGACGAAACTTCCTCTTTCGGGGGAAGAGAGTGGGAAGGAGGAGATGTTTTTTTCTCAACGGCTACTTTTTCCTGGTCCCCGGCACCCTTCATCAATCCTTCTTCAGGCGTCGGTTTAATAAGTATTTTTTCTTCACTTTTCTTTTCAGTAGTCCCCCTATCTTCTTTCTGAATCTTCGGAGGAGATGGTTTTGGTTCAATGATGGGTTCTGGCTTCTCTACCCCTTTAACAATTTCTGGAGAAACCGTTTCAGATACCGGAACAAAAGGTTGCCTCTCCACGAGTTTGGCTGTCTGTTCTGGAGGAGAGACGGGAGGAACAAGGAGAAACCTTATAAAAATCACCAAGAGAATAAGGAGGCCTGCAAACAAAACACCCATGATCATCCAGCGCCCTGTTTTAAGACCTCTCGAATGATAGCCTTGAGATTTAAAAAAAGGGGTCTTTTTTGACTCTTTTGATCGAAGCTGCTGGGCTTTTTTAAGGGCGTCGATGATCAAACTCATCTTGCTCTCCCCTGAAAGGTTTTATTTACCTCCTTTGAAGTTTCATTCTGAAAAGACTCCTGATGCTTCTCACTAACCAAAGGGATCGTTGAGGAGGAGGGTTTACCCAAAATCGAGTGGTAGGTGTTTTCCACCTTATTGAAGAAAATATTTCGGGTATCCTGAAACAAAGGGGATGGGTTGTCCAATAGCAGAAAGATGCCTGCCAACAGAAGAATCAGGAACACCAGAGAGAAGATGCGAAGGGCCGGAAAATATTTCGACCAGATTGAGGACGGGCAGGCTGGTACAGCCCCTTCTTCCCCTCCCAGGTCCTTTACCGCTTTTCTCACCAACCCTTTGTCGATGTGGCAGGTTTCGTCGATAAAACCTCCGATGAGAGTGCGATCACAGAGGATATTGATCAGCCTAGGAGTTCCGTTTGAAAAACGGTGGATATCGTTCAGTGCGGATTTTGAGAAGGTAATCCCTCCATGTGAACCGGCCACGGTGAGGCGCTGAAAAATATAGGACTCTGTTTCTTCCCGATTGAGGGGAAGGAGATGATGCCTTATGGCAATCCGCTGGTTCAATTGTTTTAATTTTGAGGAACGGAGTTTCTGGTCTAATTCCAATTGACCGAAGAGGATGATCTGAAGCATCTTCTCCTTGGTCGTCTCCAGATTGGAAAGCATACGGATCTGCTCCAGAACCGGTATGGAGAGGTTTTGTGCCTCGTCGATGATGAGAAGCACATGTTCTCCCTGAGAGAGCTGTTGAAGGAGAAATCGATTCAGAGCTTCAATCCGTTCCGCCTTGGTCCTTCCAACGGAAGCAAATCCAAGATCCTGAAGTATGGCTCTTAGCAGTTCTCCCTCAGTAAGAAAAGAGTTGAAGATGACGGCTGTTTTTACATTTCTATCCAGTTTGTCAAGGAGGCTTCGGCAGATGGTCGTTTTCCCTGTCCCGATATCACCCGTAACGATCATGAATCCTTCTCTCTGTTGAATTCCATAAAGGAGAGAGTCGATCGCAGTCCGGTGGCTTTCGCTCAGATAGAGAAACTGAGGATCCGGTGTCAGGGAAAAGGGTTTTTCTTTTAAACCATAAAATTCGAGATACATCTTTTTAAAACCCCAGATCATCCTTGATTTCGGTTACGAAGCCCCTGCTACCGGCAGGCAGGCGTTTCGTATATCGTCAAATGGTTACGGTTAAAGATTTAGGAGACGAAAATCGTAACCGAATGACGATACGGGCGTCGTTACCCTAACCTTTAAACTAACGACTTTTATTAGTAAAATCCTCCACTCTCTTTCCTACCTGCAGGGTAGGAGTGATCATGATCACCAACTCTGCTGTCCTTTTCTTTTCACTCCTGTATCGGAATATCCCTCCCAGGAAGGGAATGGAATGCAAAACAGGGACCCCGATATAGGTATCCTCATTCTTCTCCTGCATGAGACCGGCGATAATAATCGTTTGACCATCCTTGACCCTAACTGTTGTGTCGGTTTCTCTCACGCTCAAGAGTGGAAAGGTGGTTTTCCCATCCGGCGTCACTTTTTCTCCGGTCTTTTCTGTGATGCTCGGATGGATGTTCATCATGATGGTGCCGTCTTCGGAAATCTGAGGGGTCACATCGAGGATGATCCCAACATCGATCGTCATGGGCTGGATGATCTGGGTTACCGTTGTCTGGGTGGCGATGGCCCCAGTAATGAAGAAAACATCCTGGTTTCCTACCCGGATAATGGCCTTCTGGTTATTGAGCGTGGAAATGGTCGGACTCGAGAGAACTTTGATGTCTCCCTGTTCGGCGATGGCTTGCATAATATCCGAGAGCGCGACATCGGTTCCTCCTGCACCAATGGCGAAAAGACCTCCGTAAGGTCTAACCCTAAACGTTCCCGGTGTCTGGATTGTTGTCCCGGTGGTGGTGTCTCCCAGTGCAAATCCTCCTGATACCCCAGGAAATCCTGTTGTTCCGGCTTTATTCGTCAATCCCCAGGACAGGTTAACGGAACGGGGCAGGCCTTCGATTACCTTCCAGTTGATCCCCTCCTTATTTTCATCGGAGAGAATCACCTCAAAGATCTTTGCCTGGATGGTGACTTGTCTCTGTGAGCTTCCCTCGATAGTTTCAAGATAGGATGCAACCTTATTCAGATGGACCGGGTAGTCTGTCACCAGGATCACCCCGGTTGATTTGTTGACGATCAGTTTTTTCCCTGTTCCATCCACACGTGTCCAGGCTGTTTTCTCGGCCTCTGACGAAACTTCCTTGGCTTTTTCATCAACCGATCCGAAAATGATGGCCTCTAAGCTCTTCTGAATTTCTTTCCACAGATCCATCTCATCCACACTGATGAGGTCACTGAACCCTGTTCGAGCGCCCTGAGAGCCGGGTGAAGCCTGTGTCCCCTGGAGAGTACCGGTTTGCAACCCCCCTCCGGTGCTGGCGTGAATCTCCCTCTTTCCGCTCCTTCTGGTGGCAAGGTAATTGAGTGTGAAAAAGCGGCTCTCCATCTGGGGTCTTTTAATCTTAATAAAATTTCCTTCGATGTGATAAGCCCATCCTAATGGAGAGAGTATGGAATCCAGTGCTTCTCTTAGGGTCACCCTTTTTAAATCGATCGTCACTTTGCCGACCAACTCAGGGTCGATGACAATATTGTATTCGCTCTCCTTTGAAAAGGCTAAAAGGATGTCCTGGATGTTTGATTCTCTGGCAAAGAAGGAATAAAGTTTCTCCGGAATCTTTTTGGCCTCCTCTCTCTGGGGAATGACCAGCTCTTTCAATTTCTCCTCAACAGGAGGCTGGGCCTTTGAGGATTCTGCCTTCTGGGGAGGCAATTGCGCGCGCTCTTTTTTAGGAGGCGAAGCACAGCCCACTGCCCATAAAAGACTCACAAATAGTATGAATAATACTTTTGTTTTCATCTCTTTCTCCTTATTTTTTAGAAGGTTCAACCAAATTTAGCAGAGAGTTTGAATGCCCGTTTACCCTGAGGCTCTCGAAGGGTGATATCGGCGAGCAAATCGAGATACCTCAGCCCAATCCCCTCTCATCATGGCTTCCTTTTTCCTCCGACTCCAACCTTTAATCTGTCGCTCACAGGTTAATGCTTCATTTCGAGTTGGGAATTCCTCTGAAAACAATAATCTAACCGGAAGACGAGTTGAAGTATAGCCCTCTATTTCACCGGATTGATGTTTTGCTATGCGTTCCTCAAGATTATCCGTATGACCTGTGTAGTAAGAATCATCAGCACAGCGTAGAATGTAAACCCAAAAACTCATATTCTTATTACCCCTTACTTACTTCAGCCATTAATAATATCGATCTACTCGTCCTTTGCCCCCCAATAGGTCACCCTTCGAGAGCCTCAGGGTGAACGGTGAGTCGAAGGGCTCAAGATGAATGGTCCATTATTTTTTAGAGAGAATCTCTATCTCATCAAACCCATCATTTTTCTTCAACGGTTAATTTAATTGAGCTCTGTTCCAAGAAGATCGTTCGCTTCCTGCCTTCCTTTTCGAGAGTGACTCGATCAGGCCTTATTTCGATTACTTTCTCCCCATGGATGAGATCTCCAACAGTAACAATCGATCGGTCAATCGATGCCAAACGAACATGGTCGCGGATCAGGATCGCTTTCAGTTTCAGGGGCGTATCAACAGATGGGATTTCTATTTTCGAGACGGTTATTTTTTCTTCAGGGGGCTTCATCTGTTTTGTCTCTTTTGAAAGAGGACGGACCCCTGCAGGAAGAGAGAATGGGTCCTTTCTGGTTTCATAAATCAGAGAGGGTGGTTTTTTTACTTGTCCATAAGCCCCTTCACTCAAAAGAGGAGTTACAGACACGAAAGCCATGATGAGAATAAAAGCAATTCTTTCCGATCGAATCACCGAACTTCCTCCTATAATGGAATGATATACATCTTCAGGCCAAGAATAACCTTTAAGAGAGGTTGAGCCTCCTCATTCCTTTCCATTTGAAGACTATCAATCTGAACCAGGAAGGGAAGCCCATCAACTCCCTTTAAATAAGACTCCAGTTTGGCAAAGGTAGAATGGAGAACTAACTGAACCGTTACCATTTTGGAATCCGGAGAAACCGTTCCCTTTTTCTCATCAGATGGGGCGATCTTTTCTTCAAAGGGGGTGATCGAAATGATCTTCATCTGGAGGGGATCGCTCTCCCTGGCCAGATGTCTCAGAAAGGCTCTGAACTCCTCTCCCCTTAATGTGCGATCAGTCAACCCTTTCAACTCCTTTTCGAGGAGGTCAATCCCAGCCTCCGAAGTCTTAAGCCCTTTGGACAGAATCTCGAGTTCACTCAGTTTATGGTTGGCTGCCTTCACTTCTTCCTGGAGTCTCAAAACCCTCCGATGTTGAGGGGTGTAAAAGAGACGATCAAATAGAAAGATAGCGAGGGCTACGAGCGCCGCAACCAATAAAATCTTTTCCCTTCTTTTCATTGCCATGGATTATTGTTTCTCCTTATTCGTTCCGCTTCTTCCCTGAGCAGAGGGAGAAGGAATGGAACCGATATCACAAGCAATATCGAATTCAGTGGCTGGGCGATTGTAGGATTTATTCTCACCCGTAGAGAGGAGTTTAACATGGCTGAACAGGGGTGATCTCTCGAGTCTCTCGATGATCTGGGCTAGAGCTGTGAGGCAGTGTATATCATTTCCAAAAGCCAGGCCGGAGAGATGAATCACCTTCCGTTCCTTCTGTTGGGTTTCTCCTTCCTGAGGTTTTGAACCTCCCGAAACCTTTTTCAAAGGTTTTGCCCCAGACTGGATTTCGAGATAGGTCAGTGCGATATTGGATGGAATCATCCCGTTGACTTCCTGTAATACCTGCCGGTAAGGCACGGGAGGGGTGACCGAAGATGGAAAGAGAGAGAGGTCCTGTTTTATCTTTATCTCTTTCTCTTTAAGCATTGTCCATCTTGCCCTCATGTCTTCAAGCTTTGCCAGCGTCGCTGTCTTTTCATCCCGCTCTCTCTGAAGGGCGGTTATCTGATTAGCTTTGTGCCAGACGATTCCCAGGAAGATGAGGACAGTGATCACAGAGGCCAGAATGAAAATTAATTTTTCGACTGGTATCTTTGCCCAGATGGGTTCCTCGGCAGGGAGGAGTTCGATCTGTTTGGGTTCCGAGAGAGCAACCCCTAATGCAGCGGTGAACATTGACCCCATCTGTTCTGGAATCCGTCTGTCTGTCTTGTTGGCATCATAGGGTATCTCCTTCAATGGATTAAATATTTCCACAGAAAGCCCGAGTCCGCCTTCGAGATAGGTAGCAAACTCCTTTAAATGGGCTCCTCCGCCCGCAAGAAAAATCCGGTCAACTCTTTCTCCATAGAATTGGTTTCGATAATAGTCGAGGGAACGCCCGATTTCTGCCAACCATTTTTCTAACACA
>Ga0299915_10004031_pt1 | contig 10660 bp, 8 predicted proteins | sample RVTome_13_FD_200263 | JGI IMG/M metagenome (GOLD analysis project Ga0299915, IMG submission 200263) | Soil microbial communities from uranium-contaminated site in the Upper Colorado River Basin, Wyoming, United States - RVT92D227 (version 2) ... | reverse complement strand
GATGCGAGCGCGGCACAGCTTCTGTTTTTCTGTCAAAAAGGCCTTCCCGTAACTGATCGGAAAAATAGTTGCCGTGCTGTTGATCGAAGAGATACTCCTTTGCTTTCACATCCCAAACCCAATCCAACGGATGTCCCTCATAAATGAACAACCGGCCACCGGGAGCGAGTAGTCGCGCGACCACCGCCGCCCAGGCCGCGAGGTCCATCATCCAACACAGCGCTCCTTTTCCCGTGTAGACCAAATCGGCCGTTCCGTTGAGCGCCTCCGGCGTCTGCAAAATGTCGGAACAATACCAGCTCGCTGCTGCGCCCAGCGCTTTGGCTTTGCGGCGAGCCACCGCGAGCAGCCGTTCGCTGATATCTACGCCGACTACCTCGGCTGCGCCCTGATGGAGCAGAGATAGAGCATCGTCACCTCCGGAGCATTGCAAATGAATAGCTCGTCGACACCACGGCTTGAGATCGCCCAGTATCTGTTGCTCGGCCTCAAAGAGATAGTTGCCACCTGACTTAAGAAACGCGATGGCCTCGGCCTCGCCGCTCTCTCCTAGCGGGTATGTGTCTGAAATCTCGTTCCAGAACGCGCCTGTTTCTTTGTGTATCGAAGGAATGTCCACTGTATAACCCCTCACCTACAGATCAATCCCTCCGCGTCATATCTGTCGCCCTGTTAAACCGGTGCAGCACTTCGTCTTTGCCGAGCAATTCCATGAGATGGAAGAGCGAGGGGCCTTTGGTGCGGCCGCTCATGGCGACCCGCGTCGGGTGGATTATTTTGCCCGCGCCGACGCCAAGTTCCTCTGCGATGCTGCGAGTAATTTCTTCGTATTTCTCCGCGGTCAGAGCGCTCTCCGGCAGCGGGTCAATCTTTTCAATCTGCTTATAAAAGGCCGGGCGGACGTGTTCGGGCGCGGGACGCAGCCACTTTTTCAAGGCTTCGTCTTCATATTCGAATTCCGGGTCGAAGATGAAGGACACCAGAGCGGGGAAGTCGGCCAGGGTGTGCGCTTTGTCCTGTTCCAGCGCCAGAGATCGCTTGGCGAAGGCGATTTTTTCGGGCGACGGGTCGGCCGGCAGGATTCCTGCGCGCTGCAGAAAAGGCGCCACCCGCGCATAGAGCACCTCGACGGAGAGTTCGCGGATATAGACGCCATTCATCCAGCGCAGTTTCTCCAGGTCGAAAACCGGGCCGCTCTTGTTGAAGCGTTCGAGATCGAACTTTTCAATCATTTCCTCAAGAGTGAAGATTTCTTTGCCCTCGGGATGCGACCAACCTTGCAGCGCCAGGAAGTTCAGCAGGGCCTCCGGCAAGAACCCCTCGTCGCGATACCAGTGCAGCGAGGTGTGGCCGTGCCGTTTGCCGATTTTGCTGCGGTCAGGATTGCGCAAGAGCGGCAGGTGGGCGAACTGCGGCATCTCCCAGCCGAACATCTGGTAGAGGATGATGTGTTTGGGCGTGCTGGAGATCCACTCTTCCGCGCGGATGACATGGGTGACGCCCATCAGGTGGTCGTCCACCACGTTCGCCAGATGATAGGTGGGATAGCCGTCCGCCTTCAGCAGCACCTGATCGTCGAGAAGGCGGCTCTCGAAAGAGACCTCGCCGCGCACCAGGTCCCTCCAGCCGGTCAGGCCGGTGTCGGGCATCTTCATGCGGATGACGTGCGGCACACCATCGAGCGCCTTCCGCCGGCGCTCTTCGGCTGTGAACTGATGAAGGCAGAAGCGGTCGTATTGCGTGTCCGCCTTGGCCGCTTCCTGCGCGGCGCGCATCTCCGAGAGCCGCTCCTTCGTGCAGAAACAGTGGTAGGCATCTCCTGCTTCGACCAACTGCTCGGCATACTTCTTATAGATGTCCAGCCGTTCGCTCTGGATGTAGGGTCCTGCCGGGCCGCCGATCTCCGGCCCTTCGTCCGGGGGGAGGTTCAGCCAAGCCAGAGTGTCAAGGATGGCGCGGGCAGAACTTTCCTCGAAGCGCTCGCGATCGGTATCCTCGATGCGCAGCAGGAACTTTCCTTTGTTGCTGTGCGCGAAGACGTAGTTGAAAAGGCCCACATAGGCGGTGCCCACGTGGGGATCCCCAGTCGGCGAGGGCGCAAGTCTTACCCGTACGGGTTTGTCACTCATAACAGCACTATTGTAGCAGAGAACGGGATGAGCTTCGTAGGGGAGGAGGCGCGCTGACCACGCCTATTTTACAGCCGGGCGGCGCGTTGACCGCGCCGAGGCGATATGGCACAATTACCTGGTAATCTCCCGGGAGGCGGCCGATTACTACACTTCTCCCGGATTAACTGACAGTTGGAGCGATCGCAGTCATGGCTGATTTCACACCGAAGAAAGATAACAACGAACCGCTCGGGGGCGCGGCCCGGAGCGCGGGCCACACCTCGACGGATTTCATACGCGAGGCCGTCGCCGAGGATACGCGGAACGGCAGATTTGGCGGCCGCGTCCATACCCGCTTTCCACCCGAGCCGAACGCCTACCTCCACATAGGCCACGCGAAGGCTATCTGGATTGACTACGGCATCGCCCAGGAGTTCGGCGGCCTTTTCAACCTGCGTTTCGATGACACCAACCCGACCAAAGAAGAGCAGGAGTACGTTGACGCCATCATTGATGATGTGCGCTGGCTGGGGGTGGATTTCGGCGACCGGGTATTCTTCGGCTCGGATTATTTTGAGCAGCAGTATGAGTGGGCTCTCGACCTTATCAAAAAGGGCAAGGCCTATGTCTGCGACCTCTCGCCTGCAGAGCTTATCGAGATGCGCGGCACGCCGACCGTTCCGGGCCTAGACAGCCCCTACCGCAACCGCAGCGCAGCGGAGAACCTGGACCTCTTCCGGCGGATGCGGGCGGGCGAGTTTCCGGACGGGTCTCGCACGCTCCGCGCCAAGATAGACATGGCTTCTCCGAACGTCTATCTGCGCGATCCGGTGATGTATCGCATCCGGCATACTGAGCACCATCGCCAGGGTGACAAGTGGTGCATCTACCCGATGTATGACTGGGCGCACGGCCTGCAGGATTCAATCGAGGGGATCACGCATTCGCTCTGCTCAATCGAATATGTGAATCACCGTCCGCTGTATGACTGGTTCCTGGATCAACTCGGCGTCTATCATCCGCGGCAGATCGAGTTCGCGCGGCTGAACATGTCCTACACCGTTATGAGCAAGCGCCTCTTTATTGAACTGGTAAACGGGGGTTACGTCGAAGGCTTCGATGACCCGCGCTTGCCGACCCTGGCCGGTCTGCGGCGGCGCGGCTACACCCCCGAGGCAATTCGTGAGTTCTGCAACCGCATCGGAGTGTCAACCGTCTATAACGTAGTAGATGTCGCCGTGCTGGAGGACTGCGTGCGCGACGACCTCAACAAGCGCGCGCAGCGCGTCATGGGGGTGCTCCGGCCGCTGAAGGTGGTCATCACCAATTATCCTGAGGATTTGACCGAGGAAATGGAGGCGGTCAACAACCCGGAGGACCCGAAGGCCGGCACGCGCAAGGTGCCCTTCTCGCGCGAACTATATATCGAACGAGACGATTTCCGCGAAGACCCGCCGCCGAAGTTCTTCCGGCTCGCGCCGGGGCGCGAAGTGCGGCTGCGCTGCGCCTATTTCATCAGGTGCGAGGAAGTGATTAAGGATGAGAGCGGCGAGATCGTCGAGCTGCACTGCACCTATGACCCGGCCAGCCGCGGCGGTGACGCCTCCGACGGCCGCAAAGTGAAAGCGACGCTGCACTGGGTCTCGGCCAGGCACGCCGTGCCGGCCGAAGCGCGGCTCTACGATCACCTCTTCCTGAAGCCTGACCCGAACGATGTGCCTGAGGGCGGCTCTTTCCTGGACAACCTGAACCCGAACTCGCTGGAAGTCGTCAGCGGTTACCTCGAGCCGTATGTGAGGGATGCGAAACCGGGCGACCGCTTCCAGTTCGAGCGCGTCGGCTACTTCTGCGTTGACACCACCTCCACACCCGACAAACTGGTCTTCAACCGCACTGTCACCCTGCGCGACACCTGGGCCAAGATCGAGAAAAGGGGATAAAGGGGTGAAGGAGAATTCTACCGTAAGAGTTGGATAAAGGATTGGTCAATGAGTCCGACAGTATTTCGAATCAAGGGCTACAGATTTTATTTTCTCTCGAACGAAGAGGATCGCATGCACGTTCATGTTGAATGTGCAGATGGTGAAGCAAAGTATTGGATTGAGCCGATTATAGCGCTCGCAGTATACTATAAGATGAGTGCAAAGCAGCTAAAGGAAATCCTTCAAATCATTGAGGAAAGAAAAGATGAAATCGTCAGGGAATGGAAAAGACACTTTGGTAAGAGTTGAAAATATTTCTGGGTTTGGTATTTGGCTATTCATAAACGAGAAAGAATATTTCTTGAGTTATAAAGCTTACCCATTTTTTGTTGACCAGACGATCAAGTCCATTCAGAATGTCAAACTACTGCACGGCTTTCACCTTTATTGGCCGGATTTGGATGTTGACCTGGAAATAGACAATCTGGAAAATCCGGAGAAGTATCCCTTGAAAGATAAAGCAGGGGTCAAGAAGCCTAAACAAGCAATAAAACGGACAGCATAATAGCTAAACCATTCTGGAAAGAAACTTGTCAACATAGTGACCAGTTAAAATGTGGTTACTGTCCCTTCATTTCCAGGCATTGCTCCAGCGGCTTCGTGACCTGGCATTCCGGAGGGTGGGATATGCCGCAGTCGCCTGGATGCCCCAGCGCGGAGGAGACAACAACTGTTCAGACGGCAGTGCAGGAAAGGGTGTACCCAGATCACCTGCAGATCGCCCGGATGGTTTCTAGCACACATGTCACTTGGCGGCCGGCCTACTAGAGAGCGCCTTCGCAGGCATGTCGCCAGTCATCAAAAAACTCGCTAACACACGCGTGCCTCTGGTTTCTGTCTTTCTCAGTCGCTTTACTGGCGACCATATAGAGCTTGTCGCCAGCCTCCCATTTCTCGACTGAGTGATCAAGCTCTCCGCCAAGCAGCCAAAATGCCAGCGCGCCCATAGTGTAGACGTTTGTTCTTTCGTCAATCGGGGAACCCAACTGGTCTTCTTCCGGAGACTTGAAGCGATAGGATCCCCAGAAGTCATCTCCTGCATCATTGACCACTGGCCTCTTCCGATAGAAGTCTATGTCGCAGATCTTAGTGATGTGGTGCTGGAAATTATAGAGGATACTGCCATCGTAGAGATCGATGGCAACATAGGATTTCGCTTCGACGAATGTGTGGAAGGAGAAGATCTGATCAAGAGATCGCAGACGCTCCGCAATCGGCAATTGCCTATACCGGTAGTAAGGCCCAGCAGGATGATGCTTTCCGATTCCGCTGCTGAACTGCCAGTGCGAATGCAGACACTCCCCTTCAAACCAGTCAAATACCGCCGCATACCCATCTGGAGTCTCAAAATGGTCTTCGAATTCGATCAGACAAGGGTGCTTTAGTTCCTGATACACCGGGATGGCCTGCTTAAGACGCTGTATGGCGTCCTGTGTAGTTCCCTCATATTCTAGAGTCTCGGCACCCGCATACTTAATGAATTTCCTGTGCCCATCGCGCTCAAGGCCAAACGAAAGGTTCCCGGAGTCATGCTTATCGAAGACAGCAAACACTCGCCCCAGTTCTCTGAGCCAGCCGAAGTTCTGTTTGGCCCGGAGGAGAAACTGCACACCATCCAGGTTAATGACAACTGATTCCTGTTCAACAGACATGTCCAGACCTCACTCAGGTAGGGCCTCCGTTTCACCATGTGCCTACCGTACGAAGATTCGAATACAGGGACAGCAACCGGATTTATAGACTGCAGTAGCCGTTATCTATTTTACTCTATCCCCGCCAGTTTGAGGATGTTGTGTGGTCAGACCTGCTTTCAGTTCTTTGCTGCCGTGGACAGGAACTACTATCACTTCTTCCCGGTCTGGTTTGGAGAATTTGGGGACAGACTGCGAATTAACCTTCGGGGTTGCGTTTCTGGGCTTCCTTCCTCACGGTAACGACTGGAGACGCCGTTGGAGCAAGCCTTCGAGAAAACCCGGACAGCGGCGCTGTTGAAAAACTCGGGAAAAGGGAATCCCGCACAGTTTTTTGAGCGTGAAATTTCCACGGAGAATCGAAAGCGAAGCCTTTTTCAACCCCCCACTGTCCCCGGTCCGGGGAGACTGTCATTTGCCGAGCGAATCCGCCGCCGCACGCAGGGAGATAGCGCGGCCCAAGGCCCGCTGTTGGAGTTCGTGATAGGCCTCGTCCTCAGAGATCTCCGAGGTTTCCATCAGCACCTTCACGGCCCGGTGCACCGCCAGCCACGCCTCCAGCGCCTCCTGAGTGTTCCCTCCCGCGTCACGCCGGATCGCCATGAAGCGCTCGAAGCGACGCTGCGCCCTCTCCAGCACGGGCCGCATCTGATGCGCCTCGAAGGGTTTTACGACATAGTCCATCGCCCCGGCCCGCTCGGCCCGCGCTATCTGGCTGGGCTCCCTGCTGCCGCTGACGATGACCACGCAGGCGGGATGCTCCTGCATCAAGGCGCGAGTCGCGTCAATGCCGTCCATGCCCGGCATCCGCACATCCATCAGCACAATGTGGGGAGAGGCCAGCGAGAAGAGGTTAAGCGCCTCTGTCCCGGTGCCTGCAACTCCCACCACCTCGTATCCTTGCGACTCAAGGCCCAAGCGAAGCGCTAAAGCGATGAGCCGTTCATCCTCGGCGATCAGCGCGCGAACAGCCATAACGACTTCTCTCCATTTCTCTCTTCTGCGACCTGCCTTACTCTCTTTTATACCACGAGACCGCAGCGGCCCTGTGTATCCTTTCTTCCACAAGGAGCGCTCATTTCCGACATTGGCAAGAGAGGGCGACACCGGGCCAGCCGTCAAGCGGCGCCGCCTCTCCGTTCCAGGGCCTCATCATCAACTAGGATCTCGCTCATGGTGCCGCCCTCCTGCGACCAGACGCCGAAGGAACCCCGCAACTCGCCGACGACGAGTTCACGGCAGAGGTGCAGCCCCAGCCCTTGCGGCTTTTCGAGGTCGAAATCCGCCGGCAGGGGATTCCCGGAACTCCAGACGCGCAGTTGCAGTTTCCCATTCTGATGGGAAAGCGTCACCTTCACCTTCTTTTTCCCGTCCGGCTCTGGCGCCCCGTGTTTGAGGGCGTTGGTGACGAGTTCGTTGCTCACCACGGCGAGGGTAGTCGCGGCCCGCGAGGGAATGTGGACCGGGTCGCTGCTGACCGACAGGTTGACACCCTCCGCGGCCAGGGCCTCGACCGCAATCCTCGAGATGCGCTTCAGAACGTCACTGAACTCGACCCGCCCGGATCGCTGCTCGTACATCTGCTCATGCACCGTTGACAGCGCGGAGATTCGAGTCTTGGCCTGCCGCAAGGCTGCGGCCGCGTCGCTCGCCGCGGGCTGGGTGCTAATCTGGAGCTCCAAGATTCCCGACACCAGCATCAGATTGTTCTTCATCCGATGGTTGATCTCCAGGGCCACCGTCTCGGCCAGCCGGGCGCGCATGCGTTCGGCTTCGAGCACCTGCTCCCGGGTCCGCACCTTTTCCGTCACGTCGGCCAGAGAGAAGATGAGATTCTCGACTTCGCCGCGTGCATTCTTCAGCGGCGTCAGCGTCCAATCCCAATAGGTGACACCCCGCTCCGGCATATCGGGGAACTCGAAGGGCTTCTCGATGTAGCGCGCCGGTTCGCCCGTATCGCGAACCCGCCTGAAGATCGCCTCGTTCTCGGGGTGCGGGTAGAACTCGAAGTGGTTGTGACCCGCGAACTCCTCCTTGGAGTGGCGGCAGGCTCTGGCATAGGCCGAGTTGACCCAGATGAAGTTGAAGTCGCGGTCCAGATAGACCAGATGCGCGTCCGTGTTCTCGGCAATCGCCTCCAGCAGGCGGGCCTCACGGGCCAGGGCCTGCTCGGCCTTGCGCTGTGCCTGCTGTGCTTCATCAATGGCCCCGCCAATGGCTTGCGCGACACGGGACGCCACCAGGCCGGCCACCAGCGCGAAGGCCACCGCCAACATTGACCCCACCAGGACGTGATGGGGGGCCTCCAAAGCGGCCAGGCGGTGGTCAGCGATTGAAATGGTGAGAGCTGCGAACACGGTGAGAGGGACGAACGCGCGCAGCAGTCGAGCGCGGGCGGAGTCTCCGACCAGGGTCCGCAGGGGCCAGTGGTCCCGGCCAGCCGCAGCCACCGCGCCAACCGCCAGCAAGAGCCCTCCCAGGTCGCCCGTCGCCGAGATCGGAATGGCACTGCTCCCATAGAGCAAGGGCGCGCCATAGACGTAACCCAAGCCGAAGATCAAGGCAATCATCGCCGCCACCAGGCCCAAGATGCACGCCGTGTCTCCCATGCTCCGGCGGGTCCTGTCCGCAACGGGCCCCAGCAGAAGCGCCAGCATGGCAGTGCCAACCAGAAACAGAAGCCCGCCTGCGACGGGCGACATAGGCTCGAACGGGATCGAAGACGCCGCCGCCAAGCGCCGTGTCAGCAGATCTTCACGGTTGAGGTCGGCGCCGACGAGGAACCCGATGAGTTCGAGCAGTCCAACGAGGGAAATCAGCCCGGCCGCTCCGGCCGAGAGACAGCGCTCGCGGCGGCCGACGGGTCCAGAAGCCAGCCCCAGCAAGACCAGGCCGAGAATGACGAGCGAAACGGCAACGCTGGGCGCAATCGCCTTGTAGTCAGGGATGATCCTGATGAGGATAGGCACCTCAAAGGCCCAGCCCGCCAGCCCAGCGATCCCCAGCAGCATCGCCGCAGCACTGCACAGCGCTGCCGTCCGGCGCTCGGCGCTCGACTCCTTCGGGCCTGGAGCGGTAGTGGCTTCCATACGGGTCCTCCTGTCACGCGCGGCAGAACCGGGTGTGAGCTGCGATCTCGCCGCGGGCCTCGCGGCACCTTGCAGCAAGGCATGTCACACTTTTCGCCAGGCAGTCCCCTCTCCCTTCCTGAAAATCGGAACACCCCAGCCGGCGGCGAGGGACACCCCTGGCCAGTCGTGCCGCAGCAGATTGCTGGGTTTTGCCTGCTGACTACTTACCGGACGGAGGCCTGCCCGCCTGTGGCGCGGTTCGAAGTGTCGGGTGGTCAAGGCGTCCTACCGATCTGGCATCTCGAAATCGCCGTCTTCCTCGGCAGTCCTTTAGGTGAGGTGAAGGCGTGTCCGGTATTCCTGACGGCAGGAGACAAGCCCCTTTCCAACGAATTGAATGGCTTTCTCGGAATCCGAGGGAATTCGATCAGATGGCAGGACGGGTTGGCGCCGGGAAAGGGTAACCACGGATGACAGCAAGACCGAGATTCACCCGGAAGGTAGCTCTCGTCACGGGTGCGGCATCGGGCATAGGAAAAGAGATCGCGCTCCAGTTGGCAAGAGAGGAAGCGCGAGTAGTCGTCGTTGACACCGACGCCGCTGGGGGCAGAGATACGGTCAATCAAGTCATATCCAGCCGCGGGGCCGCGGTCTTCGTGTGTGCGGATGTTTCGCAGCGGCTACAGGTTGGCGAAGTAATGAAGGCAGCAGTGGCCGAATATGGGGGGCTCGATATTCTGATCAACAACGCAGCCGTCGAGTTGGAGGCAACAATCGAAGAGACCGGTGAGAGCGATCTGCAGCGCGTAATGGAGAACAACTTCCATAGCGTTTTCCTGTGTTCGCAGATGGCGATCCCTCTGCTCCGACAACGGGGCGGCGGCGTGATTATCAACATCGCCTCTGTCAACGGGCTTCTCGGAATTCCGAGACACGCAGCCTATAACGCTGCTAAAGGCGGAGTGATAGCACTGACCAGGCAACTCGCGGTTGACTATGGGCCGCTTGGGATCAGGGTGAACTGCGTATGTCCTGGTGAGATTGATACTCCGATGACCAGGCGCAAGTTTAAACCGACCCAAATTGAGAGACACCTCGAAGCGGCAGCAGGACGCTGCCACCTAAGGCGAGTTGGAATGCCCGAGGACATCGCCAACGCAGTCAGGTTTCTGGCCTCTGACGAGGCCTCTTGGATCACAGGAGTGATTCTGCCGGTTGACGGCGGCTTCTCGTGCGGTTGGGCCTGAACACAAATGGTGTCGGCATTCGAGCACGGCCTAGAGAAAAGAAGTCCCACGTGGGGCTGGATACTTTGTCGGAGTGAAGACAGTGGCTTTCGCCCAGGGCTAGAAATCATTTCAAGAGTAGGTTCGCGGCAATAGGGGAAAGAGAAACTCAGAGTTCTTGCCGCGGATGAACGCGGATTATTCACGATTCATATGAATACCTGTTTCCATCCGCGCAAATCCGCGGCTAGAGTTGGCTTTTGAAATAAGTTTGCTCTGTTGCGAGCCTGATGGCCGCTGTAGATACAAGGGCGGGGTTTCCCTTCGACTTCCCTTCGACTTCGCTCCCCTCGGCTACGCTCGGGGTAAACAGGGTAAACGCTCAGGGCAAGCCAAATCCCGCCGCAGCGATTCCAAACAACCCTTTTCGGCGGGGATCGGAGTCCCCGCCCTACAAAATACCGAATCTTTGCAACAGAGCAAAATAAGTTCTAGGCCTTCGGCGGCCAGGCCTGGAGGCCGCCGTGGAAGGCAAAGCCCTAACCACCGCCATGGCGGGCCCGCCTAGAGCGGACCTAG
>Ga0299915_10004030_pt1 | contig 10661 bp, 9 predicted proteins | sample RVTome_13_FD_200263 | JGI IMG/M metagenome (GOLD analysis project Ga0299915, IMG submission 200263) | Soil microbial communities from uranium-contaminated site in the Upper Colorado River Basin, Wyoming, United States - RVT92D227 (version 2) ... | reverse complement strand
CCGGTCATTCCATCCGCGTGGCAGATCCCCGGCAAGGTTCCCTGGATGATGATTCGGTCGAAGCATTCGAGTATCCCCGCAATCTTTTCGGAATATCGTTCGGTAATCAGGCGCATAGACTCCCGCCGCGGAATCGCGGTGTTTTGGGTCGCCCTGACAATACACCAAAATTCGAGCGGGCTCTGCAAAGGCCGTGCTTATTTCAGGTTTCCTTTGCTTTTTTTGGATTCCGCGCCGGAGGCGCGCTCTGACCTGTTTGGTTGCGGCTTGTCCGCGTTGGGGAAAAATGATGTGTGATTTGTGGAACGGGGACTGACGACGGCAACATATTGCTATATCATATCTTTCCCTCTCCGATTTCCTCTGGTGCTCCCGAATAGAAACGCTTACAAGGCGCTCCCTCCCGGTTGGTACGCAGTGGCATCGCCCCAGGCGCGCCCAACCCGGAGCGTAGCGTGGATCCTCCTGCATGCACCGCTGGTAGAACTCCCGAGCGACGTAGAGATGCTCGGCGCTCGTCACGCCCTGCGTCAGGATGAGCTGGTTGCCGCGCAGGAAGAACTCGTAGGCAATGGGGCTCGCGCGGGCACATCGGTCTTCAGACTTCGATGCTCACGGGCCGTCAGCGACAAAGACAGTGACTCGACGATGCGGTCGACGATCTGGTCTTGGAGCTGGAAGACATCGCATAGGGCGACTTGCGGAGCGTGGGACCAGAGAAGGGTCCCCCCCGGCGCTTCCACGAGCTGGGCAGTCACCCGGACGTGCGGGCCGGCGCGCGCGAGGCCGAAGTCGAGGATCCTCACGCCATGGGGCGTCAGGAAGACATTCGAGGGTTTGAGATCGCGGTGGACCACTTCCGCTCCGTGGAGTGCATCCAGGGCGGAGAGGATCTCAAGGGTGATCTCGACTGCTTCAGGAATCGGAAGAGGACCGCGGGCGAGACGCTGTGCCCCGGCGTCTTTTGCGGCACGCATATACGCATAGCGCATAGCTCAAAGCGGCCTGATCCTCTGGAGTCGCCTTGCGCGCCCACGTCAAATACAGCATCGGAGTCGCACCCACCCTGCGGATTTCTGATGCCCACTTTTCCGCGTAAGGTCTGAAAACCCGATCGCCAGCAATCCGAATTTTGCCGTCCACGTAGTAATTCACGCCGAGCGTGCTTTGCTCCTGTAATACCACGATGTCCCACTCGCTTTCGTGCAGGGCTGTGAGAGCTTCGCCTTTTTCCCAGTGGTCCTTGAGCCGCCATGCGCCAGGCGCGACCATCCTACCACCCGTCGGACCCTCGATGAGACCGGGATTTGCCCAATCCGCAGCTCATCTGCTGCCAGACTCACGGATACGCTCATAGGTCACCGGACGGTTGTTTCAATAGGAGGGTGGTCTCAAAATAGATAACTTCGCGGGATCCTATCGCGACAATCTCAATAATCCCGTCCTTTTCCCGATAGATAATTCTTATCTTCCCAACCCGGAAGCTCCGATATGCTGCAAGTTCACCTCGAAGCTGTTTCCCCGACATCGGATCCTCTTGAATCGCCTCGAGAGCCGACCGGATCTTCCGCTTTATCTGTGGATGAAGGTTCCGAATCAGACCAGCCACTTCAACCGGCAGCTTGATTCTCATAGCAGGCGGCATGGCTATTCCTTGCTGTCGAACAATTCCTGGAGCGTGTATCTTTTCCTGGTTCGGCGGAGCTGCGCCATGCCGCGTCGAATTTCCGCCATCAACGCCGGGTCGGATTGAATCGCCAGGGTCTCCTTCCAGCTATCAAACTGATCCGGACTGAGCATCACCGCGGCGACCTTGCCGTTGCGCGTTATCGTCACTTCCTCATCCCAGTTGTCGATTTCGTCGATCAATCGGCTGAGTTTTGCCTTGGCCTCGGCTAATGGCACAGTTTTCATCATACCTCCCAAAGACTGGTCATAATTCTGACTATAATATAGAATAATCTTACAGAACAGTCAACTGCAGACTGGAGGCCTCACTCCCAAGGGGTCGCGTTCGAGGAAACGTCCCTCCGATGCCGCCCCGCGACGGCGTTACGTCGTCGAACGCCGTATCTGGACAGCAGAATCCATTCCAAATAGTCGTTTTTTGCATCAGGGTGACTTCAGTGATCGACGGGCTGTCCCACCGATTAATGGCGGTGCGGTTCCGCAAATCCAGGTTTCTGAGAGGCGGTAATATCAATATGCGATCTAGAAGTTGTCATGAGTTGAAGTCAGACAATCATATAACCATTCTCTCATGATGCCGCTGCATTGGTTTGTTTTTCGTGGATTTTCACACCTGCGATGGGTATTCTGAACCGAGAATTCGCCATAGCTCCGGCAGATGAATTGACCTTGAACAGGTACTGTTGCAGAAGCCTCACAAATCCCTTCAGCTTCAAAGTAGAAACGTGGTCATCGGCGACATTCAGGACAGGAAAGGTCAGCGGCTGGACCAGGGACTTGGAGACCGTGCATTTGGTGCGATAGCACAAATGCGAGCCGCACGGTTGCAGCCGGTGGAGGAGGCCAAATGAAGAAGATTATTGTTGGTGTCGTGTGTTTAATCGCGATCCTGATCGGCCTTTTCCTTGCTTGGCCTGCCCCAATCGATCCCGCTCCTTACGCCCCTGGTCCCAGGCCGGAGCATAGTCTGGCCACGGCCCCTCCGCTTGCCGGGAGTTCAATCTCCGTAACGTGAGCGATGCTGACGATGGCCGGTCGATCACCCAACTCACATGGATGAGCAGGCGGCTTGTCGGACAAACCGCCGGGGACTTTTCAGGGCCTTGGTTATATTGTATGCAGAGGACGCCCGGTTTTCTGCAAGGACGGGTTTTCAGCGGAATCCCTGACGGGATTTGTGGGGAAGATGGGGCGAGCGGGCGCGGACTAACCTCCGGAGAGGGAGCCGAGGAAGTCGCCGTTGCTCTTGGTCTTGGCGAGTTTCTCCAGCAGGAGCTCCATGCTTTCCGTGATGGACAGGGGGGTCAGCACCTTGCGCAGGATCCAGATCCGGTTCAGGTCGCTCTGCGGTATCAGCAGCTCCTCCTTCCTCGTGCCCGACTTGTTGATGTCGATCGCGGGGAAGATGCGTCGGTCCACCAGCTTGCGGTCGAGATGCAGTTCCATGTTGCCGGTGCCTTTGAACTCTTCGAAGATCACGTCGTCCATCCGGCTGCCGGTGTCGATCAGGGCAGTGGCGATGATCGTCAGGCTGCCGCCTTCCTCGATGTTGCGCGCGGCGCCGAAGAAGCGCTTGGGTCTCTGCAGGGCGTTGCTGTCCACGCCGCCCGACAGCACCTTTCCGCTCGGCGGCACGATCGTGTTATAGGCGCGCGCCAATCGCGTGATGCTGTCCAGCAGGATCACCACGTCTCGCTTGTGTTCGACGAAGCGCCTGGCCTTCTCCAGCACCATCTCGGCGACGTGCACGTGGCGCGTCGCCGGCTCGTCGAAAGTGGAGCTGACCACCTCGCCCTTCACCGTGCGCTGCATGTCGGTCACTTCCTCCGGGCGCTCGTCGATCAGCAGCACGATCAGGTAGACCTCGGGGTGGTTGACGGCGATCGACTTGGCGATCGACTGCAGCAGCATCGTTTTCCCGGTGCGGGGCGGCGAGACGATCAGGCCGCGTTGCCCCTTGCCGATCGGCGTGAGCATGTCCATCACCCTGCCCGAGAGATTTTCGCCGCTCGTCTCCAGCCGCAGGTGTTCGTGGGGGTAGAGCGGCGTGAGGTTGTCGAAGAGGATTTTGTCCTTTACGGCATCCGGGTGCTCGAAGTTCACCGCCTCGACCTTGATGAGCGCGAAGTATCGCTCGCCGTTCTTGGGCGGCCGGATCTGGCCGGAAACCGTATCTCCGGTGCGCAGGTCGAATTTGCGGATCTGTGAGGGTGAGACATAGATATCGTCCGGTCCCGGCAGGTAGTTGTAATCCGGCGCGCGCAAGAAGCCGAATCCCTCGGGGAGGCACTCGAGCACCCCTTCCGAGAAAATCAGGCCGTTCTGCTCGGTCTGCGCTCTCAGAATCTCAAACATGAGTTCCTGCTTGCGCATGCCGGCATACCCGGAGACCTCGAGGTTTTTGGCGACTTCGACCAGCGAAGCAATCTTCATTTCCTTCAGATCACTGATGTTCAGGTGAGCTTTCTCCCGGTCGCCGCCGTTTTGTTGCTCAGTAATTTCAGGCATAGATCGACTCCTAATTCAAACTGAAACGTGTCATGCTCGCGCCGCTGCAGGCGATCGGCCGTCGGCGAGATCCCTGACGGATTCAACCATCCTCTTCCAGATTTCTCTGCAGCCGAGGCCGGTAACTGCAGAACACAGGACCACCGGCTGCCCAAATGCGTCTCTGATTATTCTCTCCTGCACGGACCGGCCGTTGCCCGACAGCTTGTCGGCCTTGGTCGCCACGATCAGACGAGGGATGCCGTAATAGTCCAGCCATCGCTCCAGCTCGTGATCCAGCGGTGTCGGCGCCAGCCTGGCATCCACGAGGTGGACCACCAGGGCGATCAAATCCCGGTTCCGGAGATACTGTTCCACCACCTTCTTCCACCTTAGGGCCTCAGCCCTGCCGGCTCGAGCGTATCCGTAACCCGGCAGGTCCACGAGCATGAACCGACCCTCGACCCGGTAAAAGTTAATGCTTCGGGTCGTACCGGGGATCTGGCCGGTCCGAGCGATTTTCCGGCTGCCCGTCAGCTTGTTGATCAGACTGGATTTGCCGACGTTGGAACGGCCGGCCATCACGATCTCGGGCAGATGCCGGTGCGGCATATCGCGCGGCGATACAGCGCCGGCGACGAACTCAGCCATATCTCTGCTCACGATTCACTCGAATGCGAATCTCCATGTCCAGCGGCATGCCGCTCCGCTGCCGTCCGGCTCCTCGAACTTTCGAGATTGAGCTCTTCACACGGAAATCCGGGCGGGGGCTCCCGAGCGTTCAGTGCGCGACACTGTCGGTCGTGCGATTGTTCTGGAGATCGGATATTTTGGATACCGGACTCTGGGGAACCGGCAGCCGCTCCAGAGCGATCTGGAGGACTTCATCCATCGTTTCCACCAGAGAGACCTTCATGGCCTCGAGGATATCCTGAGATATATCCTGGAGGTCTTTTTCATTCTCCTTTGGCAGGATGACGTTCTTGATGCCCGCGCGATGGGCGGCCAGGAGTTTTTCCTTGACGCCGCCGATCGGCAGCACTTTTCCGCGCAAGGTGATCTCGCCCGTCATGGCGACGTCGTTGCGCACCGGAATCTTGGTCAGGACGGAAACAATCGTGGTGGCCAACGTGATGCCGGCAGACGGCCCATCCTTGGGAATCGATCCTTCGGGGACGTGGATGTGGATGTCCATTTTGCGATGGAAGTCGCGGCCGATCCCGTAGGCGGTGGTGCGGCTGCGCACGAAGGACATCGCGGCACGGGCCGATTCCTGCATGACCTCGCCCAGCTTGCCCGTCAGCGTGAGTGAACCCCGGCCGTCCATGAGGGTTGCCTCCGTCAGCAGCACTTCGCCGCCGACCTCGGTCCAGGCGAGGCCTGTGGCCAGACCCACCTGGTTGTTCTCCAGGATGCCCTGCTGCCGGAACTTCGGCTTGCCCAGCAGCGTCCCGACTGCTTCCGCGGTGATCAGGCCGCCGATCTGTTCGGAGGCCACAATCTTCTTGGCGACCTTGCGGCAGATGTTGGCGATCTCCCGTTCCAGGTTACGCACTCCGGACTCGCGCGTGTATCGCCGGATGAGCTCGAGCAGCGCCTCACCCATGAACTGCACCTGGCTCGCCTTGAGGCCGTTGGTCTGCAACTGTTTCCTGACCAGAAAACGCTTGGCGATCTCGAGCTTTTCAACCTCGGTGTAGCCTGAGAGCAGAATGACCTCCATGCGGTCCTGGAGCGCCCGGGGGATGGTGTGCAGCACGTTGGCGGTTGCGATGAACATCACCATCGAGAGGTCGAACTCGGTGTCCAGGTAATGGTCGACGAACATGTGGTTCTGCTCGGGATCGAGCACCTCCAGCAGCGCCGCCGACGGGTCGCCGCGGAAGTCCATGCTCATCTTGTCGACTTCGTCCAGCATGAAGACCGGATTTCTCGTGCCCGCCTTCTTCATCATCTGGATGATCTGCCCGGGCAGCGCTCCGATGTATGTCCGGCGGTGTCCGCGGATCTCCGCCTCGTCACGCACGCCGCCCAGGGAAAGCCGGACGAACTTGCGGCCCGTGGCGCGGGCAATCGACTTGCCCAGGGAGGTCTTGCCGACCCCGGGCGGCCCGACGAAACAGAGGATCGAGCCCTGCGGCTTTTTCACCAGGCTGCGCACGGCCAGGAACTCGATGATTCTTTCTTTGATTTTTTCCAGGCCGTAGTGGTCTTCCTCGAGGACCTTCATCGACCACTTGATGTCCCGGATCTCGCGCGATTTTTTGTTCCAGGGCATCACGATCAGCCAGTCCAGATAGGTCCGCGAGACGGTGGACTCCGCCGACATCGGCGGCATCATCTCCAGGCGCTGAATTTCCTTCATCGCCTTGTCGTTCGCGTCCTTCGGCATTTTGGCCGCTTCGACCTGCTTCTTCAGATCGTCGAGCTCGCTCTTCTCGTCCTTGCGCCCCAGTTCCTTCTGGATCGCCTTCATCTTCTCGTTGAGATAGTATTCCTTCTGCGCGCGTTCCATCTGGCGCTTGACCCGCCCCTGAATGTTGCGGTCGACCTTTGTCTTTTCGATTTCGACCTCGACGATCTCGATGATCTTCCCGATGCGCGCGGTGACGTCGACGGTCTCCAGGAGTTGCTGCTTTTCCTCAACGCCGACCGGGAGGTTCGCGCTGATGTTGTCCGCCAGCCGCGAGGGTTCCATGTTCTTCATCGCGTTCAGGATGGCGTCGTAATTTACATGATGGCTGAGCTTGGAAAACTGCTCGAAGGCGGACTGGAGGCGCTTCACCAGCAGATGGGTCCGCGCGCTGGCCGTGGAAGTATCCTCGAGGAGCTCGACGTCTGCGACGAAAAATCCCGGATCGCTGGAGATGCGGAGGGCGCGCACCCGCTGGTAGCCCTCCACCAGGACCCGGATGTTGCCGTCCGCCAGCTTGACGCTCTGCGCGATGTTGGCGACGGTGCCGATCGGATAGATATCCTTCGGCTTGGGGTCGTCGATCGCCGCATCAATCTGAGTGGCCAGAAGAACCCTCTTGGAGCCTTCCAGGGCAAACTCGAGGGCGCGCACCGACGACGGCCGTCCGATCACGAAGGGAATCATCATGTGCGGAAACACGACCACGTCGCGTATCGGGATCATCGGCAATCGTTCTGTTTTTTTTGGCTTCTCTTCCATCTTTTTCAACTAGCCGGCTTTCTCCATAACGGCGAAGATGACTTCCTTGTTCTCGACCATTTCGCGCGTGATGATGAATTCCTTGACTTTTTTCTGGGAGGGCAGCTGATACATCACGTCCAGCATAAGCTCTTCCAGGATAATCCTCAGTCCCCGGGCGCCCATTTTGCGCTCGAGGGCCCTGGTGGCGATTGCGGCAATGGCGTCGTCGGTGAACTTGAGCTTCACATTCTCGAACTCGAACAACTTTTGATACTGGCGGATCAGCGCGTTCCGCGGCTTTGTAAGTATCTCCACCAGCGCTGCGTGGTCCAGTTCGGAAAGCGTGCCCACCACAGGCAGCCGCCCTACGAATTCCGGGATCAGGCCGTATTTGATAAGGTCGCGCGGCTGAATGGCGTCAAGTATGTTGGAGGGGAATGACGCCTTTCCCTTCTTGGTATCCTTGCCGCTGCCGACAAAGCCTAGAGTTTTTTTGCCCACACGGCGCTCGATGATCTTTTCCAGTCCCACAAATGCGCCGCCGCAAATGAAGAGGATATTGGTGGTGTCTATCTGGATGAATTCCTGGTGCGGATGCTTGCGTCCGCCCTGCGGCGGAACGTTCGCGACCGTGCCTTCGAGAATCTTGAGGAGCGCCTGCTGCACGCCCTCGCCCGAGACATCGCGAGTGATCGAAGGATTCTCGTCCTTGCGGGCTATTTTATCGATCTCATCGATGTAGACGATGCCTTGCTGGCACTTTTCCCTGTCGCCGCCCGCGTTCTGGAGCAGCTTAAGTATAATGTTTTCAACGTCTTCGCCCACATAACCCGCTTCTGTCAGCGTGGTGGCGTCGACGATGGCGAAGGGAACGGAGAGCATCTTTGCCAGCGTCTGGGCGAGCAGGGTCTTGCCGGTGCCGGTCGGCCCGATCAGCACGACATTGCTCTTCTGCAATTCGACATCGCTCCGCTTTTTGGAGATTTCGAGGCGCTTGTAATGGTTATAGACGCCGACGGCGAGCTTCTTTTTGGTCAGTTCTTGCCCGATGACGTAAAGGTCCAGGAAATCCTTTATTTCCTGAGGCCTGGGCAGCTTATCGCCGATCGGAGAAGTCACGATATCGTCGGCGATGATCTCGATGCAGACATCCACGCACTCGTCGCAGATGTAAACCGTCGGGCCTGCGATCAGCTTCTTGACTTCGTTCTGGCTCTTGGAGCAGAACGAACAGCGCAGGATGTCCTCTTCCTCTCTTCTCACCTGGGGCCTCCGCCTAACTTGTTGCCGGCCGGCTAATCCTTCTGGAAGATGACCTGGTCCACGATGCCGTATTCTCTGGCCTGGTCCGCCGTCATGATGAAGTCGCGTTCCACGTCGTTTTGGATCTTTTCAATGCTCTGTCCGGTGTGTCTGGCCAGGATCCTGTTCATGCACTCCCGCAGCCGCAGTATTTCCTTGGCTTGGATGTCGATATCGGTGGCCTGGCCCGACAGGCCGCTCATGAACGGCTGGTGGATCAGGATGCGGGCATTCGGCAGCGCGAAGCGCTTCTTGGGTGAACCCGCAGCCAGCAGCAGGGCTGCCATGCTTGCAGCCTGGCCGATGCAGATGGTGGTGACATCGGGACGAATGAACTGTATGGTGTCATAGATCGCCATGCCGGCGGAAATCGATCCCCCTGGGCTGTTGATATAGACGGAGATGTCCTTTTCCGGGTCCTCGGCTTCCAGGAACAGCAGTTGGGCTGTAACAACGTTGGCGACATTGTCGTCGATCGGCGTGCCGAGGAAGATAATATTATCCTTCAGCAGGCGCGAGTATATGTCGTACGCGCGCTCACCGCGACTCGTCTGCTCGACCACCATTGGTATAAGTGCCAATTTCGTCACCCTCGGCTAATATTAGCATTGCGAAAGATGAAATCAAGCGCCTTGTTCCGCAGCAAATGCCCTCTAAGGCTATGAATCCGTTGATTCTTCTCGAATTGAGCGCGCAGGGCCACAGCGGATTTTTCGGAGGTTCGTGACAACCGTTCGAACTCCTGGTCCAGTTCTGATTCAGCCACTTCCAGGTGTTCCTGCCTGGCTATCGCGTCCAGGACCATACCGCGCCGCGCCGCCTGCTCGGCCCGCGGCCTCTCCTGCTCAAAGATATCTTTCCAGTTGATCGATGTCCGGCTGACGTCGATACCCTCATAGGCCAAATTGGCAGCAACCCGGTGAGCGATGGCTTGCAGCTCCTCTGCCACCAGGCTATCGGGCACTTCAAAGGAATGGGACCGGACGATCTCGTCCAGTGCCTCCTCCCTGGCCTTCTCTTCGGCAAGTCGCTCTGCGTTCCTTACCAGTTCGTCGCGGACCTTTGAGCGTAATTCCTCCAGCGTGCCCGAGCCCATGTCGCGCGCAAAGTCCTCGTTCAGCTCCGGAAGCAGTTTTTCCTTGATGTCTTTTATTTCCAGGCAGTAGTGGACGGTCTTGCCCGCATACTGTTTGCGCTTGTGCTCTGGCGAGAATCTGACGGGAAAGGAGCGCACGTCTCCGATGCGCGCACCGCGCAGGTTAGCGGAAAATTCCTCAGCAGTCCTCGGGTCGCCAACAATAATGTTGATGTTATCGTCGTGGATCGGCTTTCCTCCACCCTCGAACTCGCCATCCAGTCTGACGGTGACCAGGTCGCTGTCGGCCGCCGGCTTGTCCTCAACCGGCGCATACTGAGCGTGCTGCTGCCGCAAGCCCTCCATGGCCAAGTCCACTTCTTTCTCGTCGACCTCCTTGGACCGTATGCTGGTGCCAACCCCGTTGTAGTTGGAGATCTCCAGCTGCGGCAGAACCTCGAAAGAGAGCTTGAATTTGAGCGGCTGGCCGGGATCCCCATGCAGGTCCTCCACCTGCGGCTTGGTCAATGGAGCCAGATGGAGTTCGGAGACGGCCTGTTCCCAGGAACGGCTGATGAGATCCTGCGTTGCTTCGCTGCGCAGCTCGGAGGCGAACCGCTGTTTGACCACGCCGAGCGGTACCTTGCCCGGCCGAAAGCCGGGCACTTTGACGCGCGCTGTGTAGGATAGCGCGAGCTGATGGATAGCATCCTCCACCTCCTCGCCGGGGATCTCAAAGATCAGGCTTTTCCTGCAACCGCTGACATCGACCATTTGCACGGTTTTTCTCTCGGTTAATCGATCGGGGATATTGCTCGAGCCTCTGACTCCAGATCTCCGGACATGGCTTCGGTCGGTGATGACGCAACCCGTTGATTCCAATGGAACAAGTGGATAATTGCCGTAAAACCTCGTCAGAAAACGCCGTGATACACGTTTTTGGCCGGATTG
>Ga0299915_10004029_pt1 | contig 10662 bp, 9 predicted proteins | sample RVTome_13_FD_200263 | JGI IMG/M metagenome (GOLD analysis project Ga0299915, IMG submission 200263) | Soil microbial communities from uranium-contaminated site in the Upper Colorado River Basin, Wyoming, United States - RVT92D227 (version 2) ... | reverse complement strand
CATTCTGGCAGGGGTAAAGATCTTCTGGGGGACGGAGAGCCTTCCAGTTAAGATTCCCCCCATTCTGAGCGGATTGGTGCTCATTGCAGGCATGGACTACCCGATCTATCGGCTTTTCATTATCGGCATGGCTCTGGTGGTGTTAGCGATCATGGCCCTCCTCCTGTATAAAACCCGTATAGGCAAAATCGTGCGTGCGGCCGTTTCCGACGCGGATATGGTCAATGCCCTCGGTATCAATATCCCCCTGGTCTTCACGTTTGTCTTCGGGGTGGGCATATGGCTGGCCGGCGTGGCCGGGGTGGCGATCGCGCCCATCCTCACGGTATTTCCCGGGCTGGAAGCCCAGATGGGTATGGATGCCTTTGTGGTGGTGATCACGGGGGGGTTCGGCAGCCTGGCGGGAGCGTTTATCGTCTCCATCATATTCGGGTTGCTGAGCTCCTATGGCGTGCAGTTCGTCTCTTCGCTTGCGCCGGTCCTGATGTTCGCCTTCATGGCCATCGTTTTGGCGATTCGACCCATGGGCCTTTTTGGGGAAAGGGAATGATGGATAAAAAGGTTCAGTGGATTTTGTGGGCGGGGGGAATCATTATCCTAGCCTTATACCCCAAGGTTTTTGGTATCTACTATACCAACTTGTTCGTAACTTTTGCGGTCTTAGCCGTTTATTCCGTCTCTTTTAATTTGCTGCTCGGATATACCGCGCTTTTCAGTTTTGGCCATGCCATGTTTTTTGGGGCCGGAGGCTATGGTACGGCTCTGGCCTTGAAGCATATCCAAGGCTTATCGCTTTTAATGGCGGTCTCGATCGGTTTGCTATCGGCAGTTGTCTTAGCCCTTATCTTGTGCCCTATCGTCGTCAGGGTCACCGGCTCAGCCTTTTCCATGCTGCACCTCGCCTTCGGCCAGCTCATGTATATCCTGGCCCTGAAATTAAGGAATATCACCGGCGGAGAAGATGGCATTGGAGGATTTCCCATACCGCCATTCAGCATTCCGGGGATTGTCTCGATCAATATGAAAGCTCCGGAGAATTTTTATTATTTTGCCATGGCCATCCTGGGGGTTAGCCTCTGGATTATGTGGTTTTTTACGAAGACGCCCTTTGGCCAAATCCAGGTAGGTGTCCGGGATAACGCCATGCGGATCGACTACCTGGGGTTTAAGGTACCGCAGACCAAGGCCGTGGTTTATGTTGTCGCCGGCGCTTTTGCCGGGGTCGCTGGCTCCATTTTTGCGTTGTTTTCAAACCTGATTGCAGCGGACAGCGGCTTTGGGATTATGGTTTCCTTTGGGGCGGTCATAAATACCCTCGTCGGGGGGTTGGGCAGCTTTTTTGGTCCCATCTGGGGCGCGGCGATCATGCAAATTCTGGAGGAAGTGACCACCCGCTATACGGATCGGGTTGAACTGGTGGCGGGCCTGATCCTGATTGTCGTCATCATGTTTGCTCCCATGGGTTTCGCAGGCTTTTTAAGGTGGGCCAGACTAAAATGGTTGGCCAAAACCGCGGGAAAAATTAACCTGGGGAAGGTTTCATGAACATTCTGGAGACCAAAGGGCTGTACCACGATTTCAAAGGGTTGGAAGTGCTGTTCGATGTCAACCTGGAAGTAAAGGAAAGAGAGCGACATGCCATCATTGGGCCCAATGGAGCGGGAAAAACAACTCTCTTCAACGTCATCACCGGAACGTACCATCCGAGCCGGGGTCAGGTGTTCTTCAAAGGAAAGGAGGTAACCGGGTCCAGGCCGCACGAGATGGCGCGCCTCGGCATGGGGCGCTCTTTTCAGATCACCAGCACCTTTAACCGGTTGACCGCTTTTCAGAACATTCGACTGGCTGTCCTTTCCAAGAAGGGAATCCGGTTCCAGCTGTTTCGCAAAGTGGACAAGATGGGGGACATAACCAAAGAGACAGACGAGGTCTTAAAAAGGATCAATTTAGATCGGGAGCGGAATCTGCCCGCCGGCATGTTGTCCTACGGAAAACATCGTTCTTTGGAAATCAGCATGGCCCTGGCGACCGATCCGGACCTGGTGATGCTGGATGAGCCCACGGCCGGCATGTCCCGCGATGAAACCCATTATGCCGTAGAGCTGATCAGACGGCTTACGGAGGGCAAGACCGCGGTCATCATCGAGCACGACATGGATGTGGTCTTCTCCCTGGCGGACCGGATTACGGTTCTTCATTACGGGCAGATCCTGGCCACGGGACCGCCGGCGGAGATCCGGCAGAATCAAGCGGTGAAGGATGCCTATCTGGGGGAACTGGAAGCGTAAATAAGCGAAGAGCAAAGAGCATAGAGCAAAGAGCATATAGTGAAAGAAAGAAAAGCTTATCATTGCCTTTTCTCCTTGCTCCCCGCTCTCTGCTGTATTCCAAGGGGTGAGTGGAATGTTACTTGAGGTCCATGGGCTAAATACGTATTACGGCATGAGCCATGTCTTGCAGGGGATCTCCCTGAACGTCAATCAGGGGGAACTCATCGCCCTGCTGGGCCGCAACGGCATGGGGAAAAGCACCACCCTGAAAAGCATCATGGGCCTGGTCAAGCCGAAATCAGGGTCGGTCGTCTTCGAAGGGAAGACGATTACCGGTTATCCCCCCTTCAAGGCCGCTCGGGCCGGGATCGGTTATGTCCCCGAGGACCGGCGCATCTTCCCCAATCTTTCCGTGCTGGACAATATGTTTTTGGGGGTCAAAGGGGGAAAAATCGGGGATCCGAACAACCCGAACACGTGGACCGTAGAAAGGATCTTTCGGCATTTTCCCATGCTGCAGAAAAGAGCTCAGCAGCAGGGGAGGTTGTTGTCCGGCGGGGAACAGCAGATGCTGACCATCGGCCGCTCTTTGATGGGCAACCCCTCCCTCCTGTTGGTGGACGAACCGACCGAAGGCCTGGCTCCGCTCCTGGTCAGGGAGGTCCGGGATATCCTGGAGGAGATCAACAAGGCGGGGGTTTCGATCCTGCTGGTGGAGCACAACATCAAAGTGGCCCTGTCCCTGGCCGACCGCGTCTACCTGATGGGCAAAGCCCACATCGGGTTTGCGGGAACCGTAGCGGAATTGGAGGCGAACCCGGAGACCAAAGCGAAGTACCTGGAAGTCTAGGAAATAACAGTTTCGAGTTCCGGTTTGCGGGTTTCGAGTTAAGACATCATTCGATTCTTTTATTTAACCTGAAACCTGGAACCCGAAACCAGAAACTGTTCCTTTAAAACCCCATCTTCTTTTCCACGTCATAAAGCGCCTTGTCGAGGGCCTTGATTCCGTCTTCCACTTCGCTCCGGGTGATGGTGAGGGGAGGAGCGAACTCCAGGGCGTTGGACATTCCCCGGAAAATCACTCCATGATCCCGTCCGGCCAGGGTCAGCTGGAAGGTGATGGCGTCCTTGGTGGGGAACGGAGTTTTCTTCTTTTTATCCTGCACGATTTCCAGGGCGCACCAGAGCCCAATTCCCCTGGCCTCTCCGGCGATGGGATGTTTCTGCAGGCTTTTCAGGCCTTCCAGGAAATACTTGCCCATCTCCGCGGAGTTCTCCACCAGGCGCTCCCTTTCGATGATTTCCAGGGTCTTCATAGCGGCCACGCAGCATACCGGATGGTTGCCATAGGTATGGAGGTGGAGGAAAGCAGGGATGGCGTCGGCAATCTTCTTGGTGGTGGCCGCCGCTCCCAGGGGGGCGTAGCCGGCGGTTAGCTGCTTGGCCATAGTCATGATGTCCGGCTTGATATTGTAGTGCTGGCAGCCGAACATTTTGCCCGTCCGGCCGAATCCCACGATCACTTCATCGATGATCAGAAGGACCCCGTATTTGTCGCAGATCTGCCGGATCCGGTCGAAGTATCCATCGGGAGGGGGAAGCGCCCCCACCCCCTGCATGACCGTCTCGGCGATGAAGGCGGCGACGAGATCCGGGCCTTCAAAGTGGATCAGGGAATCCAGGGCATCGGCGCAGGCCAGGTCGCAGGCCGGGTAAGTCAGGTTTATAGGGCAGCGGTAGCAATAGGGGGGGATGAGAAATACATGCCCCGGGACCAACGGGGCCATGACGTTGCGCATGGGGTTCAAGAATCCCAGGGCGCTCAAGGCCCCCATGGTCTGCCCGTGATAGGCCATCTGGCGGGAGACAATTTTGAAGCGTCTCTGTTTGTTGGCATAGTAATGGTACTGCCTGGCGATCTTGAAGGCGGATTCCACGGCTTCAGACCCGTCGCAGACGAAACAAGTCGTTTTGAGCTCCCCGGGGTAAATGGAGGCCAGCTTCTTGGCCAGCTGGACCGCGGGGGTGGTGATAAAAAAGCCGGGTGTGAAATAGTGCAGCTTCACGGCCTGATCGTACATCGCCTTGGCCACCTCTTCCCGGCCGTACCCGATGGCGTTGGGCCGGGTGTTGCCGGCCATCAGGTCCAGGTACTTGTTTCCTCCCTCGTCAAAGACATAATCCCCTTCCCCCCGAACGATGACCGGGACCTTGCCGTCCCGGACGTCCTGCTTGCCCGTGTTGTGGATAAAGAGATAATCCAGCGCATCATTGATTGTGGTCGAACCCATTTGTCCCTCCCCTGGAAGAGTCTTATTAAATATTTTGTATCAAGCCGGGGACTTGTCTGTCAATGTTTAAAAGCACTATCGCGGGTTTCGAGTCTCCGGCTCGTGGGTAAAGCTGAAAGATTCTGTGGGGTCACTCGCAGATCGCGGCCAGTGCCCGTTTCCCCCCCCTTTTTAACTTGACATCCCTTTTCCAACTATTGAAGAATGTGGGGGCAGGAGTTCCCAGCGGGGCCTGGAATAATGGGAAAAGGCATCCGCAAGTCTGATTTCCTAATCCATTTGTCCCCATTATTCCAATATTCCATCATTCCATTGTCTTTTTGCTCTACATCCTCTGCGCTCTCTGTACTAGGTGGTGTAAAATCTTTAAATTTTGTTACGATTTTTTTATGAATCTTTATCCGTGTTTATCCGTGTTCATCCGCGTCCAAAAAAGTTCGGATTTTGTAGGGGCGACCCGCCGGGTCGCCCGTACGGAGTTCGGAGTTAAAGGCGAAAAAGCCCTGGTTTTAACTTTCGGCACTTTCTTATCTGTGTTCATCTGTGTCCTGATAAAAAATTTTTTGGTTGCGGCTTTGCCGCCCTGTGTGCTCTGTGGCTAAAATTATTTCTTTCCCGAAAGGAGGATCGAGATGGACTTCAAGCTGTCGAAAGAGCAGGAGCTGATCCAGAAGACCGCCAGGGATTTTTCCGAGAAATACATCATGCCCGTCGCCGACCAGATCGACAGGGAGAATAAAATCCCGCCGGAGATCTACAAGAAGATGTCCGAGCTGGAGCTCTTTGGAATTCCTTTCTCCGAAGAGGTCGGGGGAACCGGCGCGGGCTACTCCTGCTACCCCCTCGCGGTGGAACAGGTTGCCCGGGCCTCCGGCGGAGTCGCCCTGACCCTGTCGGTAAATACCCTGGCGCTAAGCGCCATGAACCTTTTTGCGACTCCGGAGCAGAAGAAGCGCTACATGCCCCCTTGCTGCCGGGGAGAGAAAATCGCCTCCTTCGCCTTCACCGAGCCGGGTACCGGGTCCGACCCCAAGCAGATTACCACAACCGCGGTCAAGGATGGAGACAGCTATGTCATCAACGGAACGAAGCGCTTCATCTCCTGCACCGACGTGGAAGGGCCTATCGTCATCTTTGCCAAGGACAACGAAACAAACTTTCCCACCGGTTTCCTCATGGATAAATTCTGCCCCGGCTACAGCATTTCCGAACCCTGGCACAAGATCGGGATGCGGGGCGGGGTGATGACCGACGTTTACCTGAAAGATGTGCGGGTCCCGGCGGACAGCATCCTGGGGCCCAAAGGGCAGGGGTACTGGGTCCTCCAGGCGGGGATCGCCTATGGCAAAGTCGGAGTGAGCTCCGGCGCCCTGGGGGGAATGCAGGCGGCATTAGACCTGTCCGTAAAATACGCCAAAGAAAAGCAACACCGGGACAAGACCATCGCGAAATTCCAGGGCGTCCAGATGACCATCGCCAAGATCGCCGAGAAGACCGAGGCGGCCCGCTGGCTGGTCTACCGCCTGGGATACCTGGCCGAGACCCTGAAGGACCCCAGGGCCTTCGCCAAAGAGGCGGCGCTGACCAAATCCTTCGTGACCGAAGCGGCGGTCGATGTTTCCCGCCTGGCCATTGCGGTGCACGGATCCTATGGGCTCATGGAAGATTATGCCGTGGCCCGTATCTACCGGGATATGATCATCGGGGAGCAGGTGGAAGGGGTCATGGACCTGCAGCGGGTGATTACGGCCAGCCTGCTGCTGGGATAATGCCTAAATGCGGAATGCGGAATGGGGAATGCGGAATGAAAATATAAGAGAAGGGAAATTGCGGAATGCGCCCTGAACCATATTTGGAATCCTACAGTTTGACATTTTCGGGAGGCATAGGTCGTGGCCCGGGGGCAAGGAGCTTATGCGCAAAAAGCATCGGCCGGGTGGGCCCTCTTCCCGTAGGCTTCGACCGCAATCCGCGAGATGCGGCGGGCCGATCGGGCGTGCCAAATTCGGAATTCGGAATGTGGAATTCGGAATTATTGTCTTTCTTTTTTGGCATTCCGCATTCCGCACTCTACATTCCGCATTTCCATTGCCCGCCTGGTCCATGAAATGGAAGCCGCCTCATGGTTTTTGCGCAGAAGTTCCTTGCCCCCGGGCCTGGCACCCGGTCGAAGGCCACCTTTAGGTGGTGTCCATTTCAATCCGCTTTGAGCGGTTCATGGTTTTTCAAGCCTCCAGATCTGGCGGAGGTCAAGGCTGAGGTTTGAACCTCGGAAAGCTGTCCTTATTCGTAGCATTGATACCTCTGTGTTCTCTGTGCCCTCTGTGGCTAAACAGTTTCAAAATAAGGAATATTTTGGTGGAGAAATTTGAAGTCATTGTCGTTGGCGCCGGGCTCGCCGGCCTCTCCGCGGCTTATGCGCTTGCCCGGGAAGGGTTTGAAGTCGTCGTCATCGAGCGCGGAGACTACCCCGGGGCCAAGAACGTGACCGGAGGCCGGCTGTACACCCGGCCTCTGCAGAACTACCTGCCCGAGCTTTGGAAAGAAGCCCCCTTCGAGCGGGCGGTCACCAACGAGATCGTTACCCTGATTTCGTCCGGTAAATCCCTCACCCTTCGATTCCGGTCGGATGAATTCGTCCGACCCCCGGCTCATTCCTACACCGTCCTCCGGGGAACTCTGGACCGTTGGCTATCCAAAAAGGCCGAGGAGAAGGGAGCCATGCTGGTCACCAAGAACCGGGTGGATGATCTGCTGAAGAAGGACGGGAAGGTCGTCGGGGTTCTGGCCGGGGGAGAGGAACTGGGAGCCGATGTGGTGATCGCCTGCGACGGGGCTCTTTCCCTGGTAGCCGAAAAGGCAGGGCTCAAGTCGCCGGGGACATCTCATGATTATGCCGTGGGATTTAAGGAGGTCATTGAGCTGTCCTCCCAGACGATCGAGGACCGCTTTGGTTTGAAAGGACAGGAGGGGGCTGCCCAGCTTTTTCTGGGAGACTTGACCAAGGGGAGATTCGGAGGAGGGTTCCTCTACACCAATCGTTCCTCCCTTTCCCTGGGCCTGGTCATCCGGATCAAAGACCTGACGGAAGGAAATCCTCTCAAGGAAGCCCCTCAGTTCCTGGACGAGTTCAAGGAACGACCGGAGATCGCCCCTTTGATCGCCGGCGGGGAGATGGTCGAGTATTCAGGACATGTTATTTCGGAAGCTGGATTCACCGGTCTTATCCGTCCTTTTGCCGATGGCTTGCTAGTCGCGGGGGATGCCGCCGGCTTTTCCCTGAACGTGGGGCTTACCGTCCGGGGGATGGAGTTTGCCATTGCCTCGGGGGTTCTCGCTGCTCAGGCGGTGAAACAGGCAAGAGAAAAAAAGGATTTTTCGGCAACGAGCCTTTCGATCTATCAAACCCTGTTGGAGAACAGCTTCGTCCTTAAGGATTTAAAGACCTTTCAGCATGCCCCTGTTTTCCTGGACAATCCCCGCCTGTTCCAGCATTATCCCCGGATGGCGGGGGATCTCTTCCAGAGTCTATTCACCGTTGGACCGGAGCCCAAACAAAAATTCTCCACCACCATTCGGGAAAAGGTCAGCTGGAGCGAGGCCTGGGAGATTCTCAAGGATTTGCGGAAAGGACTGAAGATATGAGCCCGACCCCCAATATGAAAGCCAAGCTGGGGAAGAACGTCTTCAAGCCAGGCAAGGAGAAGCACATCATTATTCGTCCCGGGTTTGAGAAAGATCCTCGCCTGAAGGCCGCCCTCTATGTTTGCCCGGCCGGCTTGTATTCGGAAAACAGCAAGGGTGAGGTCGAGCTGGACATCGACGGTTGCCTGGAATGCGGCACCTGCCGGATTGCGTGCGGGACCGAGGTTCTGGACTGGACTTATCCAGTTGGGGGAGTCGGCGTCCAGTTCCGTTTCGGATAAAACAGCAGAGAGCAAAGAGCATGGAGCAGAGAGTTAAAGACAAAGTAGATTGATGTTTAGGTTTTTCTCTATGCTCTCTGCCCTATGCTCTATGCCTTGGAGGCGTGTTTATGAACATCGTGGTATGCGTCAAGCAGACCGTTGACCTACAGCAGGTCCGCATCCGCAAGGAGACCCGGCAGCCGGTCCTGGAGAACATCCCCCTGACCCTGGGCGCCATCGACAAGAACGCCCTGGAAGAGGCGGTGCGGTTGAAAGACAAGATCGGCGGGAAAGTCTTTGTCGTTTCAGTCGGCCCAGAGACCCTCGAGGAAACGATGAAAGAAGCCCTGGCCATGGGCGCGGATGAAGCCGTCCTGGTGATTGCACCCGAGCTCGACGGGGCGGAAAGCGCCAAGGCCGCTCTGCTGCTGGCCGGGGCGATCAAACAGATGGAAGGGTTTGACCTGATTCTCCTGGGCGAAGGATCGGCGGACAACTATTCCAGCCAGGTAGGACCGAGGCTGGCGGAGATTCTGGACCTCCCCCAAATCACTTACGCAAAATCTCTGGTGGTTGATGGGCGCAAGGTAAGAGCCGTCCGCAGCCTGGAAGATATCCTGGAGGAGGTGGAGGTAGAACTCCCGGTCTTAATCTCGGTGGTCAGCGAGATCAATGAGCCAAGGATACCTGCCGTGACCCAGATCCTGAGAGCCGGACGAAAGCCAAAGAAGATTTTAAGCCCGGCTGAGATTTCCTTGAAGAGTGCAGAAGGGCGGTCGGTGGAGACCGTGAGCAACCTGGCTCCGGTTCAGGAAAGGAAGGGGGTCCTTTTCAAAGAGGGATTGAAAGAACTGGGCGGCCTGGTTCAGGCTCTGAAAGAAGAAGGGGTGGGGAGGAAATAACATGCCTTCGATCCTGGTTTTCAGCGAGCGTGCGAATCTGGCCTTTGAACTCCTCGGCAAAGCAAAAGAGCTCGGCGGGCAGATGGGCCTGGAGGTGGCCGCGGCGGCTTTCAACCCTGCCGATGCAGAGGCATATCTGAAACGAAGCGCGACGAAAGTGTTTTATTCCGATCAGGGGGAAGTGAAGGATTTCGAGGCCTCGACCTATGCCCAGGCGCTGGCCCAGATAGCCCACAAGGCGGGCGCTTCCCTGATCCTTCTCGGGTCTACCCGCCGGGGAAAGGAACTTGCCGGGCGGCTGGCCCAGAAGCTCCAAGCCGGCTGCCTCACGGATGTGAAATCTGTTGAGCTGAAGGAGGGAAAGGTCATCTGCGTGCGCAACGCCTTCGGGGGAGCCACGGAGGCGACCCAGGCGATTACGACTCAGGTCCAGGTGATAGCCCTCATGCCCCGGGCTTATGGACCGGCCCCTGAGGGAGTGAAGAAAGGGGAGATCGTGACCCTGAGGCTGGACCTCAAACCCTCCCGGGTCAAAGTTATAAAGCGATCGGAAAAAGATGCGGGGGCCGTGGACATCCAGGGAGCGGAGATCCTGGTCTGCGTGGGAAAGGGTTTAGCCAGGCAGGAAGATTTAAAGATGATCGAAGAACTGGCCCAGGCGATGGGGGGATTGGTGGCCTGCACCAAACCGTTGGCCACCGACCTGAAGTGGCTGCCGGAAAGCCGGATCGTGGGCCTCTCCGGCAAAATCGGTAAACCCCGCCTGGCCCTCTGCCTGGGCCTCTCCGGCCAGGTTCAGTTCGCGGTGGGCATCCGGGAGGCCAAGACCATCATGGCCATCAACACCGACCCCAATGCCTACATCTTCCAGATTACCGATTACGGACTGATCGCCGACCTGCACCAGGCCGTTCCCCAACTGATTGCAGCCATTAGGGGGTGATCCGAAATTTCAAACCCTGGAAACCTTTCCTCACGGTACATTTTAGCCCTCCCTCCTCTGGAGACCGTGTCACAATTCGTCATGCCCGCGAAGGCGGGCATCCAGGCAGGTCGGATCAAAGATAAATATCTTGTCATTTGAGGCCAATTCGCCTCTTCCAAATTCCCTGGATTCCCGCTTTCGCGGGAATGACTGCCCTTTCCCTTCATTAAGACATGGTCTCTCTGCAGGGGATGGCAAGGGTGGGAGGACTGACCTGTTGCTTTCCGGGAGAAATCTAAATTCTCGTTGACAAATTCCTCATTTTCCTCCATATATTGCTTATCTAAACTCATCGTATAAGCC
>Ga0299915_10004028_pt1 | contig 10664 bp, 8 predicted proteins | sample RVTome_13_FD_200263 | JGI IMG/M metagenome (GOLD analysis project Ga0299915, IMG submission 200263) | Soil microbial communities from uranium-contaminated site in the Upper Colorado River Basin, Wyoming, United States - RVT92D227 (version 2) ... | reverse complement strand
GCTCGGCTGGAGTGCGGAGTTTGCCATCCCCTTCCGGACCCTGCGGTATCCCCGGGGGCGGAGCCAGACCTGGGGCGCCAACTTTCAGCGGAACATCCGCCGGCACAAGGAAGTGGTATTCTGGGCACCGCTGGCACGCCAGTTCAGCCTCTACCGGCTGTCGGAGGCCGGGACGCTCACCTCGATCGAGGTGACGGAACAGCACAACCTGAAGGTCGTCCCCTACGCGCTCGGGCAGGTCCGTCGCCAGGGGATCCGGGGCAGCGATGTCAACTGGATGGGGGCCATCGGCGGAGATGCGAAGTACAGCATCACGCCCAGCCTGACGCTGGACCTGACTTACAACACCGATTTCGCTCAGGTAGAAGTGGACGAGTACCAGGTCAACCTGGACCGCTTCAACCTGTTTTACCCGGAAAAGCGGCCGTTCTTTCTGGAGAACGCCGGTTTGTTCTCCGTGGGGAGCACAGGCCAGACCGAGATGTTCTTCAGCCGGCGTATTGGCCTTGCCGGGGACGGCTCCGAAATCCCGATCATCGGCGGCGCCCGCGTCTCGGGCAAGATCGGGCGCGTAAACGTCGGCCTGCTGAACATGCAGACCGACGGGGTCGAAGGCTCAGCCCCGTCCAACAACTTCACGGTGGCGCGCGTCAGCCGCGAACTCCCGAACCGTTCGGCTGTGGGCGCCATCATCACCAACCGCCAGGCGACCGGCAGCCTGGCTTCCGGCAGCGATTACAACCGGGCGTTTGCCGCCGACGGGCGCCTGGGCATCGGCACGTACGGGCTGATCTCCGGCTTCGTGGCGCGCACGGCCACGCCGGGCGTCTCGTCCGACGAGTATGCTGTCAAGATCAACACGGCCTACGACTCCCCGCGCTGGGACCTCGCGGCCGAATATGCCGAAGTGGGCGACAACTTCAATCCGGAAATGGGTTTTCTCGCGCGCAAGGGATACCGGTTCTCCCAGTTTCGGATCCTCCGCCGCTACCGCCCTGCTGATCTCATGGGCATTCTGGAATTCCGCCCTCACGTCTCGTACCGGGGCTACTGGGATTTCACGGGATTCCAGGAATCCGGTTTCTTCCACATCGACAACCACACCGAATGGAAGAACGGCTACGAACTGCACACCGGGATCAACTTTACCGAGGAGGGCCTCAAGGAATCCTTCGAGATTTATCCGGGAGTGGAGGTCCCGGAAGGAATTTACCGGCACGCGGAGGCGCAGATTGTCTTCAATACCACCAGGCCGAGTGGCTGAGCTTCACATCGCGGCTCCAGGCCGGCGGATTCTTCGGCGGAGATCGCCTCTCGTGGGAGCCCTCGCTCAATTTTCGGAGTGGGGAGACCTTCAACAGCAGCCTGGCGTGGGGAATCAACGACATCGATCTGCCCGGCGGCGACTTCCAGACCAACCTCATCCGGCTGAGACTGTCCTATTCTTTCACGCCGCGGATCCTCGTCCAGAGCCTGGCACAGTACAACGACCGCGCCAACCTCTGGTCGCTGAACCTGCGCTTCACCTGGCTCCAGGCGGCCAACACGGGCCTGTTTATTGTCTACAACGAAACCCGCGACCTGCACGCAACTGATCTGGGCATTCCTGATCGGAGCCTGACCATCAAGTTCAGCCGCCTGTTCGACATCTTCAATTAGCCGGCATTTCTCACCGGCTTTTTACTGCGGCGGCGGATCTGAATGGGTAGGACGGGCCGGCAACGTCATGCAGCGCGCCGGTCTGGAGACCGGCCCACAGGACGGCAATAATCGGTTTGCTTGCCTTACACGCGTCATCTTGTGGGCTCCCCCGCAGTAGAAAGATGGTGGAGCATGTATACTAAGTTTCGCGCGTGGATTCCCTTGTCACCCGCCGGTAGCGCCATCGGCTGCGGCGGAACGCGGTGGTCATGGGTGAGGCTTCCATGCGGGTGAGCTCTTCGCGTGTATAGGGAAATAAGTCCAATCCAACAGGAAAGGCACCGGGCAGAAAGTCGGGGACGCGATCCCAGACAGCCTTTCCTGATTTGCTTAGGACGATCAGCACGTCGATGTCGCTGCCGGGCGCATAGTTTCCGTCGGCGAATGAGCCGAAAACGACTACTTCTTCCACCTCGGGATTGGCAGACAGCAGGCGTTCGGCATACTGATGCATACAGCGCCGGACGCGAGCTTCATCGACCGATTTGATCTCTACAGAACTCAATGATTGCCTCTGCGTCCCGGATCGCGCGCCCGGCCTCATCGTGCGTATAGAAATCCACCGGGGCGCCCCGTTCGAATCCATTGGGATAGCGTGTGGGGATATAGTGCTTGTCCAGGGCCTTGGCCGCGACGATCAAATCCGCGGCCGCGGCGACCTCTGCTGAAAGCTCACCGAGCAGCATGCTTACGGTATGTCCCCATGCGTCGCGGTGAAGTTTCTGATATACGGCTTTGACCGCCTTTTCGGCGGCTTGGTGGGAAGCGAAGGCCGCCCAATCGTAGTCTCCATCCTCCAGGGCGTTTCGCGCATGCTTGAGGTCGGACTCTGCCTGTCGGAGCCAGTCCCTCGATCGTTCCGCCAAGTCGAACCTCTCAGATGAATCCAGGGAATAGGCCGCAGCACATATCCTTGTATTCCCGACCGCCGCGGCCGTCCTGTAATCATACCGTATCGTGATGGAATCTGCGCGGACTTTCAACCTGCCCCAGTCGCACTGTTGATCAAGCTCGCCCGGATCCGCCACAGCAGCAGGATACTGGTGAGAAATACCGGTTAAGTCTCACCACGCTGTTGCGCAGATGCAAGCTCTTGAAAACTGAGAACTGAGAACTGAGAACTCGGCGCGGCCGCAGAGGCGAACCTCTGATTTGGTTGCGGCCGCCGGCCGCGCCGTGTACTATGCGATCAAACCGGAGGCGGCTATTCCGAACTGGCTGTGTCCCGCTTGCAAGACTGAAAACGGTATCTTGGATGTATGTTGCAGAGCGTGCAGAAAACCACGGCCGCTCGGCTTTCAAACGCTGGGTTCCCCCACCACCTCGCGGTCGTTAATAGATGCCATTCGAGGCCGGAATCGAAGCATTCTCGATGAGATCAAGGTCGACCTCGGACGCTCTTTCCAGCGGTCAGGTTCCCTCGCCGGAGCGTGCACAGGCCAAGTCTCCGAGTCGTCTAAAGACGAGTTGGAAAGGCCGGGCCTCGAGATCCCCAAATCGACCGACGGAAGAGGCCAGCCGGCATGGAATCCTGACGGCAGCGAGCTTTATTTTCTCGGCGTTGGAAACAAGATGATGGTTGTCGATATAACCACCAGGCCCAGCTTTGTCGCCGGCAAGCCGCGAGTGCTTTTTGACCTGGGCCAACACGCCTTCGGCGCTACCCCAGTAAGAGGTTACGATACTGACGGGAAGCGTTTCGTGGCCTTTGCAAGGAAGCAGGATTTGGAAGCGTCGCCGGTCACTCAAATCAACATCGTCCTCAACTGGTTCGAGGAACTCAAGCGCCTCGTGCCCGCCGGGAAGAAATAGCCCGGCACCTATCTCCAAAGCGGCTTAATCGTCGGATTGAAGCAGGATCAGGGAGGCAATGGATCCTGTCGCCGAATTTCCTCTGTTCTTGACCGACCAGTCAAAAAAGGTTAACTTAAGATGAACCGGAGGCGACGACATGACCATTCATATCAATGCCAAGCAGTTGCGCGCTTCCCTGCCGGAGGTCGTCCGGCGTGTGCGCAGGGGAGCGAAGTTCACCGTGATCTACCGCAGCCGCCCCGCTTTTCAGATCGTTCCGGTGGATGACGCGGGAGAAGCCCAAGGGGCTCTGGCGGATGACCCGCTATATAATGCGCCCGCCGTTGGGCGCTCGCGTGACGGACGCGCGGCCGCGGACCATGACCGCATACTTTACCAGCAATGAAAGCACTCTTTGTCGATACCGCCGGATGGATGGCCTGCGCCGATGCTGCCGACCCGCAGCACAAAGAGGCGCGCGCGGCTCGCGACTCCGCCCTCGAGCACGGCATTATTCTTGTCACTACCGACTACGTCGTCGATGAAACTCTGACTCTGATCCGGAAGCGCCTGGGACTGCGCGCAGCAGAAACATGGTGGCAGCAGATTGAGGCAAGCTCCAGATTGCGCTTAATGGTGACAGGCTACCATGTCCCCATTCTCGAACGCTCTGACGGGCAAGCTTGAGCCGATAGAATAGGGACATGGTAGCCTGTCACCATTATCGCCGTCCGCGAAAGTCGCCCCCGGGCTCTCATCGTTTGCCGGGCTGCTGCGGGACTTCCCATTCGATCGGCGGGAGGGTCACCTCGCCGGGCAGGTCGGACATGTCGCCGGAGCGGGCGAACTTCATCACCGCGGCGCGGAAATCCTCCGAAAAGTCCATTGCATCCTGTAGCGCGCCGTGCGAGCCCCCATGGACCAGGATCAGCTTGCCGCTCTTGAAGAACGGCCCCAGCTCGAGCGCATTCTCCATAGGAGTCGAGACATCCCAGGTCCCCTGTACGATCAAAGTCGGGATGCCGGTTTCGAAGTTTTTCCGGAATTCATTTCCCAGGTCGATGTTCCAGACGGGACAGCCGACCTGATACTCCCAGCCGATTGGTCCTAAGACATCCACCGCCGGGTCCTGCCTGAGTTGCGCCTCACGCTCCGGCGTAATCCCCGAGGCACAATCCAGCATAAAAAAGCTGGCCGTTGGCCAGGCCCGTGTTTGCCGGCGCAGGAGCGACGCCTTTGCCGCAGGTGAAAAGTCTTCCCAATAGAGCGCGAGAATGTCGGCAGGCCAGCTGCGCATGCCGCGACGGGAGCTCACCGTCGCCGTGTAACCCAGCGCCATCCCCCGGATATCCCCGGCCGTGAACACCACCACCTGATCCTTGCCTGTTTCCGGATCCGCCACCGTTATCCTGATGGGATTAGCCTGGGCGCGCGCGATCACCGTCCTGAACGCCGCCAGCAGGCCTCCTTCGGGAATGAGTCCCTTCAGCCCGGGCGATCGATCGGCCGCCTCGGCAATCCTCTGAAGAGAATGGAGCACATGGCTCGGCATATCGTAGGTATGGTCGGGCCCTTCCATGCCCCGGAGGACGGCGCGCTCCACGATCTGCGGATAATAACGCATCACTGCCATTCCCCAGTGCGATCCGAAGCTTCCTCCCCAGAGCGTGATCTTGTCGTAGCCCAGCGCCTTGCGCACGTCGTCGACGTCGGCAGCCGCCTCGACAACGGTCAGGCCGGTCAAATCGAGGCCCTGAGATTCCCAGTAGGCCTTGCCCCTGGCGCAGGCTTCCCGCAGCGCCTCGGCCGCCTGCTGCTCCGTGACTTCCTGATCCGGCGGAAATCGCCTGGGCGCCTCGATGATGGTATCGGGTTTCGAGGAGCCGATGCCCCGCTGGCCGACCACAACGAGATCGCCGGCCTCCAGATAAGGGCGGATGAGGCGCTCATAGAATCCCGGTTCGGCCAGGGGCCCGGCCAGACCCTGGAAGGAAGGGCCGCCATGCAACAGGAATATCGGGGCGGCCTGGACCCCGCTGGCTGCCTTGAATCGGTATATTTCGATCGAGATGAGCGCGCTGCGCGGATCGGAGCGCTTGACCGGGACAAAGAGCTGCCCGCGATCGGCAGCCGCAAAGCTGCCGTCCTGAAGGGGAATTCTCTCGGAATAGAGGTACAGCATCCCCGGCGCCGGTCCGGCGCCCGTCGGCGGTTCGGGTGCGGAACAGCGGATGTTCAGCATGGTTGCGACAGTTAACAAAAGCGTAAGAGCCGGCAGGTTATTCTTTTGCGTCATGACAGCCCTCCTCCGTAAGTGTGGTGGATCGACAGCGCATTATTACAGCATGATGCGGACGTGTTGCACTCAAAAAACGCGCGAGTTGTGTGTGTCGAGTTCTGCAAGTTGGGATCATGACACTCCCACTGGAAGTTTGGATAGCGCCTCAACTCCTTCTTGCGTTCTTCCAGCAACTCCACGTTCAGCTACCGAGTTTCCGCGATCCAGTTCTCGTGCGTTTCCGCTGGCAGTGAAAGGATCAGGCCAGGCGCTCCGATTCGCTGCGGGCGCGCGCGAGAATTCCACATTGTGCAACCCCATTTTGGTATAGAATGGCAGCTGTAATCGACCCTGGGCGCCGGAGCAGTCGCGGCAGACCAGGCGAAGTCGATCTAACGCCTCAACTATCAGAAGCTGCAAAGGCGTCATCCAGGGCCGCGATCCGAAATGCGGACTTGCCTTCCCTGAGTGCAAGGCCCGCTCTAGCGAGATGGAGCTGGAGAGGATCTTCAAACCCTGGAGTCGCCGCGGCCTTTTTCCAGCGCGTGCTTGCCGTGGAGCCCGTTTGTCATGAATCAACGGCTTCGCCTCGGGAGCAAACCTGTGGCGCCTGGACCCTTTCCCCTCATCAAAGGCGCCATCGATATTCAGGCAAGGAGAGCAATATGAGATCAAGCTGTCAGATGGTTCTGGTAGCGTTGTTGTCAGCCGTTGCGGCCGCGCCCGTCTGCCCCGGTCAAAAGACAAACGCACCGGCTGGGAACGCAGGCGCTTCTTACACGATCGGTATTCTTCCCTTCCAGGACGCCAGCGGCGATGACTACGGCGAATCCCTGGCACAGGTGCTGGCCAAACAACTCCAGGCGGCACTGCTGAACAGCAGCCGGCATACACCTAGTTTTCTCAAGCCCGCCGAGGAGCAGGCGGAGCCCGAAGGAATGGATGTGGCTGCCGCGGTCGACCTGGCGAGATCCCACAAGGTGGATTTTGCGGTGATGGGATCGCTCCTTTCCGCCCGGGTGGATGAGAGCGAGGGAGGTATTTCCGCACCTACTATCCGCGGGGTGAGCGCGGGCGGACAAGGACGCAGCCAGGCGGCAGAGGTGGTGCTGCAGCTGGAGGTGATAGACGTCAATCGGGGAGAAAGAGTAGCTTCTCTCCGGGTCACGGGCCAGGAACGGGACAGTAAGATCGCCGCCGACGTATACACAGATTACGGCTCCATGGATATGGGAGGCGCGACCTTTCAGAACACAGTGCTCGGCAAGGCCACGCGGAAGGCCATAGACGAAGTGGTCAGGCAGATGCTTCCCAAACTGCAAACCTCCGCTGCTGCCGCGGAGACAAGCGTTTCCGGAAAAGCGCCGGCCGCCGCCCTGCCGGCGTCGCAGGAAGCGGCGCGCTCCGCCGGCACAGGAGCGGCCTCCCAGGCGACGGGCGCTGCCGCGCAGGCTGCCGCCGAGGTATACGGCAATCGCTTCGATTTCGTGCCGGGGAGCAAGGTGCTCGTCTACGACGACTTCGCCGAGACCGACGTCGGGGAGTATCCGGCAAAGTGGACCACGAAGGACGGCGGCGGAAACACCGCCGAAGTGGTCCAGCGCGACGGCCGCAAGTTCCTGCAGTCGCGCTACTCTGCGGACGGCGCCGAGGCTTCGATGCACTGGCTCCGCTACGAGATCAAGGGCGACCTGCCGAAGAACTTCACCATCGAGCTCGATGCCGACGTCCAGGGACCATTCTCGCTGGTGTTCAGCGACCCGGTCAGCTGGGGGGGCCAGGAGATCTCCTTCGAGCCCGACCGGGTCAAGTCCGGGAATGTCGAGAATCCGGTAAATCTCGGGTCGGGCGTGAAGCACGTCTCGATGAATGTCTCCGGCACTTCCGTCAAGGCATATGTCGGGGGGGAACGCGTGCTCAACGATCCCGACGCCATCGAGCGTCCCGTGAAGCGCATCGGTTTCCTTTTCGATTCGACCGCCGGCGAACCCAATAAGGGGCAGATGTTCACCGCCTTCCGGCTCGCCGAAGGCGGGAAGGACTTTAAGACCTTGCTTGCCGGATCAGGCCGCATCGTCAGCCACGGGATCCTTTTCGACACCGGCTCCGACGTCCTCAAGCCGGAGTCGGGCCCGGAGCTGAGGAACATTTTTCAAATCCTGCAGGAGGACCCCAATCTCCGCCTTGCCGTCGAGGGCCACACCGACAACCAGGGCGGACCGCAAATCAACGGACCGCTTTCGGAGCGAAGGGCCGCGGCCGTCAAAGCGTGGCTGGTGAAACAGGGGATCGATCCCTCGCGCCTGACGTCGAAGGGCTTTGGCGATACCAAGCCGATCGACACCAACAGCACCGCAGAAGGACGAGCCAACAACCGCCGCGTCGAGTTCGCGAGGATCGAGCCATGAATCGACATCTGGTCTTTATTAGTACGGCGGTAATTGTGCTAGCCCTGGCTGCGGGCGATACACGAGCCCAGGAACTGCAGCTCAAGGAGGCCGACATCCGCAAGCTCATTCCGCTGCTGCGGGCCCAGGCAGCGGGCTTCGGCGCGGCTCAAGCCATGTCCGATCGCCAAGAGGCGGCACGAACGAGTTTTTCCGGAGACCCGCTCGAGTTCTTCCGCAGCCGAGCGAAGGTCGACATCCCCCAGGGAGCCAGGTACGTTGCAGGCTGCTCCCGAGCTGCGAGCATCCAAACCTCTCGCGGTCCCTTGGCGATCTTCACCTTCGGCCGGAATATCGATTGTTACAACCGGACACAGCGCGACCATTGGCGAAGCGTGAAGCGTGGCCCGGACGAAAAGCTGCCGCCGGAGCCGAAGATATCACAGGACTGCTACATCGAACGCGAACAGGCGGAAAAGTTCCTGGACGATGTGGCCAAGGCGCTGCAGAAATCAGGGCTTGAAGCTCACCCGGACGGGTTCGGTAAAATCAGAGAGCTCGCCTCTGGCGGCGGTATTCTCGAGATTACTCTGTGGCCGTACAACATCTACGACAGGGCAAACCTTCTGGACGATCATCCCCTCATGGTAATCGACAATGAAGGGGCAAGGGAGGCGGCTTTTGCCGCCTGCAGCGACATGCCGTCAGGCCCGATCATGGTGGTCCTTGCCAGCGGCCGCTTCTTCGAAAAAGAGCCGTTGGACGGCCTCGACGCCGCCCTGCGGAAGGCCGGCTTGAGCGAGGAAGAGTTCGAAGCCTTTAAAATGGCGCTCTTCCTGGCCCGCATGGACACCAAACCGGAATGGTTCCAGGCCGCCGAGGCCGCGGCGGGCAACGACCCGGCCGCTCTGCGGGACCTGGCGACCCGGCGGGCCAATGCCGAACTCTACCGCAGGCTCGCGGCCGAGCTCGATCCGCTGCTCGATGCGCTGGTTCCGAAACAGTAGTAGCTGATGTCAACACGGATATCGCCACGCTCCCGGGAGGTGCGCATGAATACCCTGGCTGCTTTATTTCAGAAGCGACTGGCCGTGACAATCGGGATCGCGCTACCCTTGCTTCTCTCCGCATTCGGCACATTCGTCCCGGCTGCAGCCCAGGATCGCTACTGGGCGGACAGAGAACTTATTCCTCCGCTCAGGCTCGTCGAGGAAGACTTCAAGAAAGGATTCAGCAGGACTTATCAATTCCCGCGCGATTGTTGGCCCGCGATCAGCGGACGGGACCGCTGCGAAGGAACGATCTCGCTGAGTTACGCTCCAGGAAAGATTCCAGACGCCGTGCACGCCGTTATCAATTTCAGATATGTATATTATTGCTACAATTGCGGTAAGGACGGGCGCGACACCGGCCCGTATTACTATTCCATCAACTTATCTGGTAACCTGGAACCCGTCGACGATGATCCCGAGGGTAAGTTTCCCGCAATGAGTTATAGCTGGTTCGGGGATGGGTCTGCCATCATACGGAACAACGATCCTGAATCGAGGATCGTGCCCGAGTCAGAGAAAGCACGGGTTGACATCCATCTTATGCAGGACATCGGCGGCACAATTTACCGGACGACTTATGCCTGGTTTCGTTTTGGGATCAACGCAGGAGGCAATCTCTGGCATTTTGAAAACATGTTCGGGCCGCCTTCATCGGAAGCCACAGAAGAAGAAAAATCCCTGACGTTGGAAGGCTGCACCCATCTGCTCAAAGGCGGCAAGGGCCAACTGACCGCCAAAGCGAAGTCCGAGGGCGGCAAATACAAGTGGAGCACGGATTCCGGCTCGGTTCTGAGCGTTTCCGGGTCCGGGTCTTCTGCTTCCGTCTCCGCCAAGTCCACCGGCCGAAGCGTGGTGCGGGTGGAATACGAGACCAAGGATGGGGAGACGATCGAAGCCGAAAAGGCGGGCAGTGTCGTCGAGCTGCGCTCGGTGGCCGCCGTGCCCCAGATCCCGCTGATCGACGAGAACGGCAAGGAGCTTCCTCCTATCCAAGTCTCCGTGGTTCAGGATCCTTCGGATGGCGATTTGCTGACGTTCGCCGTCGCCGATCCCGGAGTCGCAACTGTCCTGAACTTGGGCTCGGTTCTCCAGATCCAGGGGATTCGTGAAGGGACTACTACGGCCCAGGCCCAGACCGCTTGCGGGGAGAAGACAGGACCGGTCCTCAGTCTCGAAGTCGTCCGTTGCGACGAACAGACCGTGCAGAAACTGCGCGACGAGCTGCGCATGATGAAATCCCGCCTGGACAGCAATTTGAAACAGAGGACTGAAATAACCGCTGACGATGAGTTCGACCGGGCTGCCAGGGAAGGTCCGGACGAAATCAAAGACGTCGCTAAGTCGACCGCTGAGCTGATCTCCACAACAATGGGTGTAGCCGGCAAAGTCGGCAAGGCGGTTCAGGTCTCCAAGGGGGCCGAGAAGGCGGATAATATCTGGAGTCTGTTCAAT
>Ga0299915_10004027_pt1 | contig 10664 bp, 6 predicted proteins | sample RVTome_13_FD_200263 | JGI IMG/M metagenome (GOLD analysis project Ga0299915, IMG submission 200263) | Soil microbial communities from uranium-contaminated site in the Upper Colorado River Basin, Wyoming, United States - RVT92D227 (version 2) ... | reverse complement strand
AGTTCCGCTCATTCGACTCGGCGGATCTGAAGTGTGTAGTAGGCTTGACAACTGGGTTGCGAGGACTTAACATAGATTCACTAGTAGATTTGCGAAATTCGGGGACGAGGTTTTGGTTTTGGAGCAGCAGATTCGGTTTTGCATCACTACGGATGGTTTGCGTCTCGCTTATTCTACTGTGGGTCAGGGATCTGCCTTGGTTGCGCCACCAGGGTGGATCAGTCATCAAGAGCTGGGTTGGCAAGACCCGGCAGGCCGCCGTTTTGGGGAAAGATTGGCGCGTCATCACACTTTGGTGGGCTACGACCGGCCTGGCACGGGTCTCTCCGACCGGAACCGGACAGACTTCTCACTGGATTCAGACCTTCGGGATCTGGAAACAGTTATTGACCATCTCAAACTGAAACGCCCGGCTCTACTGGGCATTTCTTGGGGTGGTCCAATTGCTATAGCCTATGCCGCCAAGCATCCCCGGCGTGTCAGCCACCTAATCCTCTATGGTACCTTTGCCCGTGGTGAAGCAATTGCCACAGAGAAAGTCAAAATCTCTTTAATCTCCCTAGTCCGCGCTCACTGGGGGTTCGGTTCAAAGACCCTTGCTGACATTTTCATGCCCGGCGCCGATGCCGCTGGTAGTGAATTGTTCGCCAGGTACCAGCGTGAGTGTGCCACCCCGGAGATAGCTGCCAAAATACTAGACCTCGTATATAAAACTGATGTAGTGCACCTCCTTCCCAGTCTCCGGGTTCCGACACTGGTGCTCCATCGTCAGCGAGAGCGGACCATGCCCTTCCGGTTGGGTAGAGAGCTGGCATCTTTGATACCAAACGCCCGCTTCGTCCCACTAGAGGGAAGAGACCACCTTCCTTGGCTTGGCGATTTTGAACCAGTGCTGCGCGCCATTGCCGAGTTCCTTGGTGACCCGGTCACCGTTGATCAAGCGGTAGATTCTGGACAGCCAATGGCGCCGGATCTTACCGTGGCTGTGGATGACCCTGTGGCACACGAGGCACGGTCTTTCATCGGAACACTGGATTGGGTCGCCCTATCGCGATATCGTGTTATCGGTGACTATACTAGGTATGAAGAGACCGTGCGTAATACGTTGAAGGACATCCGACACAAGATTGCAGCTGGATTTGACCGCCCCAGCCGAAAGCGAGAAAATTATCTTATCTGGGCAGCGCCAGGCAGCGGCAAGACCTACTTCGTCCAACAGGTAGCAGCCTCACTGCCACAGACCATACGTTACCAAGAGTGCAACCTGGCCAAGTGTAACCGCGAGGAATTCCTCGCGAGCCTTGGTCAACTAGATGCCGAGAGTAAGCCATGCCTCTGCTTGATTGATGAGGTCGATGCCAAACCTAGAGAGGCTTGGCCATACGAAGTGCTTTTGCCGTACTTGGACGCCAGCGCTGACAGAGGCGCACAGTTTGTCTTCGTTTTGGCAGGCAGTTCTGGCTCCAGTCTCGTAGAAATGAAGGGACGTATTGCTTCGCGGCCCAAAGGTGCCGACCTCCTAACCCGTATTCCAGCCGGGAATGAGTATGAGATTCCGCCAATGAACCTTGGAGACCGGGTGCTTGTCGTCCTCAGCCAGTTCAGGCAGGCAGGACGGGAGGCGGGCAGAGACGTCAAAGAGGTGGAGAAGCTCAGCCTGTATTATGTGGCACTTAATTCACGCTTAGCCAATGCTCGCCAACTGCGCGAGTTGGCTGTACGTGCTATCGAGTGCCTGCCAACCGGTGAAGATAGAATAAAGTACGACCACCTGTTCGGTGCTGGAGACCCGGAGAACAAGGCATTCTGGATGCAGTCACTCCCAGCGGCGGTAGACCTTACTAACAGATTTGTCACCCTGGAGGACTGACCCGTTTTCCCGAGCATTAGCTGGGATAATCTAGCAAGACAAATTTGGGGGAATATGCTAGGAAGCTCATGACGACTGCCTCGACTGTGGGTAAAGAAGATGCGGTTGGGATTGACGAGGCGAATGTAACAATTAGCCATTTTGTTAAGAGAGCCCACGGTTTATTAGGTTCCAGGAAATAAATAGCCGCCTTAGGATCTATAGAAGGCTGGACAGAGATTAATGATTGCTGCATAATGAATTCAGCAGACCATTCGAAGATTACGAAATGTCTGAGTCTGCTTCGGATGTCATATGGCAGTTCTCTTTGACAGAGTTGTTGGAGTCTATCACTTTCTAGGCGACAGGATACCAAGGGGTATTCCATGTGTAGAGCCGAAACCACGAAGGAACAATCAGTGGCTTAGGGATGGCAAGCCAGTCGTAGCCAAGGTAAAAGCCAAAGGGGATACTCGATTAGCTATTGGTCAGGCTATTGCGTTAATGGGCAATTTAAGACAGGCCATCGGCAACGGAGACCGAGTTCTTGTAAAACCAAATTTCAACAGCCCGGATCCGTTTCCGGCATCTACCGATCTGTCCTTTCTTCAAGCCGTGATTGAACTTATTCTGGAAACTGGGGCTAAAGTCATCATTGGTGAGAGCGCTGGTGCCGTTTGGCGGCCAACTAGAAAAGTGTTTGATCAACTCGGTGTCACCGAGTTAGCTCGAAGGCTAGGTGTCGAACTTATCGCCTTTGATGATAAGCCTGATGATTGGGTACAGATCAAGATCAATGGAGATTACTTGAGCAAAGTTATAATGCCTCGCTCCGCTTATGAAGCTGATAAGATGGTTTATTTGCCCTGCATGAAGACTCACAGCCTCGGCGCATTTTCTGGTGCAATCAAACTTGCCTTCGGCTTTGTCGCTCCTGGGCAGCGTCGCAGTTTTCACCTGAGTCACTTGCAGGAGAAGTTGGCTGATGTAAATATTTGCTGGCAACCTGATCTCATCATCATGGATGGCAGAAAGGCTTTCGTATCCGGCGGACCAGATAGGGGCCAATTGGTCGAGCCCGGGTTAGTGCTTGCTTCTGGAGACCTTGTTGCTATCGATATCGAGGCAATGAAGGTGCTCTTAGATTATCGAGCTTCTAATAAAATCCCTGCCAATCCCTGGGAGCTGACACAAATTGCCGCCGCATTGAAGCACGGTCTGGGGTCGGGAGAAGGCAAATACATAGTAGTCGAATAAATTTATTCCTAGGGCAAATTAACAGCATGGGACGTCCTGAGGTTGCTGTCTAGGAAGCTATTTTGTTTGGTTCCTCGTTTTGCCCTGACCGAGACAAGCAACTGCGTAAATCGCCATGAAGAATAATTCCACAAAGTCTTGACATTCCTGGTCGACAGCCATAGACTTTCGCTGGTGGGGGGTATTACTGATGAAGTGCCCGAAATGTGGGGCTGATAATCGTGGCGACGCTCGATACTGCAAGAAATGCGGTCAGTCTCTTCAGGCTGAGCTTGTCTGCAAGAAATGTCAGCATCCGAATAGCCGTGATAGTACCTTCTGCGACAAATGCGGGCATTCTCTGATTGAGCCGGCATCTGAAACGCTTTCCCCTTCTCCCATGCCCACCTCCTTTGCCAATGGCCGTTACCAGGTGAAGAAGTTCCTCGGGGAGGGGGGTAAGAAGAAGGTCTACCTCGTCCATGATAAGGTACTGGACCGGGATGTGGCCTTTGCTTTGATAAAAACCGAGAAGCTGGATGACGGTACCCGCCTGCGATTCAGCCGGGAAGCCCAGGTCATGGGGCGGCTTGGCGACCATCCCAATATCATGACCATATACGATATGGGTGACGAAAAGGGCCAGCCCTATATTGTTCTGCCTCTCATGCCCGGAGGGGATGTTGGGAGTCTTATTGAGAAAGCCCCGGCACGCTGCCTGTCCATTGAGCAGGCTGTCGGTATTGCCAAGGCCGTTTGCCGGGGCCTGGAGTATGCCCACGGCAAAGGCATCATCCACAGGGATATCAAGCCCGGCAATGTCTGGCTGAGCGGCGATGGCACGGTCAAGGTGGGCGATTTTGGTCTGGCACTGGCGGTAGACCTGTCCCGTCTTACCAACGAGGGCATGATGGTTGGCACGTATTACTACATGCCGCCGGAGCAGGCCATGGGCGGTGAAATCACGGCTAAGGCCGACCTTTATTCACTGGGGGCGATGCTCTACGAGATGGTGACGGGCAGGCCGCCCTTCACGGGCGATGATGTGGTGGCAATTATCGGACAGCATATCAATACGCCGCCGGTATCTCCCAACTGGCACCGACCCGACCTGCCCCCGCCATTGGCGGCACTTATAATGAGGCTGCTGGAGAAGGACCCAAACAAGCGGCCTGCTTCAGCGACCGAGGTGCTGGAGATGGTGGAAGCTATTGAGGCGGGGAAAGCTGAACAGGTCTCCGCCGAACAGTCAAAGGCGCTGGCGGATAACCCCCTCTACCGACGGGTATTCGTGGGCAGGGAAGCGGAGTTACGCCAGCTCCAGTCGGCCTTTGATGCTGCGACGTCGGGGCAGGGTTCGCTGATCATGGTAGTGGGTGAGCCGGGCATCGGCAAGACCGCTCTCTGTGAACAGTTGGCTACATATGTTGCCCTGCGGGGCGGCCGCGCGCTGGTGGGCCACTGCTACGAAGAGGGCTCGCTTTCACTGCCCTATCTCGGCTTCGTCGAGGCGTTGAGGACCTATGCTCAGACCTGCGACGTCAATCGGCTGAGGGAGGAACTGGGGACAGGGGCACCCGACGTGGCCCGCATCTTGTCGGAGATCAGGGAGAGGCTGAAGATAGAGCCGAGGCCCAAGGGAGACCCGGAAGAGGAGAGATACCGGCTTCTGCAGGCTGTCAGCAACTTCCTGGGCACTATCGCTGCAGCGAAGCCGTTGCTGATAATACTTGAAGACCTGCACAGTGCCGACGGGGGCACATTAGAGATGCTGCAGCATGTAGCCCGTAACCTGGGCGATAAGCGACTGCTGCTGGTGGGCACCTATCGGGATATCGAAGTTGACAGAACACATCCTCTTTCCGCTGCCCTGGCTGAATTGAGGCGGCTACCCAACTTCGGGCGGGTCCTGCTCCGGGGGCTGAATGCCGACGAAGTGAGAAGGATGCTGTCGGGTATTGCCGGACAGGATGTTCCCTGGGGGTTGGCCGAAGCAGTGCACCGCCAGACGGAAGGCAACCCTCTGTTTGTGCAGGAGGTGGTACGCTATCTGGCCGAGGAAGGCGTTATTGAGAGGACGGGGGGACGGTGGCGGGCCAGGAGTGATACACCGGTGGAGATGCGGATTCCCGATGGCTTGAGGGATGTTATCGGCAAACGCCTTTCCGGCCTGAGCCAGTCGTGCAACAAGGTGCTTTCCGTAGCCGCCGTAATCGGCCGGGACTTCCAGATGGAGGTGCTACAAAAGGTGGCCGGCATGACTGATGATGAGCTGTTCGGGGCGCTGGAAGAAGCCAGGAAGGCGGCGGTCGTTGAGGAGCGGACGGGGGCAGGGGCGAAGGTGAGCTACCGCTTTGCTCATGCCTTCTTCCGCCAGACTCTTTATGAAGAGACAATTGCTCCCCGGCGAATACGGCTGCACCAGCAGGTGGCGCGGGCGCTCGAAGAGATATACAAGAATAGGCTGGAGCAGCACGCGGCTGAACTGGCTGAACACTTCTCGTACTCATCGGCTAGAACTGACTTAGAGAAGGCGGTCAGCTACGGGGAGATGGCAGCCAGGAGGGCCACCGATGTCTACTCGTATGGCGAAGCCGTGAGATTGCTTGAACAGGCGCTCAAGGTACAGGAAGTCCTCGACCCTGAGGAGAAGCTGAAGCGGTGTGACCTTTTGCTGGCACTTGGCTGGGCACGTTTCTACAATCACGAGTACCGGCACATCCTGGACAACGAAGCGCCTGCCGCACTGGCGTTAGCGGAAGGAGCGGAAGATAGCCAGCGCGCCTGCCAGGCTTGTCGGCTTGCCACCGCCGTTATAGGCGCTGCCGGGGAGAGCCCCGGTCACGGCACAGCCGAGGCCATCAGATGGATCGAAACCTTCGATCGTTATGCTCCCCCGGACACTGTCGAGCGCGTGTGGGCGAACCAGGCTCTCGGAGGAAGGAAGACAGCAGCCAGCGATTTCGCTGGAGCGTGGCAGCTATTCCGTGAGAGTACGCTTCTAGCCCAAAAGTTGGGAGATGCCAGCGCGTTTGTCAATTGCGGGACAGATTACCTGTTTTTCTGCCCACCCGCTGCTGAATATGTCGAAGAGGGACGCCAGATAGCGAGTGAGATGAGAGGGGTCTGGGATAGAGCTGATCCCGTTTCTATGGGGGGTGGAATGGTCATGGTAGGTACTTTCTTGCTCAGTCTGGGTGAACGAGAACAGGGCGAGGCAATCATTCGCGAGGCAATGGAATCGGCTCGTCTGGCAGCAATGCCGCTGACCCGGCGCATTTCTGGGGTAATACGTGCCTGCTTCCACATCATGGACGGGCAGCTTGAGGAAGCAGCGAAATGCCATGACGATGTGCTGAGACTCGGTGTCGAGATGGGTGCGCCACAAGCCGCAGGAGTCTATGCTAACTTCCTTGGGCCTCGTTTGAGCGGATACCTAGGCTGGGGACGCGAGGGACTGAGACGTTTGGACGAGTGGGCGCAAGCAGCCGGCCTTTCTGTGCCGGCGCATATCAGGGCGTACTATCTGGTCTGTGGGGGAGAGAGGGAAGAGGTCGTGGCCATACTCGAAGAGGCTGCAGACCGCTATTCGGATGAGCCGGAGAATACCAGACACACGTTTGGAGCCCTGGTACTCTTGCTGGAGACGGGGGTGCTGGCGAAACATACCCGGGCGGTGGAAGTTCTCCTTAAGCTGCTTGTTGGTGCCGTGTACAAGACAACGGGCGCGGCCAATCCGACCTGTGTGGCCCGCCATCTGGGTGGTGCAGCCGCTCTACTGGGCAGATATGAAGAAGCCCGCAAGCATTACGAGGAAGCCGTCAAGGTCTGCACCGAGATGAGGTTCCGCCCGGAGCTGGCCCTCACACGCCTTCAGCTTGCCGAGCTTATCCTGGAGCATTACCCCAAGGAGCGAGCCGCGGCCCTGGAGCACCTTGAGTTCGCTATATCAGAGTTCCGTGATATGAAGATGCGGCCCTGGCTGGAGCGGACGCTGAGGCATAAAGAAATACTGAAGGCGTAAGTCTTCGTCTCACGGTCGTGGGCTGGCAAAAAACCATTTCATGGGAATAACATGGTGCTGTGCTCTTTGGCGGACTTTCCAGTAAATCTGTCGGTGGTGCTATCAGAGTTACAGACCCCTGAGAAAGTCAGGCCTGAGTAGGGAGGGGTCTTCTGCCTCCAGAACTACTTCCAGCTGTTTGAGCATCTTCTGACTGTCCTGCGGCAGTTTTCCCCGGACAGAGAGATAGTTTGAGGCATGCATTGAGCTAAAGAAGCAATCGCTGAAGCTGGAATTCTCTATGATTAATCTCAATTCCTCCAGGGATTGGAAAGGAGACAGAGGATGAAATTCATCTCGTTCCCATTGCTCATAGAGTGGGGTACCGGGGACGAGGGTCAAGGTCAAGGCTCCGACATAATCGGGGTCAATCTCAGTGAGAACTCTGGCTGTCTCGAGCACGTGCTTCTTGCTCCCTTCGATGCCGCCAAGTCCTAGAATCACCGTCACAGAGAAGGTTATCCCGGCTTCTTTCACTTTCTTCCCTGCCTCAATCACTTGGTCTGAACTTACCCCTTTGCCAATCTTCTGGAGCAGTTCATCATCGCCGGTCTCAAGCCCTGTGTAAAAGATACCTAACTTTAGCTGTCTCAACTCCTTCAGTTCGTCGACACTTCTGCGTGAGATGTCCTGTGGCGTAGCATAGGTGCCGATCCTTTCTACACCGGGCAGCTTCTCATTCAGGTATCGAAGAACGTCTCTCAATTTCGGGAAAGGATAAACAAGTGCATCGCCATCCTGGAGAAATATCCTCTTGCCATCCCAATCTTGAGCCACGGCATATACCACCTTGGGAATGCTAGGAAGGCGAATGCCACTCCGGGTGAAGAGAGCTAAAGCATCTATTTCGCTCTTGACGTCAGCGACATCTCTTATCTGAAGCTTTGAGCCATAGTACCCACAGAAAGCGCAGGTATTATTGGAACAGCCGCTGGTTACAGGGAGAAAGTAGCTTTTCCATTCACTGGGAGGTCGGATGATATCGGGTCTATTGAAGCTCATGCGTCGATTGAGTCTCACTGGGCACCAGATCGAATTTCAGGTACCCTTTGAGAGTCATTTTAGCATTGACAGTGGTCTAGCCTCAACAAAAGTAGGATGTGCCCGATCTCAACCCGTCAGTTTTTGTTTTCCTTAATGAATCAAGCCGACAGAGAAGATACACTTACGGAGCCAGCCTGTCAGATTGTGCAATAATGTATAATATATTGCCTGGTACTAGATAGAGGAGGGATTCGACAGGCATGAGGTTTGAGAGTAGCATCGACATTAATGCCCCCGTCAAGAAAGTCTGGGCGCTCATAGACAAGCTTGAAGACTGGCCTCAGTGGATGCCGTCCATCAAGAAGATTGAGAGGGTCTCGAAAGGGCCTTTGACAGTGGGCTCACAGCTTTCTGTCACAGCTAAGGTGAGCGGGCTTACGGTCAAATTGCTGATGACGATTACCAAATTTGTCCCGGAGCGGAATGTGGTTCTGGAAGGGAAAGTATTAGGCACTAAATTGACACGCTTCTATGCTCTGGAACCTGCAAATGGCAAGACGAAGGTTATTATCGGCGGCGATGTTTTTGGGGCTCTAGCCTGGCCGGCCTGTCGTGGTGGGCAGAAGGTCTCAGCTGAGATTGCCCTGGCAGTAAGAACAAGGATCGAGGGATCGGGATGACAGGCCAAAGCAAAACCTTTATGGGAATAGATATAGGCTCGGTCAGCTTAAACATAGCTGTAATTGATGAGAGACTCCGAATCCTCGAAAGCGTCTATGAGAGGACGAGGGGCCAACCTCTTCCAGTCCTAATTGAAGTCTTGGAGGGTCTCGGCAAACGGTTTCCGGAACTTAGTGGAGCTGTATGCACGGGCAGCGGACGTGACCTGATAGCTGACGTCATGGGTGTAGATAAAGAAAATGAGATTATTACTCAGGCAAAGGCCGTCGCATACTTCCATCCTGGGGTCAGGACAGTTATCGAGATTGGAGGGCAGGATTCAAAGCTGATTTTCCTGGAGCGGGATGAAAAAGGTGGAAGGACAATCATCGTTGACCATGCCCTTAATGAGATATGCGCTGCGGGAACTGGCTCTTTCCTTGATCAACAAGCATATCGTCTGGGGATTTCCATAGACGAGTTCAGTAGTTTAGCCGCGAGGGCTGAAAAGCCGGCTACCATTGCAGGCAGGTGCAGTGTCTTTGCCAAATCTGACATGATCCATTTGCAGCAAGAGGGGACATCACAGGAGGAAATAATCGCTGGGCTTTGTTATGCCTTGGCCAGAAATTACATAAGCAACCTGGGTAAAGGGCGGAGATTCGTGAAGCCGGTAGCCTTTCAAGGTGGCGTCGCTGCCAATAAAGGGGTGGTCAAGGCTTTTGAAGAACTGCTGGAACTCAAGCCTGGGGAATTGGTTATTCCCGAGCATTTTAAGGTCATGGGAGCCATCGGAGCGGCAATGATGGCTTCGGAGAGACACAGTGACAGACCTATCAAACTCCAAGCAGCAACGGAGGTCTTGAGGCGCTATTTAGCTAAAAAGGCCAGTGAAGCTGAGGTAGGGCATTTAAGGAGATTGATCTATAACGGGGATGGTTCTACTCCATTGGATGAGTGTCCTATTCTTAGAAAGCAACAGAAGAGGAAGGTGTATATAGGGGTTGATGTTGGCGCTGTGAGTACGAATATCGTTGTTCTGGATGAAAACAAGAAGCTGCTGGCGATGAAGTATCTCATGACCGAGGGCAATCCCATTGAGTCAGTTAAGAAAGGATTAAAAGACATAGGTCGTGAAATAAAGGACCTTATTGAAGTCCAGGCTGTGGCGACCACTGGCAGCGGGCGTTATTTTGTAGGAGACTTCGTCGGCGCTGACTTAGTAATTAATGAAATTACTGCTCAGGCTAAAGCCACACTGGATATGGATAAGACCGTAGACACCATATTTGAAATAGGGGGGCAGGATTCAAAATATATCCGCCTGAAGAATGGTGCAGTGGTAGATTTCGAGATGAACAAGGTTTGTGCTGCAGGAACTGGCTCCTTTCTCCAGGAACAGGCTGATAGATTGGATATAAGTATTGAGGAGGAGTTCAGCAAGCTTGCCCTTAGCTCGGAGGCTCCTGTTAATCTGGGGACCCGGTGCACTGTTTTTATGGAATCTGATTTAATACACCACCAGCAGGTAGGTTCACCGAAAGTCGATCTCTTAGCGGGGCTTTCCTACTCTATTGCCAATAATTACATTGAAAAGGTGGTAGGGAACAAAAGAATTGGCGAGAGGATATATTTTCAGGGAGGCGTTGCCGGAAACAAGAGTGTAGTGGCTGCCTTCGAAAATATTTTGGGGAAGAAGATTACGGTTCCGCAGAACTACAATGTAACTGGTGCCATTGGTGCCGCGTTGATTGCCATGGAGAGGAGACATGGGGATGGGAAAAGCAATTTTGTCGGTTTTGACCTTGTAGACCGGGAATATGAGGTCAAATCCTTCGAATGCCAGCATTGCCCCAACCACTGCGACATAAA
>Ga0299915_10004025_pt1 | contig 10667 bp, 4 predicted proteins | sample RVTome_13_FD_200263 | JGI IMG/M metagenome (GOLD analysis project Ga0299915, IMG submission 200263) | Soil microbial communities from uranium-contaminated site in the Upper Colorado River Basin, Wyoming, United States - RVT92D227 (version 2) ... | reverse complement strand
GTGGGTTCCCGCACCAAGGGGAAAGTCGTCAATGTGACCGATTACGGAGTTTTTATAGAGTTGGGGGAGGGAGTCGAAGGGCTCGTCCACATCTCGGAGTTGACCTGGAGTAAGAAGATGAAACATCCTTCCAAGATCGCCCATATCGGTGATATGGTCGAAGTCATGGTCCTTGATTGTGACCCGGTCAAACGCCGAATCTCTTTGGGGATGAAACAGGTTGAGCCCAATCCGTGGGCTCTGATCGAAGAGAAGTATCCCGTAGGGACGAAAGTGGTGGGAAGGGTCAAAACGGTAACAGATTTTGGCATCTTTATTGGATTTGATGAAGGCGTGGATGGTCTCGTTCATGTCTCCGAGATGTCATGGACAAAAAAAATCAAACACCCCGGTGAATTTTATAAGAAGGGACAGGAAGTGGAGGCAGTGGTTCTAAATATTGATCGCAAGAATGAACGCTTCTCATTAGGCATTAAACAGCTGACTCCTGACCCATGGAAGGACGTTGCCAGGCGATATCGAAAAGGAGAGGTGGTCGGAGGGAAGGTCACCAATGTAACCGATTTTGGCGCCTTTGTGGAACTGGAAGAGGGGATTGAAGGACTCGTCCATGTTTCTGAGATCAGCCGGGAGAAAGTGGAGAAGCCCTCAGATGCCCTGAAGGTCGGGGATACCCTATCTGCCATCGTCCTTCACATCGATCCCTATGAACGGAGGATTGGCCTCAGCATCAAAGGACTTAAGGAGAAGACCGAGAAGGCGGAGATCGAAAAATATATCTCAGACCAGGGATCCACTTCTCACAGTCTGGGAGAATTGATTCAGGAAGAGATGGAAAAGCGAGGAGGAGGATTACCCTCTAAGAAGGAGAATGATTAACCCCCTACACCCTCTTGACATAGATATTCTTCACGATATCCCTATCCAGCGCAAGCGTTGTTTCTCCAATCTGTAAGACATAGGAAGGGTTTTTCTGGTGCATCCTGAGGACACTGCCCGGAACAATCCCCAGGGTGCTCAACCGGTCAAGTCTTTGATGTGATTTGGGTGCGATAAAGACGATTCGACCCTCCTCGCCCAATCCTAATTCCTCAAGAGGAATGACGAGAGGTTTCATCTCTTTTTTGAATTTCGCACAACATTCTCCTCTCGGAATTGGCTTTCCATGAATGCAAGTCGGTGGATGGCCGAGGAAGGTGCAGACGCTTTCTGTCACCGCAGGGCTCAGGATATGTTCGAGTTTGCAAGCCTCTTCTTCTACTTCCTCTTCAGACATCTCAAAAATTTCGGAGAGAAGCCTCTCTGTCAGACGGTGGCGTCGAATAATCTCTCTCGCTTTCTCTTCTCCCCGTTCTTTGAGGATCATTCGATTTCCTTCTACTTGGAACAGCTCATCCTTGATCATCTTGCGGATAATGGATCTCGCCTCGACATCCTGAGTGGTCTCAAGGAGATGGTCCAGATCGGCCACACCTTTTTCTCTCAACGTCCAGATGAGTTCAAGAAGCTCATCAATCCTCTCCTCCTCCACGCCATCAACCACTCCCCACATTCTTCGATGAGGCCCCTTTTTCCTTTCGATCTCTCTATTCATGGTTTCGCCTTTCTTTTACGTAGGGATTTAAAAAAATCGACAATGGCAGATTGTTCCTTATAGCTATATCCACAATGGGGGCAGCAGAGGAGATTGCAACTTTTCGAAAGAAGGCAGCCCGAATGGCATCTCATCTCCTCTGCTTTGAATTGTTTTCCACAAAGTGGGCATTTCAAGAAAGAGCTCATATGACTCTCATAAAAACATCATTTGGCATTATATTTCTCCAAAATCAGATACCTATCCACTTGAGTAAGAAATTTAACATCCCTCCCACTCCAAATGCGACAGGAAAAACCACTGCCGATATCCACAAAGCTTTTCTTAGACCTCTCTCTTTAACCATCATAAAAAACTGAGCGATGCAGGGGATAAAAAGAGTGATGGTTACCAAACTGACAAGGATTTGATGGGAATTGAGTTGCCCCTCCTTGGCCAAAATGAAGAGACCTGCTGCTCCGTAGTCTCTTCGAAGAAATCCAATAAGGAATGCTTCCGTCACTTTTGCAGGAAGGCCTAGAAAATAGACAATCAACGGAGTGGCGGCCCATTCCAAGAAGGTTAATATTTTGGTTTTATGAAGGATAAAGAGAATCAGGGTTCCCAGCATGAAAAGGGGAACAGCTTCTTTCAAGTACCATTCAATTCGAGCCAGGGTTTTGACGATCACATTGGAGATGAGAGGGATCCGCAAGGGTGGGATCTCCAAGATGAAATCGGAACCTTCACCCGGAATCACACGCGATGCCAAATAACCCACCAGGATGATAATGCCAGCGATCATAAATATCCAAATGAAAAGGTAAAAGACAGGAAGGCCTGCAAACATCCCGAGAATGACCCCCAATTGGGCCGAACAGGGAACCCCAAGGGCTAAAAGGAGTGTAACAATAGTCCGATCTTTTTCCGTCTCTAGGATCCGTGTGGTCATGGTGGCCATCGTGTCGCATCCCAGCCCCAGAACCATGGGCAAAACCGCTTTGCCATTCAGCCCCATCTTTTTGAAGACCTGATTGGTCATGACAGCCAGTCTGGGCAGATATCCGGAATCCTCCATCAGTCCAAAGACCAGAAAGAAACAGCCCACGATGGGGAGAACGATCGCAATCGCGTAAGTGAGAGCCATGGTGATGACTCCATAAGGGCCAATAAAAAGTTCTTGCAGGAACGGGATAGGGATAAAACGCTGGAAGAAGTAAGTGATGGGTGGAAGGAGCCATTTTCCGAAAAGGGTTTCCTCTAAGAATTTGACACCGGTTTGTGCTCCGAAAACCCCGACAAATTTATAAGTGATCCAGAGGATGAATAGAAGGATAGGGACCCCCCAGAAGCGGTGAATGGAGAGGTTTCCTAAAAAGGAGGCTACAGATTTAGGCGCCTCTCCGCTTGGCCCCATGACTCGCGATAAAAGTTCATCACCCTTTCGGAGCCTGGCCTGATTGATCAAATAGCCGATCGAATCAGCAAGGTAAATCTGGATCTCCTGGCGGATTTTTTCAATTTGTTGAATATCATTTTCAGAAAGATTAGTGTGGAGCCATTCGGCAAGGCTCTCGTCTCCGGAGAGCAACATCAGTGCCAGAGAACGCTTGGAAATGGAGGCGTCAGGAAGGAGAGGAGTTATCCGTGAGATCCCAGTCTCAATGACATCCGGGTAGTTGATCGAGATCGAAGAGGGAGGTCGAGCCTGAAGATTGTCTTTAATCTTCTCCAACCCTTTTTTTCTCGTGGCCACCGTTTTCAGAATGGGAGCGCCCAATATCTCGGATAGGACCTGGGTGTTGATTTCAATGCCTCTGCTCTTTGCTTCATCCCACATGTTTAAAAGGATAAGGAAAGGGAGTCCCATCTCCAGCAGTTGAACAGAGACGAGGAGCCCACGACGGATGTTCTTCGTATCCATGACCTGGATCAGATAGCTTTTGGGTTCTTTGAGAAGGATGTCGCGGGTGACCTTCTCATCCTCTGACATGGGAATGAGAGAGTTGACACCGGGGGTATCGAGCACTTGAAGTTTCTTTCCGTGCGCGGACAGGGTTCCAGTAGAAACTTCTACGGTCGTCCCTGGATAGTTTGAGACGGTTACATATTTACCGGTAAGGTAATTGAAGATGACCGATTTCCCCACGTTCGGATTTCCGATGAGAATCACTTTTTCTCTTGAGGCGTCCATCTGTTTTGGTTCGGTTCTACCGCAAGATTCCATCTGTTAACTATTTCTCCTGCCGGTTCTTTTCTTCCGGTTACAATCCTCGCATCGACCATAGAGTTCCATGCGATGATAAGAGGTCCTAAATCGGTGACGTTGGGCGATTCGATTCTGGAGGGCCTCAAGAGTTTGATCCTCGAATTCAATAATCTTTCCGCAATCCAGGCAGATCAAATGATCATGATGTCTTCCTTCCGAAGCAGGCTCATATCGGGTTTCTCCGTCACCAAATTTTCGTTGGGTGGCTAAGCCAAGACGGGTGAGGAGCTTCAGGGTGCGGTATACGGTAGTATAGCCAATTTTAGGGTTTGTTTTAGCCACCTGAGCATAAATTTGGGCAAGGCTCTTATGCCCCGATGAATTTAGGAAGATATTGAGGATTTCCTCCCTTGGTTTGGTCGCCTTCAGCCCTTCTTCAGATATTCGTGTCTTAAAGAGAGCGTTTACCATAAGCCATCGTAATTTTGAAAATGAATTTCAATTTCATTTTAACCCGTCCGCTCCAACTTGTCAATGCCATCAGAAAGGAATCCTTTTTGTAACGAAAAATAAGTAAATTACCCCGCAGCAGAGCTGCGGGGCATTAAAATTCAAAACCTATTCCCATGTTGTCATTCCTGCGAAAGCAGGAATCCAGTTTATATTGGTTCCCTGTTTTCACAGGGACAAGTCTGGATTCCCACTTTCGTGGGAATGACAGATGAGGTAAACTTATAGCAAGCTACATGGAATTATCAATTTAAAACTCTAAAGCATTTCGCCTTCGGCGAACCTGTTTTCATCCGCCCAGCAGAGCTGAGCGGTATTCAACAGGTATTTTTATAAAACCCTTATATTATTGACTCTTACGCAAATAATGGAACGAAAATCGCCGTCACATTAGACCCCCTCACCTTTGTCCTCTCCCCCGCAGTCGGTGGAGAGGGGAGGGTGAAGGGGGATGTAATAAAATGGGTAGCGTTCGATTACTCTTGCGAAGTTCAATAGTTTTTTAGTGGTTAGTTTCCGGCGGTGAATTTAGGCTGGCTGTTCAAGGCTAATTGGAATTGGCATCATCGGTCAAGAGGGTTTTGCTATGGATGCGAACGTGTTTTGCCGACTATTGAATCCATTCAACGTTCAGATCCCTCGTCGCACTACGTCCACGCTCGTCGACAGCGCGTAGCACGTAAGACCCGGGTGCCGGCCGCGTCCAATGCAACGTCGTGCCGCGTGAGACAGCTCCGATGAAATTGGTGTTGGCAAACCAGTACAACTGGGCGCTGTCTGCATCGATCGCAGCCGATAGAGGAATGACTTGTCGTTCGGGATCACTCAAGCGCAGCGTATAGGTAACACCGCGCAAGGGCGTTGCGATTTTCGGCGCGCGGATGCTGTCGGCTTCATTGGAAGCCAGCGCTTTATCAAAGCACTCGGCTGCTCGCGGTGGCACGCGCCGCGGCATGCCAGCCCGTGTGAATAAACGCAGCATGTCCGACGGCCAGTACTCATACACATCAGTGCGCGTGTGATGCGGATTATAAGGCGGACATGCGATATGGCCGGTGCGTGTGTTTACCACGACGGCGCGGTGTACGTCGCAGATCCGGATAGGCGACTTGCCTGGGATATACCAGGTGGTGGCACGCACCGGGCAATATGGGTTTAGTAGATCTCCTGAGGCGGTGCATACCTCGACACGCGCCAGGTTTTCGGGTAAACGCCAGGCCGGTTCGGACAATTGCGGGTGGTGGGCGCGCACCGCGTCGAGAATTCTGAAAAAGAGTGGCGCCGCCATTCGAATCCCGATGAATGCCGGGTTGGATTCCCCGTCGAAATTGCCAACCCACACGGCAAGCACGTAAGGACCAAACAGACCCACGGTCCAGGCATCGCGAAACCCCCACGAGGTTCCGGTTTTCCAATATACAGGGATCCCTGTATGACCTATCACGGGCAGGTCAGGGCGAGGATTGCCGTTCAACATTTGCAGCGTAATAAAACTTGCTTCCTCCGACAGCAGGCGTGTTCCTTCCGCGATAGGAGTATCGGCGCGGTAACGCACCGGTTTGAGGACTCCAAAATTTCCGAGCATCGCATAGAGACCAACCAGTTCCTCCATACTGATCTCACCACCGCCCAGAACCAACGCCAGCCCGTAATGATTCTCGGATTTCATTCGACTGATGCCAGAGGACTTCAGAAACTGATACAGCGTCGGATCATACAACCTCGCGGCCACCGCGACGGCCGGAATATTACGGCTTCGGTTCAATGCATCTTTTGCTGCAATGGGTCCGAGAAAATCGCCGTCAAAATTATCCGGACTGAATGGACCGAAGGCAGTCGGGGCGTCCTTAAGTACCGTGAGCGGATGCAGTACTCCTTGATCCAATGCTAAGGCATATACGAACGGCTTCAACGTTGAACCGGGAGATCGTTTGGCTTGCGTGCCATTGACTTGTCCTGCGATGCGGGGGTTGTGGAAGTCCGCTGACCCCGCTAATGCCTTTGTTTCCATGGTCCGGTAATCCACCAACATTGCAACCGCATTCTGAATGCCTAGACGGTGCTGTGTTTCCACGTAGCTGCGCACCTGCCGCTCGATAATGTGCTGCAAATTACCCGAAAGGGTTGTACGAATCTGATTTCCCGATCTTGAGCCTCGGTGGGCGAGGAGCATCTCGGTCAAGTGTGGGGCGTCGAATGGGAGCTGGGAGGGACCGCGGAACTGAATCGGTAACGCCATTAACCCCTGTAGCTTTGTGCGCTCTTCGACAGCAAGATCCGGATGCTCCGACAACCAGCGGTCAAAGAGGCGAGCGCGAGCTTCCTGCAAGGGCTGATTATCGAGCTTTATACGCCGTGCCGGACTTTGCGGAATTACCGTTAATGTCAATGCCTGCGGCAAGGTCAGTTCTTCAGCTCGCTGCCCAAAGTATGCTAAACTGGCGGCCCCCACGCCTTCGATGTTGTGTCCATATGGAACGAGGCTAAGGTAAGCTTCGAGGATCTCATCTTTGGAATAGAGGGCTTCGAGCTGGAAAGCTCGCAGGATTTGAAGCATTTTGCCGCGCAGGCTGCGCGAATCGATCCGCCAGTGAAGACGAGCAAGCTGCATGGTGAGTGTAGATCCACCCTGTCGGCGACCACCCGATACGTAGGTCCGCCAGCCGCCTCGCACCAAAGCGATAGGATTGACGCCCGGGTGCCAGCGGAACCAGCGATCCTCGTGAAGGAGCGTGGCTTCGATCAGGGCGGGCGATATTTTTCGCAACGGCACCCGAAGGCGAAATTGTTCGTCCCTGGCCGTGGTCAAACGCAAAAGGCGGCCTTGGTCGTCATAGAGCGCGATCGATGAACTATAGTACGAGGAGAGAGGCGGCTTTGGCCAAAGCCGTCCTATGACCAGCACCAACAACATCAGAGAGAGAACGGCAACAATGCCTAGCCCCTTCAGTGTCACAACCCGATCGAGCAGTGAATGCTTTAGCCATGTCAACCCCATCGCCACAAGTCCCATGGTAACCTCGATGTTAAACTCAGATTGCCAAATTCATTTCGAAAATAATCTTGATCCGAAAATCCCCCTTAATCCCCCTTTTGCCTGTCTTTGACAGGAAAAAGATTACAAAGGGGGAAAATTGAAAGTCTCCCTTTGTAAAGGGAGATTTAGAGGGATTTTTCCAACCGATGCTTAATTGGCCTTTGACGGGGCCATCATTATAGATCTACCTATTGCACCAGGGTTATCACTTATTCGCTTCTGGCTTTTCGACGACGATCCGCGTCCCCAGTCCCTGTGCGGCGAATGTGCGGTCGTACATACCCTCCCCAAACGGTGGGGGTACCGTAAATGTTCCGACTGCTGTTGCTTTAACTCGATAAACGAAGGTGGATACGTTACGCGTCAGATTGCCGAACAAGAGCACGCGATCTTCCCGCACATCGGTGTATTCCGTAATCCATGTCGATTTTTCGGTGCCGAGTCGAGAGCGCCACTGATATCTCTGCCCTGTCTGGGGTTCTCCGCTGCTGGATTCTCGCTGGAAAGGTGGCTGCAGCATCACCTCGAAACCACCCGGCAGGAGATCGACGACGGCCACGTTCGTCGCCGCATCGCGATCGATCGCTCGAACGCGCAGGACGACCTCGAACTCATCGCCCTGTTTTATGCGCTGCAGCGGCTTGCCAGCGGCATCGACGAATTCGCGGACGATTTCGAACCCGCTGGTGATCACCTTAGTCGGCAAGCTGCGGTCGAAGCCGGTTTGATTCAGCACGTAGTAACCTGGAAACTTTGCTTCATTGACAAACTGTAGCCGCGCCGCCGACGGCGGCATCTCCGTACGGTTGATTTTAAACGCCGGCCCTGCGAGGGTCTGTGGTTTGTTGTCCGCCGCAAACTGCAGGATGCGCAGGGTGGCCGTTTTCTCGCCTTGTAAGTACTTCTCAATTCGATCGAACGCCAACAACATGTAAGAGGAAGATAGCGAATGGTAGTGTCCTTTCTGAAGGGCATACACCAAACTACTGAGCGATTCCGGCGTCAGTTGTGCGGCGCGTTTCGGAAAATGCTGCGCCAGCAGATAGATGATTTGTGCGTCGCGCACCGCATCGTTGTAATAGGGACTCCAAACCGGTGCGTACTCGGTCCCAACGCGCTTACGTTCCTCCACAGCCGGGAGGCCCAGGCTAAGCCGGCCAATCATCGCGTCGGCAAGTTTGTCCTGCTTCATGATTTGATAGCTTGCTGCCATGTAGGCCGCAGCCAGATCCTGCTTCCAGGTCTTCGGTGCGCGCTGCTCCATCCGTTGCTGCAATGCCGTCAGGTAATTTGTTGTCACCTGGTCTAAACGTGTCAATAGGTAGATCGCATAGGCACGATTGCGTTCGTCCGCAAGATTACGTCCATCGCCCGAGGCAATCTGACGGAGGAAAATGGTAGCATTTTTCAACATATCGTCCGGCACCGCAAATCCACGCTCGCGCGCCTCAATCATGACGTGTACCGCATAAACGGTTATAAAATCGTTGACCTCGTGATGCCCTCCCCACAGGACAAAGCCTCCTTCGAGCTGCTGCCGGGAGCGCAACGTCGACATCAATTCTGCGACCGAAGTCACAGCTTTTGCTCGGGGGATGCCGAAGTCGTCGCGACCGGCGAAAACCACTGCCGGCATGCCGCAAGAAAGAAGTTGCTCAGTACACAGATACTGATAATTGGCAAGATACGTGTTGATGCCGTATGACAAAGATTGTGGCATATAGGACATCAATGTGTAGACATCACGATACTCGGGATAGAGGTGACGCGTAACCGTCACATCAGCCTTCCCGTCGATGACGTTGCCAATCGATAGCTCTGTACGCAACGGTACAGGTGGCCGCACACTCGTATCCACGGAAGCCTTGGCCGATTTGCCCAGCGCACTGGCGACAAACGTCAGATTACCCGACCCCAGTTTGTCCTTCGCGCGCAGGCGGAACGTGGCTACTCCTTCGCGGAGTTCGGCAATCCGCAAGTCAGCCTGGGCCGGACTGATCACTTCCAGGTGTGGGGAGGTCTCGAGGCGCAATGCGATCTGGGCGTTTTGTCCCGAGCCGGCAACATTGTTGGCCACCCCGACGCTAACCTCGAACTCATCGCCTGGCGCCACCATCAGCGGCACATTCGGCGTGAGCACGAAATCGCCGCGCACCAGTCCCTTGCGTGACTGCACGCCCACCGAGTCCTCAGAGATAGCAACCGTGTATACTCGCAACGTCCCGTTAAAATAATCAGGCACCGTGTAGGTGAAATCATGCTCGCCCGGTTTGACGTCAACCAATCCGGACCAATAAGCTACCGGCTTATCGCGTTTACGTTTGAATGGATTGAGATGCTTGCCGAATTCGACCCCCTCGCCTCCACCGGGTGCCGCAGCGCTGAGAAAGCGCCTAAACTCCGGCAAAATCATGTCGAGAATCTGCTGCGTGCGTACGTCCATCGAGCGCTTCTGGAAGAAATAACCGAGCGGGTCAGGGTTCTTGTAGGCCGCTACCTGCAAAATCCCTTCATCCACTGCTACCACCAGCAGGCGTGCGGCTCGGTCGACACTGACACGGATCTTCAATGGCTCACTCGGTTTCACCAAGTCCGGTGTCTTGACATCGACTTTCATCCGCCTCTTCTCCACATTAATCGAAAACGGTGCGACACCGTATGACAAGGGACTCATAAATATCTCGTTTGAAGCAGGGTCACGCACGAATGTGACATTGACGTAACCGTTTCCTTCCAGCCCAGCCGGTAATGTGATGGTTTGTACTGAAGAGGTGGTTTTGGTCTTAAACCATTTGGAGGCGTAGACCCTGTCGCGTTCGATCGTGATCAGACCGGCACCCGTGTAAGGCGCACGAATGTTCAATTTGATCTGTTCGCCCGGCGTGTAGTCTTGTTTGTCGAGCACGATCTGCAATTCAGCGTTTTTGTCGAGCGATCGTGCGAGGTTTGCATCGCCTGCAACGGTGTAGGTGACCCGGTTCAGTTCAAGGCCAGAAGGATCGGTTACGATCAGGAAGAAATGGCCCGGTCTTTGGGCCTCAAGCGGAACCGACACGCCAGCAGCAGGGATCACCAGGGATTTTTCGTTGAGACGTATGTCCTTGGGTTTGGATTCGTACTTGTACACCCCACTGGGCTGTTTGGTCAGCACCGACACGTAGCGCCGTTCGAAGAACACCTGTTTGAGATGGTCGACGGCGATCTTCTTCGCCTGCGGGTTGATCGCAATGATGTGGACATTGCGCTTTGCATCGCGGCTGACGTAGGCCAAATCTCCATCAGCCTTGGTGCCGATCAGGTACGGCAGAGACGACACAATCTGAGCTGTTTCCGCAGCC
>Ga0299915_10004023_pt1 | contig 10669 bp, 6 predicted proteins | sample RVTome_13_FD_200263 | JGI IMG/M metagenome (GOLD analysis project Ga0299915, IMG submission 200263) | Soil microbial communities from uranium-contaminated site in the Upper Colorado River Basin, Wyoming, United States - RVT92D227 (version 2) ... | reverse complement strand
TGAAGCGCAGCCGCAGCCCGGCCTGCTCTGCCCCCTCCAGGGGCACAGATACAGCCTCGGCGGGCATTTCGCGCTTGCCGCCGATCGAGCCCACCAGGATCCACACACCTGCCAATACCAGCAGCAGCGGCCAGAAGGCGGCCCCCAGGTCGAAGGGCAGCAGCCCGAAGTTGTTCAACAGGAGCAGTGCCCCGATGAGAATCAGCAGGGCGGCCCAGAAGGTGCTTGGATGGCGCATAGCCTACTCTTCCTTCGGCCCGCGGCGGGATCCCAGGATGGACTGCCCCAGGAGCAGCGCCCCCAGGCCAATCAAGAGCACCGGCCAATAGGGTCCCAGCAGCGACCCTCCGCCCAGGAAGGAGCCGAAGACGAAGAACATCACCAGGCTGATGAGGATCAGCCATCCGCCGCTACGCAGCGCCTCGCCTCGCTTCCCCTCCAGCAGGCCCGTCAATCCAACCCCAACCCCGACGAATCCCGGGATCAGGGCCCAGGCATAAGCCCAGCTCTCCCAGTTCCCGGTGGCGTTCTGCCAGTACAGCAGCCCGCCGATGCCCGTCACGATGGCTGCCGGAACGGCCAGGCCGTATCCCCCGGTCACCAGGCCCATCAACAGCATCGCCAGGCCGACCGCGATGACGATCACCGGCCACCCCAATCTGCCCTCGGCCCACTGTCCCAGGGCCGGCGAGATGCGGACGGCCAGGAACCACAGGCCCAGCAGAACCAGGATGATGCCGATTCCAAGCCTCGAACGATTGCGTCTATCCATTTTCTTCCTCCTCAGGGACAACTATGCAGCGGAAGGGTTCACCGCGTCATCTGCCAAGCGGTCAACGTATCACTGGTCAATTGACCAGGCGCGGAGCGATGTTTCCACTATTGTTACGCAGAATGGGTTGAATCGTTGCAGCCGGGCGGTTACTCCACCGTCACGCTCTTGGCCAGGTTGCGGGGTTGGTCCACGTCCGCCCCGCGCAGCACCGCGATCTGGTAGGCCAGCAGCTGCAGGGGGATGATGTTGGTCACCGGGTTCAGCATCCAGGGTGTCTGCGGCACCCAGAGCACGTAGTCGGCGATGTACGGCAATTGGTCGTCGCCGTCGCTGGCCACCGCGATCACGATTCCGCCGCGCGCCTTGGTCTGTTCGATCTGGCTGACGGTCTTCTCGTACCAGGGATCGCGCGGGGCGATGGCCACGATCGGCATGTCGGCGTCGATCAGGGCGATCGGCCCGTGCTTCATCTCCCCGGCGGGATAGCCTTCGGCGTGGATGTAGGAAATCTCCTTGAGCTTCAGAGCCCCTTCATAGGCCGTGGGCATGTTGATGCCGCGCCCCAGGTACAGGCAGTGCTTGACGTCCTGCAGGGCCCAGGCGATCTCTTCCGGCTGCCGGACGCGGTCCAGGCACTGACCCACCAGATCGGGGACCAGGCGCAGATCGCGGACCAGTTCCCGCCGGCGGCTCTCATCGAGCGTGCCGCGCAGCTCACCCAGTAGCACTGCCAGCATGTAGAGATCCACCAGCGGCGCGGTGTAGGCCTTGGTGGAGGCCACGCCGATCTCCGGCCCGGCCTGCATGCTGATGTAGCCGTCGGCGATCCGCATGGCCTGCGAGCCGATGACATTGACGATGCTCCACACCGTGGCCCCCCGCCGCTTGGCCTCCTCGATGGCGGCCAGGGTGTCGGCCGTCTCGCCCGACTGGCTGATGGCCAGCACCACGGTGGATTCGTCCACCAGCGGCTCGCTGTAGCGGAACTCGGAGGCGATGCTGACCTCCACCGGCAGCTTCGCCAGCCGCTCGATCAGGATCTTGCCCACCATTCCGGCGTGGGCGGCGGTGCCGCAGGCAGTGATCACCATCTTGGACAGCCGCTTCGCCAGCTCGGAGGTCAAATGGAGATCGGGGAGCAGGATGCGGCCGCCCTCGAAATCGACCCTGCCGCCGATGGTGTCGGTGGTGGAGCGGACCTGCTCATAGATCTCCTTCTGCATGAAGTGCTTGTATTCCCCCTTGGCTGCGGATACCGGATCCCAGGGAACGGACTGTACTTCGAGCTCTCTCGGCTCGCCTTCGAGCGTGGTGACCTGAAAGCCCTGGCGGGTGATCACCGCCACCTGCCCGGCCTCCAAAAACGCCATCTCGCGGGTGTGCTCCAGGATGGCGGGGATGTCCGAGGCCACGAACATCTCATCCTCACCGACCCCGATCACCACCCCGCCGGCGTTGCCCAGGCGGGCGGCCACGATCCGGTCGGGCTGGCGAGTGGACACCATCACCAGGCCGTGCGCTCCTCGCAGGTGAGCCAGCGCCTTGCGGGCTGCCAGTGCCAGGTCCGCATCCAGCGACAGGTAGCGCTCGACCAGGTGGGCGATGACCTCGGTGTCGGTGTCGGAGCTGAACTGCACCCCTTCGGATGCCAGCTCCTCGCGCAAGCTGAGGAAGTTCTCGACGATGCCGTTGTGCACCAGCACCACCTCGCCGGAGGCGCTGGCATGCGGGTGGGCGTTGCGGGCGGTGGGCTCGCCGTGGGTGGCCCAGCGGGTGTGTCCGATGCCGACGTGCCCGCTCACCGGTGATTCCGCCAGCAGCGAACCCAGCCGTTCCAGTTTGCCTGCGTCGCGCCGGATGGCGATGTGCCCGTTCTCGATCACGGCCAGCCCGGCCGAGTCATAGCCGCGGTACTCGAGTCGCTTCAGGCCAGCATAGATGATCGGCGTGGCGTCTCGCGGGCCGACGTAGCCGACGATTCCACACATGATGGGTTTCCTGCCTCTCCCGGGCCGCACGCGGTGCCCGACCCGGTGACCCGAACGCTTCCGGTCTAGGCCGATTCTCGCGCACAGCGCAGCGTTTTACAGTGTTCTAAGGATGCTGCCACGTCTCGAGGTCTTGTCCGCCGGGTTGCCGCAGCGGCGTTGGGCTCGCGATTCTGGTGGGCTAGGTGTGGGCTGTGGCTCGCCCGGAGGGCTTCCGCTGATCCTTCGATTTTCCCGGCCCGGCGGTGGAGAGCCGCCGGCTTGGTCCGGTTAGCCCCGCCGCGCGGCGGGGAACCCTCTTCCTCGTCACCCCGGCCGCGCCGGGGCCATGCGCTGACCTACCCTGCGATGAATGCCTCTCCCGATCATCTCCTGAGAGCGGCCATTATACCCGCATCGCGGCGGGTCGCCGGGGCCGCAGGCAGTCGAGCAGAAGCCGCCACCCGGTCTCGAAGGGGCCGGCCGAAGGCGGGACATGCCTTTCCCCCCGCCTATCGATCTATGGCTACACGAAGTCTACGGTGTCGGTGGTGGCCAGAGCCAGGTCAGAATAGACCCCGCGCCGTTGCTCCGGAAGGAGCGACGACAGGACGTACATGGCCTCGTCGGTCATGCGGCGCAGCTCATCTCGCCCTGGGCGGACGGTTCCGGCCCGGTATCGGAATCCAGGCCCGAACCGCACCCGCGCCCCACCCAGCCTGCGGCGTGCTAGGCTCAGGCTCGGGAAGCCCGGGGTCCCCTCGATCGCCCCCGGCACCATCACGGCCTGGCTGCGGGCACCAAGGTAAGCCAAGCCCACCCTGCCCCGCTGGAGCTGCGGGCTGCGGGTTCCCTCCGGGGCAATCAGCACGGTCTCCCCTGCCCGCAGCACCCGCATCGCCCCCCGCAGCGCCTGGCGGTCGGCCTCGCCCCGCCGCACCGGAATCACCTCCCAGATGCGAGGGAAGATCCCCCACAGCGGAATGGAGAACACGTCGTGGCGGGCCATCGGCACCCCATTGCGCGGCAGGCAGCTCAACACCACGATGGGGTCGATAAAGGCAATGTGGTTGAAGTAGACGATGAGCGGACCACTCAGGGGGATGTGTTCCAACCCCTCGGCCCCGTCGTACCGTGCCAGGAACCGGTACCCGAAGTTATGGATCAGCCAGCGCAGCAGTCGGCGTCTGCGCTCGTAGCGGGCGTGCTCATAGGGGACTGAGAATCGATCTACTGGGTTGCCGGCCACTGGTGCGCCCCGTTACGCCGCCTCGATCAATGCCAGTGCGCGCTCCAGGACCTGCTGGGCGTTCAATTGGGTGGTATCCAGGATGATGGCATCTTCGGCGGGTTTCAGCGGCGCCACCGCGCGGGTGGAGTCGATGCGATCGCGCTGCCGCACCGAGTCCAGCACCTCCTCGTAGGCCGGCTGCTCCCCACGCGCCAACCCCTCCTGATGCCGGCGCTGGGCCCTGGCATCCACGGTCGCATCCAGGTAGATCTTCAGATCGGCCTCGGGCAGGACGACGGTGCCGATATCCCGCCCCACCATGACCACCTCCCCGCGCAGGCCGATCTCGCGCTGCCTGCCGGTCATCGCCAGCCGCACCCCGCGATAGACGGAGACCTGGGAGACACTCCCATCGACTTCGGCGGAGCGGATGGCCCAGGTCACGTCCTCGCCATCCAGCAGCACGTCGCACAACCGCCCGTCCGGCTGCGTTGGGGGGCGCACATCGATGGCCAACTGCTCGGCCAGGCGGGTCACCCGCTGCTCATCCTCCACTGGAATCCCCTGCCGCAGCGCAGCCAGCGTGACCGCCCGATACATCACTCCCGTGTCGAAGTACAGGTAGTTCAGGTGTTCGGCCAGCGCCTGACCCAGGGTGGACTTCCCGGCCGCGGCCGTCCCGTCGATGGCGATCGTGCTCGGCATCGAACTCATGAGGCCGGCTCTGGCTGCTCCGGGAGCGGGACCAGTTCGCCAGCCCCGGCCAGATCCGACCGCACCAGCAACAGCCAGCGCTCCGCTTCGGTGGGAGCCTGACGGGTCACCAGCCAGCGCAGGAAATTCGGAGGCAGCACGCCTTCCCAGTCCCACCGCTCGCCGATGGTGAACGACTGTCCCAGATAGTCCTCCGCCAGGGCCGGGGGCTGTTCGCCCACCGGCGACAGCACAACTTGGGGCGCCTGTCCCTGTGGGTCGTCCCGGGCCGCGCCGAACTCGCGCAGCTCCCAGGCTAACCCAGGGGTAGCGGGGGAAACGAGTCGGACCTGAAGCGCGTCGGTGCGGCCTGTTTGGGCCTGCGAGACCATCTGCAGGGAATACCCCAGCAAGCGCAGGCCGGGAGTACTGACCTCCCGTCGCCAGAGCTCGCCCGCGGTCGCCGCCACCGGGGTGAAATTCAAGTGCCAGGCGGCGGAGAGGGTGACCGCGCCGGACAGGGCCAGGCCGGCCAGGCCGGCCGCCTGCAAGGCGGATCTCCAGGACCACCCCCACCCCAGGAATAGCAAGGCCAGCACGGCCAGGATCAGCCCCAGGGCGGCCAACCCAAGCTGCAAGGCGAAATCCAACTGAACGTCGAAGGACAGCGCCCCGGTGACGTAGCCTGCGACCTGCAGGGCCGCATATGCGACCAGCACGACCGCGGCTGCACCGAACCCCCCAACGGCGGGCCAGGCTTCGATCTGCGTCAGTTGCTCGACCAGCGCCGCGATGGCCCGCCCGCCGAGGAGCGCCAGAGGCAGCACCACCCAGACCAGATCCTGGGGCGAGCGGCCGGGATAGATCAGCAGCAGCAACAGGGATGCCGCCGCCCAGGCCGTTTCCAGCCGGGGCCGGCTATCTGCGCCGCGCGCCGCCAGCCGGATCCCTACCGGGCCGAACAGCAGGGCCAGCGGCTCGTAGAGCGGCAGCATCGCCAGGAACGGGAGCAGCCGGTAACCACTGGGGGCGGTCCATCCTTGCGCCCAACCCGCGACCCCCTCCAACAGGCCTGAGAGTCCGGAGGGGAGCAGCCCTGCCCCCGCCGACAGCCCGAACATGGCCAGCGCGCCCACCAGCAGGCTGAAGCGGCGGGCGGCGGGAGAGGCCTGCTGCAGCTCGGTCAAAGATAGCCAGCCGGGGGATCTGCGGCGCTTCCGCCCGGCCTCTTGCGCGGCGCGGGCCAGGCGCCGGCGGTCCCACAGGCTGAGCAGCAGCCCTCCGACTGCGAGGGTCAGCAACCCCGTGAGGCTGTGCACCCCGGAGGCCAGCGCCAATCCGGCGCCCGCCGCGGCCCAGGTCAGATCGCGCTCCAGGGATCCCCGCCGGTAGATCAGGCAGAGCAGGGCCACCGCCCAGCCCAGGGCGGCCAATGAGGCCCCGGAGGCGCTTCGGGCAGTGGTGAGCGCCGAAGGAGACAGCAGCAGAATGAGGCCTGCTGCGAGCGCCGGACCACGTCCCAGCGACTTCCTCGCCAGGACCGGGGTCATCACCAGGCCGATCCCCGCCAGTGCCGGGATGATGCGGGCCAGGGCATCGGAAGGCCCGAAGGTCGCGAAGAGCAGGCCGGTCAGGGCATGGTAGCTGGGGGTGGCGGTGGGGCTGTCTGGCTGCCAGAAGGCGCTGGGGCTCCCACCGGAGGCGGCCGCCGCCAGCGCCTCCACCGCCTCGGAGTCATCCAGCGGAAGCCGACCCAGCACCGCAAGCCGGGTCCAGGCCGCCAGCAGCAGAATTGCCGCCCAGGCGACGGCCTCGACCGTCAGCCCACCCTTGCGCTCGCTCATGGCGACAGACCCGGGTCGCGCGCATAGATGCGGACTTCAGCGCTATCGTAGATCTTGGTCATATACAGCTCGAACTTGCGCTCCTCGATCGGTTGATAGGAGGCCTGCTCCAGCGGCCCCACGTAGACGTAGGCCACGTCGTAGGTCTGCAGGATCGGTTGAACGGTCTCCCAATCCGGCGCCTCATACAGCAGCTCGACGTCGCCCCGGCGCGAGCCTTGCGGTTCGGCCGTTCCGCGCCACTGGATTTCGTGGAAGTCCCAACCAAGTATCGTTGGCAGCCCGGTATAGGCTGCGATTCGGCCATACTGCGTGTAACTGCCGCCTACGGCTTCCACCAGCACGCCGGTCGGGAGGCCGGTGTTGATCCACTGCACGGCTTCGTAGTCCGCCGGGCTGAGCTGCGCTAGATAGGCCGCTCCATCCAGCGTCCTGCCCTGGAGGGGTGCGAAACCCTCGGTCTTGGTCCAGACCGCCAGCGCCGGATAGATCAACCCGAGCAGCAGCGGAATCATCAGCAGCAGGCGGGGCGCCTGGCGCAAATTGAGGCGCTCCGGCCAGAGTTCGTTGGCCGCGAAGGCCCCCGCCACACCCCACAGCAGCCAGGCCGCGAAGTAGAACTTGAAGACCGTATTCATGCGTGTGCCGAACAGGTCGCGCAGGTAGAAGAATTCCGGGGCGATCACCAGCAGGGCGCCCAGCGCGATCAGGATCACGATGAAGGGCCACGGTCCAGAGGTGGCGGCCTGCTCCGGCGCGTCCCGGTCGGACTTGGGGATCGCCCGCCTCAAGAGCACCGCGCCCAGCGCCAGCGTGAATCCCAGCACCAGCGCGGTGCCGGAATGGGCCAGGCGGCGGGCCCCCAAGGCCTGAACCAGTGCCCGCATCCCTTGGCCGAGGGGCGCCTCGGCAATCCCCAGGTCGGTCAGCAGGGATTCGCCGAACAGCGGATTGGAGAAGAACGCCAAGTACAGGAAGCCCGCCAGCGCAACGGAGAACAGGAACAGCACGATCGGAGTCCCCAATCCGAACCGCAGCAGCACTGAGCGCTCCGAACGGCTCCACTGGCTGTGCACCTGCTGGACCAGCCACCCGGCGATGGGGATGAAAGCGACCCCGAACATCACCACGAAGTGCTGCAGCTTGGTGGGAAAGATCACGTTGGGCAGGATGCCGCCGGCCTGGGAGGAGAAGCTGGGGTACCACGGAAGGTACAGCAGCACGGCGCCAGTGACCACGGCCAGGGCGGTGGTCGCCAGCCGGGTCAACACCCGGCCAAGCGCTTCGCCCCTCCCCAGCCAGGCCAGCACCCCCAGCAGCAGCGCCAGGTAGATCGGCGAATCCCAGGTGTTCAGGAATGCCAGGCCGCCGAACAGCCAGGCGGCGAAGGTCAACTCACCGCGCGTCAGCGCGCTGGGGAAGGTACCCGCCATCACCAGGGCCAGGTTGGCCAACAGCCCCAGGCCGATGGCGGCCAGGATCAGCGAAACAAGCGTCTGGATCAGCACGGCGGCCACGCTGGGGCCCTCGCCGACGCTGGTGATCGCCTGAACCACGGAGAAGGTCCCCCGGATCAGGATGAGCGATCCGACTACCCTGCCCACCGTGCGGGCCGCCCGGCGGATCTTGGTGGGGTCGGGCGGTTGCTCAGCCAGGCGCAGCCCACCGCGCCGCCCGGCCAGAAAGATGGTCAGCGCCAGCCCCACCGCCATGAGGGCAAAGGGGATGGCCAGCAGGTGGGGGTGGTTGTCCGCCAGCAGGAAAGAGAAGAACGGGAACTCGTCGATGACCTCCAGATCGACCCCGGCCAGGTTGACATCCCGCACCACCCGGGAGGCCCGCCACCACCACAGGAATCGGGCCGGCATCCAACTGGGGTCCCCCAGCGGCGGCTCGATGAGCTGTTTGATGTCCAGCCAGCGCCAGAAGGCGGAGGTCAGCTCGCCTCCCGCCGCGTAGCGCCAAAACACATAACGGCTGTGCAGCACATCCAGGAAGGCTTCCAGATTGCCGGTGATCAGCACGAACACCGGCCCCAGCAGTGGACCTCCGAGCTGAAGCCGGCCCTTCCGGACAGCCACCAGATTCACCAGCAGCGCGTAGCTCCCGGCCGCCACCATGCCGAACCACAGCGCGTTGGCCAGGTTGAATGCCACCCCGGCAGTGACGCCGGTGAGCCGGGTGAGCAAGGCGATCATCACGTATCCGAAATAGTAGTAGGAGATGGCGTGCCCCGACAGCCAGGGGTCCAGCGGCGGGTAGGAGGGCGAGCGCAGGATCCCGTTGATGAAGGCCAGCTCCATCGGCTTCTCGGTGTGCTGGATTTCGGGGTTGTTGGCCCGTACGAAAGCCCACAGGGCGAACCCCGCCAGCAGCATGCCTTCCTCCGCCAGGGCCAGCCGGCGATGGGCGCTCAGCCAACTGCGCAGCTCTTGCCAGTGGCCGCGCCCCGCCACCCACCCGACTCCCGCCAGCACCAGAATGCCCCCCAAAGCTCCCCCCAGCGAATTGCGCAGTCCGCCCAGGGAGGCACCCAGCCACAGCGTGTAGCTGGCGACCAGCAGGCCCAGGGGCCGGGAGAAGGCCAGACCTCGATCGGGGAGCCGTTGGAACAGGCGAAAGCTCAAGGGAAACGCCAGCGCCCCCAGCAGCGCGCTGGCCAGCCACCATGCGATCCAGCTCACGATCACGAGGCGACCTCGTAGATGGTGGTGTTGCCGTTGCGGTACACGGCCCGCATCAGCCCCTGATCTACCATGCGCTCAAACTTGTCAAGCCCGCCGGTGGGGCAGCTAAGCATTCCATTCGACCCATTGGGCGTGCAACGGTCGGCGGGGACCTCCAGTGTGGCGAACCCCTCCATCCGGTCGGCCAGGCTGCAGGAGACCCCTGACCCGGATCCCAGGTCGGCGCATAGATCCAGCTCGGCGTAGTACATGCGCTCCAGACCGCCTACGATGACGTAGCGCACATCATACCGATCCAGAAAGCGCTGCGCTGCCTCGCTGGATGAGGTCAGATAGAAGTCGGTGATCTCCTGGGAGCGCTGGGTGACGTCGAGGTCCGCCACCGCGGCCCGCTGTTGGCGTTGATGCCAGTTCCATCCCAGCACCGCCGGCAGCCCGGTATAGATGGCGAAGCGCGAACCCCAGCGGTATTCCGGGATCTGGGCTTCCACGATCACCGGCGAGCCCTGGATGTTCTCCTGGGCCCACTGGATGGCCTGGTAGTCGTCCTCCAGGCTGAGGGATTGTCCCAAATCGTCGTACGTGGCGCTCCGCATGAAGGCTGCGCCCTCCAGCGTGTGGGGAGCGTCCACGGACATCCGATCCCGCACCTTGGCGCCGGTCGCCGTGGCGGGGTAGAGGGCGGCGGCGAATGCCAGCAGCGCCAGACCCCCCGACCATATCTGCCGCGTGCGAATGCCCCAGCGCGGCAGGTCAGCCAGCAGCCAGACCAGCGCGCCGGCGGAGGCCAGGCTGAACAGGGTCCAGACCTGCATATAGAACTTGAAGACTGTGTTCATGCGGCCGATGTCGCCGCGCAAAACCAGGACTTCCACCGCGAACGTGAGGGCCGCCGCGGAGGCGATCATCACCAGCGCGGCCCGCTTCTCGATGGGAAGCTCCCGGCGAAGCAGCAGCAGTGCCGGCCAGTACACCAGCACGCTCACCAACGGAGCGATGCTGTAACCGATACCAGACAGGTAGGCCATGAAGACCAGCCAGAGACCCGCCACCAGGACGATCGAGCCGAAGCGAGGGCGCAGGCGGCCCAGGGCGGAGAGCGGCGTGGCGGCCATCCACTGCCGCGTCTCCCAGGCCAACCAGGGCACGATCAAATACAGGAATAGCCCGTGGACGGTCAGGTAAGCGTCAAGTGGCGTTCTCGAGCCGGTCCAGGGGTCGGGGCGGGTGTAGCCCTGGCCATACCAAGCATAGTACGGGCGATACAGCAACTGGGCAGCGACCAGCACCAGACCGGCCGTGAGCCCTGCTTCGACCAGGGAGCCGGCCGAAGTGCGGCCGCGGGCCAGCACCACCGCGGCTGCCGTGGCGGCCGCGCCCAGGGACCAATAGACCGGGAAGTCCCAGGTGTTGGTCGGTCCCAACGAGCCCAGGATCAGCGCCCCCAGGAACAACCCCGCTGCCCACTGGGG
>Ga0299915_10004022_pt1 | contig 10670 bp, 11 predicted proteins | sample RVTome_13_FD_200263 | JGI IMG/M metagenome (GOLD analysis project Ga0299915, IMG submission 200263) | Soil microbial communities from uranium-contaminated site in the Upper Colorado River Basin, Wyoming, United States - RVT92D227 (version 2) ... | reverse complement strand
CTCTCCAATAGCGAGCGCATGCTGGTGTACGAGCACCTGCGGTACAAGATCGAGCCCTGGGAGCAGCACCTGCGCAAGCGGTTCGACAACCGGCTGGTGTCGGCTCGGCAGGTCCACAACTCGCCGGGGGACTACATCCTCTGCTTCAGCTTCTGGGACACCAAGAACCTGATCGATATTAATGTGCGCGGTGGAACCTACGTTTATTCGTCGAGCGAGGCGTACTCGGAGGAGCAGGAGATGGACTTCGAGCGGCTGCGCAACTGGCTGGCGCACTTCGACATGCGATCGGTGGGGCTGCCTTACGAGAAGGGACAGGCCATCGCCGACCTGCCAGAGGAGGAGCAGGGGCTGCACGCCTCGGGGCACGCCAGCGCGGAGGAGCTGCTGGCGCTGGTGGGGGAGATCGGCCCGAAGACGGTGGTGCCGGTGCACACCGAGAACCCCGGCTACTTCGTCGAGGAGCTGCGGGACACAGGCATCGAGGTACGGGTGCTGGGGTACGGAGAGGCGTACTGCTTCGGGTAGGGTGCCCTTTCCGGCGCTGGCGGGCCGACCCCTCGTAAGGCACAAAATCGCGGCTCTGGGCCTTCTACGTTCGTTCATGATGAACATTTCGCCAAACCCCTTGCTTTGTTCGCCAGAACTCTCCGAAAGTCTCGAGAGGACTTGACAGCAGAAGCAGGGGTGCTTCGATAGAAGCAACGGATGATGGGCACCCAAAACATCGAGGAGTCTCCGAGAGGGGTCAAGCAACGATCAAGCTCATAGAGAATGCTAGTGACGGCCTATTTCCGCGGCTTCGTGGACCGGCGCGGTAAACCTGGCGCTGGGGGCAGTCGCCGTGGGGCTGGTGGTCATGGTGTCCTTCCTGGTGGCATACCCGCTGACCGGCGCAGCCCTGAACGTCACCCGGGTGTTCGGCACAGCTCTGGTGGCCAACGAGTGGAGCGACTTCTTCTGGTACTGGCTCGGCCTCATCGGCGGCGCTGTGGCCGGCCTGGGGTACGAATATCTCTTCGCGGGCCGCGAAGAGGAGGCGTAAGGGAGAGTAATGGGGAAGCGGCCCCTCTCGGCTTCGGGGGCCGGGCTCACTAAGGGCCCAGCCCTCGATGCTATCCTGGGGCGTTCGTGCAGAATGGTGTAGCCTCAGTCAAGAGCAGCTACCGGGCCCCTGCCGGCGCACCGGCTGTGGGATAATGAGGGCGCTTGCCCTAAGCAGGCCGAAGGAGGCACGACATGGCGAGCAAGGCCATGTGCGCGCGGTGCGAGCAGGAGAAGGATGGGCTGGAGTCGGCGCCGATGGGCGGGCCCATGGGACAGCGGAGGCCCCGCTGCGCTGCTTTTTCGACGGCAGCACCGTGGGAGGCAGGGTTGTTGAGGGGCCTGTAGCGGCATTGTAAAATCAGGGAAACCGCTGACGAGCATCCAAGAGACCACAGCTACGCAGGAAAGCGATTCTGGCGATCGACTCACATGTCCAGCCACGAACAAAGGAGGGAGCATGATGGCAGAAGAGCTTGAGATCGGGAGAGTCATGGACTACTTTGCCCGGATCGGGGTAGCGGGGCTCGACCTGACGGGGACGCTGCGGGTAGGAGACCGGATCCATGTGAAGGGGCACACGACGGACTTCGAGCAGGTGGTGCAAAGCATGCAGGTTGAGCACGAGCCCGTGCAGGAGGCGAAAGAAGGGGACAAGATCGGGATCAAAATAGCCGAGCGATGCCGCGGGGGCGACACGGTATTCCGGATAGTCCCCTAGCCCTCTGGCGCCCACCATGATCTAGGCTTCGCGTCCCGGCCGGAGGATGTGAGTGCGGCGGAGGAGGCGGGAGAGGACGAAGGAGACGGCGGAGATGACCAGGGCGCCCAGGAAGGCGGCGGCGAAGCCGTCGACTTCGAAGGCGATGTCCCACTGGCCGCACAGCCAGGCGGTGAGGGCGAGGATGGCGGCGTTGATAACGAAGATGAAGAGGCCGAGGGTGATGATCTGAAGGAGGCAGGTGAGGATCAGGATGAGGGGCCTGAGGAAGGCGCGGGCGACGACGAAGATGGCAGCAGCGGGCAGGAGGGCCTGCCAGCCATCGATGTGGATGCCGCGGACGAGCGCCTCGGCGACGAGGAAACCGACCATAGTGATGCCCCAGTGGACGGCCACCCGGACGATCCAGGGGGCGTTCCGGCGGTCCCAGGGTGGCTCGGTCTGGGACCAGTAGCGGACGATGATGGTGTGGGAGTCGCGGCGGGCGGGCATCTCGGCCATTGTAGCAGGAAGACGACAAGGCATAAGTTGATAACGCGGGGGAACAGATGGACACATACCGCTGCATCGTGACGGAGCGGGACACGCGGGCATACCTGCCGAGACCTATCGAGGATGCGGCCCAACGTCACGAGGGCTGCAGGCCCCGCAAGAGGTTCGCCATCTGGATGGCGGATTCCACGGCCTCGAAGCCTTTGTTGCCGTGCCGGCCGCCGGCGCGATCGAGGGCGTGCTCTTCGTCATCACAGGTAAGGACGCCGAAGATGCAGGGGACGCCCGTGTCCAGGGCGGCCCGCTGGAGGCCACTGGCCGCCTCCCGCGCCACGTGCTCGTAGTGGTCGGTCTCGTGGCGGATGACGGCACCCAGGCAGACGATGGCGTGGTAGCGGCCGCTCTGGGCCAGGCGTTTGGCCGCCAGGGGGAGCTCGAAGGAGCCGGGGACCCAAACGATGTCGTAGTGGGAAACGTTATGGCGCTGGACGGCTTCGCGGGCGCCGACCAGAAGGCGGGAGGTCACCTGCTCGTTGAAGCGTGAGACGACGACGGCCAGGGAGAGGCCGGTGCCCTTCAGTTCGCCCGCGTGGGTCTCGTTAGCCACAATCCGACAGGGCCGCGTCTTGAGTATAAGCCGGTCAGGGGGTAGGCATCTCGATGAGGTGGCCCAGCTTGTCGCGCTTGGTCTCCAGGTAGCGCCAGTTGTGGGGGTTGGGGGTGACCAGGATGGGGACGCGTTCGACGACTTGCAGTCCGTACCCCTCCAGGCCGGCGCGCTTGGCGGGGTTATTGGTGAGAAGGCGGATCTTCTTGAGACCCAAGTCCATAAGGATCTGCATGCCGATGCCGTAGTCGCGGCGGTCGGCAGGGAAGCCGAGGGCCTCGTTGGCCTCCACGGTGTCCAGGCCTTGGGTCTCCTGGAGCTCGTAAGCGCGAATCTTGTTGTGGAAGCCGATGCCACGGCCCTCCTGGCGCATGTAGACGAAGACGCCGCGCCCCTCTTCGGCGATACGCTGGAGGGCGAGCTCCACCTGCTCCCCACAGTCACAGCGGAGAGAGCCGAAGACATCGCCGGAGACGCACTGGGAATGGACCCGGACGAGGACGGGCTCGGGGGTGGTGATATCGCCCAAGACGAGGGCGGCGTGCTCGTCGGGGTCGATGTCGGAGCGGTAGGCGCAGAGGGTGAAGTCGCCCCAGCGGGTTGGGAGGAGGGTGGTGGCCACACGCTCCACGAGCCGCTCACGCTGAATGCGGTAACGGATGAGCTGGTTGATGGCGATGACCTTGAGGCCGTAGCGGGCGGCGAAGCGCCTGATCTGGGGGAAGCGCATCATGGTGCCGTTGGGGTTCATGAGCTCGCACAGGACGGCGGCAGGCCGAAGGCCGGCGAGGCGGCAGAGGTCGATAGTGGCCTCAGTGTGCCCGGCACGCACGAGGACGCCCTCCTCACACACACGCAGAGGGTAAACGTGGCCAGGCATGACGAGATCGTTGGGTACGGAGTCGGGGTCAATCAGGACACGGATGGTGTGGGCCCGGTCGTGGGCCGAGACGCCGGTAGCGATGCTGTTGCGGGCGTCAACGGAGGCGGTGAAGGCGGTGCCGTAGGGGGCCTGGTTGTTGTCCACCATCATGGGGATGCGCAAGTGGTCCAGGCGCTCTGCCGTGAGGGGGACGCAGATGATGCCACTGGTGTAGCGGAGCATGAAGCTGATGGCTTCCTCGGTGACGAACTCGGCGGGGATGGTGAGGTCACCTTCGTTCTCGCGGCCCTCATCATCGACGATGAGGACGAAGCGGCCCAGGCGGTACTCTTCACAGGCCTCCTCAATAGTGGCCAGGCCGGAGCCGGGCTGGCGACGGCTCTTGGCCCGGCGGTGCCCTTCGAGAGACTTTATATTCGGCTCCAGCAAGAGATAAGCGTCTCCCTTCATGGGTATCTCTTCCGCCCGAAAAGCGGCAGGCGGAACTCATTATAGCGCAAAGAGGACGAAGGGGCTGCCCCTATCAGCCACCGCCTTGTCAGAAAGGGACCATCCTAGGAGTTCTGTAGAGAGGGCCAGCCTAGGGCAATGTGCGGCCGACGCCCATTCCTTGACCAAGGGGTAGGCGGTCTATATCATGCCGAGAAAGGGCGATTAGAAATAGAAGGGGCGGGTGGCATAGATCCCCGGTCACTTGGCCGGTGGGGCCCAGGTTAAGGAGGCGGGCTCATGTTTTGCGAGAAGCTGAGGGCAGCCAGCCGGCATAACAGCAGCTTCCTGTGCATCGGTCTGGACCCCGACCCGGAACGGATGCCCCATCTGCACATCCCTTCCTTCCTCCAGGCGATCGTCGAAGCGACCGCCGACCTGGTCTGCTCCTATAAGCCCAACCTGGCCTTCTTCGAGGCGCTGGGGATGGGCGGCATGCAGACGCTGTTGGAAGGTCTGCGGTCCATTCCGGCCCACATTCCGATAATCGCCGACGCTAAGCGGGGGGACATCGGCAATACGGCGCGTTTCTACGCCAAGGCCCTGTTCGAGGTGTATGGGTTCGACGCTGCGACGGTAAACGCCTACGGCGGTAGGGACGCCATCGAGCCGTTCCTGGAGTACACCGACCGGGGCGTCTTCATCTGGTGCCGGAGCTCCAACCCCGGTGCCGCCGATCTGCAGGACCTGCCCCTGGCCGACGGCCGGCCCCTCTACGAGGCGGTGGCCCAGCGGGCAAGGGAGTGGAACGTGCATGGTAACGTGGGGGTGGTGGTGGGAGCTACCTGGCCCCAGGAGATGGAGCGGGTGCGGCGTATCTGCCCCGACATGCTGATACTGGTGCCAGGGGTAGGTGCCCAGGAAGGCGATCTGGCTGCCGCTGTGGCGGCGTCTCTGGACGCCAACGGTGAAGGGGTTATCGTGAGCGCTTCCCGGCAGGTCCTTTACGCCTCCAGAGACCGAGAGTACGCCAAAATCGCCAGAAGGTCGGCTCAGCAGCTACGGGACCGGATCAACCACCAGCGGGAGGTTGTGTTAGCTCGGCGATAGTCCCATGGTGATGGAGGTGCGCCTGGGGGACATGGTGTGCCTGCGCAAGGTGCATCCTTGCGGCGGCTACGAATGGGTGGTGGTCCGCCTGGGCGCCGATATCGGCATCCGTTGCACCACGTGCGGGCGTCGCGTGCTTTTGGAGCGGCGGGTGTATGAGAAGCGGGTGAAAGCGGTCGTGCGGCAGGGACCGCAAGAGGCTGAGGCGGCAGGCTAGATGCGCTACAACCCTCCAATGCAAGATGTTGCGGAGTCGCGGGCGCTGTTGGCAGAGCCGCGGTTCGGCAGCCTGTGGCTGAGCCAAGGGATCGCTCAGACGGCACAGAACGCCTTGCTGTTCACCCTGCTGGTCGTCGTCCTGGACATCACGGGGTCCAGTGTCCACACCAGTCTCTTGATCCTCGCTTTCATCCTGCCTTCAATACCTATAGGTCTGGTAGCGGGGGTGTTGCTGGACCGCCTACGAAAGCCCCCTGTGCTCATTGTCACCAATCTGCTGCGGGCAGGGGCTTGCGTCCTCTTCTTTTTCTTCCATAGCAACGAATGGGCCATCTACGGCGTCAGCGTGGGCTTGGCCACAAGCGGGCTTTTCTTCAACCCCGCCGTGGTGGCCCTGATCCCATCGCTTGCTCCACGGGAGAGGCTGGTGCAGGCCAACAGCCTGTATAACTTCACCCTGACGGGGTCGCAATTGGTGGGGATGGTGTTCCTGGCCCCGGCGATCCTCAAGAGCGCCGGCCCGGACGCTATGTTCCTGACCGGCGCCGGGCTGTTCGTGGCGGCCGCGGCGCTGGCAACTCGACTGAGATCGGTGAGGGAAGAGCGCGAGCCGAAGCTGCCGCAGGGGCCCCTGTTCGGGGGCATCCCTCAGGAGTTCCGCGAGGGCTGGCGGGCGTTGATATCCGATCCTGTCTCCTCCCTGGCCATAAGCCAATTGATCATGAGCAGCACCCTGGTCCTTCTCTTTGCTATACTTATCCCCCGCTACATGAAGGACACCCTGAGTATCTCGCCCGACAACGCTGCGTTCGTCTTTGCGCCCACGGGCGTGGGGGCGCTGGTGGGCTTGCGCTTCCTGCCCTGGTTCACCCGCAGGGGCAAGAACCGGGTGGTGATCATCGGCCTTCTGGCGATAGCGGTCTGCCTGGTGCTGCTGGCGCTGGTGAAGCCGCTGGCGGAGGTCACGGAGCAGGCTCCGGGGTCCCAGAACCTCACCCGCTTCCTGCGCATCTCCCTATTGCAGGCGCTCACCATGGCTATCGCCGGCCCCATGGGGTTCGCCTACGCCCTGCTGAACGCGCCGGCCCAGACGGTGCTGCACGAGCGGGCGCCGGCGGAGATGCGGGGTCGCATCTTCACCACGCAGGTGGTCTCGGCCAACTTCATCTCGCTGCTGCCGCTCCTGATCATCGGGGCTGTGACGGACTGGACGAGCATCACCATGGTGCTGCTGCTCATCGCTGGCCTGGTGGCAGGGGTGGCCCTGGTCAGTGCGCTAGTCGGGCGGCGTCAGTCGGCGAAGCCGCTGCCTGCGCCCAAGGAGGAGGTGCCGAGTTCGGCGGCGCACGGCAGATAGCAGCTCCTTCCAGGTACCCCAGCGCCAGATCAGAAGCCGTTTGACCATCTTTCGCGCCCACGTTATCATCGTCTCAAGGTGAAGGAACTGGAAGAGCTCTACCATCGCATCGCTATCTGTTCTGACTGCGACCTCTGCCGCACCCGTACTCACGCCGTCCCCGGTGAAGGCTCCCCCAACGCCGAGATCATGTTTGTGGGCGAGGCTCCGGGCTTCTACGAGGACCAGCAGGCGCGTCCCTTCGTCGGCCCTGCTGGCCGCTTCTTGGATGAGCTCATCGCCTCTGCTGGGCTGCGGCGAGATCAGGTCTACATCACCAACGTCATCAAGTGTCGCCCGCCGGACAACCGCGACCCCCTGCCCGCCGAGACAGAGGCCTGCCGGAAGCACCTCCAGCGCCAGATCGAGCTGATTAGGCCTCGCCTGGTAGTGACTCTGGGCCGCTACTCCCTGGCCTGGTTCTTCCCCCGCGACTCCATCGGCAAGGTGCACGGCCAGCCTCGTCTCCGGGACGGGATTTACTTCCTGCCGATGTATCATCCGGCGGCGGCCCTCCACGCTGGCAACATGCGGAAGGTGATAGAGGAAGACTTCCACAAGATACCGGAGGCGCTGGAGAAGGCCCGCCAGGCCCAGCAGACCGCCTCCGCTCCCCAGCCCGAGCCGGAGCAGATGCGCCTCTTTTAGCGGCCATGAGCGAGAAGCTGCGGGTTGTGCCCCTGGGCGGCCTGGGGGAGATCGGCAAGAACATGATGGTCTTCGAGCTGGCTGAGGACCTCATCGTGGTGGACGCTGGACTCATGTTCCCCGAAGAGGAGATGCTGGGCGTTGACCTGGTGATCCCTGATATCTCCTACATCGAAGAGCGGCTTCACAAGCTGCGCGGGATCGTCATAACCCACGGCCACGAGGACCACACCGGCGCCCTCCCCTATATCTTGCGGCGCCTCCGCTTGTCTCACGGCAAGTTGCCGCCCATATACTGCACCCGCTTGCCCCGGGGGCTCATCGCTGTCAAGCTGGATGAGCACCGCCTGCTGCCGGAGGCAGACCTGCGCGTGGTGCAGCCTGGGGAGAGGGTAAGGCTGGGCAAGTTCGCCGTGGAGTTTGTCCATGTCACCCACAGCATCCCCGACTCGGCGGGCCTGGCCATCCAGACGCCCCTGGGCACCATCTTCCACACGGGGGACTTCAAGCTGGACCACACCCCCGTGATGGGGTCACCGGCGGACCTCTCCCGCATCGCCGATCTAGGGCGACAGGGCGTACTGCTTCTCCTCTCCGACTCCACATACGCCGATACGCCGGGCTACACCCCCTCTGAACGGGATGTTTCCGAGACGCTGGATCGCATTATGGCCAACTCGCCGGGGCGGGTCATCGTGGCTACCTTCGCTTCCCTCATCTCCCGCGTCCAGCAGGTTATCGATGCCGCCGTCAAGAACGACCGGCGGGTCTTCGTCACCGGCCGCAGCATGATGGACAACGTGCAGATGGCCCTGGAGCAGAGGTACCTGAGCGCGCCTGACAACATCCTGGTACCCCTGGAGAAGATGCGGGGTCTTGCGCCTAACCACATCGCCATCGTCACCACGGGTACCCAGGGGGAGCCCACTTCGGCCCTGGTCCGTATGGCCAACCGTGACCACCGCTATATCGATATCCAGACCGGGGATACCATCGTCCTCTCTTCCTCCCCTATACCGGGGAATGAGCTGCTCATCAACCGCACCATCGACAACCTCTACCGCCTGGGCGCCAACGTCCTCTACAGCCGCATCGCCAGCGTGCACGTCCGGGGTCACGCCGCCCAGGAGGAGCTAAAGCTGATCTTCAGCCTGGTCAGGCCGCGCTATTTCGTGCCGGTACACGGGGAGTACCGCCACCTGGTGATGCACTCTGAGATCGCCCGATCCATGGGGGTGCCTGAGGAGAACGTGTTCACCCTGGAGGACGGCGACGTCCTGGAGATCGATGGCGAGGGCGCCAGGGTGGTGGGCCGCACCTCGGCCGATTTCGTCTATGTGGACGGGCTGGGAGTAGGGGTTGACCGCGTGGTGCTGCGCGACCGTAAGCACCTGGCCGCTGACGGGATCATTATCGCCATCGTCGTCATCGACAAGCACACCGGTAAACCAATTGGATGCCCTGACGTTGTATCTAGGGGGTTTATTGAAACAGATATGTCCGACAGGCTCATGGAAAGGGCCCGCCAGGTGATCCTGGAGGCGCTGGCGGGTGCCGAGCACGTCGCTGAAAGGGGCGACGTCAACACCCGCATCCACGACGCCCTCTCCCGCTTCCTCTATGAGGAGACCAGGCAGCGGCCCATGGTCCTCCCCGTCTGCGTGGAGGTGTAGTCTCAAGTGCCCGTGAGGACCAGTCGTCGGCCCCGGAGCAGGGCCGCCAGTTACCGGCCCCACCGCACGGGCCGGGGTCGCGTGTACCGCAGTCCGGCCCACCGAGCGTGGTTGGCGAGGAAGCCAGCGGTTCTCTGGCTGGCCCTGGGCGCCCTGGCCGCCCTGGCGATATCGATCCCCTTCCTGGCCCCCTCCATCGTTGACGCCGTCGAGGAGCTTGTGGGCCTGTTCGGCCTGGGGCTACCGCTCCTGGCGATGGCCATCGCCGCCGACCTGGGGCTAGCCCTGCTGCCGCCGGCTCTCAGCCGCACCTTCTGGCGGACATGGGGCGGCCTGCACCTGCTGCTCCTCTTCGCCTTTGGGCTGGCCGGGCTCTTCAAGCCCGGCTGGCAGTTGGGCGACGTCTCCTTTGCAGAGGTGAGCGCGGGCGGCGACCTGGGGCGACTGTTCGCCGGCAGCGCCCTGGGGCTTCTGGTCTGGGTCGCCCTGGGCCTGACCGGCCTGGCCCTCCTCTGGCCTCGCGGCGCCCGCCTGGCCGGCCGGGGAGCCCTGGCCGCCCTCAAGTTCCTCGCCTCCCTCCATATCCCGCAGAAGGTGGGCGGGGCGATTGGCGCCTTCTTTACAAGCCTGCTCCCTCAAGGGGAGGAGAAGGCTCCGGCGCCGCGGGAGCCCCTCTACCTCCCGCGGTGGGATGAGGAGTGGGGGGAGACCCCACCTGAGCCTGAAGAAGCGATCGCCCCTGCCGGACTGGCGGAAGCACTGGAGAAGGAAGGGGATGAGTCCGCCCTGGTCCTGGGCGAAGCCGACCAGGGGCCCTACCAGCGGCCGCTCCCCATGGGCCGTCCGGCTGGCCACGGCTGGGAACTGCCGCCGGTGGACCTGTTGACCGAAGCCGCTGACGTGGAGGTGCGCCCCCTGGACAACGAGGTGCGGGCCCAGCTCATCATGGACACCCTGGCCTCCTTTGGGGTCAACGCCCGCGTGGTCGCTATCAACCAGGGGCCTACCATCACCCAGTTCGGCCTGGAGCCCGGCTGGGAGACCAAGACCCGCACCGTCGCCCTCCGGGACGAGCACGGTCGGCCGGTCTACGATAAGGAGGGCAAGCCTCAGCTCCGAACCGAGGTGATCTCCCGGACCCGGGTCCGGGTGAGCCGGATCACAGCCCTGGCCAACGACCTGGCCCTGGCCCTGGCCGCCCCCACCATTCGCATCGAGGCGCCGGTGCCGGGCAAGCCCGTCATCGGCATCGAGGTGCCCAACACCACCACCTCCCTGGTGGCCCTGCGCAGCGTCATCGAGAGCACAGCCTTTCAGCGCGCCCTGGCCCGCTCCAAGCTGGCGATAGCCCTGGGCAAAGGCGTCTCCGGCGAGCCAGCAGCGGCGGACCTGACCAAGATGCCCCATCTGCTCATCGCCGGGGCCACGGGCAGCGGCAAGAGCGTCTG
>Ga0299915_10004021_pt1 | contig 10670 bp, 8 predicted proteins | sample RVTome_13_FD_200263 | JGI IMG/M metagenome (GOLD analysis project Ga0299915, IMG submission 200263) | Soil microbial communities from uranium-contaminated site in the Upper Colorado River Basin, Wyoming, United States - RVT92D227 (version 2) ... | reverse complement strand
TAGCCATGGCAAAGATCAAAGGGCTCTCAGCCATGGTCTTGACCATCTCGGGCTTGAGGATGTCGGCAATCGAGAGGCCATAGAAAACGTCAGCACCACGTACGGCATCTGCCAGGGTGCGAGCATTCGTGTTACTAGCCAGGCGTTCCTTGTATTTATTCATGCCCTCGGTGCGACCCTTGTAGACCACACCGCGGGTATCTACCAGGATGATGTTTTCACGACGAGCACCCAGGCGGATCATCAGCTCGGCGCAGGAGATGGCTGAGGCGCCCGCACCAGAGATAGTGATGCGCGCTTCGTCCAGACGCTTGCCGATGATCTCAAGCCCGTTGACCAGGGCAGCGCCGGAAATGATGGCGGTGCCGTGCTGATCGTCGTGGAAGACGGGGATATCGAGCATACCCTTGAGTGTCTCTTCTATATAAAAGCACTCAGGGGCTTTAATATCCTCCAGGTTGATACCACCAAAGGTTGGAGAAATAGCCGCAGCTACTTTGATGATCTCGTCGGGATCGTGACTATTGACTTCGATGTCGAACACGTCCACATCAGCGAAACGCTTGAACAGCACGCCCTTGCCTTCCATGACCGGCTTGGAAGCCAGCGCGCCCCGATCACCCAGCCCCAAGATGGCGGTGCCGTTGGACAACACTCCCACCAAGTTGCCTTTCGAGGTATATTCATAGGCAGCTTCAGCATCTTTCTCGATCTCTAAAACCGGAACCGCGACCCCTGGCGTGTATGCCAGGCTCAGGTCGCGCTGGGTTTCCATTGGTTTGGTCGGAACTACAGAAATCTTGCCCGGCCGGCCGTCCAGGCGATGATATTCCAGCGCATCTTCATCGGTTATCTTAGCCATTCGAATCCTCCAATTTGTAATGATAAATATTAGTTTTACAGATAGGCGCAATCTTCTCACATTTTAAGCAAGCTGAGAAGATAGATATTGTATTACAGTTCTCTCATTATTCTGTTTATCCGGTCAAATAAACGCAAATAAATCAATTTATGGTACGATTGCAGACAAATTATCAAAGCCAAATGAGGATGCCATGTCAGATCAAGCTACTGGGGTCAAACGATGCGAACGATGTCTGCTGCCAGCTACAACGCCGGGATTGGTGATCGACTCGGACGGCGTGTGCAGCGTGTGCCGAGATTATGTCCCTATACAGACACTTGGGGAGCAAGCTCTACGAGATGCACTGGTCTACCCGGAAGGGAATCCCTCTGATTACGATTGTCTGGTGCCGATCAGCGGCGGTGCAGATAGTATCTACAACGTCTTCTATTTACGACAGAAAATGGGGCTGCGCGTCCTGGCTGTACATTATGATCATGGACTGGGCAGTGAGAATAAAGACAAGATGTTGAAATGGGTGGAAGAGAGTCTGGGCGTCAGGATCCTTTATCACCGTTGGGAGAAGGAAAAGACCCAGGCGTTGATCCGCCACAGCCTGAAGGCACTGCTACCTTATGGCCCTCAGACCATGCAGGCGGCACTCTGCCGGCAATGCGGGTATGGTATCCGTGCAGCGGTCTTCACCGAGATGGTCAACTACGGCTTGCATAGCGTCTGGGGTATTCACGCAATGGAAAAAATCCCATTCCGTTACTGCCAGCCTATGGACCTCTCACATTATGTTCTACAAAGCCATGGGCTTGACGCAATCCAGGCACTGGGTTTGCGCTATCGCCAAACATTGGAAATATCCTCTCCAGGTGCTTCACCTCTGAAGCTGCTGTTCAGCCCGATGGGTTATCCCAGCCTGCCAGAAGCATCGCAAAGCTTGAAAGTTCTGCATTTGTACTCATATATTCCATGGGACAAACGGCAAATGCTCAAAGAGCTGCAGGAAAGCGGAATCGATACTCAGGCGTTAAGCAGCGCCCACTCGGATTGCACCCTGCCACCCCTCGTGGATCACATCCTGCGCCGGGCGTGGACAGTGGGTAAAAAAGAAATCTACGTCACCAACCAGGTGCGGGAGGGTCTGCTCACGAAAGAAGAAGGAATGGCGCATATCAAGGCTATGCGCAATAATCTACCGGACCCGGCTCCCCTGCGAGAAATGGGGCTGTCTGAACAGGAGATCAGACAAATCCTAGGCTGAAATTATGCATATTTTGATTTTTCATGTATAATTTACACGATATCTAATTGAATTGCCTTTGCACAGTGTTCAGCACTGTGTGTAGAAAGAACGGCTGGTAAATCAGGTGAAGATTGCGTATCTTTTCCTGGATCCAGCTTATAGCTTGAGGCTGCAAGGTTTATTAACATATTATTTTAACTGCAGCCGCGGCTTTGGATTGAAACTGATTTCAGTAGAAGTTTGTTCGGTACTCATGTATTTGGAGTACGCCTGGATTTTGTTGGATTGTTGACTTTTGAGTTCGATAGAATCGCGAGTAGGCAAGGTCACGAGTAAGCCGTGCAACTATTTATGTTATCCATTGCGGCATGCATGCACCGTTGTCACGATGAAAAACCGTGGTCAGCCTGGATTCAACAACAACAGGTGAGTAGATATTTCGATTCTACTTAGTCCAAACGGGTGAGCACCGTTCGCGGTGTCAAGACCGCGAATTAACTTACAACTAACCCTGGAGTGGTATCAATATCCAACGCCGTGGCCGTTAAGGTCGCGGCCTTTTGCGTTAATGCTAAGGCTGTAGAGATGGACTTGAGATGAACGAAACTGCCAATCACAAAATCACAGAGGAACCCGGGGCAGGAACGATCTCTGCACTAAAGGTGCAGAAGCGCAATCCCCAGCGCGTGAATGTCTACCTGGACGGCGAATTTGCCTTTGGATTAGCGCGCATTACGGCTGCCTGGCTGCACGTCGGTCAGAAGTTGAGCAATGAAAAGATTACACAGCTCAAAGAGCAGGATACCCAAGAAGCAGCTTACCAACGTGCTTTGCGGTTGTTGAGCTTCCGGCCGCGTTCAAGCACAGAAGTGCGTCAAAAGCTGTCAAAACACGGCTTTGCAGAAGATGTTATCGACGGTGCTTTGGCACGGTTGATGCGCAGCGGGTTGGTGGATGACGCACGCTTTGCCAAGGAGTGGGCAGAGAATCGCAACGAATTTCGTCCACGCGGTCGTCGTGCCTTGGAATACGAACTCCGCCAGCACGGGTTGGAGGGTGAAGAGATAGACCAGGCACTGGAAGGGCTCGATGAGAATTCATTGGCCCTGCAAGCCGCCCGTAAACATGCCCGCAGGCTGCAAGGCCTACCGGCAGCAGATTTTCGCCGTAAACTTTACGGTTTCCTGGCTCGACGAGGCTTTGCCTATGAAACTGCCAAGCCAGCTGTCGAACAGGCCTGGAAGGAAAACGGCAGGCAGGATACCATCCCACCTGTAACTGATGACACTGAAGAGGAAGATCTATGAACAATCCCTTAGTTATTTTGGTAATTACCATCGTCGCACTGGTCATCGGCGTGGTGATTGGCTATGGAGTCCACTACTTCTTAAGCAAGAAGGAACATGACCGTCTGCAAACCAAAGCCGATGATATAGTGACCGCAGCTCAAGAACAGGCGCTCTCCATTGAGTTAGCAGCGAAGGATAAGGCGCTGCAAATCCGCCAGGCTGCCGACCAGGAAGCCACTCACCGGCGGACCGAGGTCAGCCGCGAAGAAGACCGGCTGCAAAAGCGGCGTGAAGAGCTGGACAACCGCACTGATCGTCTGGAGAAGCGCGAGCAGGCATTGAACAAACGCCAGAGCGTAGTGGATAAGCGCGCCAATGATGTCGACAAATTGCATGAAGATCAAATGGCAGAACTGCAGCGTATCTCGCAGATGACACCAGAAGAAGCGCGCGCCATCCTATTGGAGGAAGTAGAAAAGGATGCACGTTCAGACATGGCCCGTATCATCCGCCAGGTAGAAACCGAAGCACAAGAAGAAGGCGACCGGCGTGCCCGTGAAATCATCACGACTGCAATCCAGCGAGTTGCCTCAGAACATGTTGCTGAGGTAACCACTTCTACAGTTTCCATTCCCTCCGATGAGATGAAGGGACGCATCATCGGACGCAATGGGCGCAATATCCACGCTTTCGAGCAGGCTGCTGGCGTGGACGTGATCGTTGACGATACTCCAGAAGCTGTGACCATCTCCTGTTTTGATCCAGTGCGCCGAGAAGTTGCCCGGCGCGCCCTGGCAAAACTGGTGCTAGACGGACGCATCCATCCGGCTCATGTTGAAAAAATACTAAAGCAGGAACAGAAAGAAATTGACCGGGTGATCAATGAAGCCGGTGATCAGGCAGCATTTGACGCTGGTGTGCCCGGGCTGCACCCCGAAGTGATCAAGATGTTGGGACGGCTGAAGTTCCGCACCTCGTATGGACAAAACCAGCTGCAGCATGCAGTAGAATGTGCTCGTCTTTCCGCAGTGATCGCGTCTGAGCTGGGCGCAGATATCGAGCTCAGCAAAGCGAGCGGACTGCTGCATGACCTGGGCAAGGCAATGGATCACAACATGGAGGGAACTCACGCCATGTTGGGCGCTGAATTTGCACGCCGCTACGGTGTACATCCTCAAGTTGTCAACGCGATCGCCTCTCACCACCACGAGGTGGAGCAGGAAACGGTTGAAGCGGCAATCGCTGAAGCTGCGGATGCCATCTCGGGTGCCCGTCCCGGCGCTCGTCGTGAGAGCCTGGAGCAGTACATCCAGCGCGTCAAAACGCTGGAAGATCTGGCAAACTCCTATAAGGGCGTCAGCCAATCGTTCGCCTTGCAGGCCGGACGCGAGGTGCGCATCTTCGTCAAGCCAGAGGATATCGACGACCTGGCCTCCATCCGGTTGGCGCGCGACATCGCCAAGAACATCGAAGATACTATGCACTACCCGGGACAGATCAAGGTGACGGTGATCCGCGAGACACGGGCAGTCGATTACGCCAAATAAAGTAAACCTTACCACTAAGGACATCCAGGACACTTAGACTAACAGATAACCTTTGTGTCCCTTGTGTCCTTCATGGTTGATTAATACAGCTAAGGGATCCACTGCGGCGCGTAAGCGCCGATGATCAATTGGATGGGGTTGGAGCCGTCAGCGTCACACAGCCACAGCTCCGCCGGTTCGGCATAGGAGGCGTTATCAAAACGGATATATGCCAACCAGCGCCCATCCCAGCTCCAGGCAAAATCAAAATGATTGTACAGGTCATCGTGCGTGATCTGACGTGGCTGTGAGCCGTCGGCATTCATCAGCCAAAGTTGCCGTCCAAAACTCCAACGTGGTTCATCCAAATATTTTCGGGCGAAGGCAATCGTCCCAGAGTCTGGTGAATAGCTGGGCGCAGTGTCTTCCAGGTTTTCTGCTTCAGTCAAATCGACAACTGGACCAAATGGGGTGTAACGGATGAGGTGGCTGCTGCCGAGAGTGTTTGTATCACCCTCTGCCTGGACGTAAATAATCTCAGATGCAAGAAAGGCAGAGCCGTCGGGTGCCCATACACCGGGCTCGCCGGTGGAATTGGGTCCAAAGTAGCGCAGCCCGCTGTCCAGGTCCAGGATGACATAACCCATCTGCTGTTGATTATAGTAGGCAAGTAAATTGTTCGCTGACCAACTCGGATTCTCCGTCAACTGATCCGCTTCGCCAAGCTGGCGCGGTTCACCTGCCGCCAGGTCGAGCAGCCAGACTTGTGCGCTGTTTTCCCCACCCGGTGTGATGCGCTCATAAGCCACCCACTTGCCGTTGGGTGCAGCTTGCGGCGAGCGGCAGTCATCTTGCCCGCAAGCCAAGAGCAACTCTGGTTGTGCCGGTACATCACTGACCAGGGCGGCGCTCAACAGATCCAGGTGGTAAAGATCTGCTCCAGATTGAGAATTACCCGCGCTGAAGTAAATCCACAGGCCATCCCGGCTGATGCTATAATCCAGCACATTTTCCCCATCAGTCAGCCGGCGAATCTCGCCCGACAGCGGGTCAAGGGCATAGATATCTGCGGGCTTGTCCGAGGGCCAAAGATAAGCAAGCAGCGCCTGGGCTGTGGTAAATGACCAACTCTGGCCTGCCCACACCGGCAAACCCAGGATGCCTTCCGCATGTGCACCCGCTTCAAGTCGAACTTGCACCAGGCTGCCACCGGGCCAGGGTAAGTCAGGTGTGAAGGTCAGCGTATTGCCGTTCCAGGTGAACTTCCCATTGCGCGGCGGATCTGTGCCCAGGCGGCTCTCAACGGCATCATGCTGCATGGGCTGTGAAAAGCTGATCTGAATCTTGCTGTGGACTGGCACATCCCTGGCGCCATCTGAGGGCAGAAAATTACCCGCTACCGGAGATGCCAGCCAGGCATAGACTGCCAGGGCAACCAGCCCAAGCACTCCAACCCCTACAATCAAAAATTTCCAGCGCTTCATCGCAGCTTATTATAATGCGGGCTGAGAGCGTTCTGCAATTACATGGTAAAATCCTCGCATGAAACGCTGGCAGTTTTGGGTGGGCGTCATTATCAGCGCCTTTTTTCTATATCGTATACTCCATAAAGTAGATTTCAGCTTGCTCTGGGAGACCCTACGCACGGCTAATTACTGGTGGCTGCTGCCGGGTGTTGCCGTATATTTTGTTGCGCTGTGGGCGCGTGCCTGGCGCTGGCACTATCTGCTCCGCCCGCTCAAGTCCATTTCCACCCGGGCAATGTTCCCAATCGTGACCATCGGTTATGCTGGAAACAACATATTTCCGGCGCGTGCTGGCGAGGTTGTGCGCGCCGTGATACTCAAGAAAAAAGAAGGAGTGCCAATCTCAGCCTCGCTGGCCACTATTATCGTCGAGCGCGTTTTCGACGGGATCGTCATGCTGGCTTTTATCTTTGTCAACCTGTCTGAGCTTGCCCGCCTGGCAGGCGTCTCGATCAAGATCGCCGGGTTGGATGTGAGCATCCAAGACATCGCGATCTGGGGAAGCGTGGCTTTTTTTGGAGCATTAGCAATCTTCTTGCTGGCAGCCATGTTCCCCGGTGTCACAGATCGTTTGTTGAGTTGGGTAGTTGCGCATCTTCTGGCAGAAAGACACCGCGACCGGGTGTTGAGCGTCAGCCGCCGCTTCCTGGGCGGGCTAGAATCCCTGCGATCACCCTTGGATGCCTTGATGGTGTTCTTGACAAGCGTGGTAATCTGGCTGCTCGAGACTGTCAAATATTGGTTCGTGATGCACGCCTTCAATTTTTCGGTCAGCTTTTTCGCCCTGATGCTGATGAACGGCGTGGTCAACCTGGCAACCACCATTCCATCTGCCCCCGGATATCTGGGCACATTTGATCTACCGGGAATTGCCGTACTGGAAGCATACGGCATCGCGACTGAAGTTGCCACCAGTTATACCTTCACCTTACATTTTGCTCTTTGGTTCCCTGTAACTGCGCTGGGTCTGTACCTCATGGCGCGAGAGGGTATTAAGTGGTCTGCCACTGTGGCAGAAGCGAGGAGCATCAGGAATGATAGCACCTCCTCCTAAGCAATACTACCGGCTGAGAGTTCTGATCGCCGACGACGCACGTGAAGCGCGGCGCGGAACGCGCATGATGCTGGCGATGCACCCCGGCGTAGAAGTGATCGCCATCGCCCAGAACGGGCAACAAGCTGTGGAACTGGCCCAACTGCACCACCCGGATATTGCCATCATGGATATCAATATGCCAGAGATGGATGGCATCTCTGCCATGCGGCGCATCAGCCAGTCACAATCTCAAACAGTCTTTATCATCATCTCTGGTGAGGATGATCCCCATACCAAGCAAGCCGCGGTAGATGCAGGGGCATTAGATTTCTTGCCGAAGCCTTTCACATACGAGGAACTGGATACTGCACTGCGTCGAGCGGCGCGGGGATGGATGGCAAAGCGACAGCGCGCCGTGCAGGCGGCTCAACCGAACCGCCCTGCCCCCCCCGACCGTGAGACGCTGACACGATTGGCTCAGGAATACTCCCAGGCGCGACGCTCGGACACCCAGGCTCTGATAGTCTATGAACGCCTGGCCAATTTCCCCGGCTGCGAGCTGCGCTGGCTGATGACCCTGGCAATGACCTATGTCATCCGTCAGGATTGGGGTAAGCTAAGAGCACTGGCGGAAAAGCTGGAACGCTCGAAATCAACTTAACAAGGTATTGACTTTATGAAAAAAATTGCCATCCTCGGCGCAGGATTTGGCGGCATGGCTGCCGCCTATGACCTGGTGCGCGCCGGGTACCAGGTAACGATCTACGAAGCTGCCGATTACGCAGGGGGACTGGCATCGGGTATCAGAGAGCCGAACTGGGATTGGTCGGTAGAGAAGTTCTACCACCACTGGTTCGCTTCTGACCGTCACATGCTGGGTTTGATCGATGAATTGGGCTGGAGCGAGCGCGTGCTGTTTCCACGCCCTTATACAGTAATGTATCACAAGGGCAAGTTTTACCCTTTCGACTCAATCCTCAAGGCGATCCTGTTCCCAGGGTTGGGGTGGGGAATCAACAAAGCACGATTCGGGCTGGTTGGTCTGTATTTACGTCTGAGCAACAACTGGCGAGCGCTGGAGCAGCACACCGTGGATGCCTGGATGCGCAAATATGCTGGGGATTTCGTCTATGAGCTCATGTGGCAGCCTTTGATGAATGGGAAATTCGGTGAACGATACGCCACCCAGGTCAACATGGCCTGGATGTGGGCGCGCCTCAAAGCCCGCACCACGCGTCTGGGCACTTACCAGGGAGGGTTCCAACAGTTCGCAGATGACTTTGCCGCGCATTTACGCACGTTGGGAGTAGAGATACGTTTTTCCACCCCGGTGAAAAGCATCGACTCTCAAAGCAGCGGTCTAACCCTGCTCACTTCCGACGGGCTGCAGCCCTATGACCAATGCCTGGTGACCAGCTCTCCGGCGCTGCTTGCCAGATTGGCCCCTGCCCTGCCAACAGCTTATCTACAGGGTTTGTTGGATCTAAAAAGCATGGGGGCGGTGGTGATGATCCTGGCGCTCAAACAGCAGCTTTCCCCGGAAGGTTATTACTGGTACAACATCCCCAAGTCGGCCGGCTTCCCCTTCCTGGCGCTGGTAGAGCATACCAGCTTTGTACCCAAGGAACATTTTGGTGGTGACCACATCGTTTATGTTGGCGATTATCTGGAGCCTGAGCATGAATATTTCCGCCTGGATCAGGAGGAGCTGCTGGCGCGCTTCCTCCCCAGCTTCAAATACTTCAATCCCGCCTTCCAGCCGGATTGGGTGCGCAAGACCTGGCTGTATCGCACGGCTTATGCCCAACCCGTGCCACTTGTCAACCATTCGCGCAACATCCCCGCCATCCAGACGCCTCTCGCGGGGCTATACTTTGCCAGCATGAGCCAGGTCTATCCATGGGACCGCGGTACGAACTTTGCGGTCGAAATAGGCCGCCGGGCGGCAGCGATGATGATGCAAAATCAAGTCCAATAGCATTAATGTAAATAACCAAATTCATTCTAAGGAGCTTTTTAATGAAACAATACCTCCCGCAGATATTAGCTCTATGCACGGCTATGGCCTGGGGCATCGGTGGCTACTTCGAGAAAAAAGGCCTGCATATGGGCAACCTCTCCCCTCAGATGGGAATCACCATCCGTACCGCGGTCGCCTTACTGGTCCTGGGTGCGGTAAGCTTTCCACATTGGAAGAGTGTTATGCAGGCTCCATCAAAAGCCATCTGGTATATGGTGATCGGCGGTGGGGTGTTGGCAGGTTCGGTAGGTATGTTATGCTATTATGCGGCTATAAAGGGTGCTCCGCTTAACCGTGTGATGCCAATCGCATTTACTTCCCCGTTGTTTGGGGTTTTGATGGGAGTGATCCTGGGAGGTGAGGCGCTGACTGTAAAGGCGATCATTGGCATGCTACTCACCATCGGTGGAATCATCCTGATCACGATTTAATCAAATAGAAAAACCACAAGGTTGTTGAAAACCATTCGAACGCGCCGATGTCTGGCATAGCATCGCGCGGCCTGCCATCATAGTCTTCCTGTGATGCACCATCAGGTGTACCCGCATCGATTGCCGGGCTGTCAGGCTGCAGATGTCCATTGAAGTTTTCCAGCGTCGAGTCGGACAGCCCAGATGTCTCACCACAAATATTGTGCGCATTGGGACACGGCGTGACGTTGCCAAAGCGCACACCTGTAATCAGTGAATAGTCCACATCAAAAGGGTTGGCTGGCATTGGTGGACTTGATTCATCGTCATACCAGGCAAAACAGACGTCCTCCTCAGGGTTAAAAAACACCTTTTGACCTTGGAACAAGGTGTTACGTACTTTGACACGCTCGGTTCCATCACAAGTCTGGTCAAGAGCACATTCAGCGATCATCAGACAATTCCCCTCACCAGTCAGTGTGGAATTGACCAAATCAAATTGCCCACCTGGCTGCAAGACCAAGACAAGAGCATCGCCGACTGCCCGGCAGTCGTCGTCACGATTCCAATAGGGGAATTCACTAAAATATCCACAATTGCTGACGATAACAGTGTTCTCAATGCGCGCCTGCGAGGCAGTCACCTTAATCTGGTTGCCGTCATTGCCAGCCGCTATTGTCCGGCGGATTTCGATGATCGAACCCGGCAGCCGCGTATAGAGCAAATCCAGGCCATCCGAAGCATTATGAAGAAACGCAGAATCT
>Ga0299915_10004020_pt1 | contig 10670 bp, 8 predicted proteins | sample RVTome_13_FD_200263 | JGI IMG/M metagenome (GOLD analysis project Ga0299915, IMG submission 200263) | Soil microbial communities from uranium-contaminated site in the Upper Colorado River Basin, Wyoming, United States - RVT92D227 (version 2) ... | reverse complement strand
CGCACACCCTCACGCACCCCAACCCCAGGTCCTTCGCCGACCCGGACGCCCACCCGAACGCCTTCGCGCACACCGACCACCGGGCCATCCCCCACGCCAACCCGGACCCGGACGCCGACACCCACAAACACCACCGGGCCTTCACCAACCCGTACGCCCACCCGCACGGCAACTGCCACGGTTGATGTGTGCGTGGATTGTTAGCTCTCGCGTGGAATAAGACCCATCCAGCGCCTACTACGGCCCCGCACAGTCGGGGCCGTGTGGGTTATTGGGCAGGTTGCCTCGACCCGGGCCGTAGCCTACAATGACCACAATGGAACGACAGCCAGGCGCTCTCGATTTCATGCGGCGGGACCCGCGTGCGGCCGTGGCCGCCGGATTGGCGCTTTACCTGATCTGGGTAGTCACCCTGCCTGCCTCTGCGGCGCGTGGCACCGCTGCGCCAGTCCTCGCACTGGCCGCTCGAGGGGCCGCCGCCGCCTTGGCCCTGCGCCGGGCAGGACAAGAGACCCAGGTCGGCTGGCAGCGCCTGTGGAGGTTTCTGGGCCTCGGCCTCGCCCTGTGGGCGCTGGCCGACCTCGCTTACCTGGCACTGCGGATGCTGGGGAGCGATCCGGCCGAACTCCCCTCCATCCCGGATTTGCTGCGGCTGGCGGGCTATCTGGCCGCTTTCTACGCCCTGACTTCCCATCCCGAGAAGCTGGCCGAACGCTTCGGCCGGATCCGCGGCCTCCTGGACAACGCCATCCTGTCGCTGTCGATCCTCACGCTCACCTGGCTGGTCCTCATCCGTTCTGCGCTCACCGTGGGGATCGGCGCGCCGATCCAGGTACTGTGGGCGGCCGCAGCCCCGGCGATGGACTTCGTGCTGCTCGCGCTGGCCATTCACCTGCTGCTCCAGGGTGGCACCGTCCGGGACGGCCTGGTCTTTGGCGGCGCCGCCCTGGGCCTGGGTCTGATGGGGGTGAGCGACGTGATCTGGGGCTATCTCCGGCTGCAACGGGAACTCGTCGGAGGGACGCTGATCGAAGCGGGATGGATCGTCGGCTCGCTGTTGCTGGCCCCCGCAGCGGGTGAAGCCCTCGGACGGTGGGGGACCGGCGGACGCCTGGAAGCAGCCTGGGAAGGGCTTTCCCGCCGCACTGAACCGCTGCTGTCGCTCTCCTTCACGTACGCAGTGGTGGGAATGACAGCGCTGGATTGGTGGCTGTTCGGGGAGGTGGATTGGGTGGCCGTCATTGCGGCCGGCGCCCTCAGCCTGCTGTTGGTGGCCCGCCAGGGCGCGGTGCTCGGGCAAGCTGAACTGCAATCAGCGTTCGAGCAGGTGACCGCCGCGCGCCAGGACCTGGAAGCGCTGAATACCGTTCTGGAAGACCGTGTGCAGCAGCGCACGCTGGCGCTCGAGTCCACCGTAGCCGACCTGGAGCGACTCAATCGGGAACTGCAGGAGCTGGACCGGCTGAAGAACGAATTCGTGGCGCTGGTCTCGCATGAGTTGCGCGCCCCGCTCACCAACATCCGCACCGGAATCGAGCTCGTTCTTGGGGCGGAAGCCGGCATGCGCACGGGGGCGCGCGAATCGCTTTCGCTGGTGCATGAAGAGACCCAGCGTCTGTCCCGGCTGGTCGAGGCGATCCTGGATCTCTCGGCGCTGGAAGCGGGCAGACTCAGCATGCAGCCGCTGCCGCTCTCCCTGCAGGAGGTCTTTGCCAAGGTCCGCCAGAAGTTCCCGCAGAATCTCCGGCCGGACCGAGTCAGACTAGACATCCCGGGTGAACTGCCCAAGGTGCGGGCCGATGAGCGCGGCCTGGGGAGCGTGGTTTTCCACCTGCTGGACAACGCCCTCAAGTACGCGCCCACCGGCGACATCCAGGTGCGGGCCCGGGTGGGAGAGGGGAGGATCCAGGTGACCGTGACCGACCGAGGGCCGGGGATCCCGGGTTCCGAGCTGGAGCGTGTGTTCGAGATGTTTCATCGGTTGGACAGCCGGGATTCTCGCGAGGTCTATGGGCACGGCCTGGGCCTGCACATGGCCCGACGGCTGATGGAGGCTATGGGCGGTGAGATCCATGCCGAGCCGGGCCCGTCTGGGGAAGGGGCCCGGTTCAGCTTCTGGCTCCCCGTCGCGGAGGCGACTAGAGCATGACCACCCGAATTCTGGTTGTTGATGATGATGCCACCCTCTTGCGCTTTCTGGGCGAGTACCTGGTCAGGGAGGGATTCGAGGTCATCAGCGCCGACCGCGGCGCCAAGGCCGTGAAGCTGTTTTATCAGGAGCGGCCGGACATCGTGGTGCTGGACCTGATGATGCCGGGCATGGACGGTTGGGAGGTCTGCGCCCGGCTGCGGGAGATGGCGGAGACGCCCATCATTCTGCTGACCGCCAAGGCCTCCGAGGCGGACAAGCTGCGCGGATTTCGCCTGGGGGTGGATGACTACGTCACCAAGCCGTTCAGCCTGGCCGAGCTGGCGGCCAGGCTCAAGGCCGTCCTGGCGCGTGCCGGTGCGCAGGCCGCAGCTGCGACAGGCCCGCTGCAGGTCGGGCCGCTGAGCGTGGATCTGCGCAAACGGGAAGCCAGCCTGGACGGTGCGCGATTGACACTCACACCCACCGAGTTCCGGCTGCTTTCGGTCCTGGTGCGCCGGGCGGGCGAGGCCGTATCCCAGGACGAGCTGATCGCCGAAGTCTGGGGCGACTACCGCCAGCGCGGAGGCAGTGCACTGCGGCGATACATTTGGTTCCTGCGGCAGAAGATCGAACCCGATCCGGAAAGCCCCGTCCGGCTGGTCACGGTCCGTGGCTTCGGCTACCGCCTCGAGGAAGCCTGACGGCCTCGCGACAAACCAGAGACAGGTCTGCGACGTGCCACGGTACTACTCTCCGGACCCGCCTCGTAAAGTGGCTGTAAGCTCATTCCCGCATTCCCTCGAATAGACTGTGGACGCAACTGGAGGGGGTTAATGCCTCCGAGGCGGAGGTACCTCCAATGGCCCATGGGCGTTCACGTCCCCCAAGGCCCCGCGGTCAAGGTCTAGTCGAATTCACCCTTGTCTTCCCCGTCCTGATTCTGGTCATCTTCGTCGTCATCGAGCTGGCCCGCGTGCTGCACGCCTGGGTGGCGATTGAGAACGGCGCCCGCTATGGAGTTCGCTTCGCCGTCACCGGGGAGTTTGACCCGAGCTACTGCGCCATGTACGGCCATCCACTGGACGAATGCGTGGATCAATCGGAAGAAGACGGGGCGCGCATCCCCTCCATCGAGGATGCCGTCCGCTCCGGTGCGGTGGCCATCCTACGGAACGACTCTGTCTTGAGCGTCGGAACCCCGGGGTACTTCAATGTCACCGTGTGCTCGAACAAAACCGGGGTGTGGTACACGGCCTCCGATCCGGATACTCCCGTGTCGGCCGACTGCCTTCCGGTAGAGGATGCCGGCGGCCCGGGCGACCGGGTGTCGGTGAGCGTGGACTTCGACCATCCCTTGATCACCCCCATCCTGAGCTCGTGGTGGCCCACTCTGCACCTCTCGGCCAAGCGCGAGGGCATCGTGGAGAACTTCCGCACGGCCAGAGTCGTCGGGCTCCCGGCCACCATGGCCGGCCCGACCTGGACACCGTCCATCACCCCCACGCCCTCGGACACGCCCACTCCGACTTCCACCTTCACGCCGACGGCTACTCAATGCAAGGTCCCTCCGGTGGTGACCATCATCAATCCCCCCGGCGGAGCCAGCTACGGTGCCAACGATAGTCTCCCTGCCCAGGCCGTCGCCTACGACCCGGACAACTCGGATCCGGCCAACTGCGTGCTGGCGGGCTCGGATGGCGACGGTATCGACTACGTGGATCTCAGCTTTCAGTGGTGGGACGGGGGAGGCTGGCAGGTAGTATATGACCGGACGGAAGGTTCGGCGAGCTACTGCGGTTTCGGTGGGAACTCGCCCTGCAACGCCCACCCGATCAACAATGCCAACTGGCCCGGCGGGGCGACGATGAATTCGGGCCTGCACCGCCTGGTTGCCCGCGGCTACGACGACGAAGGGGAGTACGACGAGGACACGGTGGAGTTCTACCTGTTTCCGCCGCCTACCCCCACGCCGACGATGACGCCGACCCCGAGCTGCAGCAACCTCTTCCCGGTCGAGGCCAATATCAACGGGGACGACTTCGAGGTCCGGGTGCGCAACAACAACATGGCCACGGCCTACCTGATCAACTCCCGCCTGGTCTGGCCCGTGCAGGGCAGCATGTACTACAACTCGGCGACCTGGAACGGTAACGGCTACTACGACGGCAATTCCTCCAGCTCGCCAACGACGGTGGCGGTGCCCTCGCTGTCGATGGCCGGCGGCGGCAATTCCGACTGGTGGGAAGCCGACTTCAACAATGCCAACATGATCGGGTACTTCGAGGTCACGCTGACCTTCAACTACCCGGGCTGGGGCAACTGCACCGTGGTGGACGGCGTCAACGTGGTGCCGGTGCCCACCAACACCCCGACTCGCACCAATACGCCTGGGCCGTCGCCGACGCCCACCAAGACCAACACTCCCAAGGCGACCAAGACGCCGAGCAGGACACCGACGCCGGGGCCTTCGCCGACCAGGACGCCCACCCGGACTCCGTCTCCGACGACTTCGGGGCCGACCAACACACCTACCATGACCGCGACGCCCCCGGTCCCGACCGCCACACAGGATGTCTGCGTGGATTGCTAGGCGGCCCCTTCCAATGAATCGGCCGGCCGTGAAGGAGGCCTTGCAGTAGCGCGACAAACCTGAGACGAGGCTGCGACGGACCGCAGTACCAAGTTTCCGAGGCGTCTCGTAAGGTGGCTGTAAGGTCACTCGCGCTCCCCTTCGAATAGACTTTGGTAGCAATCAGGAGGGGGTCAATGCCTCCGACGTGGAGGTACCTCCTATGCCCCATGGGCAATCTCGTTCCCCAAGGCCCCGCGGTCAGGGTCTGGTCGAATTCACCCTTGTCTTCCCCGTCCTAATTTTGGTCATCTTCGTCGTCATCGAGCTGGCCCGGGTGCTGCATGCCTGGGTGGCGATTGAGAACGGCGCCCGCTATGGAGTTCGCTTCGCCGTCACCGGGGAGTTTGACCCGAGCTACTGCGCCATGTACGGCCATCCACTGGATGATTGCGTGGATCAATCGGAAGAAGACGGGGCGCGCATCCCCTCCATCGAGGATGCCGTCCGCTCCGGTGCGGTGGCTATCCTGAGGAACGACTCTGTCTTGAGCGTTGGAACGCCAGGGTACTTCAATGTCACCGTGTGCTCGAACAAGACCGGGGTGTGGTACACGGCCTCCGATCCGGATACCCCCGTGTCGGCTGACTGCCTTCCGGTAGAGGATGCCGGCGGCCCGGGCGACCGGGTGTCGGTGACCGTGGATTTCGACCATCCCTTGATCACCCCCATCCTGAGCTCGTGGTGGCCCACGCTGCACCTCTCAGCCAAGCGCGAGGGCATCGTGGAGAACTTCCGCACGGCCAGAGTCGTCGGGCTCCCGGCCACCATGGCCGGCCCGACCTGGACGCCGTCCATCACCCCCACGCCCTCGGACACGCCCACTCCGACTTCCACCTTTACCCCCACCCCGACGGCCTGCAAAGTGCCGCCGATACTTACGATCCTGAATCCGCCGGCCGGTGCAAGCTACACCGCAGGCCAATCCATCCCGTCCCAGGCCTCGGTCTATGATCCGGACAACTCCGATCCGGCCAATTGCGCCCTGGCCGGACCGGACGGTGACGGCATCGACCACGTCGACTTCACCTTCCAGTACTGGAACGGCAGCGGCTGGCAGACCGTGGAAACCCATACCGAAGGCGCGGTGGCCTACTGTGGGTTCGGAGGCAACTCTCCCTGCACCACGCACCCGGTAAACAGCGGCGACTGGCCGGGTGGCACCATGATGATGTCCGGTCTGCACCGCATGATCGCTCGCGGGTACGATGACGAGGGTGAGTATGACGAAGAGGAAGTCCAGTTCTATGTCTACCCGCCGCCCACACCCACGCCCTCGCCCACACCCACGCCTAGCTGCAGCAATCTCTTCCCGGTCGAGGCCAATGTGAACGGGGACGACTTCGAAGTCCGGGTGCGGAACAACAACGTCGCCACGGCCTACCTGATCAACTCCCGCCTGGTCTGGCCCGTGCAGGGCAGCATGTACTACAACTCGGCGACCTGGAACGGCAACACCTACTATGACGGGAATTCCTCCACCTCGCCAACTACGGTTGCGGTGCCTTCGCTGTCGATGGCTGGCGGCGGCAATGCCGACTGGTGGGAGGCCGATTTCAACAACGCCAACATGATCGGGTATTTCGAGGTCACACTGACCTTCAACTACCCGGGCTGGGGCAATTGCACCGTGGTGGACAGCATCAACGTGGTGCCGGTGCCCACCAACACTCCAACTCGCACCAACACGCCTGGGCCGTCGCCGACACCCACCAAGACCAACACGCCCAAGCCGACCAAGACCCCCAGCAACACCCCGACCAAGACGCCGACCGGAGGCGGGCCGACGGCCACCAAGACGCCCACCCGGACTCCGACGCCTCCTGGGCCACCGCCGACCAACACGGCCACCACGGTCCCGACCGCCACACAGGATCTCTGCGTGGATTGCTAGTCGGCAAGTCGGAAGGCGAGAGACTTAAACCACAGAGCCGGCCACCTGGGCCGGCTCTGATGCTTCTGCCGGGGTTCCGGGCGACCAGGCCTAAGCGCGGCGCCCGAACCAGCGCCGCCACTCGCGGTTGTGCCAAACGACCAAGAGCTGGGCCGCATTGAAGATCGAGGAGTAAGTGCCGCTCAGGATGCCGATCAGCAAGATCGTCACGAAACGGCGGGTGGTGACACCTCCGAACAGCAACAGCGCCAGCAGGGTGAGCATCACCGTGAGCTGGGTGTTGATGGAGCGATCCAGAGTCTGTACGATGGAGTGATTGACCAGCAGTTCGTACTGGAGGCGGCGATGCAGGCGCTGGTTCTCGCGGATGCGATCGAAGACCACGATGGTGTCGTGCACCGAGAACCCGATGATGGTCAGCAGGGCGGTCAGGAAGAGCGCGTCGACCTCCCAGCCAAAGTAGTGCCCTAGGATGGCCGCCACACCGAGCACCACGGCCACGTCGTGCAGCATTGCCACGATGGCCGCCAGGCCGTACCGGTAGGCGCCCGGCACGCTGCGGAAGGCATAGGTGATGTAGGCCAGGATGCCGAGAGCTGCCAGGCCCACGGCCCCGGCAGCCCGCCGGGTCACCTCTGCGCCAACGGCCGGACCCACCGATTCGAATCGCAGCAGCGTCACCGTGCCCCCGAATTGACTTTGCATCTCGCGCACGAGTTCGGCCCTCTCCGATTCGTCCAGAGTCCGGCTGCGGGCGATGATCTCAGCCTGAGCCGCACTCTGCACCAGAGGTTCGCCGAAGCCCAGCTCCATATAAAGGTCGACCACCTGCGCCGGCGCGGGAACCTGCGCCCCCTCGAAGCGAACTTCCAGAAGGCTTCCCCCGGTGAAGTCAATGGCCAGGGGCAGGCCCCAGACGGCCAGGGCCGCTATTCCAGGTACGATCAGCAACAGGGAGAGGCCGAAGAACCAATAGCGCTTGCCGACGATGTTCAGCACGCTTGTCTCCTAGATCCCAAACCAGCGCGGCCGGGCGGCCTGCCGGAGATTATCGAGCACGACATGCAGGAAGGTCCGGGTCACCGTGATGGCGGTGAAGAGCGACGCCATCACCCCCAGGGCCAGCGTAAGTGAGAACCCCTTGACCAGGCTGGCCCCAAAAGCGCTGCCGAACCAGTAGAGGATTGCGCAGGTGATCAACGTGGAGAGATTGGAGTCCCGGATGGACGGCCAGGCGCGGGAGAAGCCCAGCTCGATGGCCTGCTCCACCGTACGTCCACTCCGCAGCTCCTCCTTCATGCGTTCGAAGATCAGTACATTGGCGTCCACGGCCACCCCGATCGACAGCACGAAGCCCGCAATCCCCGGGAGGGTCAGGGTTACCGGGATGAGCTTGAAGACGGCGAAGGTCAGCAGGGCGTACACCAGCAGGGCCGCGTCGGCGATCAACCCGGGCAGTCGGTAGTACAGGCCCATGAAGGAGGTCACCACGGCCAGCCCGATAATCCCTGCCAGGGCGCTCTTTCGGAGCGAATCCTCGCCCAGGGTCGGCCCGACAGTCTTGCTCTCCACAATCCGCAGCGGGACCGGCAGGCGCCCGAAGCGCAGCTGCACCGCCAGACTATTGGCCTCTTCAGGCGTGAACTGGCCGGTGATGATCCCGTTTCCGGTGGTGATCGGACTGTTAATGACCGGAGCAGAAATCAGGGTGCCGTCCAACACGATACCCAGCAGGTCCCCCACGTGGGCGCTGGTGTAGTCGCCGAAAACTTGCGTCCCACGCTCAGTCAGTGTGAAGGAGACTCCCAGGTTGCCCACCTGGTCCTGATCGACCAGCGCATCCGCCAGGTCAGCCCCGGTCATGACGGTGTGGAAGATCTGGTCGGAGGTGAACACGCCGCTGGGTTGTTCGGTGGGCACTGCGCTCTCTGGGGTGGATCCTGCAGCCGCGGCCTCGCCGGTGGGCGAAGCTGGTGCGGGGGTGGTCGTTGGCGTCTCAGCCACGCTCGCCACTTCGGTAGTCCCCAGGCCAAAATCGGTTCGAATTGCACCTGGGATTCCCACCAGGCTCAGGTCTCCTCGCTGCAACTCGACGAACTCAAGCAGGGCGGTCTGCCGGATCGTGGCCACGGCCTGTTCCGTGTCACCGATCCCCGGCAGCTCCACCAGGATGCGGTTGTTGCCCGCCACCAGCACAACCGGCTCGCTGACCCCCAGGCCATTCACCCGATTCTCAATGACGTTACGAGCGGTCTGCAGGTCCTCAGCGCGGACGATCGAGCCCGGCGGCAGGTCAGCTTCCATGAGCACCTGTAGGCCGCCTTGCAGGTCCAGACCCCGCACGACATCGATGTTGCGCTCCACGTTTCCAATCCGCACGGGCTTGGGATGCGGCAGGTCGATCCACACGGTAAAGGCGATCAACAGCAGGATGGGCAGCAGGCGATGTGTGTAGAGTCTGGACATGTCCTACCTAGCTCTCGGGGGTTGGGTGAGTCCTGCCGGCGGTCGCCGGGGGCCGATCCCCCGGCGAAAGTTCCTGGAGGGCCTGCAGCACGGACTGCAGCACCTCATCTGAGGTAAGTGCATCGGTCTCGATATACAGGTCACAGTGCTCCTTGGCATGCCGAAGTCGACGGCGCTGTTCCAGGTACTCATGCTCCAGCCAGTTCAGCGCCTTGCGCCGGTTGCAGGTGGCGAAGGAAGCGTCCAGGAAGATCAAGAGATCCGGCATGCTGAGCACCTTCCACATCTCCGCGACGTAGGAGTGCTCCTGCACGACTTGGCGGGCACTGTAGCCTTCTCGCTGGAGCCGCATCGCCAGGGTGGTCTTGCCGGATGCACATGGACCCACTATGGCGATCTTGGGCCAAGCCCGCAAGCCGGGCCCGGCCGGGGCCGCGGCAGGTCCCCTCACAGGGCCATCCGCAGCGACAGGCGCCGAACGTCGTCCCCCTGCCTCTTCAGGATGATGGCCACCAGCACGGTGATATCATCCGACGGGCGCCCCTCATCCAGCCCCACTGCCCGCTGCAGCAAGTCCTCGGCCCAGCGCGCGGGTTCCGGTTCGGCCGACTGCCGCAGCTCGCGGAGGCTGCCGACCACATCCAGGCCCGAGCCAGTCCGTTCGCCGGCGTGCAGCAGGCCGTCGGTGAAGATCACAACGCCCAGGCCCGGCTCCAACCGGATCTCGGAGATGTCCGGCCGAATACCGCGCCGCGATCCGATGGAGGAGCTCGGTCCGTTCAACGGGCGAATCTCCTCGCCCCGGATCACCAGCACCGGCGCAGGGTTGTTGCGGGTGAGAACCAGTGTCTGGCTCTGCAGATCGATGGAGAGGATGTTCAGTGTCGCCAAGACCTTGCCAGATCGATAGGTGAAGAGGTAATCTGAGGCGGCCCGGGCTGCGGCTCCATCGCGCACCCCTTCCGCCAGCAAGCTGATGGCCTTGCGGGCGACGACGTTTGAGATGGCCTTGGCGGGCTTACCGGATTGCTGTCCGTCAGAGAGCACGAAGGAGATTCCGCCACCGGGACGCTCGATCATCTCCAGCGTATCGCCGCTCTCGGAGGTGGCGTACTTGCCGACTTTGGCGACTGCCACGGCTGCTTCCACGGCGGCATTCTACATCGGCGCCAGGAGCCTGTCCAATTTGTAAGGCGGCAGCAAGGTCCGCCGGGGCTACGATCGGCTACATTCGAAGGAACCATCCGTCTTGCCGACCTCGGGAGGTCTCTTGTCCGAGTCATCCCTAGCCACCACCGATCTGCCGCTGGTGGTTGAACACGCCGTGGAGGCGGCTTCCGGCCGCACCGCGGAGCAATCGGTTTCGGTTGTCGCCGAGTACCCGGCGCACCTCCCGGCCGTACAGGGAGAGCATGCCCGGCTGGTGCAGGTAACCACCAGCCTGTTGCAGCTGGCGATTGCCGCAGCTGGAGAGGGCGAGGTGCGGGTGAGGGCTGAAATCACCTCCGGCTTCCCCGGAGCCGGATCGCAGGCCGGGCGCGAAGTTCCCT
>Ga0299915_10004019_pt1 | contig 10671 bp, 7 predicted proteins | sample RVTome_13_FD_200263 | JGI IMG/M metagenome (GOLD analysis project Ga0299915, IMG submission 200263) | Soil microbial communities from uranium-contaminated site in the Upper Colorado River Basin, Wyoming, United States - RVT92D227 (version 2) ... | reverse complement strand
CCACCTATCTGGCACAGCAAGGCTCGCCGGAGCATGCCGTCTCACTCTTCCTCGACGCCGGGGCCGTGCGGCGGGCCGCTTCGGTGGCGGAAAAGCACGCCCGACAGATGTTCCGTGCGGGGCGGGCACAGACGCTGGCCACCTGGGCCGAGCGCTTGCGGACCGCGGGCGCCTCGGCGCCCAACGTCATGCTCTACCTCGCCCAGGCCTACACCGACCAGGGCAACCTGGATGGGGCGGAGATCTCGCTGGCGGAGTCGTTCCGCATGATGGGCGAGGACGCGCCCCGGGGCTTGCGGGCCGCGGCCGAGAACCAGCGTGGGCTGATAGCCTTCCGACGGGGCCAGTTTTCTGAGATGCTTCAGGCGGCAGAACGGGCTGAGGCGTTTCTCACGTCAGACGGGGATCGCCTTCAGAAGGCCCGGGCACTCCGCGTCAAGGGCCTCGCGCTCGCAAAGGGGCAGGGCAAGCTGGCAGAAGCCGAAACCATGCTAAGTGAAGCCACCCGCCTGCTGGGTCGCGGGTTGGATCACTACGACCTAGCTGCGGCGCTGGGTGACCTCTCGATGATCCAGACCTCACTAGGAAATGCGCACGAGGCATATGCTGCCAGCCTAAAGGCCCATGAGATCCTTCAGAAGGTTGGAGCTCCCCACCCGTTAGCTACGTCGCTTAACAACCTTGGAGTCGATGCCCATCTTCAGGGGAGGTATCAGGAAGCCCTTGATCTCTTCGCGGAGGCCGCGAAGTACGCGCGTCAGGCGGCTAGCCCCCAGAAAGAGGCGGTCATCCTCTTCGGCCAGGCGGATCTCTTTGCCGATATGGACCTCGCGCTCCAGGCGGCGGAACTTTACGCTCAGGGTTTGGCGCTCGCGACCCAACTCGACAGCGCTGTCCTCCTTCGATACGGTTGTATCCAGAGCAGTGTCCTACACCGGAGACGGGGCGGCGCTGCTCTGGCGCACGAATGGCTGAGAAGGGCGATCTCTCTCGAGCCAGACACGGTCTCCGTCGCAATCGAGATCCAACTCTCAGCACTGGAGATCCCGGCCTCTCCTGCCCGGGCGAGGGCCCGCCTCGGGTCTCTGCTCGACGATACTGAGAGAGTGCCCGAGGCCGCCGATCGGACGCTGGTCACCTACTTCATCGCGCGGTCCGCATTGGCTGAAGGGGAGTTGGATACCGCCCGGCGGGTCCTCGAAGAAGCCCTAGCCTGGGCGGGGGTGCATGGTACTGAACAGACGCTGGCGTCCGAGTTGGCCTTCGACATTGAGATGCGTGAGTTCGCCAGGCGGCACCTCGGCGGGAACCCGGTCCTCTCCATCACGCTGCACCGAATCGAGACGATGCGTGCTGTGGCGGGTCAATACCAGGAAGTGCCCATGGAGCAGCCCGGCTCCCTTAAACTCGAGCTCCAAGCACTGGGCCAGTCGTCGCTGTCAAGGGGCGGGAGCAGGGTAGAAGACATCAAGCCTCTGGCCAAGGAGATCCTGTTCCATCTTGTGGACAAGCAGCGAGTGGAGCGGGATGAGCTTCTCGAGACGTTCTGGCCTCACTACAATCCAGGGCGGCAGATTTCCAACCTCCACACGGCTATCTACTCCCTTCGGAGATTGCTCGGGAGGGACGCCATTCTCCAGGTTGGGAATGTGTACAGCCTGAATCCGGATTTGCCGGTCGACTACGATGTCGCCCGCTTCGAGCGGGCGGCTGAGGTCGCGGGGGCCCTGCCGCCTGGCGATCCTCGGAGGCTTTTCGCCCTGACCGCAGGACTTCATACCTATGGAGGCCGCTTCCTACCTGACTTCGCATCCGACTGGGTGATGGAGAGGCGCAGGCGGCTCGAGGTGGTCTATCTCGATCTTCTCGCGAGCCATGCCGACGAGGCGATTGGCCGTGACCAGCCTCAAAAGGCTCTGCCGACTCTGAGGCAGGCGCTCGAAATCGACCCGCTCCGGGATGACACGAACTTACGCTTTCTGGAGGCGCTTGGTCGCCTGGGGAGGCGCAGCGAGCTTGTCGCGCACTACCAGCGCTACGTACGGCTGCTGTCGGAAGAGCTGGGTCTTGATCCGCCGGAGGCTGCTCGCGAACTGTACACCCGGCTGATTGGGTAAGGCGACTTTCCCGGTGGCGCACGCCGACGGTGCGGGTGGGGCGGCTGGGATGATCGCCTCGAGGAACTTCGCATAGTCACTGAGCGGGGGGACCGCCAGGGGTGGAACAGGCATGTTGTTTATCCGTGCTGGGGCGTTGAGAATCCGTTGAGAGGCCCGGTGTAGGATACCGTCAGAGTGGATCCGCAAGATCACGGAGGTTGCCATGCGTTACCATCGCTGCCCGAAAGACGGTGGGTCATCCTGCCGGCCAAAGGACGGTGGGTCGTCCTGAGGTAGAAGGGGTGGCCGGAGCGGTTAGCCGAAAGCAACGCCGCTCCCGCGATTGCACCACTGACTGAATCGCCAACGTGGGCAGCGAGGCGCAAGTCTTGGCTGCCTTTCGTTTTTTAGTAAGACCTGATTGATCCGATTTCATAGTGAGGTGAGACGATGTCGATGCAAGCGCTCAATCAGCTGGTTGCCCGCTCCATTATCGATCCCGGTGTGGTCCAGGCCTTCAACGCCGGCCGGATCGGCGACGTCCTCACCGATCTGGACTTCGCCACCGACCTGCGCGGCCGGCTGGCCGAGGTCAAGGCGGAGACCTGGGCGGAGTATGCGGTCCTGGCCTACCGGATCGTCCGCGCTGAGATCCAGGTGCCGGCTCGCATCCAGCTGCCCTCGCCGGCTGAGGGGCTGCTCCCCAAGCAAGAACGGGCTAGCAAGCGGCACGTGGCATGATCTCGATCACGCGCGAAGAGTGCCAGTGGCTCTTGGGTAATCTGGCACGCGGCCTCGTCGAGTACCTGGGAGTGGTTGGGCCACCAATCCCGGTCGAAGACTTGCTCGAGCATCCGCCGAGCCCCTTCGACATGGACTTCGGTGTGGTCAACATGTACTCCCACCTTTGGGATGCGACCTTTGCCCGCACCCCAAGTCAGCGGGGTAGCGTATTTGTCCGGATCGACCTCAACCCTGAGGAACGACGCTACTCGCTGGCCCGCGAGGCCCTGACCGCCATGGTCACCAGCGAACACGGGCGCGCAATGGGGCTGCCGGATCTCCTTCTTTCCAGCCTGAGGGAGTGGGGCGAGTACTTCGCCCGGCAGCTCATGGCCCCCGACCCCCTCGTCGTAGCCTTCCGCGAACGCGGTGGCGGCGAGGACGACCTGGCGAAGACGTTCCAGATGCCCGCGCGGGTCGCCACGCTCCGCTGGCAAGACCCCAGCACGGCGCTCAATTAGCCCTGTCCCTCGATTGCCGTCGATAGGCCGGTTACCCCGGCCTTTCGTCGCGTAGAGGGGAGCGTTGGCATCAAGATTGCACTCCGACGAGCGTGGGGCGGACCGGCGAGTATAATGGCCGGCGCCTGGACCGGGAGGGCAGCTCGGGCGTGGCGTCTGATCCGATCAATGGAGCTACTCGACCTGCGGGCGCCGGCGGAAGGGCCCGCTTGTGGCGGTTCCGGCTCTTCCTCCTGCTGGCAGTCATCCTGACGGGCAGCCTCGCGTGGGGGGCAACCCAGGCCTCGTGGTCGCTGGGTCCGGCGACCCTCGATCCGACGCTGGCAAGCCTCGCCACCGCTCTGCGTTTCACCGCCTCTCCGAGCAGCACCGAGCCCATATCCTCCCCTTCTCCAACCGGAACCCCCGCAGCCACCCGCCCGGCAGTGTTTGGGACGCTCTTCTACCAGGAGAGGATCGGCGGCTACTCGCACCTTTGGGCTTATGTCCCGGGCGACTCAGCTCCCGTTCGCCTTACGGATGGGCCCTGGGACGACCGTTCCCCCGCCATCGGTCCCGATGGCGAACAGCTCGCCTTCGCTTCTAACCGGGACGGCCCCTGGGACCTCTACCTGCTCAACCTGCGCACGCTGGAGACGGTCCGCCTTACCGACACGGCCGCATTCGAAGGAAACCCGACGTGGTCGCCCGATGGGGTCTGGCTCGGTTACGAAGCGAACTACGACGGTGACCTGGATATCTGGCTTCTTCCCGTGAGCGGGGAGGGGCAGGCGATCCAACTTACAAGCCAGCCGGGCGCCGACCTGACGCCGGCCTGGGATCCAAACGGCCGTCGGATCGCCTTTGCCTCCGACCGAGATGGCGGAATGGATATCTTCCTGGCCGACCTGGACAGCGTCGACAACCGCTTCCAAAACCTCACTCATTCGCCGGAGACGGCCGACACGGAGCCGGTTTTCGATCCCTCAGGCACAATGCTCGCCTTCTCATCGCAGTCCGATGGAATCCGGCGCATCCTGAAGCTTGATCTCGGTCGAGAAGGTGCAACGCCGGTGGAGGTGGGCCAGGGCGGCTCGCCCGTATGGTCTCCCGACGGCCTCAGCCTGGCGACAGTCCTGGTTGCGCCCCTCGAGCGTCACGTGATGATGTACGCGGTCTCGGGTGAAGGACTCCCGTCCCTCGGGCTCTCGATTTCCGGTCAGGCCGAGGGACTGGAGTGGGCGGCCGGGGGACTGCCCGGCGAGGCTGGCGCGGCGGCAGGTTCCTTCCCTTCACCTGAACCCCTCTTTGTGCGCGAGGTCGATGACCCCTCCGAGGGCGTCGCTCGCACCAGCCTGAGACGCATCCCAGACCTGGCGCCCCCGAACGACCAACTCTCCGATCAAGTTGATGAGGCCTTCGCCGCGCTCCGCCCCCGGACCGCACGGGAAGTGGGGTGGGATTTCCTGGGGAGCCTCGAGCACGCCTTCGTCGGCCTGAACGATCCGCTCCCGCCTGGCTTCCTCTGGAACGACTGGCTCTATACCGGCAGGGCTTTTGCCTTCAACCCGGCGGTCTTCGATGCGGGCTGGGTGGAAGTGGTGCGGGAGGATTTCGGCGCGGAGACGTATTGGCGGGTCTTCGTCCGGACGAGCCCTCAGGATGGAACCCTCGGAGAGCCGCTGCGACAATTGCCCTGGGACTTCCAGGCGCGTTTCACCGGCGACCCGGAGGAGTACGACGCGGGGGGCGCTCGGAAAGCGGCGCTCCCGACAGGCTACTATGTCGATTTCACCGCGCTCGCCGAGGACTACGGGTTCCACAGGCTCGCGGCCCTCTCCACCTGGCGAACGTTCTATCCTGCCGTTCGTTTCAACGAGTTCGCCATGACCGACAGTTTGGATTGGATGAGCGCGATGCTCGAGATCTACCCCGCCTCCGCCATCCTCACCCCGACACCATTCCGAACCCCGACCCCGACACCTACCCGCACCGTCCGCCCGACGCCGACGCCGTGGTGGCTCCGGTACCTGACGCCGACGATCACGCGAACCCCAACCTCCACCCCCACGATTACCCCGATGGAACTGCCGTGAAACCTCGGCGGATCGTCTGCGGGCTTCTGGCCACACTCCTTGTACCGCTGGTCGCGTGCGGGCAGGCGCCTGAGGTGACGCCGCCGCCAACCGCCTCACCCACTCTGGCCGAGAATACAGGCACACCGACCCCCGTCCTCTCCCTGGATCTGCCGCCCGCGTTCCCCGAGTCCACAGCGCTATCCCCGCAGCGCTTCACTTTTCCCACACCCGGAGCCGTTCCGGTCTCCGCGTGGCGGCCTCCTCCCTACGAGGCCCCATGGTCTCTGCGGCCGGGGGATCACTTCGACTTCATGCGACCGATCCCCTCGGGGGACGTCAACTGGGCGCACCCGCTCTACCGCTACGGGAACACCTACTTCGGCGAGGAGAGCGTTCACACGGGAGTGGACCTTGGGGCGGATCGCGACGCGCCCGTCGTCGCCGTTGCGGATGGAGAGGTCGTTTGGGCAGGATACGGGCTCTACACCGGAACCCGCGACCTCAGCGATCCGTACGGCCTGGCCATCGCCATCCGACATGATTTCGGCTACCGGGACCAGGTTCTGTACACCGTCTATGCCCACCTGGGCGACGTCTACGTCTGGATGGGACAACGGGTTACGGCGGGCGAGGAGATCGGGGTGGTGGGCGACACCGGTCATGCTTCAGGCCCCCATCTCCACTTCGAGGTTCGAGTGGGCGAAAACCGCTACTACGCCTCTCGCAACCCCGAGCTGTGGATTGTTCCGCCGGAGGGGTGGGGAGTGCTCGCAGGCCAGATCCTGGATACGGCGGGAAGGCCAATCCTCGATAACGAGGTCACCGTGCGCTCCCTCGAGACCGGCCGCCGCTGGGAGGCGTGGACCTACGCGGACCAGACGGTGAATGGAGACGACGTGCTTGCCGAGAACGTGGCGCTCGCCGATCTGCCGGCTGGACCCTACGAGATCACGGTCGTCTACTATCAGAGATCGCGCAGTGCGAGCCTCTGGGTCAGCCCGGGTCAGACCAACTTCTTTGTCTTCCGGGGCTCTCGGGGATTCACGATCGAGCCTACCCCGCCCCCTCCTGATCTCGTCCATCCCCCCGATTTGCAGTAAGCGGTCTCCCCCACTTCGGGCGCCCTCTCCGGGTGCCTAGTCAGGGCGCCGGACGGCTGGATGTGCCTTGGCCGGCACGTGGGCAGGGGAAGTCCCTCCGGTCCTTCGTGCGACCTCTTTTATGTAAAGCGTTCTTGACATCCCGACGGCCCCTGTGCTATTCTTCCGCCGTCTGCCTCCCGGAGTGATCGCGTGATTCGCGAACGCGTTGCCGACAACGTCTACGTCTTCTCCAGTGAGCACTACGCCCTGGTCAACGCCGGAGCCATCATCGGCCCGGAGTGGTCGGTCGTGGTCGACACCTTGGCCTCCCCGGAGGAGGCGCGAGAGATTCGGGAATTCGTCGAGGGGCGCCTCGGAAGCCCGGTGCGATACATCATCAACACCCACCATCATGCGGACCATGCCCTGGGGAACTGTTGGTTTCCTTCGGCCCGGATCATCGGGCATCGCCTTGCGCGGGAACTGATGCTTACCCGGGTGCGCGAGCGGCTGGAGGCGGCAAGGGACCAGAACCGCGAGCTGCGCGATGTCACGGTCGTTCCCCCGGAGATCACGCTGGATCGCGGGACGTTGAGCCTGAGGGTGGGGAAGCGGACGCTCCAACTGATCCCCCTGCCGGGCCACAGCCCCGACGGCATCGGGGCGCTGGTGCTGGAGGACCGCGTTCTCTTCTCCGGCGACGTCATGATGCCGGTCCCCTATCTTGTCGACGGCGATTACGACGACTTTGTTGCCAGCCTGAAGCGGATCCCACGCCTCAAACTCGAGAACCTGGTCCAAGGCCATGGTGAGGTCATCCTGCGCGGCGAGGTGCAGAACGCCGTCCGCTCCAACCTCCGCTACCTGGCCGATTTGCGACGGCACGTCGTCAAGGCGGGCCACCGGCGCGACGCCTTGAGTCACCTGGCGACGGTGGATATCGAGGATTGCGGCAAGGCGCGGATTCTCCTGAATGGCCTGGCGCCCGAGTTGCATGGCCGGAATCTAGTCGCCCTCTACCAGCAGTGGTATGGCGCCATATGACCTGGGCCTTCCGCCCACCTCTCAGGGGGCATCTCCAATGCCCCGGATGGTAGAGTGCACCCTCGCATTCGATGGTGGCAGCCTGGGGAATCCCGGCCCCGCCTACGGTTCCTATCGGGTCCAATGGAAGGGCTCGGCTTCCCGCCTGTCGCGCCGGCTGCGATTTCAGGAAGGCACGAACAACGAAGCTGAATACTGGGCGCTGCTGGGTGGGTTGCGCGGTCTTCTGGCGCACCTCAGAGAAAAGGGCCAGGATCCTCAGCAAGTCCGCCTGGAAATCCGAGGCGACAGCCAGCTTGTCCTGCGGCAACTGGAAGGGGAATGGAAAGCCAAAGACGCGCGGATGCGTGAGCTCCGCGATCAAGCTCTCCGCCTGTTGAAGCCGTTCGGCTCCGTAAGGATGGTCCATCAGGACCGGTCCCGTTCGGTGGCGATGTTTGGGCACTAGACCATCCGGGCGGCCCGTTTCCCCGGCGGTATCCGCTCTCGCGACAGAGGCATCGAGATCGGCGGGCTTCGAACGGTCTCGGGATGCCGCGCCCGCTCCGAGACCGAGCCGGCAAGGGGCCCACATGTTTTTGAGGTCTCCCACCCCCGACGACCTGGACCGTGCCGGTGAGATCCGCTTCGAGTTCTACCGGTCCTCGGGACCGGGGGGACAGAATGTGAACAAAGTCGCCACTGCGGTCCGCCTCCGATTCGACGTGCGGCGATCGCAGCTGCTCTCAGAGGCCGCGAAGGAGCGCCTTGCCCACCTCGGCGGCGCAAGGTTGACAAGTCGGGGTGTGCTGGTTATCGAGGCCCAGCGATTCCGCACGCAGGAGCGAAACCGGGAGGATGCATTGAGGAGGCTTGGCGATCTCCTCCATCGAGCTTCACAAGTCCCTCGCGCACGTCGGGCCACAAAGCCGTCGCGGGAGTCCCGCCAGCGCCGATTGGAGTCGAAGCGGCGCCGGAGCCGTATCAAGACCGCTCGCGGGCGAGGGCTGGAGCCTGAGGATTGATCGCTCCCGGGGGTGCGGCCCCCGGGGTGAGTCTCATGTTTTCGGCGCCCTTGAGACCATCAAGCCCGAACCTGGTGTGAGTGCAGGCCCGCCGGACAGAATAGTCCCACATTGGGGCTGAGGGTGGAGCAAGCCGGTCGATTGACCAGGCCGGCATGGGTGTGGCATAATAGCTCCAATCAATCGACAGGCGTTGATGGAGACGAGTACGCCCTGGGCGGGCTGCCAGCGAACCCGGGAGAGTGCGAGCCGGGACGGACCCCTGGGCGGAAAATCCCTCCGGAGCTGCGACCTGAACGCCGAGGGATGGCAAGTAGGGAAGCCGGTCTCGCCCCCCGTTAGGAGGACGCGGGTATAAGCCGAGAGGCCGTACCCGGCCGAGCGCCCGCTCTGGGCGGGCATCAGGGTGGTACCACGGGAGTGTTGGGCTCTCGTCCCTGGATGGGATGGGAGCCTTTTCTTTCCGCGTTTGACGGCGGCGCACCAAGCCAGGAGCCCGAGGTTGAGATGAGTGATCCCCTCTTTCACACTGACGCATACCTGCGAGAGTTCGAGGCATCGGTCGTCGCAATCGGCGGAACGGACGTGGCGCTTGACCGCACGGCTTTCTACCCCGGCGGCGGCGGCCAGCCTTCCGACCAGGGAATTCTTGCCTGGGAGGGCGGGGAGGGACGGGTCGCCGAAGTGCGCAAGCGGGATGGGGAGATATGGCACGTCCTGGAAGGGTCGGTTCCGCAAGGGGGTGTTCGCGTGCACGGGACCCTCGCCTGGGACCGCCGCTACCAGCTCATGCGCACCCATACCGCCATGCACATTCTTTGCGGCGTCATCTGGAGGGACTACAAGGCAAGCGTCACCGGGGGGAACATGGAGCCTCTGCGCGGCCGCATGGATTTCGAGTTTGAAACGATGCGCCAGGAGCTCGTCCGCGAGATCGAGGAGAAGGTGAATCGAGAAGTGTCGGAGGGGCGCCCGGTGTCGTCCCGTATCCTTCCAAGAGCCGAGGCCTTCCAGATCCCGGATCTGATCCGCACGAAAATCAATCTCCTCCCGGAAGGCATCCTTCAGGTGAGGGTGGTCGAGATCCAGGGGCTCGATCTACAGGCCGACGGAGGCACCCACGTCGCCAATACGAGCGAGGTCGGCCCCATTCGCATCCTCGACTACAAGAGCAAAGGCGCGATCAACAAGCGGCTCGTCGTTGGCCTGGAGGCCTGACGTGTCGAGCCTGCCGATCCTTGCCCCGGATCCCCCGCCGCTTGGCGAGGCCCGGTCTCCAACGTTCGGCCGGGCGTCGCCCGGCGGGCCATCGACAAATCACAGGTGTGTCCCTCTCGCTCCGTCGCCGGGGAGATTGGGGCTCCTGCACGAGGTGAGAGATGTTTGAGCCCGTTCCCGCTCAGGTGGACTTCGTCGCCCAGGAGCATGAGATTCTCAAGCTCTGGCGCGAGCGCGGCGATTTCGAAAAGCTGCGTCGGCTGAGGGAGGGGAGCCCGCGCTGGTCGTTCATCGACGGGCCGATCACGGCCAACAATCCCATGGGCGTTCACCACGGTTGGGGCCGGACCTACAAGGACCTGTTTCACCGCTTCAAGGCCATGCAGGGACATCAGACGAGGTATCAAAACGGGTTCGATTGCCAGGGTCTCTGGGTGGAAGTGAATGTCGAAAAGGACCAGGGATTCAAGTCCAAGAGGGATATCGAAGGCTATGGGCTGGCGGAGTTCGTCATCCTGTGCAAACAAAGAGTGCTGACCTACGCCGCCGTCCAGACCGAGCAGAGCGTGCGGCTTGGCTACTGGATGGACTGGAACGATCCAGACTTCCTGCGGCTGCTGCGCGACCTCCTGGGACAAGACCCGGCGCAGGTGATCACCCTCGAGGGGCCTCGGGGCGCTGTGACCGGGACAGTCGAATCGATTGTCGGGCGTCTCGGCATGGCTGAGCTCGGCGGCTCGTATTTCACCTTCTCGGACGAGAACAACTACGCCATCTGGGGAGTGCTCAAGTCGTGCCACGAGAGGGGCTGGATCTACAAGGGCCGCGACGTGATGCCGTGGTGTGGGCGGTGCGGCACGGGGCTGAGCCAACACGAGATCGTCACCGAGGGCTATCAGGAGATCACCCACCCGAGCGTGACG